>Ga0315904_10000009_pt1 | contig 328586 bp, 242 predicted proteins | sample LakEriMetagenome_6_FD_203529 | JGI IMG/M metagenome (GOLD analysis project Ga0315904, IMG submission 203529) | Freshwater fungal communities from buoy surface, Lake Erie, Ohio, United States - Buoy 12 MA120 | ecosystem: Environmental > Aquatic > Freshwater > Lake | place: USA: Lake Erie, Ohio...
GCTAGCGTTGACGAAAGGGGACGCGCTAGGCGGTGTTTCCCTTTCCCATTCCCCCGGCCAACCTTCCAACTATCATGGAGTCCAGATCGATAGCTCGATCGATGATCTTTCCATGCAAAGGCAGGCTTGATGGCGACAGAGGCAACCAGCAACCAACCGAGATGGACTCGATGGATCGGGCCGCTGGCGATGGTCCATTTTTCCCTGATCGCCCTCGCTCTGTGGGCGAACCTTTCCCCCTCGGCACTTCAGTCGCAGTTGCTGAAGTGGTGCGCACCGTATCTGAGAACGGCCAACTGGGAATTGGGACAGGTGCCGTTGGAGTTGACGCAGGGGAATGAGCTAGAGGGGCCATTTCGAGTCGAGGTGCTGACGGCCGATTCGCCGGCTGGGGAGTGGTCTGAGTACCCGTGGGGCACGTTGAACCTCCAGCGTCCTATGCGGGACCGATTCGCCAAGCAATTCGCCTTTCTTGGGATCCAGCAGGAGGAGGCAGCCTTCGCGCTAGCCAGTTCGCTGGCTCAATCCTATCCCCAGCGTTTACCCGCTTTGAAATCGCTGCGCGTGCTGCGTCTGCCGACCGAGACACGCGAGGAGTGGGTTTATCGCCAGGAAGGGCTGGAGGCAACGGCCCCTGAAGTCTGCTTTGAGGCGGATGCTGTGCGACTTGGTCCCGATGAGATCAGCTGGGTCCCGCGACAGGAGTCGCGCCGAAGTTCCCGCAGTCTGCAAAAGCCATCTCCTTGATTTCTCTGGATCCTTCACGATGACGCAACTGGCTCGCTACTTTCCCATTCCCACTTTCGCCGGATGCAACGCTTTCTGGACGCCGACAGTACCCTGCCGAATGGCATCCACGGCACGTGTCGCCCTTTCCTTGGCCGCTTTGGTTTGGTCGCTTCAGTGGCTTTTTCAAGGCCCGAGATGGCTGGCCGATGGGGCGCCTTTGGAGCAGGCGACGGTAAGTCGCCTGCTGGGCTTCGAATCGACGATGTCCTGGACCGATTCGGTCGCTGCCATGCGGCCCAGCTTGCTTGTCGCACTCACCAGCCCGACCGCCATCACCGCCTACGCAGTTGCAAGTGCCGTCGGTTGCCTGCTGGTGTTGCTGGGAATTGGGGGTCGCGCCATCGTGGCGGTGACGTGGGTGATGCTGCTGGGGTGGAGCCATCGCGTGGCGGGCTTGACTGGTCCCGGGGAAGACTTGCTGGTGGGGCTGTTTCCCTATTTGCTGCTGGATCCAGGGAAGATCGATTCGCCATGGCGCCCGGCCTTCAGCGACCATGGGAGTCGCTGGAGTTCAGGGCTCGCCGTGCGATGCCTGCAAGTTCATTTGGCGCTTTGGATGGTGACGGCTGCTCTTTCCCATGCATCTGGACTGGTCTGGTGGCAGGGAGAATCGGTCTGGTGGATGGCATCGGCGGGTCGCGCGATCGGGATCGATGCTCCCTCGCTTTTGTCTCGCACTTACCTCGGGAACTTCCTGTCGCACCTGTGGTGGTTGAGCCTCCTGGTGGCCTGCATCGGTTGGATGCTGCCAAAGATCCGGGGCTGGTCGTGGATCGGATGGCTGACGTATGGCGCGGGCCTGGGGCTCTTTGCGGGAGACTGGTTCTATGGACTGGTGGCGTGGGTCACCAGTGTCCTGATCAGTCCCTGGATGGTGGTAGAGGAACAGAAAGACGCCTGAGCGAAGATGCGGTGAGCGTAGGTGGTGGGGATACAGGACGTGCCCTACGTTCAGCGGACGGGTCCCTGCGGCGGCTTTCGCAGAGGATTTTCTGGTGGACTGGCCTGCTTCCGCTGGCGTTCCTTCAGAAATTCCTGAAGCGACAAGGCATGCGTTTTGAGTTCCATTGGAGGATCGGAAGGATCTTCCCCTTCTCCTTCTCCCTGTCCCGCACCGGCACCACCGTTCTGCCCTTCGGCATCGCCACCTGAGGGGCCGCCGCCGCCACTTGCAGGAGGTGGTGTGCCACCACTCTGTTGGTTCAGTTTATTGATGACGATAAGAATATCGATCGGGCTGACATCGCCATCGCCGTTGACATCCAGATAATCGCCAGCCGCTTGGCCGTCATCCGAGTCGGGTGCTGGTCCTAGTGGATGCGGTCCGAATCGATTGATGTGGTTGATGATTCGAAGCGGATCGCGAGGCGACAAGACGCCATCGCCATCGACATCCATTGGGTTGGATGCATTGCGCCAGGGAGTCTGGTTCTCGAGGACGCGCAGACGGAAGTCCTGGGAAAATTGTTTTCCGGTTGTCTGGCTGGTGGCTGTGATTCGGATCGGCAGTTCAACGTCCTGGCTGCGGTCGATGAAGATACCACGTCGTAGCTTGAGCAACCCTTGCTCGATTTCCATCCGGGGTTCGGAAACCGTCAGATCGAACTTTTCGCTCCGATCCGGGTCGATGACAGCTACTTGCGCGATGCGGTAGCCTCGCACCAATTCCACCACAAACCCCTTGTCGAGCGTGATGCCCCGAGTTGGATCGTCTCGATCGGTCACCTGAAGATCGACTCGCGTAGAGACTTGGTATCCGAAGCCACCACGATCGATCGCAGTGATCATCAGTGGCACCTCTGCCTGCGATTCGAAGTCCAATGCGACTCCTGGTGCCAGTTGAAGTTTCCCATCGCGTACCTGGAACCGATCATCCGAAAGGTACCAGCGAAACACCTCGTCGCGGTCGGGATCCTCGACTTGAAGATCACCGATGATCGCACCGGGCAGATCCTCCAAGACCAACCTACTGCTCAAGTGAATCGCCAGCGGTTTTTCGTTGGCATCCTCGATGGTGACTTGGGCCGACGCTCGAATCGGTTCGCTTTCGCTTTGGTCCAACCGCGTCGCCACCAGTGGCATCACGAAACTCGCCTGCGATTCGTAGTCAAAAACCGCTTCGGCCGCAGCAAAGATCTTCCCTTGCTGGATCACAAACCGCGTATCGGTGGTGGTGATGCGGTAGGTGGCGTCGGCTTCCGAATCTTCCACCCAGACGGTGCCCAGCTGGGTGCCTGCCTCCACCGTCTCGGCGATGGCAGGGATCGACCACTGCAGCGACGGGGGCAATGACTGCGCCATCACATCGATCGACAAAGGCGGGGACCACTGCACCCCATCGTAGGCTCGCAGTTCCCAGGAATCGCTACCTTGAAAGGTAACGGGTGCCGTGTAAGCCCATCCGCCATCGGCGGTCGGCTCCAGTTGCCCCTGCAGCGGCATTCTGGTGACCTGCCAGAGTAGCGGATCGTCATCGCGATCGCTCCAAGCCGCCTCCAGATCCTCACTGGTCCAAACCGCGACTTCGCCCGGCAGCACCGATCGCTGCAACAGGGTTTGGTCACCAACTGGCACTGCATTGGCAGCCCAGCGCTGCAATCCCATCGCCGCTTTGGCCGTTGATCCTTCAGCCACCTTGACCGCACTGCTGACACGCGAATCCAAGTCCCACTGAAGGATCTTGTCGCCCAGGACCATCCAGAGGCTGGCACGCTCAGGACTCCATGCGACTGGAGGCAGCCCCGATACCATCTGAACGGCTTCCGGCAACCGTAATCGCGTGGGAGCATCGGGAAGGCCGCGCTGAGTCAGTAGCAGACTGGCGTCTTGTCGATCGAACGTCAGTATGCCACCGGCGTCTACCGCGAGAATCACTGCGGACGGGGGAACGACGTTTTGCGCCAGTCTTTGTCCTGTAGCTGGATCGACCCAGGCCACTTGATCTAACGGGTCGCTGATCAATACCCAGGGCTGATTCAGTTTCCAACCAGAAGCAAGTTGCCAAGAACCAGTGACCGGCAACGTCACCGATGGCTGTTGGATCCAGGCACCTTCGATCTCCTGGTAAACCACCATGCGGCTTGATGCAGAGCCAGTTTCGACCCATGCGACGGCTTGGCCATCATCGCGCCACTGCCAGTTGGCCAAACGATCCCAGTCCAATCCCCTTTGCGGTTCGATCGCAAGTGTTTGGGGGTCGATCCGGTGCAGCCGGGATCCCTCGATGCGACCTTCGGTCTCCGCCATCCATTTCCCAGCGGCTTGGGCGATGCGAGTCCAAGCGATCCCTTCCGATCCGGGGACGACCATGATCTGAGCGTTCTGGGCATCGACCACCACCAACAGCCGCTGTGTCGAAGGAGCTTCCACCAACGCAATCGCCTGGGCGCGATCGTCGCGGAAGGCCAGATCCAGTATGCGTCCTGGCAATTCAATGGATGTCTCGGGGGCTGTAGAATCCGTATGCCAGCTCTGTAGTTGGCTTCCCACTGCAACCCACACGCCGCCGGAAGAGTCCTGCACGATCGATCGAATCGAACTTGGAGAATCGAGCAAGCCGGTTGCCAATTCGATCGCCTTGGGGCTTCGGAGCGATTCTTCCAGCCACTCCCCGGCCGGTTGCCCCCAAAGCGCCGGTAGATAATCCCCCTCTTCCAAAGAATCGAATCTCGCGACGCCATCCAGCCCCGTTGTCTCGAGAGGTTCCCCTGGACTCCATGTGCCATCGCGGTCGGTGTCCAGATAGACGACTCGGTCCGTCAACGGTGACTGCGTTGGTGGGTGGGGCAAATTCGCGTTGGCGTCGTCGTAGACGAACACTTCCAAGCCAGCGAGCAGGCGACGATCTTCTAAGGAATCAAAGACCAGGCGACGGACGGAGGGACGGCGCGGGCGTCGGTCCTCGAATGGTTCGCTCCTCATAACTCGCCCCGCCTTGGATTGGATTTCAGAAGAATCAAGGATCTCATCGCAACGAGGAGCGCTACGAGAGTTGCATGCACCTAGAGCGGCCCAGACGCTTTCCGCTGCAGCGGACGGAGGCCCCTCACCCCGGGTGACTCGTTACTTTCCTTTTCTCTAGTCTATTCCAACCCATAGGACGCAGGAAAGCTTCGGCTGGTCCCGAGATTTTCAACCCGATCGCTCCTTCTCCAAAAACCACCCGAAATGACTGCTTCCGATTCATCGCTGCTGGTGAAGCGACTCGGGGGTTCCAGGAATGGTGTGGGTCGACTCTGGATCGATCGAGGACCGGGAAAGGAATGCAAAAAGATCGGCGATTTCCTGGGGTTTCAGTTGTTCTTCGATCCCTTCGGGCATCAGGGATTTGGCCGCTCGTTCGATGCGGCTGATTTGATTGGCCAAAACTGTTTCGGTCTTGCCCCCCTGCATGCGGAGGGTGATTTGCTGATTGTTTTTTTCCAGTAGCAGTCCCTGGAGCACCTGCCCTTCTTCGGTCAGGACGGTGGTTCCTTCGTAGGCTTGGCCGACCACCAGAGACGGATCGAAGACGCTGACGATTAGTTGGTCGAAAGAGCCGCGACCGTTGCGGGTCAGGTTTGGTCCCACTTCGTAGCCTCGGCTTTCCAGTTGGTGGCATTGCCCACAGATGCGGTCGTAGACCTCGGCACCCTTGCGGTGGTCGCCCCGTGCTTCTTTCACGAGGAACTGCGTCATCCGTTGCACCACTTCCTGGCGACTCTTCGATTCCTCGGTGCGAATTCGGCCCCACACTTTGGACAGTTGGTCTCTGATCGGGCTGTTGGCGGGGGCTTGATCGGCGAGGATGGCCAGTTGTCGCAATTGGTTGGGACCCACCAGTTCCTTCGGCAGTTGCCCGCTCGCGATACGTTCGATCAAGTCTTGAGCGGTTGCGGGTTTTTGGCAGGCCTGTGCCACGGCAGTGGCTTGATCGCTGGCGGGGAGTTGCGAGAGCGTATCGAAGAGGAGATCGACCGCCTGCGTGGGCCCCTGCCGCAGGATCTGCTCGATCAGCCATCGGTTGGACTGTGCCGGAAACTTTTTTGTTTCATCCCATTCTGCTTTCCAATCGAGCGAGGCCTTCCCCAGAGACTGAGGATTGTGGTAGAGCGATGACTGGAGTGATGCCAGCCGAGCGGCATCGGGGGCTTGGCGATCGAAAGCGATCGAACGCAGTTGTTCGATCGATGGAAGGTCTCCCGAGCAGGCCATCCAGTGCCCGATGGCATCATCGAGCGATTTGGATTTTCCGAGGCAGTTTCGCAAGGTGGGGTTACCATCCTGCCACACACTTTCGGCGATGGTGCGCGGAAGAGTCCCTTGATGGAGGGCCTGAACCATCGTGTCCATCACCTCGGCAGCGCGGTCGGGCTGTCGATCGTGCAAGGCCTGAATCATCTCGATATTCCTGGATACCTTTTGGACCGCATCCTCCCGATTCTCCGGAAGCGTGGCGATCGCACGCTGAGCGATCCGCGGCGCGATCTCCAGAAGCGCGCAGGTAGGATCGAGTTCCGGTTTTCTCATCGCCTCGACCAAACGAGGCATCTGGCGATCGAAGAGCTCTTGTCCTTGCCGCCAGATGATGCGAGGCAGCAGGGGATCGGTGCGAGGCTGGGTGGCAACGGTCAGCCAGACGTCTGCCAACCGATCGCTTTTCCATTTGCCTGCAGCGATCAGCACCTGAAGCCGCACACGAGGATCATCATGCCCCGCCAACGACTCCACCTTTTGGCGCACCTGAGCGTCTTCGCACTGATCTCCTGCCAACCTAGCCGCCCATGCGACCAGAAGGGGATCGGTCTGGTCTAGCCAATCCAGCCAGTTCGACGCTGAAATACCAGGGCGTCGGGCGCTAGCCCAGAGGGCATGGAGGCGATGATTCTGCGGCGATTGCCGATCCGCGACGCGGGCCAGCAGTCTTTGAGTTAGCGCTGGATCGTCCGCTCGCTGGTCGATCTGCAGCTGGGCTTGTCGGCGATTGAAACCATTGGGATCGGCCAGGGCAAGCATCAACTGATCGACCGATGCGGTCGAGAAATCTCCGTAGGTCGCCTTAGGGCGGCTTTCTCCATAGACGATGCGATACAGCCTGCCATGCCCACGATCGACTCCCTTGGCATCGGCCATTGCATCTTGGTAGCAGTGGTATCGATCGTACCAATCGAGCACATACAGACAGCCATCGGGCCCGACTTTTTGCGCCACGGGCATGAACCAGACATCATTGGCGGTCAGGAAGTCGGGGTTCTCCTTGCCTACATAGGTGGAACCCTGTGGTTCGACTTGGTCGACGTTGATGCAGCCGCCGTGGATGTTCCCCATGAAGAGTCGGTTTCGGTAGCTTTCCGGGTAGGCTGGCGAATCGAAGAATTCAATTCCGCAATAGGCAGCCGCCTGATGCTTGTAGTCGACGATCGATTCGATCTTCCAGGTATGTGGTGGATACGGGCCGCCCTGGCGATGGTAGTAGCCGGTTTCGGTCAAGTGCCACAAATGATCGATCACGCAGGCGCTGATGAACGCGCTGCCGTCTTGGTTGAATGCGACTCCCCATGGGTTGCTGGTTCCCTCGCAGAACAGCTCAAAGCGGCGCGTCTTGGGATCGATTCGAAACAGCGCGCAGGTGAACTCGTAGACCCTCCCCTCCTGTTCGATTCGACTGGGATTGAAGACCCCATTGAGCCCGTAGAGATAGCCGTCCGGCCCCCAGGTCAGCGCGTTGGGTAGTTCGTGCGTGTCCCATCGTCCAAATCCGGTGACGACCACTTCCTGTGTGTCGGCCTTATCGTCCCCATCGGTGTCCTTCAGGAAAAGGAGATCGGGCGCGTTGGCGACCCAAACTCCCCCGTGGCCAACCGCGATCCCAGAGGGAATATTCAGCCCTTCGGCAAAGATCGTCACCTTGTCGGTCGCTCCATCGCCATCGGAATCTTCCAGGATCTTGATGCGATCGCGTCCAGGACCTGGTTCATGGCGAGGGTACTCGAAACTCTCCGTCACATAAATCCTGCCGCGATCATCAAACGCCATCGCCACAGGATTCATGATCTGTGGCTCACTGGCCACCAGTTCGACGCGAAATCCTTCGGGCACTTGCATCCTAGCGATCGCTTCTTGCGGTGTCAGTGGTGGCCCCGGAACGCGACTTTGCTTGCGCGGGATAAAGTCCTGCGCGATGCTGGGGGGGGCTCCGAGCGACCAGAGCATGGAGGGAGCCAGTAGCACCCAGAAAGCGACAAGCAGACCTGGGGGGCTCTTCGGTAGAGCGGGTGCTGGAGCGGCTAGTGGTGGGGCCATGCGAGCGATCATCGGACGCCTCCTGGAGGAAGCCGAAGGATATGGGGGAGGTTGGAATTCTTGGCCGATTGGATAGACGATCCAATTGGCCGGCGGAGGATGCTGGACATCTACTGATTGTAATGCAATCGCGCAGAATCCTGCAGCGCGGCAAGGAGAACTGGCAGAGGGGGGAGAACTGGCAGATTGGGGAGAACTGGCAGAGGGGGGTGGCGATGCGATCGACGCGGTCGGATAGCGATCCCTGGGAGTGCCGGTCAGTGGCGATAGATCGGTCGCATCATCCAGGCGCCTACTGCCAGGGCCACCAGGTTGGCCAGCCACATCGTATAGCCCGGCCAGTTGCCCGACTTGGCTTCATTGAGCGTCAGGCCGAAGATGGGGAAGTAGACGAAGAAGATAGGAACGATGCATAAGAGGATCGTCTTGCTGTAATCGGCCGTCCGCATCAGCACGGCCAGAGGGAGTCCGCACCAGACGAAGAAAAAGCAGCCGAAACCGGCGGCCCATCGGCGCCAAGGTTCGCTTTTGAGGCGACTGAGCCGTTGTTGGCTTTGGTCCCGCGCATGGATCATCTGCTGACTGGTGCCATCTGCAAAAAGGTCGATTCGACCAAGCTGCAGAGCGGTCGCCAGATGCGCCGCCAAGGTTTGCTCATGATGGACCAGTTTCTTTCGTTCCAACTGAGCCTGCGGGCGGATCTGGCTGAGGGCATACTGGCTGGGTGCCTCGTTGTCGCGCCCTTTGCGTGTCGTCTGCTGCAGCGACAGACGCAAGGTATCGGTTCCCTCGGCAGCCAACACCCCTTCATCCGATTCGATCCGGTAGTTGACTACCTCCACCAGCAATTGGTCTTGAACCGGATCGAGCTCCAGACGCGCCTTGTCGGCGGTGATCTCGCGCGAGCTGGATCGATCTTCGTTGAAGATGGTGATCACCGGTTTGATCAACCACGGCCCCTCGACGCTGCTGACAACGATGGAGAATCCTTTTTGGTTGTTGTAAGATCCCTGAGTGCGCAGAACGCGATAGACAATTTCCTCGAAGGCATGCATGACCACCTGCTGCATCCCGGGTCTACCCCAGGATCCGGCAAGATCGGTCAGCCACACCGCCAGAGGGCTGAGGCAAAGCCCCAGAATGACTGTCGGCTTGATGAAGGCCCAAGGGGAGATACCGCAGCTTTTGATTGCCGTTAGTTCATTGTCTGCCGACAGCTTGCCGTAGGCGACGCAGACAGCCAGCAGCAGAGCGAAAGGGATCGTCATCTGCATGGCGATCGGCATCAGAAAGGGGATCAGTTTGGCGATCGACCAGGTCACCAGCCCTTCGGCGACGGCCCTCTCCAGAACCAAACCGACCAGAATCAGTCCAGTGAATGCCGTCAGCAGCAGCACCAGCGGCTTGAAGATCTCGAAAAGCAGAAATCGTGTGAAAAAGGTCATCGCTTAGGAATTCCGTTTCCTTTTTCCCTTCCATCCCTCCCCCATGCTTCCGAGCGCTAGATCCATCCAGCGGCTCGTAGCCCCATTTCGATTTGGGGCGTCTGCTCGTTCAGCGATGGATGCGTCGGCTGACGTAGTCGACCAAGTCGCGGATGGTCTCGACGTCCAGAACATCATCGCCCAGCTTGATGGCGAACTGCTTCTCTAGGTCAAACGTCAGTTCGGCCATTCCCACCGAGTCGATTCCAAGCATGGCGAGGGAATCGTCGAGTTTCGGTTGCCCACCGCATTGGTTTCGGATGCGGTCCAGAATCTGCGTCTCTATCGCTTCCATGCCTTTCGCGGCTCCCGAAAAACTCTTCCAACTGGATTGGCAGCCCCTGGCATCCCCAACCGTCGGACGGCCGTCGGGGTCACGCGCTGGCTTTTCCACCAGCAGATTCCCGGCTAGTCCCAAGCCAACGCGTTGCTGCCGCCGCAGATTGTAGCGAAAAACGCAAACCGATCGAAGACGGCTTTCCTTTACCCGGGGTTCCCATTCTGCGCATTTACCCTATTTGTTCGGAGCATTCGAAAGACCGCCAGCCAGAGGGTTAGCAGGACCGCCAGGAAAGTGAGCAGGGCAACGATTCCCTCGAAGCGCAGTCGTTCTCCTAGGCGCTGGACTGGGTTGGTCACTAAATCGGCGCGTTCCTGCACCAGCACCCAGAGCGCTTCGACCGGAAACTCCGACTCGGGGCGATCCGGATCGGTGGTGATGGCGACGCGCACCGGTTCCATGGCGGCGATCCATCGACCTTGGAAGGGAGTTCCTTGCTGGTGGGAGGCGAAGGGGTCGACGTACGTCGTGATCCCTCCGCTGCGCAGCGGCTTCCAAAGTGTGGGTGGGATGGTTGGCGCGCGGGGCTCTGGCGTGGAGAGGTCGCCTTGGGTGGCAAGCCGCAGGTACGGATGCTCCACAATCATCCCCTGGTTGGGTCCGGGAAGAGCTGATAGGAGGACGGCGAATCGATCGAGCGATGGAGTTGGCGACGCATCAGCGGTGGGGGAAGCGGAAGCATCGCGGGCGGGCGAGGGCCCCGGGAAAGGGAATTCTCCCAAGTTGATGGTCAGCGCCAGCACGCCGCGCACCTGCCTCTGGTCGGCTCGTGCCGCTGGATCGACCAGCGGAATGGCCAGCGCCAGTTTCCAGCGCCCGGTGCTGGTCGATGCAAAGGGTGGAGTGATATGAGGATGCCGCATCGGTTCGATCGCTCGGTCGATTTCTGCTGGATCCAGATCGCGATCGCCGCCATGGAAGTAGCTGCGATAGGCGAAGTTCTTGCCGACGGGGGAGGATTCGATCGGTTCGTCGATGGCAGCGGCGATATTCGTGCCGGTCTGATCGAGCACCAGGAGGCTGCTGAAGTGTGTGGCGGATCCATCTCGCTCTTCCGCATCGCTCCATGCCTGCAGGCGGCCGTCGACATAACGCTGCAATTGCTGGAAGGGATCGACGGAGTTCAAATCGGGGCGGGTGATTTCTCCCGGATGTCTAGCAAGTTGCACCAAGCCCTGTTGGTGCGCGTTCTGGCAGGCGTCGAGCCGTTCCCAGAAGGGGAGTTGTCGGGATTCGTCGGAGAGGCGCCGAAGGAGTCGTTCCAGTTCGTTTTCCAGCGACCGGGCAGCCAGGGCTGCCGCGAAGGCGTTGCTGCGAAGCGACCAGTCGGTCAATTGGTCGGTCGACTCCTTTTGTGCCAGACCAATTCCGCGCGAGGAGAAGAACCCCATCACGATCAGCATCAAAAGCGGTCCGATCAATCCAAAGAGCAGCAGCGGCAGTCGACTGCGCCGCGTGCGGCGGCGTTCCAGCGACTCTAGAACCTGCTGCACGTTGGCATAGCGATCCTCGGGACGCAAGGCTAGGCATCGATCCACCAGAGTCGCCAGTTCCTTGTCGACCCCCGGCACTCGATGATGCTCCCGCGGCGGCGCCTGTTTGCTCAGGTGCTCCCGGTATAGCGCCAGACGTTCCAGGATCCCTGGCAGGCTGTTCATCCGGGCCGACAGTTCGTCGGTGCGATGCGGCGCGTAGCCCACCAGCATGCAGTAGAGGATCGCTCCCATGGCGTAGACATCCCACTGCGCATCAGGAATGGCGTTCAGGTCGGCCTGCTCGGGCGCCATATAAAAAGGGGTTCCCAGCGAGGCGGTCGATTCGGCACTGGTGCGACTCTGGCCGAAGTCGGCCAGCCTGGGACGCCATTCGGCATCCAGCAGGATATTGGCCGGCTTGAGGTCGCAGTGCAGAATACCGCGTCCATGAAGATGATTCAGGCCTCGGGCGATATCGTGAATCAATCCGACCGCCTCTTGCGCGTGCAGCCTTCCTCGCACCCGAATCAGCTCTTCCAGCGAACCGTTCTCCAGATACTCCATGACGTAGTAGGGCGGTTCGGAAGCCCATCCCACTTCCAGAATCTGGACGATGAAGCGATTGGCCGACATGCGGACCATGTGCTTCACTTCTCGGCTGAGCAGGGACCAGTCGACCCCTTCGCGATGCAGATAGAATTTGACGGCGACCTTGGCACCGGTGTTGAGGTTGGTCCCCACCCAGACTTGCCCATAGGCACCGCGTCCCAGCAGCTGTTCGATGCGGTAGCCCGGTACTTCCCCCGGTGGATGCACTGCCTGCAGACTCATCTGCTCAGCCATCCATTGCTCATCCACCGATTGATGCTGGGTATAATCCTCGGGCATGTTCCATTCACCAGAACCGATCGGTCGGCCAAAAATCGCCAGCCCTCCGGGCCGCTCCATCGCGTTTCATCCTACGCGGTGCGGCCGCGGGAGAATCAGCAACCGGGTCTTTCCTTGAAATCGGCACAACCGGCTCCTTGGGTTGCTCCCAGAAGGTTTGAAACGATGAGATCTAGGATTCCAGCCGTTCTAGTCTTCGCGACCCTACTGATTCTCCCGGAACGATCGCATTCACAGGATTTGTCGGCGGCCAAGCCCCAGCCTTCCCAGAGCGATTCCCCCCAAACGGCCGGCCAGCTTCCCATGATACCTCTCGACCAATTCCGACCTCAGCCCCGGTTGCGGGTCGTCCGAGAAGAACCTCAGCGGGCCACCTACCCGGTGGTGGATGTCCACACCCACCCCACGATCCGGCTTCGGGATGATCCGGACGCGCTATCGCGTTACGTGGCGCAGATGGACCAGATGGGAATCGCCGTATCGATCAGCCTGGATGGCGGAATGGGGGAGCGGTTGGTTGAGCATATTCGCCTTCTGGAGAGCCGCTGGCCGAATCGCTTTGTCGTCTTCTGCCATCTGGACTTTCAGGGAGGCCAGCCCGAATCGAAGCCCGAGCGATGGCCCTGCAACCAGCCAGATTTTGTGAGACGCTGCGTGGAGCAGTTGAGGGAGGCCAAGCGGGTGGGAGCCTGCGGGATGAAGGTATTCAAGCAGTGGGGGCTAGGGTACCGAAACTCCGACGGTTCGCTGGTGCGGCTGGATGACCCGCGCTGGGACCCCATCTGGGAGGAGTGCGGCAAGCTAGATTTTCCGATTCTGATGCACACCGCCGACCCCAGTGCCTTTTTCGAGCCGATCGACGCGAGGAACGAACGGTTTGAGGAGCTTTCCAGGAGACCTCAGTGGGCGTTCCCGCCCGACCAATTCCCGACGCGGGAGGAGTTGCTGGAGGCGCGTTTGCGTGTGGTGGCAAGGCACCCGCAAACCCGTTTCATCGCAGCCCATCTTGGGAACGATGGGGAGGATCTCCAGCAGGCCGCACAGTGGCTGGACAAGTATCCCAACCTACTGCTGGAAATCGCCTCCCGCATCAGCGAGCTGGGGCGTCAACCGTACAGTGCGAAGGAATTTCTGGAACACTACGGCGATCGGGTTCTTTTCGGTACCGACGGTCCATGGCCAGCCGAACGCCTGCGGCGATACTGGCAGTTTCTTGAAACGCGGGACGAGTATTTTCCCTATTCCGAGAAAGAGTTCCCCCCTCAAGGACTCTGGCAGATCTACGGCGTCGACCTATCCGACCAGACGCTCCGCAAGCTCTACCATCGCAACGCCATTCGCTGGGTGCCAGGGGTCCAGCAGCGGCTTGAGAAGCTGGGGGTTCTCGAAGGTATCGAGCCACCGGCCGATCTGCCCGTTAGGTAGTCGCGACCGCGGTCAGGCGAGGGAGGCAGGCCCTGTAAAGGCTCTTCAAGCGATTCCGGCTTTCAGCAAAAAGGGTTGAACCGAATGCGACGATTCGGCCGATGGAAAGGAAGGTGAACGGGGCTTCCGGAATCGAGCCCCACTCTTGCGAATCCTCTAGAGATTTCTTTTAGCAGGTACGGTTGGTCCATGCCGCAATTTCCGATCGAGTCGATGAGAGAGCGATTTCTTGCTTACGTCAGCGACCAGGGGGTCAACCTCGAAGAGCCGCTTCGCGAGTCGCTGTTGATCCAGAATGGAACGTTCTTTGGACGGCGGATGGCGCTCCATGGATTCCAGATCGTTTGGTTCGCCGAAGAAGACCACGTCAAACTCTACAACCCGCTCACCGGTTTGGTATTTTCCGGGCCCACCCGCTCGTGGCTTGATTCCGGCACCACATCGCAGGTCGCCTGACCTTATTGGATCCGGGCTGCCCCATCGGGTCGCTACATGTCCGATGAGCGAAGCGTTTAGAATCGTCCCGATGCACCGCGACTGAGCCGGTGCCAGTCATCTCAGGATCGATGGAAGAGGATCTTCCTGTCGATTCGTTCTTGAAGGGAGCCGCTTTCCATGCTGAAGACCGATCTCTTGCATCCTGGCATTCTTTCCGCCACGGCTCGCTGTGGACACCACGCAAAAATCCTGATCGCTGACGGCAACTACCCTGCTTCGTCCAAGAAAGGACCTGCTGCAGAGGTGATCTGCCTGCAGCTGATCCCCGGTGTTCCCACCGTCGCTCAGGTTCTGGAAGCCCTGCTTCAGACAGTGCCGATCGACGAGATCTACATCATGGGGATCGATCCATCCGACCCCTATTCCAAAGTGGGTGAACCACCGGCCTGGGGCGTTTACCGGGAACTGCTGAAAAAGTACGCCCCCGATAAATCGCTGGGGTCGATCATGAAATGGGACTTCTACCAAGCGGTCCAATCGGATGACCATGTGCTGACGATCCAGACGGCCGATCAGGCCCTGTGGAGCAACGTCTTGCTGAGCGTCGGGTGCCGCATGCCCGGTTGATCGAACACCAGCATCGACCATCGTCTCACGGAGGCACCAAGGCACGGAGGAGGGGGCCTGGGATTTCCTGAACCCCATCCAGCTGGATGATTCTCTGTGACTGCGTGCCTCTGTGAGATCCAATCGTCCAAAGCAACCTCCAGGGCTCTCACGGAGGCACCAAGGCACGGAGGAGGGGACTTGGGATTCCTGAACCCAATCCAGCTGGATGATTCTCTGGGACTCCGTGCCTCTGTGAGATTCTCTTGTCCGGCAATGCCCATTTGGCTCTCACGGAGGCACCAAAGCACGGGGGAGGGATATGGGGTCGTCTTAGTATCCTGCCATCGCAGGCCGACTTGGTTCCAAGAACCTGCGCGAACCTCTCGCTTGGAAACGCTGTCTTGTTCCTCGGTAGGCCCGGAATCGCTTTCACATCGGTGGGGCTTCCGGTGGCGATGGAGCCGACCACTTCAGGGAAGGTGTTCGGCTGTTTTAGGGGCGGCAATTGGCAGATAAGTGAGCTGGACGATGGGAAGAGAGCAGGACGCGAGTGGACAGGAGTGGATTGTCCCAACGGGAGAAGCTACCGGGATCATTCCCGTTGGAGAGGATCTGGAGCCGATCCAGGTGATCGGCAACGATCCGATTCGCCAGTCCTTTGGCGCGCAGTGCCTGCAGCAGGCAGTCAACTCGCGCTTGGCACCGGGCGTCACCAAGGTGGTGCTGAACCCCGATGCGCACCTGGGCTATGGAGCCCCGGTGGGCTGCGTGATGGTTGCTCCTGACCATATCTATCCGGGTCCTGTCGGGGTCGACATCAAATGCTCGATGAGCCTCTTGCAGACCGATTTACCGGAGTCGGAGTTGATCGATCGCAAGCCGCGTAAGGAGTTGATGCGAGCTATTTTGCAGCGCATTCCTACAGGACCGGGCAAGGGGCAGAGGAGTGTTCCCAAGAGCCGGTTGGTGGATGAGCGATTGGGTCGGGAGGTGGTGGTGCAGGGGGCCAGCCGCAATGTGCTGCGTCGACTGGGGATTCCTGGCGACTGGGCCGATCGATGCGAAGATGCGCGGCACTATGGCCCTTCCCATTCAGAAGACCAGCTGGCGCACCGACTGGAGTATGGGCTTCGCGATGCATTCCGGGATAAATTTCCTGAGAAGTGCAGCCAGCTGGGTTCTTACGGCGGCGGCAACCATTTCGGCGAGTGCGAGATCGTGCGACTGGCGGATCCCCATCGCGATCAGCAGATCGCAGAAGTCTTCGGACTGCGCGATGGGTGCGTTGCATTTCTTTCGCACTGCGGATCGCGCGGCTTGGGGCACGGTCTGGCGATGAACCAGTTCCACTTGCTTCAGGATCGCTTTCGCAAGCTGGGCCGATCCTTTCCGGCGGGGGATCGGCAATTGGTCTATGCCGAAATCGGCACGCCAGAGGCCGAGGCGTACTTGTGCGACATGGCGATGGGCGCCAACTACGCCACCGTCAATCATCTGCTGATCAACAGCCTGGTGCTGGATGCCTTCCAGCAGGTTTTTCCAGGAGTGCGAGGTGAGCTGGTCTACTTCATCAGCCACAATATCGCGCGGCGCGAAGAAGTCGATGGACAATTGGCATGGGTGCATCGCAAAGGAGCGACGCGGGCCTTTCCTGCAGGGCATCCCGATCTGGCCAGGACTCCGTTTGCCCAGACTGGACATCCAATCCTGCTTCCCGGAAATCCGCGTGATGGATCGGCAATCATGGTGGGGCTTCCCGGTGCGGCTCAAAGCTGTTACAGCATCAACCATGGTGCCGGGAGGGCGATGAGCCGCACGATGGCCAAGAAGACGTTGCGTCAGGAAGTCATCGACCAGAGCATGGAGCGGTCGGACATTCTTAGCAACTGCCGTTTCTATCCGATCGACGAAGCCCCAGAAGCCTACAAGTCGTTCCCCGAAGTGCTTCGGAGTGTCGAACAGGCAGGCTTGGCACGGACGGTTGCCAAGCTGGAGGCTCGCTTTGTCCTCAAAGATGGGGCTCCCGCCGACGACTAAGATTGGGTGGACGGTAGCTGTCCGAATCCTAGTTGTCCCTGGGCATTCCAGTGGCTGGGTGGGCCTGAAAAAATTCCCAGATCGCGTCGGTCGCCTTCAGGCGATCACTGGGCTTTCCGACCAGAATGTTGGGCGCCATGCGGACGCCCCCCGGCCAATGATGGCCAAGCCCCTCTACGGTGACGAAGTCGACTTCGGCCTGATCGCGACCACCCAGGTACTTGCGCCGCCGGACCCCCTGGGTGATCTCTTCCATGGCGGGTTGCTCCTGACAGCCTAGCGACTTGACCCAGCGGTCGATGAATCGCTGCACCGGCGGTTTGGCCCGTTCCCCTTGGTCTTTTCCACCAAAGGCAAGTCGTGGATAGCCACCCTGGAGCGGATTGAGCGTATCGGCGGTGCCGGTGATGTAGCAGATGGAAGTGCTGCGAGGCGGCTGGGGATCCTCGATCCAGCAGGTGCCTGCCACCGGTGCGATCGCCGCGACCGGGTGGGAAAGCTCCACCCCCAATCGGAATGCCATCGACGCCCCATTGGAGAATCCGGTGATGAAGATGCGATTGGTGTCGACGGCATACCGCTTGTCGATCGCATCGATCATCGCATCGATGAACGCGACATCATCGATCTTCTTTTCGGCAGCATGAAAGCGGCCTGAACCATCATTCCAAGCTTGGGGATTCTTGCGGAAGTTCGCGGGGCGCGATCGATCCGGACAAGTTGCATCGGGATAGGCGACCAGGAACGACTCCTTGTCTGCCTTATCGGACCATCCGGTTTCTTTGGCGGCAGTCAACCCCGTGCCTCCGAAGCCATGCAGCATGATGACCAGAGGCGAAGGCTGCTTGGGATCACAGGAAGAGGGGGCGTGAAGAACAAAGTCTCGTTGGCCCTGGTGGGTATCGACCTGCAATCGAACATGCTGGGCCGGCAAGGGCTGGTCGACTTCGCTCTGGGTCTGCCACCAGAACAAAGCCACCGCCGGAAGGAGGCCAAGTATGGCAAGGAGGGGAGTACGCAATTGCATCGATGCACTCATGGTGCGACTCAGCCAATCAGCCGACGTTCAATCCAATCCAGGATCGCCGTCGCCACCATCTGCTTGCTGCCTGAGACCGACTGGAGCACCTGGCCGCTTCGATCGAGAATCTCGACCTGATTATCCAGAGCATCCATGGCTGAGGCTTCGTTGGAGACCATCAGGTCACAACATTTGCGCTGCATCTTGGAGATGGCGCGGAACCGAACATCTTCCGTCTCCAGAGCAAACCCGACGACCCACTGCGATGGTTTGCGCTGGCATGCCAGCGTGGCGACGATGTCAGGCGTCTCCACTAGCTCCATGATCAGCGGTTGTCCGGTCTTATGGATTTTCTCCGATTGCACCTGGCGTGGCATGTAGTCGCACGGTGCGGCCGCTCCGATCATTCCATCGCAATCGGCGAAATGTTTTTGGCTTGCCGCCAGCATCTCCTGGGTGGTTACCACTGGCACTACCAGAGCACCGGCAGGGTAGTCGACCTGCACCGGCCCGGAGACGAGGATGACTTGGTGTCCTAGATCGATGGCAGCCTGAGCCAAGCAGGCTCCCATGCGACCGCTGGAACCATTGGAGAGATAGCGGACCGGGTCCAGATACTGGCGGGTCGGGCCGGAGGTGATCAGGATTCGAGCCACAGGAGGCTCCCAGATCAAGAAAAAGGGTGATTGACGGGGCTCGAACCCGCGACAACTGGAGCCACAATCCAGTGCTCTACCAACTGAGCTACAACCACCATCGAAGGAAAGCCGTTTGTGGCGACTTTCGTTCTAATTTATCGGTCCAGCCGCAGTCCGTCAACGGCGACCATGGCGCGCAGGGTGGTCCGAAGGCCTGTTGCAGCATGTTGGAGGGGGGATGCATCGGTCGAGGAGGAGGCGTAGGAACTTCCCACCCCGGCGGAATTGGGGAATAATCTTCCAAAGCCTTCTTGGTGAAATCCTGTCCATCTGCGCCGCTGTGTACCCTTGGCGGAATGGCAGGGCTTATTCGAATGAACGCGACCGAAAGGATTCAGCAACGTGGAGCATCCCGATTCCAGTCCGGCCAACGACGGCGATTCGATCGAGCGGCTGAATTTCATCGAACATGAGATCGAAAGGGAGATGCAAAGCGGGACCTGGGATGGTCGGACGTTGATCACTCGGTTCCCTCCCGAGCCGAACGGGTATCTGCACATTGGGCACGCCAAAAGCATCTGCCTGAATTTCGGGCTGGCCAGGAAGTATGGGGGGCGTTGCAATCTGCGTTTCGACGACACCAATCCCACCAAGGAAGATGACGAATACGTCCAGTCGATCATGGAAGATGTCCGATGGCTGGGATTCCAGTGGGACGAACTCCATTATGCCTCGGACTACTTCGAGCAGTTGTATGGCTGGGCGGAGCAATTGATCGAACAGGGGGATGCGTACGTCTGTGATTTGACGGGAGACCAGGTTCGGCAGTACCGAGGGACGCTTACCGAATCGGGCAAACCGAGTCCCTATCGCGATCGATCGCCGGAAGAAAACCTCGATCTCTTTCGGCGCATGCGGGCAGGGGAATTTCCGGATCATTCGCGGACGCTGCGAGCCAAGATCGACATGGCGGCGGCCAACATCAACCTGCGCGATCCGGTGATGTACCGAATTCTTCATGCGCATCATCATCGCACCGGCGATGCATGGTGCATCTACCCGATGTACGACTGGGCCCATGGCCAAAGCGATTCGATCGAATCGATCACGCATTCGATCTGCACTCTGGAGTTTGAGAATCATCGTCCGCTGTACGACTGGTTCTGCCAATCGCTCAAGATCTACCATCCACGTCAGATCGAGTTCGCGCGTTTGAATCTGAATTACACCGTGATGAGCAAACGGAAGTTGCTGCAATTGGTGCAGGAAGGGTTGGTGAGCGGCTGGAACGATCCTCGCATGCCGACGATCAGCGGCCTGCGACGTCGCGGATACACGCCAGAGAGCATTCGTAATTTCTGCGAGACGATTGGTGTTGCCAAATTCAACAGCACCATCGATGTCACTGTCCTCGAGAACTCGCTCCGCGAACATCTCAACCAGATCGCGCCTCGTCGCATGGCGGTGCTCGATCCGGTCCGAGTCGTTCTCACCAACTATCCAGAGGATCAAGTGGAATGGATGGATGCCGTCAACAATCCAGAGCGACCGGAGGATGGTTCGCGGACGCTACCGTTTTCTCGCGAATTGTGGATCGAACGAGAGGACTTTCAGGAGAATCCTCCACCGAAGTTTTTCCGTTTGAAACCAGGTGGTGAAGTCCGTTTGCGGTACGGCTACATCATCCAGTGCCAGGAAGTGGTTCACGATGCTGCCGGAGAGGTGGTGGAGATTCGATGCACCTACGACCCGCAGACGCGCAGCGGTGGACCAGAGGCCGATCGCAAGGTGAAGGGTACGATTCACTGGCTGAGCGCTCGGCACGCGCAGAAGGCCAAGGTGCGGCTCTACGATCGCCTTTTCTGCCGCGAGGATCCGGAGGGAGGCGAGGAAGGAACCACGTTCCTCGATCAGCTCAACCCTGGCTCGCTGAGGGAGATCGAAGCGATGGTGGAGCCGGAATTGATGAACACACCTGCCGGGCAGCAGGTGCAGTTCGAGCGGAACGGGTACTTTGTTGCCGACGCCATCGATTCTCGCCAGCATGCCCCAGTTTTCAACCGCATCGTCCCATTGAAAGATTCCTGGGCTAAGGAAGTCGCCAAGGGGACCCGCGGTCGGTAGTTCCCGGATGGCGACGGCTGTGACTACTCCAACGTTCCCTTGGATCGCAACGCTTCAGGAGCAGAATGATGATGGCTGACAGAAAACATTGGTGGGGCTTGGTGGCCATCGGATTCAGCTTTGCGATGAATTTTTTGGATGGCAATGCCTCCAGGGCCGAAGATTGGCCGCAATGGTTCGGGCCGCGCCGCGATGGTTCGGTCCGGGAGCCGGGGCTGATCGACAAGATCCCCGAGGGAGGCCTGAAACGACTCTGGAGCCAACCGGTGGGGCTGGGCTATGCCGGTCCAGCGGTTGCCGATGGTCTCGTTTTCGTCAGCGATTATCTCAAGGAGTCCGGTGAGATCACCAACAACCCTTCGCTTCGCGATCAGCTGCAAGGACAGGAACGACTGCAATGCATGGAGGCTGAAAGCGGCAAGGTGCTTTGGGAATATCGCTACCCAAGGAGCTATGCCATTTCCTATCCGGCGGGGCCTCGCGCGACGCCGGCAGTTGCCGAAAAACGTGTGGTGCACCTAGGCGCGGAAGGGGATCTGATCTGTCTTTCCGTGGAAGACGGGAAGGTCGTTTGGCAAAAGCGACTGCCGGAAGTCTACGGCAGCACGACCCCGATTTGGGGCCATGCCGCAAGCCCTTTGATCTTTGACGGTCAGGTGATCGCGATGGCTGGGGGAGAAGGGGCCTACGTGGTCTCGATCGATCTACAAAGCGGTGACGAACGATGGCGGGCGCTCACCGCGAAGGAACTTGGCTACTGCCCAGCGGTGCTGATTGCTTTCGGCGGTGCTAGGCAACTGATGGTCTGGGATCCAGAGGTCCTTCACAGCCTTGATCCGGCCAGCGGCAAGGAGCTTTGGTCGGTGCCCATCGCACCCTCTTACGGCATGGCGATCGCTCCCCCTGTCGTTTCCGGTGACCGGATGTATGCAAGTGGAATCGGCGAAGCCAGTGTCATGCTGAAGTTGAAGTCCGATCCGCCGGGGGCGGAGGTCTTATGGCGAGGAAAGAGCAAGATGGCGCTCTACAGCGGCAATGCAGCGCCGATCTTTCATGACGGTTTCGTTTATGGCGCCGACTGTGGTGCAGGCAATTTGATCTGCTTCGATGCCGACGATGGCGCTCGCCAGTGGGAAACGTACCAACCGACCGCCGGAGGGACGCGACGAGTCAGCCATGGCACCGCCTTTCTGCAATCGATGGGGAACAATCGCTACCTGCTGCTGACGGAAACCGGGGACTTGGCGATCGCTCGCCTGTCACCCCAAGCGTATCAGGAGGAAAGCCGCTTTCATGCGATCGATCCGACCAACGAGTGTTTTGGGAGGCCTGTGGTCTGGAGTTATCCGGCGATCGCCAACGGGAAGATCTATCTTCGTAACGATCGAGAGATCCTTTGCTACGATCTTTCAGCAGCGGGGAACTCAATCGTTCCATAGCGGGGTTCCGCCAAGATTCTGCCGTGGGGTGTTTTGCAAAAGCTAACCGGTCGATTGCTTTTGCGCTGACCACCGGAAGGCGGATACCTTTCCGAATGTTTGCTGCATTTCCTGAGCGATCGCTAGAGCGATTTAGGCGACCTTGCGGTCGCGTAGGCGACTGGCTGTCTCATGCCATCGCTCGATCGCGCTAGACACAGGTGCCGCGCTGCCTCGGAGGATCCGGTAGCCCTTAGAGGACTTGGCATAACGCTCGATCGATTCTCGGAATCGCTCCGATCCGACCTCAGCGATACGCTCGATTTCCTCATAGCCGGCGGCGACGATCAATTGGGCATCGACACTGCGAAGGCCCGGAATCATGCACGCAATCGCGGCCTGTTGCTGCCACCTGCGAATCAGTGGAACCGGACACTGTTCGTTGGCGATGCGGCGAGCGATCTCTGCGGCCGAATTTTTAAGCAGATCGGCGACTGTCACAATCCCATGTGCCTCGAAGAGACCTGCCATCTTGGGGCCAATGCTGGGGGCATCGACGACGGGTTGATGAGCCAGCAGGGGCTGAGTCGTATTCCAGGTCTGGCTAGGCGTGCCTTCCTTCATTGGCTTTGGGTGGGCGCGATCCGTCGACTTTGCAACCGCAGGAAACGGAAGAACGTCAGGATCTTGACTGACAGCAGGAGGCGCCACCGACGATTGCACCATCGATGGTCGCTCACGGACCAAGGTGGGCGATTCCGAGGGTGCCTGAAGAAAGGCAGCGGAGGCAGGTTTCGTCCGTGGGGGCGACGCCGCTGGTGCAGGATGCGGCTGCTGGGGATGGGTGGCCTTGGGGCGTGCAGACAACAGCCAGTTGTGCAACCTCTCCTTCCCAGCGTGAGATCCTCGCCGCCAGATCGATTGGCCGACGGGTGTTTGTAGCAGTCGCTGGATATCCGATTGCAATTGGCTTCGAGACTGCCGATGGAGAGCTTCCATCGAAGGGACGCCCGCAGCGACCAGAAGGGCGGCATCGAATCCTCTCATGCCGGGAGCTTGCAACTGCAATAGCGCTTCCGTGGCTACGGTTCTTACGAGCGCCGACTGTCTACCAACAGCTCGATCCACCCGCTGCCACTTCGCTTCGCTGAGGCTGGTCAGTTCCCCAAGGGTCCAGATTCCTAAAGAACGCAACCTAGTCAGGACTTCCTCAGGGAGCCGTTGCAGTTCCGTCAGGTCCGACTCAGAAACAAGTCGATCTTCCGGGAGAGCCGATATTGCGGATTGGCTGGTACTTCCAGAACGCTCCACTACCCAACCGTTTTGTCGGTCGTTCCAACGCCAGCGGCGTAGCGATTGAGATGGCGAGGCGTTGGCCGAAGGGAGTTGGCATCCGATGATCAGGACTTGGATGCCTCGACAAGCGAGTTGGTCGAGCGAATCGATGAGGGTGGTGGCTTCAGCTGGTTGGATCGAACGATCCAACAGGTCGACCACCCAGGGAAGCTTTGTTCCGTGTTCCAAGAGGTATTCCAGGAGCGCTAACTGGCAGGCCCAGAGCTCCCAGCGGCTTGGTGATGGCTGGCGTTCCGCATAGCAGTTGACCCGATCGCGTACCTTCCACCGCTCCATCCACTCTTCTGCCTTCTCGCGGAGCGTATGGTGGCACGGTGCGCTGGGAACATCAGGCGATTGCATCGCTTGCAGTCGAAGCAGTCTTCGTTCTTGGAAACGCCGGGCATTCCAATCGGCGATCTGTCGACTGGCCAGATGCATTCGGTGGCGCGCAGTTGCAAGCTGCTGATTCCATTGGCTGGATTCGGTCACGATCGCCAGATCGCGTTGTTCGAGCAGTTCGCTCAGCTTCTGCTTCGCGGCTTCCAAATCGCTCCGCAGCTTCCCAGACCGCTCTTCTAGCGCCTCCACCTCGAGCTGAACCGAAGGGGACATGGCAAAGCCATCGGTGGTGGTGCTGAAAACACGGGGAACCGATCGCACGGGAATATGGAAATCGCCGAAATGGAAAATCCTTTCGAATCGACTCTCCGGCCCCGTGGAGCCGGTTTTTGAGGCGTGGTGAACTGAGGGCGGAGTCCTGGTGGAGTTCGCGCGAAGAACGGGTGTTGCGGCGCGAGCCCGAAATTCTAAGGAATGTTCCAGTGACTCACAGCTTGCTTCCAATAGCCGCTGCAGCTGGATGATCCGATTCCTTTGCAGATCGATCTGCTGCTCCCACGATGGTTCGGTATTCTGGCGGTCTCGGCGACGCAGAGCCATCTGTTCGCGAAGCTGTCGGTAGTCGAGCACTGCGAGATCGTATTCATTGCGCCACCAAGCTAGGTCCCGTGGCGGAGTTGGCTCCTGAAGCTGCCTTGCCAGTTGTGTCATCTCTTCCTTCCAGCGGCCGAAAACTTGTCGGCTGGGCTGCGGCATGGCGACCACCAGGCCAAGGTCCTGTGCGACTTGATCGAGTTGCTGCCAGGGGGACTGGTCGGGTGAAAGCTCGTAGAGCAGTTTGAGCGGGGAGTCGGGGAGGCGGCGCCAGTTGGCTAGGCGGCTGGAGGTTTGGAGTTCCCAGGTGCGATCGACCTCGCGAACATGCCATCGCGACGCTGCCGGGTTATTAGGGATCGGGTCGGCCAGTTGGACCAAAAACCGGTAAGGTGGTTCGAATGCCTCAACCGAAGCGTCGGCAAGGGGCAGATCCGACAGCCAATGACTGTCGTGTGGCCCAAGATGCGAATGCTTTCCGTGACGGAAAGTGGACGGTGTTCGGTTGCAGCCTCGCAGCGCCTGGCGGACAGTCGCCGCCAGTCCCTCCAGCAGCGCAGGGTAGCTGGAGTCCAACGCATGGATTCCATGCGTCAGACCCGATAACGAAATCGGCTCGCTAGGCGTCTTGCCAGCTGACGGAATAGTCCAATGGATCTCACGCAAGAACATCTTTTGGGTTCCTTCCCAAACCAGTTTGGCGATCCGTGCCAAACGGAAACCGTAGCAGCAATCGACGATCGGGGTAAAGCCCATTTGACGGGAGCTGGGTAAACCGAGGTTCCTTTCAGATCATTGAGTGGCACCTTTTGAATGCAAGCAAAACCTCAATTGGTGGGTGGCACCTTTTGAATGCAAGCAAAGCCTCAATTGGTGGGTGGCACCTTTTGAATGCAAGCAAAGCCTCAATTGGTGGGTGGCACCTTTTGAATGCAAGCAAAACCTCAATTGGTGGGTGGCACCTTTTGAATGCAAGCAAAGCCTCAATTGGTGGGTGGCACCTTTTGAATGCAAGCAAAGCCTCAATTGGTGGGTGGCACCTTTTGAATGCTAGCTCAATTAAGCACATCCACCATCTGGCGATGGTGGCTACCGCAAGCGTGCTCATTCGGTGGTTTGCACCATTGGAATGTTTGGGAGATACGAGGCCAGACATTTCTTATCGCCACACGGCGGCATCGGACTGCGTTTTGGGGAAATCCCTCGCAAGGTGCGAGAAGAGAACAAGCGATTCAGGGAGAGAAGTTTGCGGGGAGAACGTGGAAAAGGAGGAGTCGACACGGTGATTCAGTCGCGGGGCGAGGCAGTTATAATGGAGGTCTACTGGGGACAACCCCTTTGCCGGGGCTGGCTTGACTGCGGAAGCCGTTCCGGTGGTCGCTGTGGCGTTTTTCCATGATGACCACCCCGGCCCATCCACCTCCTTTTGATCAGGATCTTTCCGATGCTTTGGTTCCGAAAGACTCGTTGGTTGGCTCTGTTGATCGGCATTTCATCCCCGGGATCCGGCGTCACTCTTCTGGCTCAGCAGGGGGCGACAGCACCCGCTGCGTTCAAGGTGCCTGAAGGATTTGAGGTGGAGTTGCTGCACGAGGTCCCGCTGGCCGAGCAAGGGTCGTGGGTCAGCATGTGTGTCGACTTGGAAGGAAGGCTGATTGTTTCCGATCAGTATGGAAAACTCTATCGAGTCGCCTTGCCGAAGAAAGAAGGGGAAAAGATCGCCGTCGAATCGCTCGATGTTTCAGTCGGTATGGCTCAAGGACTCCTGCACACACGCGATGGGCTGTACGTCAACATCAATGGCGAGGGGCCAAGCGGCGCGGGACTGTACCGCCTGCAAGATCTCGACAAGGATGGAAAGTTTGAGAAACAGGACCACCTGATCCCGCTGAACGCAGGAGGGGAGCATGGCCCTCACGCTTTGATCGAGGGACCCGACGGCAGAATCTACATGTGTGCGGGCAATGCGACCGATCTCCCGTCGAAAATCGACCGCTACCGAGTCCCCAAGCATTGGTCGGAAGATCATCTGCTGGGCCGCATGCCCGATGCCCGTGGATTCATGGCCGACCGACAGGCTCCGGGCGGTTTTGTACTCAGCTTCCGCCCCGACGGCTCGGATGTCGAACTGGTAGCCACCGGCTTCCGGAACGAGTACGACATTGCGTTCAATCCTCTGGGCGATCTGTTCACTTACGACGCCGATATGGAATGGGATGTCGGGACGCCATGGTACCGGCCTACAAGAGTCAACCATGTCACCGGTGGGTCCGAGTTCGGATGGCGCAATGGCACGGGCAAGTGGCCTGAGTACTTTGCCGATAGCATGGGATCTGTGGCCAATATCGGACCAGGATCTCCGACAGGGATCTGTTTTGGAACCGGAGCGAAGTTTCCAGCGAAATACCAAAGAGCATTGCTGATCGGTGACTGGAGCTACGGTGTTATCTATGCCGTTCATCTGACTCCGGAGGGATCCAGCTATCAGTCGACCTTTGAACCTTTCGTCTCGGCTTCTCCCATGCCGATCACCGATATGGTGGTTCATCCTTCCGATGGCAATCTCTACTTCATGATCGGAGGGCGGAAGGTGCAAAGCGGCCTGTATCGGCTGAAATACAAAGGCACCGAGAGCACAGCACCCGCTGCACCGATCGATTCCGCCAATGCCGCTCAAGCGCGCAGTCTCCGCCGGAATCTTGAGCAATTGCAGGGACCGGGCAAGCCAGGGGCCGTCTCCACATCGCTTGCCATGCTGGGACATCCCGATCGCGCCGTCCGCTTCGCGGCGAGGATTGCCCTCGAGCACCAACCGGTGACGCAGTGGCGTGGCCGCGTGATGGAGGCCACCAACCCCCAGTCGCTGGTCACCGGAGCCATCGCTCTGGCTCGTTGTGGTGAGCCGTCCGATCAAGCCGCCATCCATCAAAGACTGGCGAGCCTCGATTGGGGATCGCTTGATCGAACACAGAGACTGGAGCTACTGCGAGCCTATCAGCTGAGCTTCACACGACTGGGTGAGGGGGTGCCTGAGGCGCGCCAAGCCATTGTCGCTCAATTGGACCGTCATTTCCCTGTCCCCGATGAAGATAGTTCGCTCAACCGAGAACTGGCCACCGTGCTGGTCTACCTGGGTGCTCCAGGCATCACCGATCGCTGCATCGCTCGCATGAGCAACGCGCAGTCGGCCGACGAACAGATCCACTACGCTATGGCACTTCGAGATGTCAAGGAGTGGACCGACGAGCAGCGGCAGAAGTATTTCCAGTGGTTCATCGATGTCTCTACCGCTCGTGGCGGCGCATCCTTTGGTGGATTCCTCGCCAACATCCGCAAAGTGGTCATCGGCCATTTGAGCGATGAGCAGAAGCAGACGTTGGGAGAGTTGGTAGGGGATCTTCCCGAGCCACGAGATCCACTCGCTGATCTGGCGCCGCGGCCTCTAGTCCAGGAATGGAAGGTGGAGGACTTGGTAGAAGAAGCCTCCCAGAAGAACTCGGGCTACGATTTTTCCAAAGGCAAGCAACTCTTTGCCATCGCTCAATGCTACAAGTGCCATCGATTCCAAGGTCAGGGCGGGATTCAGGGCCCCGATCTGACCGCGGTCTCCGGCCGTTTCAGCCCTCGTGAAATGCTGACGGCGATCATCGAGCCGAACAAGGAGATCAGCGATCAGTATCAAGCCACGCAGTTCGTCACGGAAGACGATCAGGTGGTGGTGGGGCGGGTGGCCAACCTCAACGGATCAACCTTGATGATCACCACGAACATGCTCGATCCCCAGAACTTTACCAATCTCGACCGCAAGTCGATCACCGAGATGAAGCCCAGCCCCAATTCGATGATGCCTTCCGGATTGCTCAACACCCTCTCCAAGGAGGAGGTTTTCGAGTTGCTGGCCTACATGAAATCGGGGGGCAACCCAGCGCATCCGCTCTACCAACAGGCGACTGCAGCCGCCCCCTAAAAAGCATCGGCTTCTCTCCAGAAAGGCTTGGCAGACCAGACCAAAAGGTACTGCCAAGCCTAAGAGGGGGACGAGATTCCCCCTAGTTGGAAGCCACTTTGGCACCAATTCGCATTGCCTCCACCTCCCTTTTTCCTCACAATCCGACCTCTGGCTGATTCTCGTTGGATTCACGCCAAGTCACTTGCAGGGCTCATGAAGTTCCCTGCCCTTGAGTTGAAGGGGCGTTCATTCATGCGAACACGTCACAGTTGGGTGGCCCTTCTCTCGATTGCCGCACTCTTTCTGCTGACCGACAGCGCCTGGGAGGCTCGATGGCCGGTCATCGGGGAAGTGCTCTTTGTCGCCGGCGTCCTTCTGGCAGGGATCGGCGCGATGGGACGCGTCTGGTGCTCCGCCTACATCGCTGGCTACAAAAATGGCACCCTGATCACCAGTGGCCCCTACTCGATGACCCGCAATCCGCTCTATTTCTTCAGCTTTCTGGGGAGTGTCGGCGTCGGATTGACATCCGAAACTCTGGCGATCCCTTTGATCATCGCCATGGCGTTTGCCTTCTATTATCCCTTTGTGATCCGCAGTGAAGAGACAACACTCAGCCAACTGCATCCCGAGCAGTTTGACCAATATCGCCGTGAGGTCCCCTCTTTTTTCCCCGCATGGAGTCGCCTTAGGGAACTGAGCGATCATACGGTGCAGTTGAAGACATTTCGCCGACACATCGCCAGTGCGATCTGGTTTGTCTGGATCCCTGGATTGATCCATCTGGTCGACTTTCTGCACGACCACAAATACCTAGCCAGTTTCTGCAAGATGTACTAGCCGGTCCCCCTGCCCTCCAGCCGATTCCCGCTGGGGAGGCGCATCTCGGCCACTCCATGAAACGCTCCTTCCGACGAGTTGCCGTCAGCGGCGGTTGGCCCCAAGCCCGCTGACCAATTCCATCAGCAGCATGGCGTGTTGATCGATATGGATCTGATTTCGGAGGCGTTGCTGAGCGGCGGCGCGCTCGTGCCGCATCGCTGCCGTCTTTTGGCATGCTTCCTTTAGTCCACGCAACAACGCCACTGGATCCCCCGGGCTGTAGAGATCGCCATGCTGAAGACGCCGATGCATTTCGGGGAAAGCGCCGTGGGCTGGAAGAAGGTATGGCAATCCCGCTGCGGCAGCTTCCAGAACATACCGCCCCTTGGGCTCACGATAGACGGTAGGAACGCAAAGCAGATCGGCATTGGCCAGCAGCCTCAATTTGGCTTCTCGGTCGACCGACCCATGGTAAGTGAAACCTGCGGGGCTGGATGCGTTTAGCGATTGAGCGATTTCGGTCCAATAATGCTGATGCTGCCCCCCCAACCATCCAGCAATGTCGAGATGCCGGGGTGTTGGATCTCCAGTCGCATTCCATCGGCGCCAGGCATCGGCCAATTGGTGCAGCCCTTTCTCTGGAGCCAATCGGGCCAGATAGAGGACCCGAAAAGGGTATTCGTCCGAAGGGCGTTCGGGAGTGCCGGTCTCCCATTTGGCGATCGGCTGGCTGTCCAGATCGATCCCCAAAGGCAGGCAGTGCCATCGTTCGCGCGGGAGACCCAGCAACTGTGCCATCCGATGACCGTAATCTTCGCTGTGGACCACAAATGCATCGACCAGCGGAACCAGCTTTCTCATCCGATCGATGGTCCTTCCCCGGTAAGGCTCGGGCAGCGAGTCGATGAAAATATCATCGCCCTGAAGCATCACGACGACGGGAACATCGATCTTCTTTTTGATGGAGGGAAGCGATCCGGCGATCAGGAAATTGGTCAAGATCAATACCGAAGGCTTTGCTTCACTGCCTAGCCAGTCGGTCAACCTGGCAACCTCCTGACGCTGCCTGCCCGACTCTCCTTCCAACATCGACACCGTCATAGCGCCTAGGAATCGAAGATCAATCGAGTGAGTCCGTCCTGCCAAGCGGTTGATCAGACCGGGTTGATTCAGTCGTCGGACGAGCGATTTCGGGAGAGGAGGTAGCCAAGGGAATTTTTGCTGAAGGTAGACCTGGATGCCTCCGAAAAAAATCTCACCCGAGCTGGCGTCTGTTTCGTCGGTGCGGATGGGTGTGTAGACCGGGACAAGAAGGCAGTCCTGACCTTGGCGAATGAGCGCCTTGGCTAGTGCGTTATCGTTCATGCAGCTTCCGCAGAACATCCCAGCGGCACCTGCCGTCAGATAGACCCAAGTCATGATGGGCAATCCCGTCCTTTCATGAGCATTCCATTTCAGCCGATCGCGAAAAATGAAGCGATTGGCCTGAGTGCGTCTTCAGCTCCACCAGGAATCGACGCCAGCAATAGCCGATCACCCCGCTCTGAAGTACCATACAGTGGACTGCTGTCGACCTTGCCTTACTTTTCTCTGGCTATCCCCACCATGCTTGATTGGCTCGCATCTTCGCTCGATTGGATTCTTCATTTCGATCGTCATCTGAACGATATCCTTGCAGCGATGGGAAGCAGTTTCACGATCCTGCTGTGGCTGATCATTTTTGCCGAAACCGGCCTGGTTGTGGCTCCGTTTCTTCCAGGCGACTCGCTCTTATTTGCCGTCGGCGCCATCGCAGCTCAAACCGATTCACCTCTTCGAATCGAGTGGCTGGTTCCACTGCTGATCCTGGCGGCGATCGTTGGGGACGCGGTCAACTACGCGATAGGCAAATGGGTTGGTCCAAAAATCTTTCATCGAGACACAGGTTGGCTTTTGAACAAGGAACATCTGCTGAAGGCCGAAGCCTTCTACAAGAAGCATGGTGCCAAGGCGATCGTCTTGGCGCGCTTCCTGCCGATCCTTCGCACCTTTGCTCCCTTCGTAGCAGGGATCGGAAGGATGCCTTACCGCCGTTTTTGGATCTACAACGTGATCGGCGGGGTGCTTTGGGTGACTCTTTTTTTGATCGGTGGCTACCTGTTCGGCAATGTGCCGGTGGTCAAGCGGAATTTCCACGTCGTGATACTAGCGATCCTCGTGCTATCCATCTTGCCGCTCATCTGGGAGTGGTGGGCGACCTATCGTACCGATCGGCAAAAGGACCATGGCGGCAACAACCCTTGATCGATCAACGAGACCACGTTGCCAATCCATCGACGCGACTCCATCGACTCAGCTCCATCGACTCTTGCCACTTCCAGCGACCGCTTTTCCGATCTTCCAGCAGTCGAAACCCCATTGCTGGACTCGTTCCTGCACCGCATTGGCATAGTAGGGGCTGATCACCAGCACCAAGCCGATGCCCATGTTGAAGACATGGTCCATCTCTTCATCGGGTACCTTGCCCAGTTGCTGCAGCCAAGGAAACACCGGTGGTACCTTCCAAGATCCGCGATCGAATAGCAGATCGACATCCTCGGGAAGAATTCGCTCGGTGTTCTCCAGCAATCCGCCGCCGGTGATGTGACCGATTCCGTGCACTACCTGTTTGACTCGGTACTGATGCAGAATCGAACGAAGGAGGTTGGCGTAGATCAGGGTGGGGCGCAGTAGACAGTCCACCACCGTCTCCCCCAATGCTTCGATGTGGTCGCCAACTGCAAGCCCTGCCTTCTCGAAGACAATCTTCCGCACCAGACTGAAGCCATTGGAATGCAGGCCGGATGAATTGACTCCCAGAATCACATCATCCGGACGGATTGCCTTCCCAGAGACGATCTGCTTGCGTTCGACTACCCCGACACAGAAACCGGCCAAGTCATAATCGTCTTCCCGATAGAGATCGGGCATGATGGCGGTCTCCCCACCCAGCAGGGCGCAATCCGCCTGAACGCACCCTGTGGAAATGCCCCGCACGATCTCCTCCAGACGCGCCGGATTGTCTCGAGACATCGCGACATAGTCGAGAAAAAAAAGTGGCTCAGCCCCCGTACAGAGGACATCGTTGACGCACATCGCAACTAGGTCGATTCCCACGGTGTCGTGGCGACCAGCCTGAATCGCGACCTTCAGCTTGGTTCCGACCCCATCGGTTCCGGAAACCAGCACCGGTTCCTTGTAATTTCGGCGGAATAGGGAGTTGGAGAAGTCGAGTTGAAAAAGCCCGGCAAAACCGCCGTCGTTGCGGATGACCCGCGGACCAAAAGTCCGGTGCATCCAGCGAGGCAGTCGCTTCATGGCATCTTCGTAAAGATCCAGATCGACGCCGCTGTCCTTGTACGTGGTGCTCATGTGCGGGAGAAACCCTGCCTGCTGGCGAAGAAAATGCTTGCTGCAGGTGTCTTATGGTATCGCAGCATTCCAAACCAGTAAACTCGCCCCCCAATCGAAGCAGCCCCCGAACGCTGGGTTCGGGGGGCTTAGCTGCAGCCCTCGATCCAGCGGTGGCCTGGGTGCCCTGAAATCGCCGTTTCCCCAGTCAACGAATTCTGCTTAAATGCCCAAGTCTAGCACCACTGGAAGCCTGAGTCGGGCTTGGTCCAACCGGAAACGCAAGGTGCACTGAGGCAGATGGAGTCTCAACGGAGAAAGGACTCGCGAAATGTATTCGATTGCGAAGAAATGCGCAGCGGAGTTTTTTGGTACGGCTTGGCTGGTTTTTGGAGGTTGTGGCAGCGCGGTGCTGGCAGCCAAATTCCTGAATGGAGCGGAGCAGACGAATCTGGGAATCGGATTCGTCGGGGTGTCGCTGGCATTCGGTTTGACGGTGCTGACGATGGCCTACGCGATCGGTCACATATCGGGGTGCCATCTGAACCCCGCCGTTTCGATCGGCCTGATGATGGGCAAGCGATTTTCATCGACCGAACTTGTCCCCTACATCATCGCTCAGGTGGCGGGAGCCATCGCGGGGGCTGCGGTGCTTTACGTGATCGCCAGCGGGAATGCAGGCTGGAGCATTCCGAAGGATGGATTTGCGCTCAATGGATACGGAGAGCATTCGCCGGGCAAGTATGGGATCGCTTCGGCCTTTGTTGCTGAAGCAGTGCTGACCTTTTTCTTTTTGCTGATCATTCTGGGATCGACTGACAAGCGAGCCCCGGCTGGTTTCGCACCGATCGCGATCGGTCTTGGCCTGACGCTGATTCACTTGATTGGAATCCCAGTGACCAATCTCTCGGTCAACCCAGCTCGCAGCACCGGGCCGGCCGTCATCGCTTCGGCATTCGGACAAGGCTGGGCTCTTGCCCAGCTGGCGATTTTCTGGATCGCTCCGATCGTCGGCGCCGCCATTGCCGGCATCGTCTACAACTGGCTTGGCCAGGAAGATTGAACCGGTCGCCAGACCGTGGTGACAGAGTGAACGCGATCGAATGAAAGCCTCTCGGATCGATGGTCCGGGGGGCTTTCTGTTTTTGGCAGTGGCTCGGCGACGGACCGGAAAGGATCTTTTCGCATGCCGTCTCCGCCAGATCAGTTATGATGCGAAAGGGATAGAAACGTCGAATGAGACCGGAAGGCGAGATCGATCGATGCTAGATCGAGACGAATATGTCGAGCAGGCTTATTTGTTTGAGCTGCTTCATGAGCGGATGGGAGCCGACTATCCGTTGCAGGATCTGCTCCAACAGGCAAGGCACGAACTGTTGGCGACGACCAAACTGCCGATGGCGGTCGATTTTCTGCTTGCGGAGCTGAAGCATTTTGGGGAGATGAGCCGCGGGATGAAGCGGCTGGCTCACTACTTTTCCCCCTTTCAGAGTTTCCTCGTGGAGGAGGCGGAGAAGGATCGCGGTCGGTTCGACATGAAGACAGCGTTTCGAATCCTGCAGGCGGAGGCGAAGTACCGGAGCGAGTCGGAGAGTCGGCAGGGGTATTTCGTCTTCCAGTTCGAGGCGCTTTGCCGAAACCGACTTCATTACGACCGCGGGCTGGCGGCGATCTCGGAGGATCCCGCGTACGATGCCGACTGGAAGGGATGGATTCTTGTGGTTCGCAGGCAGTTGGGCTTGGTGGATTTGGCCGATCTGATCTACGGGCGCAGTGAAGAGTATCTCTCGACCCGGCGTCGGAAGCTGGGGGCACAGATGTCCCCTGAAGCACCGATCCTATTTGGCCTGCAGGAAGGAAAAATCGCCTGGGCCAATCGTCACAAAGATCCGCTTTTACTTTTTGCCGCACTGCAGCGACACCTCCATTATCCTGCCGTCCCGCGTCTGGACCCGGTCGACACGACCGAACAGATCGTGCCGCAACTACAGCGGCGGATGGAGCGGTTGGAGATGCGGATCAAGCTGATGGAGGAGGAGGGAAAGCAGGGGATCGACATCACCAAGTTCTATGGTGCAATGCCCCCTCGCGGCGACTCCCATCCCAACTCCTTAGGGCCGCCTTGAGGCGCCAGGATACGGACTGAAGTCCGAACTTGGGGCCCTTGCCCAGTTGACTGGAAGAGCCGAAACTGATGGGATGCGGGGCGGAGTGCAGGGCCACGTCCGACAGGCTTGCCCGGACCACTTGGTTTGGAATCGCCTCGATTTGGCGACCATCGTCGGCTTTTGAAAAGGATGAAGACAGGATGCATCCCCAGGAAATGTCCTCCCAGCTAGAAACCTTGTGCAAGCGTTTGGCCACGCTGAAGGAGGGTCTTTGACTACGCGGATCGTTTGCAGCAAGTCGAGACGATGGAAGCCAGTATGGCCTCTCCCGGTTTCTGGGATAACCAGGAGAAGGCGCAGCAAACCGTCCAGGCGCTCAAGAACCAGCGTCTGGTGATCGAACCCTTGAAGGCAGCCCTTCAAGCCCACCAGGACCTGGGGGAATTGATCCCGATGGTGGAAGAAGATCCATCGCTTTCGGAGGAAGTGGAGCGGGAGTTGGGCAAGTTGTCCGAGGCGGTCGACCAATTGGAGCTGCAAGCGCTGCTCAATGGCCCGCTGGATCCCAATGACGCGATTCTCAGCGTGCATGCGCGCGATGGAGGGGTCGACGCCAACGACTGGGCCGAAATCCTGCTCGGGATGTACATCGCCTGGGCAGGCAAGCATGACTACAGCGTTGAACTGATCGACCGTAGCGACAACGAGGAGGCTGGAATCACCCAGGCGACCATCGCGGTGCGAGGTCCGATGGCCTATGGCTATTTGAAGGGGGAAGAGGGGATGCATCGCTTGGTGCGCATCAGCCCCTTCAATGCGGAAGGCAAGCGGCAGACCAGCTTTGCTGCGGTCGACGTCTCCCCCGACGTCAACGATTCCGTCGAAATCGATATCCGCCCAGAAGATGTGCGGGAGGATGTTTTTCGAGCCTCTGGGGCGGGTGGCCAGCACGTCAACAAGACCAGTTCGGCCATCCGCCTGACGCACCTGCCGACGGGAGTCGCTGTGCAGTGCCAGAACGAACGCAGTCAGCATAAGAATCGGGACTTCGCATGGAAGATGCTGCGAGCGAGGTTGGCGAGAATTGAAGAGGAGAAGCGCGAGGCAGAGCAATTGGCAAAGTACAAGAACAAGGCTCGAGTCGGATTCGGCTCGCAGATCCGCAACTATTTCCTCCATCCTGATCAGCGGGTCAAAGATGCGAGGACTGGATTCCAGATGGGGAACTTTCACGCGGTGATTGCCGGGGAACTACAAGGTTTTCTCGATGCATTTCTGAAGTGGCGCATGATGGAAGACCAGTAGCCGCGAGGAGCGTTTGTTGGATGGCCGATCGACATCGACTGCGGTGGGGAGACTTGAGCCTTGAAGCTCAACGGATCGGCGACCGATTCGATTGGCGGATCCTCTGGGAACCCCCTTCGACTTCGTCTCGGACCCTCCTGCATTCGGTTCCGTCCCCCAAGGATACGGCTTGGCCTCCTTTCCCACCCTTGCAGGAGTTGGCACAGGAATGCCATTCCGATACGGAGGTGCTCCTCGGGGTCGGCATGGCAGGAAAAAGCCACTGGTCGGTGAGCGTCGATCGTCGCCAACCGTTTCATCCGCCGGCGATGGTCTTCGATTTCGCCTGCCGACTCTCTGAACCCCCAACTTTCCTTGGGGCTTGCTGGATGCTGGGAGAAGGAATCGACGCCATGCCCCCTGCTTCGCTTGACCTGCCTTGGCGGATCCGTCAAAACGAAGCAACCATCGCCACGCTGAGCCCCAACAGCCACACTTCCCTGCGGCTGGAGGGGACTCAAGTGAAGGTGATTCCCGAGCCGGAAAGCGGGGTGTTTCATGGGACTGTCCGCTGGGGATTTCGGATCGCGGGGACGGAAGCCTCCCAATCTTGAAGTCGCTAGCAGGGAATGTGTTGCTACAAGAGAACCCAAAGTGGCAGGACCATGAGGGATCTTTGGGAACTGCCCAGTGTTTGTGGTAGGATGAGACGTAGATGGATCAAGCTGTGGACCCCATCCATCGGTTGGCCATGGAAACTTTGCGGCAGCGAGCGATCCTGGCAGGGCTGGAATGTTTCCGAACCATTTTTGTTTTTGGATCTTCCCATGCGACCTAGCCAACCCCCAGACCGAAACCGACCAGCACCGCATGGCGGGGTGAAGAAAGAGCGATTCCCAGAAAATCACAACGCTTCGCAGCTTGAGGCAGAAATTGCGAAAGATGTTTTCGAGACTCCGGAAGCCTACCTGGATGGGCTCCGAGTCGACCAATCTGGGGAATGAAGGACGCGTTCTCGCCAGAACGATCGGCCTGGAGACGGAGTACGCGCTTGTATTGGTGCGACGGGATCGCGACCTGCAAGGCGAGTCCTCTCATCAACTCCCTGAGGATTGGTACGCACGCCTGATCGCTGCCATGGCGAAGCATTCGGCTCTGGTTCGAGGGCTGGGTAACTCGTCTCGCTTCTTCAATGCCCAGGGAGGATCGATCTCGCGAGAGCTGCGATGGGGGACCGAAGGCGGGATCGGGTTCCTGGAGGGTGCCACCCCCGAATGCCTTTCCCCACGCGACCTGATCGCTCATCAGGTTGCACAAGATGAACTCTTTGCTTCGCTGGTCGAACAGATCCCACCGACGGGAGAGGTTCGCCTTCTGAAGAACTCCGCAGACCACCATGCTCACCTCTACGGTCAGCAGGAAAATTACGACCTGACGATCGCCAGCGGTTGGCGGCTTTTGGTATGGCGTTGTGCCTTGCTTTTCCTTTTCCTTCCCATTCAGATTTACTATCTCCTTTCGACGATGTGGCTTGGTTTGATGGGAGCCGCGATGCGCTGGACGCATCGAGATCCCGAACCGTGGCTCGATTCGCAACTGCAGCGAGGCAGCGCCTGGCTGGATATCGCATCGACAGGGCTTCGCTTGTTGCACTACCCTTTGGCCTGCATCTTTTCTTTTCTCGCGTGGGGTCTGCTGTGTGTGCCTCATCGTCGACGGCTGAGCGGTTTTTTGGCGAGCCGATCGATCTTGGAGGGGAGTGGGTACGTCGATTCGCGAGGCAAATTTTGGTTGAGCGCCAAGGCAGCCACCGTGCGATCGGAAATTGGAATGGGGGCTTACTTCAATCGGCGTCCGATTTTCGAGATCGGTCACCTGCTGGAATCGGTCTGTGCCCATCCGATCCAGGGATGGATTCGACTGTGGCAACCCAGGCATCGGATTCAGCTGGCTCTGGGCGATTCTTCACCGAATCCGTGGAGCCAGTACTTGAAGGTGGCGACTACCTGCCTGGTGCTAGACCTAGTGGAATCGCGAAGTCGAAGACCTCTAGTTCAATTGCAGAGAGCTTGGCGAGCTTGCCAGGAGTTTTCCGGAGACGCCACTCTGGTTCATCGCACCACAGGTTCGCGAGAGGGTGTCCGTTCCCGGGATCCCTTCTCGGCTCTCGAAATCCAAATGCAAACGCTCCAGTCGGTGCGGGGCTTTCTGGAAGACCAAGGGCCGGTCCAAGAGGAATGCTGGAGCATCGTGGCGATGTGGAAGGAGTCGCTGGAGGCGCTTCGTCAGCATCGTTACGAACAGCCTTTTCCTGATGAGCTGCTGGGAAAGATCGACTGGGCAACCAAACAGTGGCTGCTGGAGAAACTAGGGCGTGGTGCCCCGTGGGAAGCGAGGAAGAAATTGGATCTTCGGTATGCGGAGCTATCGGAAGATGGCTACTGCGAGAAGGTTCGGCGAGCCCACGCCTGCAACGCACCAGTCGATCGCCATCGCATCAACTTGGCCAAGCAATCGCCACCGGAAGGTACCGCCGCGAGGGCGAGAGCCTACTGGATCCGCGAATTCGCATCCGAACGGCAGGATGCGAGAGTCGACTGGGACCGGGGAGAATTGATGGAGGAAGGGAGACTGCGGACCTTCCACTTCCGGCCAGTCGCTGCTGGCGTCGCCGGAAAATCTCTACCGGACGAAGAATCGGAATGATCTTCCATCCCTTCTGCATCCCTTAGCCTCCACACCGACGGCTTGGCCGTAGGGGAGTTGGCTTGCCGATCGGAAGCTAGCCAGCTTCCCAGATCCGGGTGCCAGCAGGAGTAGAGAAATCATCGATCGTCTGATAGCCTGAAGGCGTGTTCCTAGACATCCTATCGATCCCTGAAAACCAGCCCCTCGCAACATGCTAGAACTTTACGAAAAAATCCAGCAGTCCGTTTCTTTCATTGAACAGCGATGGGGCAAGAAGCCAGCTGCTGGGATCGTCCTGGGAACCGGCCTAGGCTCGTTTGTCGAGCGGATGGAGGTGGATACGGCGATCGAATATGGGGAAATCCCGAACTTCCTGAAATCGACCGCCACCAGCCACCGAGGCCGGCTGGTCTGTGGAAGCTGCAATGGACTTCCGGTCGTCGCGATGGAAGGGCGGTTTCATCTTTATGAAGGGTATCCACTGAAAGAGATTACCTTACCCGTCCGCGTCATGAAGGCTATGGGAGCTAGGTTGCTGATCCTCTCCAACGCCTGCGGTGGCATGAATCCAAACTACCGTTGCGGAGACATTATGCTGATCGATGATCACATCAATCTCCTCGGCGACAACCCGCTCATCGGGATCAACGACGACCGACTGGGACCAAGATTTCCCGACATGAGCGCCCCCTACGACGCCCCACTGATCGACACCGCTTTGGCGGTGGCCCGACGCGAAGACATCATCGCTCACCGCGGTGTGTTCGTCGCCGTTCCCGGGCCGAATCTGGAAACGCGAGCTGAGTACCGCTTCTTGAGGATGATCGGCGCTGACGTCGTCGGCATGTCGACGGTGCCGGAAACGATTGTTGCCGTCCACGAAGCGATGCGAGTGGTTGGCTTTTCGGTGATCACCGACATGTGCCTGCCAGACGCACTCGAGGCCGCCGATGTCGCCAAGATCATCGCTACCGCCAATGCGACCGAACCCAAACTGACCAAGCTGGTCATCGGGGTGCTGGACGCTTATCAGAAGCAACTTGCAGGTAGCGATTGAGAGAGCGTCTGAGAAGGTGATCGAGAATCTTCGTCACCAAGCCCACCCAAGGGCTCATCAAGGACTAAAGAGAGGAAGTGGCGAAACTCCTCTGTCTTTGAACTAGTCTCGCTGGGGCGACGCAAAGGTACTCAAAAAAAGGGTTCATCGGGTAATTTCGTCGGTCATTGCTTTTGATTTTTCGGACTCACTCCGTCGCGGCGGACGGTACTCATTCTCGTACTCAATGCTCCAGTGCCCTAACGTTTTTTTCGAGTCCGGGTACCATTTGATTGAGTACCAGCAAGGTAAAAGCCAGCAGTTGATCGACCTGGGCCAGAATCATTCCTGAAGAGCCAAAAAAAAGAGGCCCCTTCCGTTTGGGGCCTCTTCCAGCGTTTGGTGGCGGTGAGCGAATAGGCTTCGCTTAGCCGTTGATCGAGTCGATGCGGACTCGCGTGTAGAGTTGTCGGTGCCCAGTACGGCGATCGTAATTCTTACGCCGACGGAACTTCTGGATGTAGATCTTATCCCCCTTCTCGACGCCCAGCACTTTGGCGGTGACCGAGGCACCTGCCACCGTGGGGCTACCCAAGCGCAACCCGGTGTCCGACCCAACGGCGAGAACCCGGTCAAAAGTCAAAGTGTCATCGGTGGTGGAGGCATCGCGATAATCGATGTCGAGAATCTGACCTGGTTCCACTCGGAATTGACGGCCACTGTCTGCAATGATCGCGTACATGATCCACCTTTATCGATTCAAATGCTGCTCGCGCGCCACTATCGCTGTCAGACCCAACCGCTGACAGCACCGCCGCTCAAACCTTGCCGATGGCTACCACCGTGTCGCTCGTCCAGCATCCCGTCCGATCGCGGGCGACCAAGTTCCTGGTTTTCCCAGCGGAAAGCACCGAATTTTAGTCGCTCCTCCGTGGGCCGTCGAGCCCAAAGAAGCGCCATCGAGACTATCTCCCTAACCAGCGGAGCATCCAGACTAACGAAAGAGCAAAAACCCCCATTATGGAGGATGCCACCCAGAACCGGTTGGCTTTCCGATTCAGGATCGAGTTGGGTCGTCCGTCAAGGATCCACTTGAGAAACCGAAAGCGCAGATCGTTGTCGAGGTAGAGAACGGATCGGCCTGGTTCTAGGATCCCATACTGCACCGAGATTTCGACTCCGCCATGCAGCAGCCGGCGCCGTTCTTGCAGGTCCACCCCTTCGCCATCAAAGAACCAGACCTGGGAGCCGTAATTGCTTGGGGTCTCGTCCTGTACGTGAACGCAGCGGACATTTTCGATGTAGGATCGTTCCAAATCCAACTCGAATCGTTGCAGTTGCCGCTTGGCCTGCTCCCCGACCAAACGACAAATACGCTCTTGTTCTCGCAAATAACTTGATTCCGAGGACATCGCTCAGCTTCCTTGTTGCGTGCGGATTCCTACGCAGTGACCATCAGCGAAATCTCAGCCAGAGCCATCGAGACACTCAGCAAAGCACACCAAATGTGGGATTACAACTGGGGGGTGTGGAAAACTTGTAAAAAAAGAGCAGTTCGTTAGTGGAATACAAACTGCCCGTCGCCTCGTGCTAGGGGAGTGTTCTCTCACTTCAGGCCAACTCTCTTTCACTATAGGCTCTGAGTAAAGACTTGGAAATGTTCCGGAACAAGAAGGCAGATATGTTTTTCGTGTAGAGGATTTCGCCAAGGAAGGTTGGGGAAACCCAATCGTTAGGCGAAGAGGTAAAGCGATCGGAAAGGACTGATTGAGTTTTCTTTTCTTCGGAATGGCGAGAAGATAGCAGGGGGATGGATGTGGCGTACGGCCGTGGCGAAGCGAACCGGAGATCGTGCGGCGCTGGGGATCGGGGTTCGCTGGGGCTAGCCATTGGAGTGGGAGGATGGGGGGACGATGTTTGAGCGGCGTTCGATGAAATGGCCGATTCTTCTTGCGGTTGCCATGATCATCCTCCTGCTAGGCTTGGCGGTGGGATGGGTCTTGCTGAACGTCACCAACGCGATGGGGAATCCCAGTTCACCGGGGCTGTACTGGGTGTTGCTGAGCGCCGGTTCAGCCATGTTCATCTGCGTCGTAGCGGGAGTGGTGCTCTATCTGATTTGGAGCATTCAGCAGATCAACCTAAATCGGCGTCAAAGCAATTTCATCGACAGCGTCACGCATGAACTGAAGAGCCCGATCGCTTCGCTGAAACTCTATCTCCAGACGCTCAATCGACGCCCCGTCGATCCGACGCAGAGAATGACCTTTTATCGATCGATGCTGGATGATGTGGATCGACTGGAACAACTGATCGATCAACTCCTGGAAGCGGCTCGACTCGAGCATGCCACTTCGCGTGGCGAGATGGCGTCGCCGATGCGAATCGACGACCTGTTGGAGGAGCTCGCGCGCGAAGTGGCCAAAAGGCATCGCGTTTCGAACGAGACCATTCGGCTGAGGCTGGCGCCGATCGAGGGGGAGGTGCGGAAAGGGGAGTTTACCGTTCTGTTCCGCAATTTGATCGACAACGCGATCAAGTATGCGGGTAGTCCCCCTTCGGTTCAAATCGATCTAGAACCGGACCAAAAGCCATCCTGGGCCAAGATCTCCATCAGCGATAATGGTCAGGGAATTCCACGAGCGATGCGAAGGATGATTTTCGGCCGCTTCATTCGTGTCGGGAACGAGTTGGAGCGGACGAAGCCCGGGACAGGGCTCGGATTGTTTCTTGTTCGATCGTTGGTGCGCCAGATGCGTGGCACCATCCGTCTGGCCGATCTGCCCCAGGGCACAGGGACTCGCTTTGAAGTCTGCCTTCCGGAGATGCAGAGTGTCGGGGATAGGCAAGCTTTCTACCGCGAAATCACCCTCCCCAAAACGAATTCATCGGACCAACTTCCTGAGGTACATGAAGCCGGAGGCGTGGAGTCGAAGGGGAGAGAGCCGGCATGACACAGATTCTTCTGGTGGAAGACGAACAGCATCTGGCGATCGGGATCAAATACAACCTGGAAGCCGAGGGGCACCGCGTGGTGCTGGCCGATGATGGCCCGACTGCCTTGCGGCTTTTCGAAGGAGATCGTCAAGGTTTTGACTTGGTGATTCTGGACCTGATGTTGCCGGGGATGAGCGGTTACAAAGTGTGCGAGAGGATTCGGGCGATCGATGCGACCCTTCCGATCCTGATCCTCAGCGCTCGCTCCCTGCCAGAGGACCGGGCTCGCGGCTTTGATCTGGGTGCCAATCAGTATCTGAACAAACCGTTCGATCTGGATGAACTGTTTAGTCGAGTCAACAACTTGCTTCGACTGCCTCGCGGCACGACTCGCACCATTCGACCGGCCCGTTCGATCCAGCAACTGCAATTTGGCACCGCGTCGGTCGACTTCCTGACCCATCAGGTGAAAGTGGATGGCAAGGAGGTCAAGTTGACGCCGACGGAATTGCGACTGCTGAAGTACTTTGCCGAGCATTCCGATCGGGTCTTGTCGCGACAGGAACTGCTCAGCGAAGTCTGGGACCTTTCGGGCGAGATGCAAACGCGCACTGTCGATCAATACCTGCTGCGGCTTCGCAAGACATTTGAGAAGAACTCGGCGCAGCCAGTCCATTTCTTGACAGTGCGCGACATGGGCTACCGGTTCGTCGCCGACCCGAAAGCGGAATCTACTTTCTGAACAATCGGTTGGCTTCCATCACGGCTTCGATTTCTCCGCGTGTCTTCCTTTTCGATTGCATGGCCGAAAGGAAAGCAGAAGAAATGGAAGCAAGTTCGGGATGGATCTCACCATCCCTTTGAGAGGCTGACAGGGTGCTGCCAACTTCCAATTCCTATCGGAAGATCGCAAAGCCTCCTAGAAGCGTTGGCTGGCACAGAAGGAGGGGACGGCTCGCGCCGTACCGATAAAATTGCGTGGTTGATCCTGCATGGCACGGTTGTGTCGCAGTGATTCAAACTCGACCCTCTGACCCACAGAATGGCTCGATAGGCCCGAAATGGGGGAGCTTTGATAGGTCGCAAGCTGGAATCCTTCGAGAGCATCGATTACGATTCGTTTCGCGTTGATTCTTCCTCGATCGATCGAAAAGACCGGATGATCCAGACCATGACGGGCTCCCAAGATCCGCTGAATGATCCGGTCCTGCTCGCTTTCCTCGACGAATCGCTTCCAGAGTCTCGCATGGCGGAAATCGAGACGCGGCTTCGCAATGATGAGGCGCTGCGGGAACGACTCCAGAAGCTCTCGCAGCAGCATGACCAGGGAGTTCATAGTCTGGGAGAGATCTGGCGTCGACATCGACTCAGCTGCCCCACGCGATCGGAACTGGGCGCGATGCTTCTGGAAGCTTTATCGGCCGAGCAGGTGGAGTTCATCCGCATGCATCTGGAAGAGACTGGATGCCGTTACTGCCAGGCCAATCTGGAGGATCTGAAGCGGAAGGCGAGGGAAGCCGAATCCGATCAGCAAACTCGCCGACAAAGGATTTTCCAGAGCAGCATTGGGTATCTGAAGGACTAGGGGGTCGGCTATCGCTTCGCGATTGTTTTGGACCGATAAAACTCCTCGATCGTGACCAGCTTGAATTCGGCCAGCATCCCATCGATCCTTTGCTGCTTGGCCAAATCATCCGCTCCCAGTTGCCCGCTGCACAGGTGCTTGACCGTCAACCGACTCTCCTTCTGCCCGTTGCGGACGATCCGCACCAATTCCAGTGGGATTTTGCTGCGCTGCGCCAGTTCGCGATTGAGGGCTAGCCGGACGTAGGGTGGGAGATGGGGAGGGTAGGCTGCATTGAGCCATGCCGAACTGTCGGCGAAAATTGCGTACTGCGCAGCGATCGTGGCGTGGGGAGGGTCTTGCATCTTGCAGCGATAAAGGGTCGAGGAATTGCTGACGATTAGATCAGCGGTGCCCGAATCGACCTCCACCGAGATCGACTCGGCGAACCTTGCTGCCTGTTCGGGGTTGAGCTGTTGCCGCGCTGAAGCAATCATCAGTTGCAGCTGTTCCATTGCCACTTCGGTGCGGCATTGTTGAAGTCGATCGAGCAATGCGATGCGAGACTGCAGCGTATCGACCACCGTCACTTGCGGGCTGTCCGATTGCTCCATGTCATAGCACCTTCCCTCCAGAAAAAGCGTCGTCGACCGCTTCAGTGGAGGCTTGGTGACATCGGCGTAAATATCGGTGTCCATCCGGAACGAAAGGTTGCGTCCCGTATCCTGTCCTGAGGCGTTGCGCTGCAATCCCATCGCTCCCATCCATGCTAGCCCCAGTTGGCAAAACCGCCGCCGGTGGGCAGTCCATCGTTCCATCTTCATCACCTTTCCCTTTGGTTCCGCTTTGGCTTGTTGCGATGAAATGGAAACCTCGTTGGGTGGCATTCCCGCCGACACTGGGAGATGGCCATCGCGACTCATTTCCACCGCGCCAAGTTGTGAGAGTGATTCCCCGCGACAGGCAAAAAGCCAACGGACTCGATTCGGTTTCGCATCCGGATCGCTACGATCTCCCAGCCAGCTGGAGCAGCTCCTTTGGCTTTAGGACACCCTCTGAGCGTAGGGCGATACCAAATCGAAGGGGGTTGTGTCCATAGCGCATTGGCATTTGGCGTGTGAAATGCGTCGGCGCTTCGGTGGCAGCCCGAAAAGCGGCTGCATTACCATCGTTCCTTTCGATCTGGTCTGTCGATCGACTGGCAGGCGATTTCCAGCACCAGCCGCCTCTCCCCATGCGGCTCCACCTCCCAAGCCGCTCGCCGAACGTTGGCCGTTTCCAGGCAAACCATCTGCTGGTACTCGTTGTCCCCAAAGTCTGCCATGCGACGACTTTTGGCAATCCAAGGATTCCAAAGAACCACACTGCGGGCTCCCTGACTGGAGAGTGTTATTCGACGATTCCAGCCATGGTCGACCACCACTCCAAGAGGATCTTCGCCCCAGTAGATGCGATCGATTTCTTGGTCGATCGAGACCACTCGTTGCTGAGGCCGATGATCGATTCCCGTCAGTTGATCGAAGTAAGGAATCGATTGCAGCCCCTCCACCTCCACCGACTCGATCCGACTCACCGCCAAGTACGTATGCAGGGCGATCTCGCATCGTTGCGGTTGATCGGACATCGATCGTGCCACCAGTTCCATTCGCAGTCGCTGGCCCACATGCGTCGTCAGTTGCAGCTGCCAGCCCTCATGTTCCAATTCCCAGACCAACGCAATCGCCTCCGCTTGGCTCCTGGTATCGATCAGATTCCAGAAGGCATTTCGAGCCCATCCGTGAGCTGGGGCGGCGGGATTGGATGGCAGGGAACTGAACCAAGGGAAGCAGATCGGGATACCACCTCGCAATGGCTTCCCTTCGGTCCAGTCGGCCTCTTGGCTGACGAACAGCAGATCGTGATCGCAGCCTTCAGGCAGGAAGCCCAGCACCTGCGCCCCTTGGGGGAGGAAAGTGACTGTGGCCTGGGCCGTCCGAATCGATACGACGCGATGGTTTGGAAAACCTCGCGTCTGGTCCTGATGGAATTCCAGGACCCCCGGTATCTCAAACCGCTCCCTCCACCTGGAAATCAGCTCCCTTTGGGACAATGCATCGCCTCCTGGAATGACGCCAACGCGGAACCTGCGGCGACAACTGCTATCGATCGTTTGGCCGTTACCGCTACGATGGTAGCTGGGTGATTGGACCATCGGCAAGCGGACTTCTTGGGGATGCCAGGAGATCGAGCACCGAGTGCGAAAAGCAAAGATCGGAACGAACGATGTCAGGGAGTGAGCAGGTCGATCGGGATCAACTGGCGGCCGATTTTTTCGAACAACTGCCATTCGCCCCCTACAGCGTTCAGGAGGATGCCCTGTTTGCGTGGTTTTCGAGCGAGCAAGGGGTGCTCGTTTCGGCCCCCACGGGGACGGGCAAGACGCTGATCGCCGAAGCGGCGGTGTATGAATCGTTGCGTACGGGAAGACGCTGCTACTACACCACTCCGCTGATTGCGCTGACCGATCAGAAGTTGATCGAGCTGCAGCAGGCGGCGGTGCGATGGGGGTTCTCACCCGATCAGATTGGACTGGTCACCGGCAATCGCCGCGTGAATCCCGAAGCTCCCGTGCTGGTTGTGGTTGCGGAGATCCTTCTCAATCGGTTGCTTCATCCAGAAGCCTTTACTTGGAACGATGTGCATGCGGTGGTGATGGATGAATTCCATTCGTTCAACGACCCCGAACGCGGCATCGTCTGGGAGCTCAGTCTGGCCCTGCTACCTTCGCATGTTCGCACTTTGCTTCTTTCGGCGACCGTGGGCAATAGCGAGCCGTTCCGTCAGTGGCTGGCCCGCGCTCACGGAAGGCGGCTGGAATTGGTGCAGGGGACAGAGCGGAAGGTGCCGTTGCAATTCTGGTGGGTCGATGATGCGATGCTGGATGAACAGATGGAACGGATGGCCGAGGGAGATGAAGCGACCCGTCGGACCCCGGCTCTTCTGTTCTGCTTCAACCGCGACCAATGCTGGCAGGTCGCCGAGTGGTTGAAGGGGAAGAAGATGATCGACAAAGAACGCCAAGCGATCCTCTCCAAGAGGCTGGAGGCGTTCGACTTTACCCAAGGCGCTGGGCCGCGCATCCGGCAATTGCTGCAGCGTGGAGTCGGGATCCACCACGCGGGAATCCTTCCGCAGTACCGCCGTATCTGCGAAACCCTCTTCCAGGAAAAACTGCTCAGCGTCACCGTCTGCACCGAAACCCTTTCTGCAGGAATCAACCTGCCCGCACGCTCGGTAGTCCTCCCGACGCTGCTCAAGGGGCCCCGACGCAAACGGGTGTTGATCGAGCCGAGCAGTGCGCATCAGATCTTTGGTCGCGCCGGTCGGCCGCAATACGATCGCGAGGGCTTCGTCTTTGCTCTGGCGCACGAAGACGACGTGAAGTACCTGAAATGGAAAGCCAAGTACGATCAGATCCCGGAAGACACCAAGGACCCGAATCTGATCCGCGCCAAAAAGCAGCTGAAAAAGAAGATGCCCAAACGTCGTGAAGGGGAGACCTACTGGAACCAGCAACAGTTTGAAAAGCTGCAGCACGCCCCTTCCGCTCAACTGGCCAGCCGCGGCGCCATTCCCTGGCGAATGCTCGCCTACAGCCTTGACCGCAACCCTCAGGTCCAGCCACTTCGGGACTTGGTCGGCAAACGCCTGATGACCCCCAAGGAAATCGAAGCCGCTCAAAAATACCTCAACCAGCAACTGATCACCCTCTGGACCGCTGGCTACTTAGCCCTGGCCCCCAAACCTCAGCCGCTCGATTCGCCACCCACCAAGCCGCAGGCCGGACCGGCGTCGTCTCTACGGGAGACACTCGTCGCCCCGCCGTCGCCACCAGGACTGCTGGACGGCTTCGGCATCTCGGCCGCCACCATCCCCTCCGCTCGCAAAGATCCAGGCCCCCTGACCGCCGCTGGTCCAGAGCGATCCGGCCGGTCGGATCGAGTCGGACAGTCGGATTTTGAGGGTGCGGATGCGAACGATCGGGAATCCGAAGAAGGCTTTTCACTTTTGGATAGCGAAGAAGACGACGAGTCCTCGCAGGAAGCGGGCGGCGCGGTCATCCCTCCCATCGTTTTGGAATCGCGGGGCTATGACCTGGAAGGGTACCGGCCCATTGAGGCGGCGCCTTCGGAAAAGCTGCAGCGACTTCTTCGGATCCGAAGTATGCACCCGCTTTACGCCGAGTTCCTGGTGGCGCATGCTGCAGTGGCCGACCCGCAGGAACGGATCCAGTTGTTTGAAAGTGTTCTGGAACTGCCTGGCAGTGTCGCACGGCTAGTCCCCGTCCCTTCGCTGGATGAGATGCCGTTGGGGAGCCTGGCGACCGAGCGACTGCATCCTCGTCTGCTGGAACTGGGGCTAGCGCTTCCCTCGGAACTGGTTGGCAACCAAGCAGAAGAGGAGTCCCCAGAGGAACTTTTGGCTCAGGACCGCCGATCGGGGCGGCCGATGCGATCCTGGGAACAGCCGCCACCAAGAATCCTGACGCTGGGTGAAAAGCTCTTACGACTTTTCCACTACGATTTTCCAGGCGTTCACGATGTGCACGTCAGCCCTGTCTGGGTGGTCGGCGAGTTGCTGGACTTCGAAGCCGATTTCCATCGCTACATTCGCGCCAAAGGGCTTCAAAAACAAGAAGGGGTGGTCTTTCGTCATGTCTTGCGGTTCCTCCTTTTGCTGGATGAACTGGCCTCCATCCCTCCCTTTGAATCGACGGTTGAGACGTGGGAAGATCCGCTGGACCAGTGGATCGACCAGTTGACTGCATGTTGCCGAGCGGTCGACCCGCAAAGCACCGACGAAGTGCTCGATTCCAGCCGAATCGATGAACTATTGCTCGGACAACCCTCGCTTCGCCGCGACCAGCTTCCTCCCGTTCGGTAGCCCCCCAAGAAACGTCACCATCCATCGATGAAGGTGACCGGGCCGCGTCGAATCCCCGAGGCATCCCAGTCCGTGGCACCCCAATCCCGCGAGGCAACCGGATGTCGTGGCGATTCTTTCTCGTTTGTTCCTGGATCATGCAGTGGCGCTTAGCCACCAAGACAGAGATTCGATTCCTGTCCGTCTTCTCCCGCTTGTTCCAGCGCTAAAATGACCAGGAAGAGTTTTTTCGATTTTTCAGGGGTGAAGGTGCCCACCGACGATTGTTTTGGTAGAGGTGTTATTGCAAGACTGGCTGGGTTACGCAACGGATCGATGCAGGTGAGGAGCTACAGCATGAGATGGGGATGGAAGGGATTGGTATTGGGAATGGGGCTGGGGGCTCTTGGGGTCTGGGGCTTTCAGAAGTGGAGTCCGGCGAGGATTGGCCCTTCGATCGCCTACGCTCAGCAGGCGGCCACGGCCCTGGCGGCTCAGGAAGGGCTGATGGTAAGAGCCGACGAACTGTCGACCGCATTTCGCAGTGTCGCCAAGGCGCTCAAACCATCGGTGGTGCGAATCGAGGCGTTGGTGGAACGACCAACTCAGCGAGGCCAGGTGCCGATGGCGGAGCTGCCGCCCATGTTCCGCGACTTCTTTGGCGATCAGTTCGATTTCGAAATGCCGGAGAACCAGCAAGGGGAATCGCTTGGTTCCGGAGTGATCGTGACCCAGGAAGGACATATTCTGACCAATCACCATGTCGTCAACGGCGCCACGAAACTCGAAGTGACGCTCAGCGACGACCGCAAGCTGCCTGCCAAACTGGTTGGTTCTGATCCGGACAGCGATATCGCCGTCATTCAGATTCAGTCCGAAGGTTTGGTGGTCGCACCTTTTGGTGATTCCAACCAGTTGGAAGTGGGAGACTGGGTCGTTGCCATTGGCAGTCCCTTTGGCCTCAGTCAAACAGTGACCTCAGGCATCGTCAGCGCGTTGAACCGAGGCGACCGCGGGATCACCCAGTACGATGACTTCATCCAGACCGACGCAGCCATCAATCCCGGCAACTCCGGCGGTCCACTGCTCAACCTTCGAGGCCAGCTGATCGGCATCAATACCGCCATCGCTTCGCGATCGGGTGCCTTCAACGGGATTGGATTCGCCATCCCCAGCAACACCGCCAAAGACGCTCTGGAAGACATCATCAAAACAGGTCATGTGGTGCGAGGCTTCATCGGACTGGGGTTGGCCAATCTCACCGAAAAACTGGCAAGGGATTTAGGAATCGATCCGATGGCCAAAGGAGTGGTGGTGGAACTGGTTTCTGAGGGGGGGCCGGCGGCCAAAGGGAACGTTCAGCCGGGAGACTTCGTGACCTCGATCAACGGACAGGCGGTCGCGGACATCAGCCAGCTGCGTCTGAAGATTGCCGCGATGTCCCCCGGCGACATCGCGGAACTTGCGGTGATTCGCGATGGCAAGGAGATGACGCTGCGAGTCGAGATCGAAGAGCAGACGAAAGAGAAAATGGTGGCCATGTCCAACGGGCGGATGCTGGAGCGACTGGGGATCGAATTGGCGCCGATCAGTCGCGAGGAAGCCGAGGAACTCAATCTGTCGGAAGAAGACGGAGGAGTGATCGTCAAACGGATCGATCGCAACAGCCCACTGGCGGGTCAGTTGATGGTGGGCGAGGCAATTGTGGCGGTGAACCGCAAGCGGGTGCGCAGTCCGCAGGAACTGGTGGCGGCGATCAATCAAGCGGCAGCCCAAGGCCAGCCGGTGCGACTGACGATTCGCAACCCTCAATCGACCCGGATGCTGATCCTTCAGTAAGGCTGCGAGATTCGAGACCCTAATCGAGAAAAAAACCTGAGTCGCCCGAAAGCGGCTCAGGTTTTTTCTTTGGATCGTCCAGGAGTTCGAAGTCAGATCAGTTGCTGACCCGCTCGATGTAGTCGCCGGTGCGGGTGTCGATTTTGATGACGTTCCCTTCCTTGATGAAGCCGGGAACAATGAACTCGGCCCCGGTCTCCACCTTAGCTGGCTTGGTAACGTTGGTCGCGGTATCTCCCTTGGCGCCCGGATCGCACTCGGTCACCAGAAGTTCCACCTGGTTCGGAGGGCTCATGGTGATCGTGTTGCCGTTGAACAGCACCATGCTGCAGACCATCGCCTCCTTCAGATACTTCCAATTGTCATCCACCTGTTCGGCCGACAATTCGTATTGCTCGTAGGTGGAATTGTCCATGAAGACAAAGGTGTCGCCCTGGCGATAGAGATACTGGACCTGGATTTCCTCAATGTCGGCTGCTTCTAGTTCGTCCCCACCTTTGAAGGTACGATCCAGCATCGTATTGCGGATCAGGTTCTTCAGCTTGCACTTGTAAAGAGCGTTTCCCTTGCCGGGCTTGACGAAGTTCATTTCGGTCATCAGGTACGGCTCGCCGTCGATCTGAACCTTGATGCCTTTTTTGAAGTCGCTGGTTTTGTACGTACCCACAGGACCATCTCTCACGAAAAGGAAAACACCGATAGAATGCCTTGCCGGGGGCCCCTTGCAGGTTGCCTTACCGGAACGATTTTCCACAACGGAAAAGTTAGTTTAGCGTCCCGAACGCAGGCTGTCGAAGCCATTTGGCCTGCCTTCCGGGCGAAAAATTGGGCTCATTCGCCTCCTCAGCGGGGCAGCAGGAACCAACGTGCAGTCGGAATCGATCGATCGGGACGCGGATTCGGACGGTCTGGAGGAGGCGGCCTGGAGCCATTCACTGCGGCGAGCGATTCGAAGTCGGCGCGACTTGCTTGAGCGACTGCAGTTGTCCTGGATGGCGGACCAGTTGGCGGAGGGAGCCCAGCAGCAGTTTTCGACGCTGGTGACCGAGGAGTTTCTCAGCCGCATGGAGCCGGGGAATCCCAACGATCCGCTCCTTCTCCAGGTCCTGGCTCAAGGTCAGGAACTCGATCCAGCCCCTGGCTTTGGGCCTGACCCGGTTGGCGAACTGGCGGTATCGACGGAAGGGGTGATTCGCAAGTATGAGGGGAGAGCCTTGGTGGTCACCACCGGGGCCTGTGCGATCCACTGCCGCTACTGCTTTCGTCGGCACTATCCCTATGAGGATGGCCCCAAGTCGCTGGACCAGTGGCAGAGGGTTCTCGATCGGCTGGCCGAAGACCATTCGATCGACGAGCTGATTCTTTCGGGGGGCGACCCGCTGATGCTCCCTGATGCACGCTGGGAGGAGCTGTTTGTGCGGATCGCAAAAATCGAATCGATCCGTCGAGTGCGATTCCACACGCGGCTTCCGATTCTGATTCCCGCGCGGATCACCCAGCGGCTGACCAAGCTGATCGCCGAATCGCCGCGACCGACCTACGTCGTCCTTCACAGCAATCATGCCAACGAGTGGGATCAGGGGGTGGCCGAGGCGATTGGGAGATTGCGGCGCGCGGGAGCGGTTCTGCTTCATCAAGCGGTACTGCTGCGGGGAGTCAACGACCGGGTCGAAGCGATGGTCGATCTGCATCGCCGTCTGATCGACTTGGGAGTGCTCCCCTACTACCTGCATCAGCTGGACCCGGTCGCCGGAGCGGCTCACTTTGCCGTCGCTCCCGAGGTGGGGCTCCAGCTGATGGCTGCCCTTCGGCAGCAACTGCCAGGGTATGCCGTACCGCGGTATGTCGTCGAGCTGGCGGGCGAGCCCTCGAAAGTGCCGGTCGACGAGTCCTGGGTGGAACGACGAAACCAACAACCACCAAGCTGAACTAGCCGTGCTCAATACAAAAGCACGCCCGCCAATTGCCTTGAATCCAGCAAGGCCAGAGAGGCCCGTTCAATTTGCAATTCCCGCTTAGGTAACCAGTCGACTTTATCTCGGAGCTTTGACCTTTGGTTGGCAACCGCATCGCTAGGTCGAATCGCGGATCGAATCGGTCGAGTTGCGCTGATGAAGGATCTGCGTCTCTTCTTTCTTCGCGTCTTCGCGCCTTCGCGTGAGATCAACCGACTCCCATAGCCGAGCGAAGCACTACGAGGGGTCAGAGAAGTGAAAGGGGGCGGGGCTTTATCGCCCTCAAGCGCTCGTTTCGCGCGAAGCCGCGAAGACACGAAGCCATGGAGAGCCACTGTCCAATTTTTGATTCCCGCAAGGATATCGAGTCGACTTTATCTCTGGGCTTTGACGTTTGGTTGGCAACCGCATCGACAGTTCGAATCGCGCATCGAATCGGTCGAGTTGCGCTGATAGACGATCCTCCTCTCTTCTTTCTTCGCGTCTTGGCGTCTTCGCGTGAGATCAACCGACTCCCATACCCGAACGAAGAAATCAGAGGATTCAGAGTTTTGCATTCCTTCCCGATTCACCCCTGGCTGAAATGCTCCTGGGCGACTCGTTGCATCCCCTTAAGGTCCAGTTTGCCGGTGCCCAGGACGGGGATTTCAGCGACTTCCAGAAAGCTGTCTTCTGAGGGAAGGTAAAGGTTAGGGAGCCCAGCTTGGCTTAACCCCTTGATGACTTCGGCAGGAGTTTTCTCCATCGGAAGATGAAGCACAATCAGACGCTCACCCCTCTTCGCATCGGGGACAGCCGTCACCACGGCAGGGACCTTGCCTTCTTCACCAAGTCCCAGGATCTCATGGATTGTCTCTTCGATCTGAATGTGCGGCACCATCTCCCCACCGATCTTCGAAAAGCGGCTTAATCGACCGGTGATATGAATGAAGCCATCCTGGTCGAGGAAGGCGATGTCGCCAGTTTCATACCAGCCATCCTTGATGACTTTGGCGGTCAATTCCTCCTGGTGCAGATAGCCCTGCATCACGTTGGGGCCTTTGATCTGTAGCATCCCGGTCTGCCCGATCTCCAGTGGTCGGCCATCGTCCGCGTCGACGATGCGTGCATGCACCCCTGGCACGCACTGGCCCACCGATCCCTCGCGAAGGCCGCAATGGGCTTCTTTGGAGCGGCTGCGTTTGGCAGGCAAATTGACCGAGACCAGGGGGCTTAGTTCCGTCGTCCCATACCCTTCGACCGGCCTGACTCCGAAAGTTTTCTCAAACTCTTCTGCCAGAGCGATCGGCATTTTCTCGGCGCCAACCACCACGACTTCCAAGTGCTTGAACTGATGGGGCTCAATGCGCTTGATATAGTTCCTTAGGAAGGTCGGAGTTGCCAGAAGCACCGTCGCCTTGTACTTTTCCGCCAGCTTTCCGATCGGCCGCGGCTCTAGGGGGCTGAAATGAAAAACGCCTGCTGGTGGCAAAGCCATTGCAGTCCAAAGGGTCACGGTGTACCCAAAACTGTGGAAGAAGGGGAGGATCCCAAGGATCACGTCGTGATCATCCAGTCCGATCGCATCGCGGATGGCGTGCACGTTGGAGGCGATGTTTTCATAGGTCAGCACGACTCCCTTGGGGGTGCCGGTGGATCCCGAGGTGAAGATGATGGTCAGCGGATCATGCGGCGCGACATGTCGCAATCGCAGTGACGAAAGAAGCATCGAAGGAGGTGCCAGACGGCCATAGAAAAATGCATTGGCCTTATCGAGCAGCGTGACCTGGTCCTTCAGGTCTTCCAGAAAGACGACCTGGGCATCGAGTTTTAGGTCGAGCTTTTCCATCACTTTGCGGCTGGTAAGAATATGGCGAATCCCTGCCAGTTCGGTGCAGCGATTGAGAATCGATGCACTGACGGTGTAATTGAGGTTGACCGCAACGCGTTTGGAGAAGGTCAGCGCGAAATTGACGACCGTCGCAGGGACGCTGGGAGGCAATAGCACGCCGACATATTTTTCGTCGTCGCTAAGCACGTTACGGTCCAGGACGCGGCGGAGCGCCAAGGTCCGCATCAGGACTTCGTGGCCCGTAAGTTCCGTGCCGGTCGAGTCGGCGACTTTCAGCCGATTCCCGCGGCGGCGGCACTGTTCGATCAGCATCCTGGGAAGGTGGGAATCGATGGTGGGAGGGGGTAGGGTCATCGTGCTGCCAACTCCAGTCAATTGGGGTCGGATCGAAACGGGTCACAAAGCAATGGCGGAACTTGCCGCACCAGCGGGGTTCATGTCCTCATGGGATGCGAAAAAGGACGGGGTGAGAAAAGTGCCTTCCCGTCTCGCCATCCAGGTAGCCGAGAGCTACCGTTACGAAAGTGTAGCCACTTCAACAACTGGTCGCGACACGAATATCCAGCAGAACTAAAAGGAAGGGAACGGGATGGCAGAAACCTATGACCTGGCGATCGTCGGCGGTGGAATCGTCGGCTTGGCCACCTGCTTCCAGTTGAGTCAGCGGGCGCCGGGGTTGAAAGTCATCCTCCTGGAAAAGGAAACCGCCGTAGGCAGCCACCAGTCGTCTCGTAATTCCGGCGTCCTCCACTCTGGGATCTACTACCCTCAGGGATCTGCCAAAGCGACGCACTGCATCGAAGGCAAGTCGATGATGGAGCAGTTCTGCCAGGAGCATCAAATCCCGTGGGAACGATGCGGAAAGGTGATCGTCGCCACCGAGGGGGCTCAGGTTCCCTACCTGGAGAAGCTGCACGATCGAGCGATCGAGAACGGGATTGCCTGCGATCGAATATCGGTGAAGGAATTGAAGGTCCTGGAGCCGCATGCGGCGGGAGTGCGTGCGATTCATGTCCCAGGTACTGGGATCGTCGACTTCGGAGCGGTCTGCCGAAAGCTGGCCGAACGCATCGTAGCCAGTGGGCTTCGGATCGAGCGACGGTGGCAGCTGGCCGACGTCGGTGGTTCCAGCACCGAGTTCATCTTGCGTCCTCGAAACGGTGAGACGATACGCTCAAGATACCTGGTCAACTGCGGCGGACTTCACAGCGATCGCATCCTAAAAATGACTGGACAGCAGCCGCCGGTTCGTATCATCCCCTTTCGGGGAGAATATTATGAACTGACTCCCGAAGCATCCCACCTATGCCGGAATCTGATCTATCCGGTACCCGATCCCAATTTTCCGTTTCTTGGGGTTCATTTCACTCGCATGATCGGTGGGGGCGTCGAATGTGGCCCCAATGCCGTGTTGGCGATGGCGCGCGAGGGGTACACCTGGCGGAACTGGAATCTCCGCGACCTGGGTGAGACGCTGGGGCACGTCGGCTTTCGAAAGATCGCGATGCGCTACATGGGAACAGGCATCGGCGAAATCGGAAGGTCGCTATGGAAACCGATGTTTGTGCGGGCGCTTCAGAGACTGATTCCGGAGATTCGGGGAAAACATCTTCGAAAAGCTCCGGCCGGCGTCCGCGCCCAAGCCATCTCCGCCGATGGAAAACTGGTCGATGACTTTCTGTTTGTCGATCAGCCCCGCGCGATTCATGTTTGCAACGCGCCCAGTCCGGCTGCAACGGCCAGTCTGCGGATCGGTCAGACAATCGCCGACAAAGTCATCCAGCGATTTCTGCGCGGCTGATGGCATCCGCCGATCCGATTTCGCTCGCGATCGGCCAGCAGCGAACGCCGGCCGTACGAAAAAGTTACCAGCCCTTCGGTGGGTTGGTCATTCAAGAGCCATCGACTGTACTGAAACGGAAATGGTTCGGCAATTTCAGCCCAATTCCCCCCCAATGACCGCGGTGCTCCGCCATCCTTCTTGTTCCTTGGCGCCAGCGAAGCCCGCAGGAGCGCCTGGTCTTTTTCGCTGGGTGGCGGACGATCTGGTGGTCGGGTGACGGCCGTGCGGTGACCTTCTTTGGGTGATTCCAACCCGTGGAAGTGAAGCGATCGCCCTCCAAAATCGTTCCGGATCGGGCCATTTCGGTGCGTTCAGGAAAGGAGTGTCCGCCCCAGACGGCTAACGGAGGGCAAAGCTCCTTTAGCCCGCTTTAGCGGGAAATAAATTTGCAACCGGCTTTTTCACACGGTACGATTAGCTCCGTCAGCTCTTCATAATTCCTTTATCTGCCAGGGCTTATCTGATGAAGAAATCATTTTTTCGCAACCATCGAAAGGGGTTCACGTTAGTGGAACTCCTGGTGGTCATCGCCATTATCGGCATTTTGGTGGGGCTGTTGCTCCCTGCTGTCCAGGCTGCGCGGGAAGCGGCACGTCGCGTCCAGTGCTCGAACAATCTCAAGCAGCAGGGATTGGCGATTCAGATGCACCACGATCAGTACCGTTATTTTCCACCTGGGGGTTACAACCCGTGGGGAGGCGTCGGTAGTTGGGCGACTCACATTCTGCCGTTTGTCGAGCAGATTTCGTTGTCTAATTTGAACACAAACAACAACGTCGACATCCTGCGCTACAGTGGTGGCCCGTCGCTTTTCTTTTGCCCGACACGGCGCCGGTCCAAGAAGATCCAATCGCAGGGGAACCGCTACCTCATGGACTATGCAGCCGCAACGCCTGCCAATTCTCCCAACAGCTGGGATCAGTACTGGTATGGAGACATTTGGGGCATGGGCTGGGAGCCTTTCACCTACCAGGGCGTGATCGCTCGTGGTGGCGTCGATGCCAATGCCCAGTGGCATGGGACGCGGGTCAAGATGGGGGATGTAACGGACGGCACCAGCAACACGCTGGTGATTTCGGAAAAGCAGCTGAACCCGCTGGCCTATCGCACCGGCGATTGGCACGATGATGCTGGATGGGCCGACGGCTGGGATCCGGATGTGATCCGCTACACAGGGTTTCAGCCCAACTCCGATTCCCGTTATGGCAGGCAGGGTGGCTGGGAAGGTTACCGCTTTGGAAGCGCGCACCCAGCCGTCATGGGTGCCGCCATGGCCGATGGTAGCGTTCGCTTCATCACCTTCAATATCGATCTGACGCTCTTCAATCGACTCGGTCATCGCGCCGATGGCGAGTCGGTGGATCTGGGTGAGTGACAGGCCGTTGGCTAGTCCTGCTGAACTGAAATGAAAGAAAGGTGGGCCGCAAATGCGGTCCACCTTTTTTTGTTGAGTCTTCGGCTGATTGCTGGAACCTAGGGGGGCTAGTTGGTAGCGCGGCACCGCTTAGGTCAAGGGCTGGCAACCAGCTCGCCAAACCGAGTGGCATCGACCTCTTCGATCTGCCCAAGCGTACCACCGACGTAGCGTTTCCCTTCGATGCCATCCTGCTCCCAGGCGAAGACAACGATTTGACCGGGCTGTGTCTCCTTGGGAGAAAAATTGAAGCGATAGGGCTTCTTGTCGCGTGAGGAGACAAACAGCGATTCCACGTCGCGCACCCCCATCGCTTCCAATTCCTCCGCTGGCTGCTTGCGGATGAACTCTTTCAGTTCGGCTTCGTTGGCGGGACTCTTGCCCTGATTGGCCCCGATGAATCGTCCGTAATAGACTGCCAGTGGTTTCAGGTTGGACGACTCTCGCTCGGCAATCTCTTCATCTCGCGTGCATCCGACGCACCATACCATGCCGAGGAGGATCATGGATCGAATCCAACAAGCAAGCATCTTTGTCTACCTCGCAGGGAGCGAAATCCTACCCGGTTACCTAAAACTCATCCTATCCCGTCGAGTGTACCATAGACGATCGAAGCAATCCAAAAAACGATTGGAAAATCACTTGCACCATGGTGGGACGTGTCCAAGCACCCAGGCTATGCATTTAAAAGTACCGTCGATCCCCGGTGGTCCGGGCAAACGATTGAGTGCTATCTGGCAACGACGTTTTCGCATAGTTCCATCGGGCAGTGGATGGAGCGGCTGGAGGCGGGCGAACTGACGGTGGAGGGGCGGGTGGTATCGGGCGGTAGGTTGCTGCGGGCTGGGCAGGAGGTGGTGTGGCATCGGCCTGGATGGGAAGAGCCGCCCGTTCCTCTGGAGGTCGAATGGTTGTATGAGGACCATCACCTTCTTGCCGTCGCCAAGCCATCTGGGTTGCCGACGTTGCCTGGGGGTGGCTTTTATCAGAACACTTTGCTCGGAAAAGTGCTTCAGCGGGATCCCGGTGCGCGGCCACTGCACCGGCTGGGACGAGCGACTTCGGGGGTGGTGCTGTTTGCCAGGACCGATCAAGCGGCGCGAAACCTATCGGTTGCGTGGCCGAGCTTTCGCAAGGTCTACCGTGCGTTGGTCACTGGAAGTCCGCCCTGGATGGAGTGGACGGAGTCGACACCCATTGGGCCGGTGCCCTACGCCAAGCTGGGCACCCTGCATGCTGCCTGCCCGACCGGCAAGAGTGCAAAAACGCATTTCCAAGTTTTGGAACGACGCAGTTGCCAGGAGACACTGTTGGAGGCGATTCTCCTGACTGGACGGCCCCATCAGATCCGGATTCATGCCGCCGCAGCAGGCCATCCGCTGGTGGATGATCCGATCTATCAGGTGGGTGGAATTCCTCGTTCCGATTCGGCGGGTTTGCCTGGCGATGGCGGATACTGGCTGCATGCCCATCGCCTGCATCTGACTCATCCAGTGGACGGGCGAGTCATCCTTTTGGAGGCACCTGTGCCCGAGCGGCTGAGGATGCAGGAGGAGGGGCGTCTGAAATAACAGGGCGATCGATCACCAGCAAGGCACGCACTCGGACTTCTGGCGAATTGGGCGGGTGGGCGACCTGCCTATCCAATTGCCGAGGGGCAAGTGGCTGTGGGCTAGCGATGATCTACTAGCGACTGGGTGTTGGCACAAGATTGCGACGGGTGCTGGTTCGGTTCCTGTTGGTTCAGTGTTTCCAGTCCTGTGCCATCTCCAGCAAGGCGTCGATGATTTTGACCGATGCCTGTGGTTCCAGGGAATTGGTCCCCGGCCATGTTTCGTAGCCACCCAGTGCGAAGTGGCGAGGGGTAGGCAGGTAGCCGAAGTAGCCATGAGCCAGCTCCACCATCATGGCTCGCGGCGCCGTGCAGCGTTTCTTGAATTCCAGTCCCGTCTCGGCAAAGGTCTCGCATGGCGATGTACCGATCACCAGCGGTCCGATGCGAAGGGTTTGCACTGGCAGTTTGGTCTGCGGGCTTGCCTTGGCCAGCAGTTGCACCCGCCGCGCGTAGATGTCGGGAAGTCCGGGTGGCTGGTTTGGCGGGGGAGGATTCTGCTGGATATTCGTTGCCCAGGCCATCAGTTCCGGGCCGATCGTCCGCCACTGAACATCCAGTTCGCGGTACTTGGCGTCTAACGCATGATCGCGGCGAAACTCCACTTGAGCGGCGCTGGCCGACACCTTACTGGCTAGGTCTTCTGCGACATGACGCATTTGCCCGTAGACTGGTTTCGGAGGACGCGCTTTGGGAAAGGGGACGTTGTTGACATCCCCGCTGGTGCCATTGGCGAGCATGGCCACCATCGGTGGGTCCTGATTGGGGCGAGACAAAAGGTTTTGAAGCTGTTGGCAGTAGATGCCGAAGTAATCGGCTGAGATATGTCCAGGGCCGACGTCGCCGACATAATGAAGGGAATAGGCGGAGTAGACTCCGATGATGCGACCATCGGTGGCCTTGGCGATCACGAACGCAAGTTCCGGGTCGGTGGGGCCTGCCGGTTCCACCAGATCAGGGCTTTCCACCGGTGGGTTCATCCGCACCTTGTCGATGGCACCGAAGGGATTGGGAGTCATCTTCCCTTCTTTGAGGAACCAGCGGCGGTTGAATAGATGCTCTGGCGCCTCGATGCTACCAAAGCCGACTTCCGCCGGCTCCAGATTGGCAATCGCTCGGCCGACGGCATCGACGATGCGACGCACCACAAACTTCTGGTAGTCATCCAGTTGCACGTCGCTTTGGTAGACCTGCGGGTACATCGCGTTGCCGATCGCGCTGGTAGCCGAATGGGTGTGGGTCGCCGAGATCAGGACATGCGAAGCGGGGATGGCGTGGCGCTTGGCGATTTCATCGCGAGCCGCCAGGCTTAGAGAGCGATGGATTCCCAGAAGGTCGCATACAACCAGAGCGATCCTCGATTCGCCTTGCTCCAAAACAATGCAACGCACCCAAAGCTCGTCATGGATCTGTCGCGAGGCGATGGGCAGGAACCCACCGATGATTTCACCACCTAGATCGGGCGTGATGTTGCTGGTGGCAGCCCCCGCTCGCATCCCCGCATCCTCGGTCGACAGGCATACCGAACCCCCCTGCCACCACGCCAGCACCATCAGGCACAGAGGGAGGAAACGGACGTGGGAACGATGGGAGTGAGAAGAGCGATTGGGCATCGCAGCGGCTCCTGATGGCCATGAGGGAATGGTGGGTAGATCACTGAGGTGGTGGTTCGGTTTGAGAGCTCTCCTCAGGGGCATCCGACGGCTCGAATCCCAAATTCGTGATGTCGCTGATGCGAGATGCCAGGACACCATATTGCTGGAAGAGATAGAAAAGGATCCATGGCAGGGCCATGCCGAGGATCACCGGATACTTCCATCCCATCGACGCAACCATGATCGAAAGCAGATAGAAGGCAGCTAGCCCTAGCGCGGTCATCATGTAGCAAGCGCCCCATGCTTCACCACGGGACTGAATCGACTGGTAGACCTCCTTCGAGTAAGGCCGAAAGACGCTCTGCAAGTCCAGCATCGACAGCAGCAAGGGAGGGAAAAGCAGCCAGACGGAGATCAGGTAAGCGCCAAGCATCATCACCGTGCCGCCCCCGAGATACTGCACCAGCAGCGCCAGCAGACCTCCTGGCAGAGCGGCCAGAAGAAAAGCGACCACCACGCAGGCGATCTCCCCGAACCACTCGACGGGATTGAACATCGGCCATTCTTGGACCCGCTTCAGTCGATTCGCCGAGGACTCGAGGACAGCCAGCCCATTGGTCAGGAGAGCCGACATCAGGGGAATGCCAATGCCGGCGCCGATCAGTACCCCCAGCAGGCTCCCCAGGCCGCGAGTCGCTTCGGATTGCTGAGCGAACCACCAGACAGCCAGAAACAAGCCAGCGGAGAACACCCCCGAAGCGATGGCGATCAGGATTAGACCTAGATCGAAAAGGAAAGAGAAGGACCGCATCAACCAACCGCGCGTGTCGAAGTCGTAGATCGTTTCCCCGCCATCTTCGGGCGTCTCGTCCAGTTCCTGCTTGGCGCGATCGAGCATGTCCTGAGTCGACTTGGTACCGGTCACTGCCGGGCGTGCTGGAGGCGTCTCGTTCTTAAAACGCACCTCCATCGGATCGGCTGCAGCGGCCGGCTTGGCTGGTTTCGAAGCCCGCTTGACGGGAGGTGGTGGGGCCTCGAACTGGCTGTGGCAGTCGGGGCACTGAATCATTCTTCCTGCCTGCTGGGGTTCCGCGTACAGCAGCGTTCCACAAAGCTTGCACTGAACTCGATACTCTCGAGAGACTTCCCTCTGGGGAGTAGGTTCCGGTACCGCTTTTTTCGTCATTGGTCTCGGAGGAGGCGATGCGGCCGACTGCAGCAATTGCTCTGCCGATTCCCTCGACTTTCCAGTCGGCTCCTCAGGAGCCAGCCGCAAGTCGTCATCGGAGGCATCCGAGCTGCGGTTCGAAGGCGGAGCCGAGGGTGGCTTGATGGCTCCGCTTCGCGAAGCGTTTCCCTGTGGCCTTGCACCCGATGCGGGTTGTCCTGATTTGTTGGCGCCGCTGGGCTGCTTGCCTGCCGGAGATTGTCCAGTGGTTGGAGCGTTGGTGGGAGGGGGAGGCGTTGCAGACCCCTTGCCAGTGCTTGGCTGCTCCGTCCCATCGCTCTTTTGCCATCGGTACCGCTTCGCTTCGGTAGCCTTCGGTGGTTCCATCCCAATCTGGACGGCTGGCTGATCCAGCTGGATCCACTCTTCCTCGCGATCCAGCGTGGCGATGCGAGGTGTCTTGATGGTCGCTTCACACTTCGGGCAGGTCACCGAAACCCCTGCCTGTGACGCCGGCACGGAGAGTTTGCCCGAGCATTTGGGACACTGGAACTGAATGCTACTCGAGGATCGGTCACTCATCTCATTTCTCCTGCCACCGTATCAGCGTTGTCTGCCTCCCAGTGGTCCCCCTCCAGGATGCTTTCACTGTATCAAGGAGCCGGTGGGGGAAGGAGCGTTTTCTTCATCGATGAAAAGTCTTCATGCCATTTCGGCAGGAGCGACAAGGAAGCCTCTCCCTGATGGAGGATCACTCGGTAGGCAAGCAGCATCGTTTCCCCATCTGGCAAAGTGGCACCGCCCTCCCGGCTTTCTCCTTCCACCTCAGGAAAATCTTTTCGACCGAAGGGATTATGAGCGAACAGGCCATAGGTGCGCACGTGCCAGCGACCTGGAGCACGATAGCTGGAAGGATGACAAAGGATGGCGATCCCAACCCGCTTCCCTTGATGATCGCCAGTGTAATCAACCCATTCGGCCGGAAGGCCCCACGCATCGCCATCGATCTTGCCACGTGAGGAAGTGATCTTGCCACCCAGTTTGGCATCCACTTTCATCCACTCGGCCACACGAATCCCAAACGATCCCTCTTTGGTGTCACCAAACTCGATGGAGCCGTCCGACGCATGCAGCCAGATATCCAGGTCAATCATTGTCGCCTGATCGTCGCCAGAGAATCGCATGCTGCGAGTCTCGGTCAGGACGCGTTTGCCATTTGGGGCCATCCAGTCGTGGGTCGAATCGATCTGGCACCAGGCTCCCTGAGGATCCTGTCGGGTGCTTAGAGAGGTTGTGCCGATCGATCCATGCCCCGGCGACTCAGACCAAAAATCGACACCGTTGACCGCACCGTGCGTCATCCAGAGAGAGCGATGGTGAGGATGGTCCTGTTTCTCTCCAGCGGTTCCTTCCGACATCGGCCATTGGCGAGTCGCCAGCCAATCGCCAGGGCCGATCAGAGGCCAAAGAATCGGCTTGGGACCATCCGCATGCCAGAATTTGGCTACCTGCCTCTCTCCTTGCAGCACCACGGCCTCAGTAGGCTGGGCCTTCACACTCCAGCCCTTCGGAGTCTGGCTCTGGCCTAGGCTGTTGAAATAGATGATTGCAGAGACGAACAGCAAGCATCGGCTCAGCAGGCGTCTGCCCACTAGAGATCGTCCCACGCGGGAAATCGACAACAGGAAATGCATCGGTACCGTTCCTTCCAGCGCGTCAGGTTTCTTGGCTCTTCAGGAATTCTTGTGGCTTAGGAACAGAATCTACATCGACTGGTTTTTATCGTACTCGTGCTCGTACTCAGCGAAATAATACTCGCAGTCGAAAAGAAGCGATGGAACAGAGCGGCATCGAGCACCAGAAATCAAAGCAGTGAGCGACGAAATGACCCGAAGAACGGTCTTTTGGCAGCCTTAAGGACGCTGATCTTTCAGCGTTGCGGGATGCCGCGATCGATCATTCATCGTCCTGCGACGAATTGGCGAGGACTCGAGAGATGCAAAAGGAGACCAGAGCCAGCACACTGCCGATCGACACCGTCATAAAAAGCCATCCAAGGGTGGTCATAATTCAGGTTGCCTTGCGTAGATTCGAGATCGAGGAAATGGATCACGCGACTTCGATGTGCAATTCTCAGAGGATCGATCGTCCCTCTTGCTTCCATCGTTTGCTGGCCAGCGACACCAGGACCAAGAGCAGCACCATGCAGCCAGCGACGATGCCGAATCCAGTAGCCAGCACCGGGTCCTCGAACTTCTTGACCAGCTCCAGTTTGCCCTGGGCATCACGTGCGATCAGTTGGCTGATGAGGATCCAGATAAGGAACAGCGGGGAGACGTAACGGATGACAAACTGAACAAAGGCGGGAACCTGAAGCTGGGCACCGCTGTCGAGTTCCGCCTTCCCTTTCTGGATCCCGAAGACCCAGCCGTAGAGAATCGCTTGGACCAGCGCCAGGACCACGATGAACATCTCACCGCTCCAGTAGTCGATCGCCGACAGCCCCTTCAGTTCGCCGCTTCGAAGAACGATCCAGCCCGTTCCTATGAGAGAAAGAGCAAACAGAAGCACTGTCGATCGCATCCGGTTCCATCCCAGCCCTTCTTCGAAGAAGGCCAGTACCGGTTGCAGCATCGAGATGCTGCTGGTGATGGCGGCCAGGAACAGCATGAAAAACCAGAGGAAGCCAAAGAAGCTGCCGGCCGGCATCTCGGCGAAGACGTTGGGTAGGGCGTTGAAGCCTAGGGAGAACGAACTGCTGGTGAATTGCGTCAGCGCGGCGGCGCCCAGGAAGATGAAAGCAGCCGGGATGGTGATCAGTCCACCCAGGCAGACTTCAAAGAATTCGTTGACGCTGGAGGCAGTCAGACTGCTCAGGGCGATATCTTGCTTGGGTTTGCAGTAGCTGGCGTAGTTGATGATCACCCCGAAACCGACCGACAGGGTGAAGAAAATCTGTCCAGCAGCGGCCAGCCATGTTCCTGGTTTTCCAAGAACCGAAAAGTCTGGGTTCCACAGGTAACCCAGGCCGTTGACGACGTTTTGGTTGGGGGCGTTTGGATTGGCAGGCAGGGTGAGCACCCGCGCTAGCACACAGATGGCGCAAATCGCCATCAGTGGCATGGCGATGTTGCAGAATTTTTCGATACCGCCACTTAGCCCACGGTAGACCAGCAGGAAGTTGACCACGAAGGTGATCGCCAAAAAAATCAGTGGCGCGGTCAATCCTGAAAGGATCGCTCCATCTTTCGAAGAACCAGTGAAAGCTTCGAATACTGCCTTGTACTTGGCTGGATCACTGCCATGATTCATCCAGCCCATCAGATAATAGAAGGCGTACCCCAGGCACCACGATTCGATCACGATGTAATAGAAGTAAACCGTCATCGGAACCAGGAGTGCCAGGGCACCCAGATACTTGGCCGCTGGATGGCGCCATAGGGTCGCGAAGATCCCGGGTGCGGAGTTAAAGCCATGACGTCCGCCGTATCGGCCCATCGACCATTCGGCCCAGCAGAGCGGAATTCCGACCAGAAGGAGCGCGATGAAGTAAGGGATCATGAACGCGCCACCGCCGTTCTCGGCTGCCTTGCCGGGAAAGCGGAGAAAATTCCCGAGACCGACGGCCGATCCCGCAACGGCCAGGATCACTCCCAGCTTGGAGCCCCACTGCTGCTTTTCGCTCATCGACAAACTCCCGAGTCTACACAGTCTGGATGGTGTTGGAATGGATGGTTCTCTGGAGAGGCCAGGGGGCGTTGGATCGCAACATCCGCCACCTGCATCCTGGAAGAGTCAGCTTAGCTGATCCCTTCTGAGTCTGCACCATTTTGGTCGATTCCCTCGCCTGGGAAGTTGCACTGGTGGGCAAGTGGATCGCTCCAGATTGCCGAAGCGTTGCAATCATAAGCGTTGCAATCAGTTGCTGCTGGAGGGGGCTGCGACATGGATTGCGACGGGAAGCGCGTTCCCGAAGCGATCGAAATCCCGAAAGGTCCAAACCACCTTCTTTTCCTTGTTGACTTCGATGATCTGAGGCTGGTCGGGACCGGCATGGCAGTTGACGATCCAGGTATTGCCATTTGGTAGTCGTTCGACCATCGTCACCCAAGCCAGGCGGATGCCCTGAAGTTCCTTTTCGCCGACCTCCCAGACCGTTTTCCCCTCGGCATCGACTTCCAGGACACGGTGGCCATCCCCGGTGCCGATCAGCGTCGTTCCGGCGGCGGTGCGAACGGCGGAGTAGAGTTGAGTTCCAACATCATGCTGCCAGACCACCTTGCCATCGGTGGCGTATTCGCGAATTTTCCGGTCCCCTTCGTGCGCGACCAAGTAGGTTTGACCGGGTGTGGGCCGCACCAACCGGGTGTCGCGATGGGCATCGGGTCGATCGACCGAAAGCGGGATCGACCGAAGCACCTTTTTGTCGCGGTCGATCTCCAGGATGCGACGAGCGCCACTCTCGGCGATCATGGTGGCTCCCGAGGTCAGTCGGCGAAAGGCGTGGATTTCTATCGGTCCACCTTCGGCGGTCTTCCCGGCTTCGTATTTCCAAACCTCTTTGCCCTGCTGGTCGACTTCGATGACGTTGCCAAAACTGCTCTGCAACAGCCAGTGGCCATTGGGCAAGGCCTGGGCATCATGGATATCGCGGATCGGGATCGACCAGACGATGTTGTCTTCGCCATCGACCAGCGCAGCGATTTTCTTCTCGTAGTCGGCGGCCAGAAAGACTCGCTTGCCGCCCGCCTGATGCGATTGGGCGCTGGCTGCCGCACCCAGCAGAAGCCATGCGATCACCGCCAAGTACCGCTTGCAACCCATCACGCTAATCTCCTTGAAAGTCCGAGAAGAAAAAGTCTTTTTAGAAAATGGATCCCTGCCATCATCGCATCAAGTCGGGCACCGGGATCCGCTGGCCATCGTAAGCCAGACGGATGTTGGGTGGCAGCGTGGCGTTGGTTCCGGCGTAATCGAGTTCATGCGACAGATGGGTCAGAAAGGCTTGCCGGGGTTTCAATCGATCGATGATCTCAACCGCTTGATCGACCGACAGGTGAGTGGGATGAGGGCGGGGGCGAAGCGCGTCGAGGATGAGGGTATCGAGCCCTTCCAGAAGATGCCAGCTGCTTTCGGGAATCGAACTGACATCGGTGCAGTAGGCGGTTTGGCCGATGCGAAAGCCCAGCACTTCAAAATGGGGGCCGTGGTTCAAGCGGATCGGCATCACCTGGACGCCAAGCAGTTCGAATGGATCGAGCGTGATCCTTCGCAGATCCAGTTGTGGTGCAGCTCCCGGATGCGTGGCAGGACGATCGCTGAATGCGTAGTCAAAGGCAACCCGAATGCGTCGTTCCACCTTCTCTTCACAATAGAGCGGAATCGGGCCACCGATCACAAAGGGAAAAAGCCTCAGGTCATCTAGCCCGTAGAGATGATCGACATGCTCGTGGGTGTAGAGGACTGCGTGCACGATACCGATGCCTTCCCGAAGCAGCTGGGTGCGGAGGTCGGGAGAGGTGTCGATCAGCAGGTTCCCTTGGTCCAGCCCGATGACAGCCGAACAACGGGTGCGGCGGTTGCGTGGATCGTTGCTCTCACAAACCTCACATGGGCACCCAATCGTCGGGACTCCGACACTGGTGCCGGTTCCCAGCAGGATCATCTCCCCCCGGAAATCGATCGATTTGAACTGTTGCGGCACCAGATCACTCCGTCTCCAAACCCGTTCTTCCTGGGAACGCTCTATCCTAACGCATCGGAACATCCAGCGGGTCCGCCACTGCCCCCTGGCTTTTCATGCGGGTAAACTAAAGTGGTCTTCAACGGTGACTATTGAAAGCGTGAAAGTGGAACGGTAGCTGCCCTGAAATCAGCCGAAAAGTCTCCGCCTTGCATTCTGGAGTCGATTTGCCATGAGCCGAATTGCGTATTTGGATCGCGTCGTCGTTGGTGGGAACCGCCGAGTCTTGCTGGGAGCCATGGGGTGCCTGTTGGCCCTCGCGGCATTGCAGTCGACTTCTTGCGACGCCCTGGGGCAGTCCCAGGCGGGCGAAAAAGAAGCAGCTTCAGGGAGCCCTGAGGGGGATGGAAAAAAGAGCGAGGAGAAATCGATGGAACTGGCAACGGTTGGGGGTGGTTGTTTCTGGTGTGTCGAGGCGGTCTTTCAGCGGTTGGAAGGAGTCACCAAAGTGGTCTCCGGCTACGCGGGTGGACAGACCGAGAATCCCAATTACAAGCAGGTCTGCACCGGACTGACCGGGCATGCCGAGGTATGCCAGATCACCTACGATCCCTCCATCGTCTCCTTCGATGAAATATTGGAAGTCTTTTGGCAGACGCACGATCCCACGACGCTCAATCGACAGGGCAACGACGTCGGCACCCAGTATCGGTCAGTGGTCTACTATCACTCGCCGGAGCAGAAGGAGAAGGCCGAGCACTACATGAAGAAGCTGGACGAAGCCAAAATCTTCAAGAACCCGATCGTCACGGAAATCAGTCCGCTTCCGAAGTTTTACCCAGCCGAAGACTACCACCAGAATTATTTCAACGACAATCCCGATCAGCCTTATTGCCAGGCAGTGGTCAAGTCGAAGGTCGATAAATTCAAGAAGGTCTTCAGCGAGAAGATGAAGAAAGAGTATGGCGACCGCTGACCATGCCCTTCCCCCCTGCTCGCTTGCTGGCCGCACTGGGGCTGGCGATCGTCAGCCTTTCGGCGACCCCTTCGCCATGGAGGACCCTCGCGCACGAACCGCCATCGTTTCAGCGTGAGATCCGACCTCTTCTTTCGGACCGGTGTTTCTCTTGCCATGGATTTGATGCGGCGGAGCGGCAGGGAGGGCTGCGTCTGGACGATGCGGCCAGCGCCCAGAAGGGGGGCGATAGCGGTCAGCCCGCCATCGTCCCGGGGGATCTGGAGCAAAGTGCCTTGTGGCAGCGAATCACATCCGATGCTCCCGACCAACGGATGCCTCCACCGGAAAGCCACAAGCAGATGGCGGCCGAGGAGGTGGAACTGCTGAGGCGCTGGATTCTTGCGGGGGCTGGGTACGAAAGCCACTGGGCTTTCCAGCCGGTGCAGCGACCAGATTCCGGACCGATGCGTTCGATCGACTATTGGATCGATCGAGCTCTTTCGGAAAGGGAGTTGCAGCGATCCGATTCGGCCGCGCCACGGTTGTTGCTGCGGCGCCTGACGATCGATCTGACGGGTGTGCCTCCCACCGAAGATGAGCTCTTGGCCTTCGTCGCTGACTCCTCAGACCAAGCCTATCAGAAGCAAGTCGAGCGGCTTTTGGCATCGCCGAGGTTTGGGGAGCGATGGGCGTCACTGTGGCTCGATGTGGCTCGCTATGGCGATACCAATGGCTATCTGCATGATCTCAAACGCAATGCCTGGCCCTGGCGCGACTGGGTGATCGATGCATTCAACCGCGATCTTCCTTACGATCAGTTTGTGCGCGAGCAGTTGGCAGGAGATCTATTGCCGGAGCCGACCGAACAGCAGGTGCTTGCGACCTCCTTCAACCGCAACCATCTGCTGACAACCGAAGGTGGTTCGATTCCGGAAGAATTCCTCAACGAGTACGCTTCCGATCGCGTCCAGACCTTCGGTACCGCCTTCCTGGGGCTTAGTTTCCAGTGCGCCCGTTGCCACGATCACAAGTTCGATCCAATCTCCCAGGAAGATTTTTACAGTCTTCAAAGCTACTTCAACTCGATCGGAGAACGGCATGACAATTCAGCTGGCTATGCACCGACCCTGGTGGTGCGATCGCCGCTGACCCCATCGCTGGATCCGCTGCCAGTCATGGTGATGAAGGAAGCTGAACCGAAGCCGACATTCGTTCTTCGCCGCGGGCAGTACGATTTGCCGATCAAGGACCGACCAGTGTCGCGGCGCGTTCCCGTGTCGCTGGGGAGGAAGGAGGAAGCCGTGCCAGACCGATTGGCGCTGGCCAATTGGCTGACCCATCCGGCGCATCCCCTTTTCAGTCGCGTGATGGTCAATCGAGTCTGGCACCGAATATTCGGTCGCGGACTGGTGGCGACGCTGGATGATTTCGGACTGCAGGGTGATTTTCCTTCGCATCCCGAACTTCTGGATGAGCTGGCGGGGGGCTGGATGGAGGGGCATTCTGAACTTTCGTCGCCTCCTTGGAGCCTCAAGGGGCTGATCCGCCGGATCGTCAGCAGCGGAGTCTATCGACAATCGGCGTTCATCGACCAAAAGGCAGCTGAGAGGGACCCGGAGAATCGATGGTTGAGCCGCTTTCCAAGGCAGCGTCTGTTGGCCGAGGAGCTGCGCGATCAATCGCTTGCGGTCTCCGGGTTGTTGGTGGAGCGGCTAGGGGGGCCTCCGGTCTATCCATATCAGCCCGATGGGCTGTGGGAGGAGCGAGCCAACGAGGGGAGTGACAACCGGGTCTACGTACGCAGCGAGGGGGAGTCGCTTTTTCGGCGAAGCATCTACACCTTTTGGAAGAGGACCTGCCCACCTGCGTGGCTAGCGGTGTTCGATGCCCCCGATCGGACTCAGTGTGTCGCCCGCCGTGCGTCGACTAGCACGCCTCTGCAGGCACTGGCGCTTTGGAATGATGAACAGATCTTGGAGGCGGCCAAGGGACTGGCTTACGATCTGTTGCACAGGGCCACTCTGTTGGATAGGGCCACTCTTTTGAACGGCGCCACTCCCCTCCCCTCGCCCGACCGCGATGCCCAGATGCTGCAGTCGATGGCGATTCGATGCACGGCCCTGCCGCTTGGGGAAGACGAGCTAGAAAGGCTGGTCGATCTGCTGGCTCACTTCCGCCATCGGTTTGAGCAAACGCCTGAGGACGCCAGGGAGCTGATATCGATTGGTACTTTGCACTGGCCTGCGATCGATGAAAAAGAATTGGCTTCGTGGATGATGGTCGCCAGCACGTTGCTGGGTTCCGATCGCGCCACGGTGCGTCCGTGATCGACAGAGGGAAGAGATTCATTCCATGCATGGCACTCCTTTGGAACCTCTGCTTCAGATCAACCGTCGCCAGATCCTCGGCCAAATGGCCGGTGGGCTGGGGTTTCTGGGGGGAATAGCTGCCTCCCAGTTGCTTCATCCTTCACGGCTAGCCGCCGTCACTGCCGACGCGTCGGCGAATCGACTTGGTCTTCCGCATCACGCCCCCAGGGCCAAACGGGTCATCTATCTCTATCAGGAAGGGGCACCTTCCCAGGTCGATACCTGGGATCACAAACCGGGACTAGTCGACTGGTTTGATCAGGAGTTGCCTGGATCGATCCGTGGGGAGCAGCGGCTGACGACGATGACCAGCGGGCAGGGGAGACTACCGATCGCACCCAGTCGGTTTGAGTTCCAGCGGTTTGAGAATGAACAGGAAGGACTGTGGGTCAATCGCTTGCTGAGCCACACCGGGGCGATGGCGAAAGATTTGTGTGTGATCCGGTCGATGAGCACCGAACAGATCAATCATGGACCGGGAGTCACCTTCATGCAGACTGGCCATCCGATTCCCGGGCGGCCTTCGATCGGTGCCTGGTTGTCTTATGGTCTTGGGAGCGAGAACGAAAACTTGCCGGCTTTTGTGGTGATGATCAGCCAGGGGCGGGGGCAGATGCAGGCGCTGTTTTCGCATCTCTGGGGAGCTGGCTTTCTGCCGGGCGAGCACCAGGGTGTGCAGTTTCGAGCCGCACGCGATCCGGTCCTTTTTCTCAATGATCCAACCGGCCTTCAGCGACAGGATCGCCGGCGGATGCTGGATGCCCTTCAGTCGATGGCTGATAGCGACCAAGCGATCTACGGGGACCCATCGGTGCAGTCCCGAATGGCGCAGATGGAAATGGCGTATCGGATGCAGTCGAGCGTTCCGGAGCTGACCGATTTTTCGACCGAGAGTGCGGAGACACTGGAGCGATATGGGCCGCGTGTGCATGAGACAGGAAGTTATGCATACAACTGCTTGATGGCTCGTCGCATGGCCGAACGTGGCGTGCGATTCATCCAGTTGTACCATCGTGGTTGGGACCATCATGGCAGTGTGCCAAAGGACCTACCGATGCAATGCGAGGATGTCGATCAACCGCAGGCCGCGCTCCTGAAGGACCTCAAAGAACGCGGCATGCTGGAGGAGACGCTGGTGCTGTGGGGTGGGGAATTTGGAAGGACTGTCTATTGCCAGGGGCCGCTGACGCGGGAGCAATATGGTCGGGACCATCATCCCCGCTGCTTCACCGTCTGGCTGGCTGGTGGGGGCATTCGTGGCGGGATCACCCATGGAGCGACCGACGAATTCAGCTACAACGTCGCAACCGATCCAGTTTCGGTCCACGACCTACACGCGACCATACTGCATCTCTTAGGGATCGACCATCAGCGCCTAGTCTATCGCTCCCAGGGGCTCGATTTCCGCCTGACTGGCGTGGAGCCGTCGCGAGTGGTAAACGAGATTCTTAGCTGATCACCAGCGGGTGTCAAAAAGGTGTCAGGTACCTTTTTGGTGCATCAACGCCCGGTCTATTGCTGCCATGGCCTCATCTGTTTGACCGGCGTCGAGCCGTCGAAATCCTCGGCTGACGTGCCGTGCACCAGTTTGGCTACGCGTTCGATATTCCAAAGTTCGTTAGAATGTTGGCGAGGTCACCATCCGGGTCGGGCGCACCGACTGGGCTCTCACGGAGGCACGGAGGCACGGAGGCAGAGGTAGGATGCAGTGGCCGAGCTAGTAGGGTGTGTGAGCCGGTTTGGGTGCGATTGGCCGCATGGCGCCAAGCGACAATCGATCGCCACGATGGTTTGTGGCGGGATTCACTCGACCGCGAACACACCAGAACCAAACGCTGATGGGCGATTGGTCTTTTGGGAAAAGCGCAGGAGCACGAGCACGAGCAGGAGCACGAGCAGGAGCACGAGTACGAGCACGAGCACGAGCACGAGCACGAGCACGAGCAGGAGCACGAGCGCGAGTACGGGCAGGAGCACGAGCAGGAGCACGAGCAGGAGCACGAGCAGGAGCACGAGCAGGAGCACGAGCAGGAGCACGAGCAGGAGCACGAGCAGGAGCACGAGCGCGAGTACGGGCACGAGCACGGGCACGGGCACGAGCAGGAGCAGGAGCAGGAGCACGAGCACGAGCACGAGTACGAGCACGAGCACGAGCACGAAAGAAGTCGGTGCGGACTACTTCGCTCTATCCAGTCTAGCGCCAATCAATACTCGTGCGACTCGCTGCTGGCGGGTTCGGGGGTTGGGGGCTGGGAGGTAGCGACCTGGCGGATCTTTCTTTCGGTCACTTCCTGCGTCAGCATGGCGATCACTTCGTTGAGCGGCTTGCTGCCGAGGTCCCCTTCCAGTCGGTCGCGGAGGGCTACCGAATCGCTTTCGGCTTCCTTGGGTCCGACCACCATCATGTAGGGGATGAGTTCCAGTTGGGCGTCGCGGATCTTGGCCTGGACCTTTGCGCCCCGCATGTCGCTAGAGACGCGGAAGCCGGCGGCCGAAAGTCGCTTTTCCACCTCCAGTGCGTAGTCGTTGGTTTTTTCGCTGAGCGGCATGATGCGGATCTGTTCGGGGGCCAGCCATAGCGGGAAGGCACCAGCAAAATGTTCGATCAACATGCCGACGAAGCGTTCCATCGACCCGAAAGGAGCTCGGTGAATCATCACCGGCCGATGCGCCGCATTATCCGACCCGATGTATTCCAGCTGAAAACGTTCGGGGAGGTTGTAATCGAGTTGGACTGTTCCCAGTTGCCATTGGCGGCCGATGCAGTCGCGCACCATGAAGTCGGCTTTCGGACCGTAGAACGCGGCTTCCCCCTCGGCTGCTTCAAACGGCAATCCCGATTCGACCAGCACCTTGCGCAATGCCGCTTCGGCCATCTGCCAGTTTTCTTCGCTTCCGACATACTTGTCGCTACCCGGGTCGCGGAGCGAAAGCTGGACTCGGTAATCGTTCAGCCCGACGCTGGCCAGGACGAAACGGGTCAGTTCGATCGTAGCGCGAAACTCCTCTTCAACCTGGTCGGCGGTGCAGAAGATATGAGCATCATCCTGGGTCAATCCACGGACGCGGAGCATGCCGTTCAGTTCGCCGGTCTGTTCAAAGCGATAAACCGTACCGAACTCGAAAAGCCGTAGCGGCAATTGCTTGTAGGAGCGAGGCTGGGAGCGGAAGATCTGCGCGTGATGGGGGCAGTTCATCGGCTTGACGAGGTACCGTTCCTGCTGTTTCTGCCACGCATTGAGGAAGGCAGCTCGTTCCTCCTTCGATCCATCCCAGGGGTATCCTTCCAAGGCGCAGCCTAGGACCAACGCTGCTTCATGCAGCTTCTTTTCGTCTGTGGTGGGTAACCCTTCTTCCGACTGAAGTCGTCGGATCCAGGCATCGACCAGGGCGCCAGCGTCAGCGACAAACAGCGGTGGGAATTGGCTGTCGCGGTAGTAGGGAAAATGCCCGCTTGTTTCATAGAGTTCCACCCGTCCCATGTGTGGGCTGTAGACCGGTTGGTAGCCGCGCTTCAGCATCTCGGCTCGCAAAAAATCCTCCAGCAGGCCGCGGACTCTAGCTCCTTTCGGCAGCCACAGGCAGAATCCCTGGCCGACTTCGGGGGCGATATGAAAGAGCCCTAGTTTCTTGCCGAGGACTCGATGGTCGCGACGTTTCGCTTCTTCGACTTGGTCCAGATGGGCCTGGAGATCCTTGGGGCTGAAGAAGGCCGTCCCGTAGACACGCTGTAGCTGACGCCCCTTGGCATCCCCTTTCCAGTAGGCTCCCGCCACCGAAAGCACTTTGAAGGCTTTGATCTTGCCAGCGTCTGGAACGTGGGGGCCGCGGCACAGATCGACGAACTCCCCTTGCCGATAGAAACCCAGCTTCTGGTGCTCCGCCAAACCTGTCTCGATATGCTCGACCTTCAGCGACTGACTGAGGTCTTGGCAAAGCTGGACCGCTTCGCCGCGTCCTAGCGTGAAGTACTCAAAGGGTTCCCCCTTGGCGACGATGTCGGCCATCTCCTTTTCGATCGCAGCGAAGTCGTCTTCGTTCAGTTTGCGAGGGAGATCGAAGTCGTAGTAATAGCCACCCTGAGTGGTCGGGCCGAAGGCCAGCGAGACACCGGGGAAAAGCCGCATGATCGCTCGTGCCATCACGTGCGCGCAGGAGTGGCGGAGGACATCAAGCGATTCGGGGTCCTTCTCCGTCAGCAGGCGCAAGGGGACGGGCCGTTGGTCGGTGTAGGAAGCGATGGGGCGTTTGGGATCGATCACCAGGTCCCCGACTTTGGCAGCGACGACGGCCTTGGCTAGGCGACTGCCGATCGTTTCAGCCACTTCAAGAGCGGTGACCGAATCAGGGTGTTGGACCAATGTGCCATCGGGGAGTTGGATGTCGATCATGCGTAGCTTCCTGCGCGGATGGGCCGAGCGATCCCGAGTCGGCCGCAACGGATGGCCGAAAGTCCCGGCCCAACTGCAGGGCCCCCTGCAGTTGGATCGACTTAGGATGGCAATCCTCGCGAGTTCTGGCAAGACGAATCGGATGCCGTCTTGTTTTTCACCCAGATCCACCGCCGATGGCTCATGGCGTCTGGGGGCCCCAGATCTCCCATTCGGTCAGTCCCGTTTTGGATTCCCCGCGATGCTGAAAGGTGGCGCGGACTTTGGAGAGGGTGACTGGTTCCAGAAGGACCTGGTTGGATCGGCCACCCGAAGGCGAGCGAGGGGTACGGTCGCGTTCCTTTAGCGGCTGCCAGGCACCATCGATCCAGCCTTCCAGCAGAAAAGATTCGGGGGGCTGCACACCTCCGCGATCGTCATAGAAATAGAGCTCCATCCGAGCGATCAATTTTGGCGCGCCGAAGTCGATTTCCAGCCAATCGCTGGGGGTCTTGGACGACCAACTGGTCCATCGATTGTGGGGTTTTGCGTCGAGGCTATAAAGACCGTCGATCGCCTGTTCGGCGCGGTCGTAGGGCGAGGTGAAGGAGGCAGAGATTTTGGGGAACTCAGCTCCCCAGACGCGGACCGCCAGATTCCCTGGGCGACCAGGGGCTGGAGACCATGCTTCCCCCGAGCGGCTCCAGCACTCCACCTCCGAAATACCGACTTGCTGGCCTGGCCTGGGGGTTAGCGAGATTCTCACCCTTTGGGCTCGCTGGGGTCCCAGTTCGATCCACAGAGGTCGATGGCCCCAGGAGGAATCGGAGGGGGCAACTTGGGTGGCAGCAACCTGCCACTGTCCCGAGGCCGATTGAATCTCCACTCGCACTTCGGCTGGCGCTTGGATCGGTTGATCGGGACCGTCGTCCAGCAGGTACAGCCCCACCGTCTCGAAGGCGCGCGGCATCCCAAAATCGATCTGCAACCAAGCGGCTTGGTCCTTTTGAGCCGGATCGCTTGCCCATCGATTGGGCGGATGCTGCAGGTACCAGTAGTTGCCATCGTTCAGATCGTTGGCCCGGGTCCCTGCCGCAGAACTGCTGACGGTGACTTCAGGGAAGGGGCTGAGGGAGTTGTTGACGGCAACGTTGATTGGACGAATTGGCTTTGGGGCTTTCGCATCCGCAGCAGGGGCGGTGGCATCTAGCCGGATCGGTTCCACGCGGTCGCTGCGATGGACCAACTTGCCGTCTCGAAAGACTTGCCATCCCTTCCCTTGGCCGTAACGAGTTCCATCGCGGTCCCACAGAATCGACCATTGATGACCGTGGACCACCAGGTTGTCGACAGCCCACCAGTCCCATTGGGGATCAGCAAGCGGATGGAGGGCGATCGCGTCTTCCTCGGGGAGGATTCCGATGAGATCGGAGAGAATCAGGTCGACAAAGCAGCTGTGAAAATAATGCTCGCTGTGGTTGTAGCCGTCATGCCCTTCCCAAGATCCGGTGTCTGGATTGCATGCTTCGGCTAGGTAGGGCTTCCCATCTTTTCGATGAGTCTTTGCGTAGGTGCGAAGCAGCATGCGGTAGTCTTCGGCATCGATCACCTGCGGGTCGTATTGTCGGAGCACATTGGCCATGGCCTGAAGGGTTTGAGCCGTGGCATAGGGCCAGGACTGGCCCGACCAGAAACAGCACGATTTGGAGAGCAGGTACATCGGATCGTGGAGTTCGACGCTTCGTGGGCCAAAGGGGGCCTGGAAGTACTCTGGGTCAACCAGGAATCGCCAAGCATCTTCATATCCCTTACCTGGCTCGGGGATCGAAAACTGCCAGGGCACGTAGCCGATCAACTCGCGGCCATGGGGGCTTCCAGCGAACCGGCCAGTCTGGTGGGTGAATGAACCGGCCTGGATGGTGTTGCCATCGTGTTTTTCGTCGCGCAGGAATCTTTGGAGGAAGAAGGAGCGGTCGGGATCCCAGAGTCGCTGCTGGATGTTCGATCGGACCGTGGCGGCTTCTTGGCGCAAGGCATCTGCCTGATCAGTGCGACCGGCCCAGTCGCACACCGTCGCAATCGCCAAGGCATCCGCGTAGAGATACGAATTGAGGGTGGGGCGGAATCCTGGAGCACCTCGCAGGGGATCGGAGGTCTGCCGGCTGTTGATGTTCAGTTCCATGCCGTCGTCGTGACCAGTCTGCCAGAACATCCCTTCGCTTTCAGACCAGTGTCGGTCGACCCAGCCCTGATGATTCTTCAGCAGGTCATCCAGCAAATCGATCAAGAATTCGCGGTCGGGATGAACGTGGTGAAGATCCAAGATGGCGGCCGCTAGCCAGCAGCTGTAATTGCGTGGCTCGGCCCCCGCAGTCCGAAACCAGTAGCGACCATAATCGCGCGCGATTTCCGGCGATCTCAGCCAGCGAAGTTCCTGGATCTGGTGCCCAGCCGGGCAGCTGATCGCACCATAGGTGCCCGACCAGAAGGGACGGTCGATGAACTCGGTCGATGCGTAGCCGTCGCGCGGTGATCCATACACGAGGTGTTTGGTCACCAGTTCCCAGCGATAGTAGTAAATTTCCGTCAGATCGCGATCGGGGCACTCAAACAGAGGGATTTGCCAGGCAAACCAGTTGGAGTCGCGATTGTCCCAGAAGTCATAGCCATCCATCGCCTTTTCGATCTTCAGCACTTGGTTTCCAGGTTCCAAAGTGCTGCCCGGCAGGTTCGCAGGGCGATCGATCCGAGAGGAGTTCTGGGCCCAAAGTGGGTTGGCTGCCACAAGCAAGAAGATGACCAAAATCGGGAGCGCGCGGAATCCAATCTTGGGGCCAATAAGCGTTCGGAGAGCGGGCATGCCAAAGCGATCCTACGAAGCGAGATATCGGGAAATGGAACACGTGCAGACCCTGAGTTTAGCCGACAAGCCGCACCAGGTCGCTCGATACCGCCTCGCATTTTTAACGGGATTTCTTCGACCGACAAAATCCGAAGCTCGGTGATGGGATACAATTTCTTGACGCGGCAAGTCGGAAGCAGTGGAGTTGATCCATCCACGGCCCGGGGTCGCGTGGGGATGTTCGAGGCGTCGCCGAAGGCCAGTGGCTTGATTGCCCCCGGTGTTCGTTTTTTCTTTTCTGATAGCAGGCCCGGAGCGACCATGAGCCCAGGGATTGAAGAAACCATCCAGCGTTTGCAAAGCAACATGGAATCGGTGGTGCTTGGTAAGCCGGATGTGGTCAAGCTGACGCTGGTGGCGTTGCTGGCCGGGGATCACTTGCTGTTGGAGGATGTGCCGGGCGTTGGCAAGACCCTACTGGGAAAGGCATTGGCTCGCAGCATCGAGGGGAAGTTCAACCGCATTCAGTTCACCCCCGATCTGCTTCCTAGCGATATTGTCGGAAGCAGCGTCTTTCATGCTTCGGATGGGGAATTCCGATTTCATCCTGGACCTATTTTTGCGCACGTGGTCTTGGGGGATGAAATCAACCGAGCTCCTCCGAAGACGCAAAGCGCGCTGTTGGAGGCGATGAGTGAGCGGCAGGTGAGCGTGGATGGGACGACGCACAAGTTGCCCGATCCCTTCCTTGTGATCGCAACGCAGAACCCCTACGAGTTCGAAGGGACCTATCTGCTTCCCGAAAGTCAACTCGATCGATTCCTCCTTCGGATCAAGGTTGGGTATCCACCGCGCGAGGTGGAGCGGCAGGTCTTCCGATCGCATCAGGCGGGTGAGCCGGTCGATGCGCTTCCCAGCGTCGCGACGGTCGCCGATGTGCTGAAAATTCAGGAAGCCGTAAGGGCCATCCATGCGGACGATAGCGTACTGGACTACCTCCAAGATATTGTCGAGGGAACCCGCAATCACCGGCGTATCTCGGTGGGTTTGAGCACGCGAGGGGCGCTAGGACTGTACCGAGCTGGACAGGCGTTTGCGCTGCTGGAACGACGCAGCTACATGATCCCGGATGACATCAAGAGACTCGCCGTGCCAGTGATCGCCCACCGCCTGATACCTGAGGGGTTCAGCGCGGGGACGGAACGCGACGCTACCGAATCGATGGTGGAAGAGATTCTGGTTGGAATTCGAGTTCCCGTATGATGGAGTGGTCCGTTGGATGTCTCGATGGAGGTTTCGGTCGAGTCGTCCCACGGGGTTGCGGTGAAGAGCTGCAGCGAAGTAGCTGATTTTGGCCTTAGGTATCGATCGGATCTGCGGATCGAAGGTACAGGGTGGTGCCATGGCAAGCGACCGGGACCGACGCGATGAAGAGGGCCGCAATGCACTCTTGGAGGTGGGAGTCCCCAGCACCCGATGGACCAGGGAAGGGTTCAACTTTTCTGCGTTGGTGATTTTCATTTTGGTGGGAGCGATTCTCCGGGACGTCAATCTGCTGGTGGTGTTGGCAGGGATTCTCTTCGCCTTTTTTCTTCTCCAGTGGCGGCTTGGTGTGAAGAACCTATCCTGGCTGGTGATGGAACGGCGGGTGGAACCTCGCCCGGTCGCTCGCAAGCCCTTTGAAGTGCGTTGGGAGGTCCAGAACCCGCGTTGCTGGATCGCGGCATCGATGCTGGAGCTGCACGACCGGCTGATCCCGCCGAAAAAGCCAGGGGGTGAGAAGCCGCGAGAAGTCTCGATGCGACTGTTCCTTCCCAAGGTGATTGGTGGGGGGATCGAGCCGATGGCATCGCAGTGTGTCTGTGAGGAACGGGGGCTGTATCGATGGGGACCGATGGAGATCCATTCGCGTTTCCCGCTGGGATTGCTCTATGCCAAGAGTCGTCTGAGCGGCATCGATACCCTTCCGGTCCGTCCTCCTATGGGGACGGTGCGTAGCGGATGGCAGCGGGTTCTTGCCGCTGAGCAATCGGCGGGATGGAGTACGCGGCGAGCGACTGCGGTGCAGGAGGGGGATCCATCGGGCCTGCGAGATTTTCAGCCGGGGGATCCGAGAAAGTGGATTCATTGGCGGAGTTCAGCCAAGCGGGGTGCCCTGCAGGTCAGGCAGTTCCAGCGCGAGGATTCCTTCCCAGCCGGTATTCTGATCGATCTATGCGACGGTGGCAGCCCGACGGCGGTACTGGATGAAACCTTGGAGTTTGCTGTGACGCTGGTCAAGCACCTGGTGGATGTCGGGTCTTCGGGGCTGCAGGTGGTCCTGGTGGACCGAGGGCAAGTCCATCATTTTGTGGTCGGCACAGGGAGAGGGTTTGACCGATTCTGGGCGTATCTTGCCGAGGTGGAGGGGGCGGATCCCGAGGCATGGCGATTGGGGTTTAAGGAGTTGATCGGTCGCGGGATACCCGCCTCGAGAATTTGGGTTATCAGTCCACGTTCTCTGGCGCAGGGCCTTCCCCAGCCGCAGGTTTCCGGTAGCGGACCGCTGGTGGCTTCCCAAGGATCCCCAGGAGGCCAGCGGCCAGCCGCCTGGATTCATGGATCGGGAGCCGTCGTCCATTCGATCTTTCAGAGATACATGCCATGAGCGACAGGGCCATCGGATCAAGCAAGTCATTCGATATGCGGCATTTCCGTCTGGCGATTCTGATGGGATCGCTGGCGATCCTAGCGGCGTTGCTGGTGGGCCTGGGGGCCGGTGCGTTTGATTTGACGCTGCAGGTGATTGTTGCGGTCATCGCATCGTGGATTTACACCGATCGCCTCCAGTGGATTCGGCTCCCTAAACTGCTCGTCTATGTATTGATGAATGCGGGGGCAATTCTCGCGATTCGCGAGTACTTGACTGCAGGGGAACAGTTCCAGCTGGTGTCGGTGGCCAAGCTGCTGATCTACGCCCAGATCCCTCTGCTATTTCAAGCCAAATCGTCTCGTACTTTCGAGCAGATCGGAGTCTTCGTCCTTCTGGAACTGGTGGTTGCCTGCCTGCTGAATGACCGGCTGATCTTCGGGCTTTTTCTGATACCGGCAATCGCACTGAGCGTCACATTGCTGCTGCATCAATCGCAGTTGATCGCACAGGAACGGGCTATTGGGATGATGGTGGAGCCTCGGGGATGGAAGGAGCGATGGAATCGCTGGACGGGTCGGGAGCGGCAGCCTCTGGAAACGACGGTGCGCCTATCGGTAGCCTCGCCGGCCGTTTCACTCCCAGCCTCGTCAGCCGTCTCGCTGGGTGGCTCGCTGGGGGGCCGGATACCAGCTGGCTGGTGGTTCGATCAGTCGTTGCCGTTGGCCGCTGCTACCCTGCTCTTTTCGGTTCTCTACTTCTATGCGTTCCCGAGATTGAATCATGGCTTTTACTCCCATCGAGGCATGGGGGAGGCATCGATCGGATTCAATGATTCGATGACGCTGGATCAGGTCGGGGCCTTGTTACAGAACGATGCGGTGGTGCTGAGAATTGAATTTGAGACGTTGCAAGGGGAGCCCTATGAGCCGACCGAGCCGCCTTATCTTCGGGGAGTCAGTCTTTCGGAGTACCGCCCCAACGGCGATCGGGGGTACTGGTTTCAGGGTGATTTGAGCGAGTATCTGATGGACCAGCGCGGGAAGCAATTGCCGCCGGAGTCGCTGGTGAGGGATTCGCTTCGGGAACTGGCCGATCCCGTGGTGGCCAGGATCCATGATTCCGGATCGACAGGCGCCTACTCGATGGTGGTTGCGCCCTTCTTTCGGCACGATGATTCGGTCGATTCGGAGATGTTGCGCAAGGTGTGGCAGTTGAGCGACCGGCAGATAGCGGGCTTCAATCAGAAGGTCCGCCGCACCTATAGTTTTCGGACCACTGCCTTCCAGCGCGGTATGCAGACGCGATGGATGGCCGACAGCGATGAGTATTTCATCGATGAGGATCGGCAGAGCCATGGGAAACCCGAGGACCCTCGGCTTTTCACACGCCACCAGTGGAACCAGCTCACCAGGTTCCACCCCAGCCGGATGCGCGGTGTGCTGGAGTGCCGGGACCGGATCTTGACGCTGGAGGAAATGGTGGACTCGAGTCGGGTGGAGCAGGCTTTTGCGATCGAACGCTACTTGAGCTCCGGGAGGGAATTCCAATACACCACCGATTTGAATCTCCCGCGCGATCCACTGCTCGATCCGATCGAGGATTTCGTCGTCCATCAGAAGCGAGGGCATTGCCAGTTTTTTGCCTCGGCGATGACCATGATGATGCGATCTCTGGAGGTTCCGACGCGAGTGGTGGTCGGGTTTCGACCGAATGAATACAACGACGTGGGGAACTATTTCCTGGTGCGACAGAATCATGCCCATGCATGGCTGGAATGTTTTTTCACCAGGAATCAACTGGAGGTCAGTGGGCGGTATCAGGAGTTGCCGGAGGAATTGACCGGGGCGTGGGTTCGATTCGATCCAACCCCTGCTGGATCGGGTTCCAACGCCGGGGTGTCGATCCGGGAGCCTCAGCGCGCCACATTCGATTTTGTCGAGCATCTTTGGAAGCGCTATGTGATCGATATGGATCGATCGCATCAGACACCGTTGATGGAGGAATTGAGCCGGTCGTCCAAGGGGATGTATCGCCAATACTACCAACGACTTCATGAGTGGTTGGAATCGAGTTTGCCGAAGCTGAGTGGGGGATCCAATGCGGTTTGGATCGATCGGGCGATTGTGGGAGCTTTGTTTCTGGTGGTGCCTTTTGCGATCGGTCTGGTGCTGCTGGGGTGGATCGTGACGCGAATGCTCTGGAGAAAGTGGACTGGTCCACCCGCCAGGCGGTTGCTTTCCGATCAACGCGTGCGCTGGGCCTCCGGGGTTCTGCCGCTGATGGAATCGTTGGATCGGGAAGTCTGCAGGAAAGAGGATTCGGAGACCCTCGCCGAATGGCTCGATCGAGTCCTCGATGCATGGCGTAGTCAATCGGTCAGCCCTGCCAGCATCGATGCGGTTCGCAGCTTCCTTGCCAGCTACCTGTCGGCTCGTTACGGTGTATCGATTCCGGCGGAGGCAGTTGCTCCCCCGCAGCTGCCCACATGGCTTCAGCAGATTGGGTTGGGGGTGGAGCAGTTCCGAGCCTCGCGGGACTCTGGGGCTCCGTCGGTATCTCATGGGACATGACGTACGGGATTTATCGCTTCATGGTGATCACCATCGATGGACCGGCTGGCGCCGGAAAGAGCACCGCAGCCGCCGGACTTGCCAGGAGGCTGGGCTTCCAATTGCTCAACACAGGTCGCATGTATCGCACCGCCGCGGCCTGGATGATTCGCCATCAGATTTCGCCGGCGGAGATCGAATGGCGATGGAAGGATGCCGTGGTCGATTGGCAGGGAGACGATCTGAGAATTGACGGCCAGCTGTTCGTGGCGTCCGAGCTTTCGGATGCGAGTCTGGGGCCAGCGGCCATTCAGGCGGTCGCATCCAATCGCGCGGTGCGAGAGTCGATGGTGATGCTGCAGCGAGCCTGGTGCGAGGGAAAACAAGTTGTCTCGGAGGGACGCGATCAGGGATCGGTGGTCTTTCCCGATTCGCCCTGCAAGATCTTCCTAACCGCTTCGGTGGAAGAACGGGCGCGGAGACGGTTTGAAGAGCTGCGTCGAAACGGAAATGATCCCAGGCTGGAGGAGATCGTCGCGGCGATCCAGAAACGGGATGCCGACGACCGACAACGAGCGATGGGGCCTTTGGTGCAACCCATTGATGCGCGCGTGGTGACGACGGACGGAAAGAGCCCCGAGGAAGTGATCGAGGAATTGGTGCAGGTGGTCTGCCAGGAGTTGTCGCGCGGGATGCCTCCGCCCGAGTGAAAGGGTCTGGGATTTGGTGTCTGGGATTTGGTGTCTGGGATTTGGTGTCTGGGATTTGGTGTCTGGGATTTGGTGTCTGGGATTTGGTGTCTGGGATTTGGTGTCTGGGATTTGGTGTCTGGGATTTGGTGTCTGGGATTTGGTGTCTGGGGGGGCGGAGTCGGCGGAGGGGCATGGTTGGCTTTTCCGATCGGCAAGAGGATGATTACGATAAGGTAGCAGGGTGTTGTCGACGGGGTTGGGGTTGGTGATTCTGAGTGGCTTGGAGAGCAGGGGCGGTTTTGAGCAGGAAAGATGCAGGCGTGGTTCGGTTCGATCCCAGTTGGGGCCAGCGTTGGCTCTATCGAGCGATGCACCTGACGGCGCGCTGGACCGCCATCGGAGCGCTCGACTTGCGAGTCGAGGGGAGGGAGCATCTGGTGCATCCCGCACTGATTGCCTCCACGCATCAGTCGTTGCTGGATCCGGTTCTGGTCGGGCTGATCGCCAACCACAAGATCCTCTATTTGGCTCGCAAGAGCCTCTTTCGGAACCCTCTCTTTGGTGCCTTTCTGCGCTACAACGGAGTGATTCCTTTGGATCGCGAAGGGGGTGGACTGGCCGGACTTCGGCAGACGCTAAGCGCCATCCAGGGGGGCCAGAGTGTGCTGATGTTTCCTGAGGGCACCAGGACCCCAGATGGAAGCCTGCAGGAGGTCAAGCCTGGGTTTCTGGTGCTGGCGCGCCGCGCCGGAGTTCCAGTGGTCCCAATGGCAATCGTTGGAGCCTACGACGTGTTGCCGCGCGGACAATCCGCGCCGGGATGGCATCCGGTGGCGATGGTGGTTGGCAAACCGCTGCTTCCCTCGGCTTTTCAGAAGGGATCGGATGGCGAATCGATCGCACGGCTGCAAGGTGCACTGCGCGAATGCGATCGTCGGGCTAGGCATCTGTGCGGGTGGAAGTGCCGTCCTGAAGGGATTGGATCTGACGAAAGCTGTCGGTTAGGTCGTTCCTAAGCCGAATCCCTATCCCTTGCCTCCGCCGTCACGGGGACCGCGATCCCTCGGTCGGCTCAGCAACCTTCGACACGGTCATCCCCCTGAAACCGACTCATGGAAAGAGCGCCGAGCCGATGCGGATCATCGTGGCACCCTCCAGGATTGCTTCTCGGTAATCACCGCTCATCCCCATCGAAAGATGAGGCAACGGCAGGACCGATCCGAATCGTTGAGCCATCGCATCGCGGAGCATTCGGATCGCGGCGAAGGCTTTTCGTGCGGCGACCGCCCCCCCCTCCAGCGGTGCCATCCCCATGAGTCCACCTACCTGAAGCGATTTCCATCGCAATGCGGCTTCCAGCAGCGATGGCATCTGCTCCGGGGTTGCCCCCGTCTTGGCAGCTTCGCCCGTCGCGTTGACCTCGATCAGGAGATTCAGGGAAATTCCTTGAATCGTCGCCTCCTCGCCGAGGGCATCGATCAGGCGGATGGAATCGACCGAGTGAATCCATGCCAGCAAGGGGAGAGATCGGCGGACCTTGTTGCGCTGGAGATGGCCGATCAGGTGCCAGCGGATTGGCAGTTCGTCCAGTGCTTCGGCTTTCTCCCAAAGCATTTGGGGCCGGTTTTCCGCCAGGTCCAAGCAGCCTGCTTCTGCCAGCAGACGTGCGGTTGTCGCATCGACATACTTGGTGACGCCAAGAATGGTTACCGATTCCCCGCTTCGACCTGCCTGAGCCGCAGTGGAGTTGACTGACTGCTGAAGTTCTCGCCAGCGATCGGCAATCTGCTTGCCGTAATCCGCATGCCTTTTCGGATCTTCACTCATGCCGATTCGGCTTCGACCTCCACCAGCGCATCGAACGTCCCGTCGTCCTGATCGAATCGCCCTGCGTAGAACTCGGCGGTTAGGTGAAGCCCGAGCATCGATCGGCGGCAGACGGGTTCTAGTGAGCGGTAGAAGGCCCACTGCTGATCTCCCAGTTGCAGGCGATAGCCGCCAGCGATGTGAGGCGGTTGGATCTTCAGGTCCTCTCCAATCGTCAACGATCGCCAGGTGTAAGGTGCTTGCAAATGTTTCGATTTGAGCGCCAGGACCACCGGATTATAAAGTCGGCGACCGTTCGCATGGTTGGACAGTACGATGGATTCGCCGCGCTTGGAAAGCTCACCCGAAGAGGGAGAACGTTTCCATTCCGGAAGGCCCAGCGGCAACAGGAGACCTCGGGGTTGTCCAAGCGATCCGTCGTCGGTGACTTCCGAAATCCACCCTTCGTGATTCTTGTTGTTTTGGACGAATTCCATGCCAGAGCCGATCGGTAGGACCGATTCCATCTTCCAGGAGGCGGAATGATCGGCCAAAAGTGCGTCGGCCAGGAAGCACCAGCCGCCTTCTCGTTCCAGCATCACCTGCCGCTGGATGCGGCAATGATCGGCGACTTCGCACTGCAGCTCCAGGTAATCGACATCGCTGTCGCTGAACCAGCAGACGTGGGTCCATCCGTGATCGATCTCCACCGGCTTTCCATCTTGATGCAGACGGATGTCCCATAGGCCGCTCAGCACACGCCTACCACTGGAGCCGGTGACATCCAGCCACATGGGGTCGCAGGCGAAGTCGACCGCCACCCGACTCGATTTCGCTCGGTCATCCCTCCGCATCACCGCCCATTCGTTGGCTTCCTGATAAAGCCCCAGCGGCACCTCAACGGCTCGTCCCTCGCGTCGAATCCGCAAGTCCAGACGGTTTCTGGTTTCTGGGATGGATCGAGCGACGCTGCGCGCCATGCGTGTGGGGTGTGCGACTTGATTGGTCAATGCGACCCAAAAGTCTGGCTCCGTACTGGTAGTCGATCCGTCCATCAGGAGAGGACGTCCCGCCGGATCGCTGCAGGCGAGCGCAAGAATCGCCAAGCGTTCCAGCGCTTTTCTCGTCTTGCGGTCCCAGGAGGGAAGCCCGAGTCGATCGGCGGCCCAGCGGCAGCGAAGGACCGATGCGATCATCATCCGCAAGTGCTGCCCGCCCGATTTCGACCAGAGGTCGGAATTCTCCAAGGAAGCGAGCAACTGTCGATTCAATCGATCCCATGTATCCGTCACCATTCGATGATGGGACCGGACGTTGGCGACTTGCAGAGCCAGGGCCAGTGGGACTTCGCAGGACCAAAGCAACCAGCAAGCCAGCGACGATTCGGGGGGATCGGACTCCCAAGTGCGATCCATCTGGGTCAGAATCGATTGCAGGGTTCCAACCCACTGGGCGGGATTGAGCGACCCGCCTAATGGGGCCAGTCCATAAACCCATCCGCAGGCGGCCATGGCCACCATCGGATCGTCACCACGTCCAGGAAGTGCCTGTTGGAGCCACTTGCTGACTGTTTCTGCGGTGTCCGTTGTCGATGGACTTTCTGATGCTTTTTCCTCGCTACTTTTTCCACGTCGCGGCTTACCCCCAGGATCTTGTTGCGGCGCGACCAATGACTCCTGTGCCGGACTGGGTGCCTTGTGGTGAAGGATGGTTAGTAGCACCCAGCGATCGACTGGATCATCGATTTGCAACCCATCCAGCCCCCAGCTCAATGGCTGCTCGGAAACAAATCTTGCTCCATCTCTGCGAATGGGAAGTGGCACTTGAAGGTTGTCGTCCGGCAGGGTTTCCTGCCATCCCTTCAATTGGTCTTCACCGAGCGATTCCAGCCATGCCAGTGGATCATCGACCGAACTGCTCGAAGCACCAGCTTGTTTGGAGGCGAGGGATCGGTCCTTTTTGCGACTTGATTTTGGGGGGACCCACTTCATACCACGTTTCCGAACTGCAGGCGGGGAAGAGTCCGATAGGTGATGGAGACGTTGTCGCCAACGGTACTTCCCTACACCTTTCCAGAAGGTCTCCATTGTTGTCCCTTCCCGATCAGATGCAAGGATGAACCGAACAAGACTGAGGGGGTTGCTGGTTGCTGTGCCGTTCCAGGGAAAAGCCGGGGGCATTTTTGCAGAGCGACCGCCACCCGGAGCAAGTGGAAAACAACCATCAGGTGTGGTAATCCTGTTGGCAGTTGAGGAAACTAGCCTTGAGATCCAAGTCGATGGAGGGGCCGAGGCACCTCTGTTTTTCCAGCGATGCCGATGGTGTCCTAGGCAAGTTCCGGTCCTGTCGACTTTTTCAGGGGTGCGGCCGATGAAAGAAGATGAGTGCCGAAAGCGAGCGATCTGGGTTCTTGCTGCTGTTTGGAGTGCCGTCGTATTGACCTGCTCGCTCCCCGATCCAGTCGGTGCTGCTGGAGTGGCAGACCTCCAGGTGGCTCATCGGCATGGTCAGACATTTCTGACATGGAAAGAAACAGAAGAGTTGACCGGTGACGATCCGATCACGTATGAGCAGTACAAACGGTTGACCATGAAGTGGTCGAATCGTCGAAGCTATCGGATCTACCGATCATCCGAACCGATCCGTACCGTGCAAGGGCTTACTCCGATAGGCGAGGCGCACGTCCTTTCCTGTTGGAACGACTGCTATCCCTCGCGGCCAAGGAGGTCGGAGGGGGATTTGCTGGGTCGCTTCATCATCGAAACGGGGAAACCTCCCTTGGCCGCAAATCGCGGACTCTATGTCCACCAACCACAACTCCGCGGGACTGCCTATTATGCGGTCACGGTGGTCAACGGCGGACGAGAAGAAAGCCAGATCAGCGATTCCAATTCGACATCGACAGCGATTGTCGAATCCCCTGGGGAAGGCGAACCTGTGCTACAGAGCGAAGAGCATCTGGATGAGAAGGAGGGCTTCAACTCGGCCCTTGGACCCACGGTCCTTTCGTACGTGCGATGGGAGGCTCCACCCAATGCCAATCGGGAAAACTTGCCGATGGAATTCGTCGTCGGCGTCCCCAAAAAAGTTGACGCCAAACCAGCGCTAGGGCTCCATCTTCACAGTTCCGTCGGTAGCAGTCGGGGTGGGTTCGGCCATTGGATCAACAACCAGCAAGGATCGATTCTGCTTGCACCCAATCAGACTCCTTTTGACTGGTGGACCGGCTATCACGAAAGTTCGGATGTTCGCAACTGGGGGACCGCGAAGCCCAAGTGGGGGCAGGGGCGTATCTATCCTTACACACAGAACCGACTTGGCTCTTTGGTGAAGTGGGCAGTCCAACGCTTTCGATGTGATCCAGCGCGCAGTTTTGTCGCGGGCAATTCAATGGGAGGCTCAGGGGCAGCAATGCTGGCGTTTCGTCGCCCCGAGCTGTTCGCTTGGGCAGCCAGTCGCGTGGGAGTGCACAGGCCGCACTTGTCGCCAACCTACTCCGACAACTACAGCATGTCGTATGGTCCAAAGGAAAAACGCCTTCAGTTCGAAGACGGCACCATGGTTTGGGACTATTTCGATGATGTGTGGTATCTGAAGCAGTATCCATGGCAAGAAACACCATTCATCACCGTCTCCAACGGCAGGAACGACGACGATATCGGTTGGAAGCAGGCGGTGGATTTGGCGAGAGTTCTGCAGGAGACGAAGCGTCCACATCTGTTTTCTTGGGGGATGAAAGGGCATCGACAGCACCTAGTGATGCCACTTTCGCTGCACCCGAGCGAGATGCCTTTGGATTTACGAGTCGATGTCAGTGTGCCCGCTTTCACGCGATGCAGCCTGGATCAGGAACCGGGAGATGGGGATTCAGCCAACGGGGATCCGGAGGGAGGAATGAATCTGTATCTGGCATGGCAGACCAGCGACATCGTCGATCGTCCGAATCGCTGGGAAATCACTTTGGATTTGGTGGATGCTGCTCCCCAGGATCAGTGTGTCGTCGATGTCACCCCCAGGCGATTGCAGGTTTTCGCGACCGATCCTGGGGCGGAATTCGAGTGGAGCAACAAAGGGTCCGATGGATTGGTTCAGAAGGGACGGGTCCGGGCAGATGAGTATGGGCTGGTGACGGTGGAACAAATCCAGGTGACCAAACGCGGCAATCGACTGTGCCTATGGAAGCCTTAATCTGGAGCGTCGCGATCTCCCCCCGCTGGGGCGTTGGATCCGTCCAGTTGGCGGTCAGAGTCGTTCGTTGCTTCCTTCTGCCACCCCTCTTCAGTATGATTCGTCGACGTCTCCAACGGGGGGCGATGAGTTCCATGGCCCAGCAGGATGCTTTTCGGCGTCGGCTGCAATCGTAAGCGGAGGGGGCTGGAGGCGAAGGATGCTGCAATATTCAAGAGCGAAAGAACGGGATGCTCAGGCAAATCCGCAGGCAACCGAAAGAAGGTTGAGCGGCTTCGTTCTGGTGAGTCTACTTGCGGGGGCGATGCTGACTGGAGTCTGGCCCCTAGAGAGAGTTTCGGGGCAGATCCTTTCCAGCCAGGAGTTGGAAGCCAAAATCGCTTCCACCTTCGGAACTCCCCCGGAGATGAAACTGCTTGACGAAAAAGGGCGGGTATGGATCGACCCGAAAAACCACAGGGTGGTGGTCGATGGGTACATTGCCGTTCGGAGAGGTCAGTTGGAGATGTTTGCTTGCCTGCAAGGGACTAAGGAGCATGAGTCGGTGGTCGCCGTGTTGTGCAAAGCCGCAACGGTGCACGCCGCCCTGCTGGCCGTGGGAGCAGCTCCAGGGGCACCGACGCAGTTTGAACCCTATGTCCCGGCAAAAGGAAGTACGATCCAGGTCCATGTGCTCTACCGGCAGCCAGATGGATCCAAAAGGGTCGTCGACGCTCGTTCGATGATCCAGCATGCCGCGACCGGCAAGACGATGACCTACGACTGGGTCTTTGCAGGAAGCGGTTTCTACAAGGATCCCGAAACCGGGACCGAAAGTTATCTGGCTGAAGGGGGTGATTTGATCTGTGTTGCCAACTTTCCATCGGCGACGATGGATCTCGCGGTTCGCAGCGCCGACAGCAATTCGGGTCTGGTGTTCATGGCCAACACCGACGCGATCCCAGAGCAGGGTACGCCTGTTCGTCTGGTGCTCGAAGTGGTCGATCGGCCCCCAGCGGGGCTGGGCCAGTCCTCGGACTCGGCGAAGGGCCAGCCAGCGAAAGCCTCCGATGGACCAAGTAACCCTTCCGACCTCCAGAAGGGGAATCCAGAGGCAGCCAAAGGAAGGGAAGTTCCCGCGACCAACTCATCAGGCGAAGGGAACAGCGAGGCCGAATCCAAGCGATCCGCTTCTCCCCCGGTTGCTTCTCCCCCATCCACTAAACCCGTTTCCGGTGAAAGCCAGGGAGGTAAGGGGGGATGAGCTTTCAAGGGCCGGACGACGACTCTTTCGCGTCGATGGATTGGGAGGATCCCGAAGAGGGTTTGTCGCTGGAGCAGTTGAGTGAAGCGTATGCCAAGCTGCTTGCGTCCAATGAATCATCTGCCGGAATTCCAGTGACTCCCGCGTCGGCCAGTGCGGAGGTACCGGAGATTTTTCCAGACCCAGGCGACACCGAGCAGATCGAGGAGTCACTTCAGACCTGTCCGGTAACTCCCTGGAGTATTCTTGAGGCGGTTCTTTTCGTGGGACATCCGGAGAACCAGCCAATCACCCCAGAAAGGATCGCTGGATTGATGCGCGGCGTCCGTCCGGCAGAGATCGATCAGTGGGTTCTGGAACTCAACCAGATGTACCGGAAACGTGGATATGCGATGGAGATCACATCGGCCAGCGGTGGCTATCGAATGCAGTTGCATCCATCGCTGCATCGCATCCAGCGGCTGCTTGCGGGAGAGTCCAGGCCATTCAAGTTGCCGCAGGTTGCGATCGACTGCCTGGCGCTAGTCAGCTACCAACCGGGGCTGACGCGATTCCAGTTGCAGGAGCAGTACCCTCAGGCGACGGCCAATACCTTGGCCATGCTGGTGCGGCGCAGTCTGCTGGAGCTCAGGATAGATCCCGAGGGGCCGGCTGGATCGGGGTGCTATTTTCCTACGCAAAGAATGTTGGAGCTATTTGGCCTGAGTTCCTTGGAGGAGTTGCCGCAGGTGGAGGAGGAGTGATTTGGTGGGTCGGGCAGCTTCCTTGGACTGACGGACCGAAAGGTGAATCTGTTGGGCAAGCGCCACCGACTGCGCACAACGGGCCGCACGGCGATGGCGGCTTCTTCCTGGCGGGTGAAGTACAAGGCGTCGGCTGTCTATTCGCGGACGCCAGTCGTCGAATGCATTGCAGTGATCGCTGAGGACAAGCGTTCCGAATGATGCAGGGTTTCCGGTCGCTGGGCCATTGGATGCCAGGAACGCTGGACGTTTGATTCCGGGCAGGTGGATTTCCCTATTTTTGGTCTAGCCGGATGATGCCATCCCAGGGGTGGGATGGCTGTTGATCGAAGAGATGCCGCAAGAGAAACCCGGCGGCTCGATCGCGCATTTGAAGTGGTTCCAGCCATTCCCTGGCTTCCTTCCAGCGGCCCTGTTGAAATGCGTCCCGGCCCTTGGTGTAGGCTAGCAAGTCGCTGTGCAGGCGGTCGATATCTTGGTGCGCGGTTGGGATCACTTCGAAGGCCTGGATGGGTTGCGACATTCCATAGGGGAGCACGCTGGCGATCTCCCGCAAGCGGAAGCCCATCGATGTCTGGAAGGGAGCGACAGATTCTGCCGTGGCGTGATCGATGAGCATCGGCGCAGGGATCATCTTGGTGATTCCTTCCAGCCGAGCGGCGCGATTGACGACGGGGCCAAAGGCGGTCACTTTGACTTGGTCGGACGATCCAATGCGCCCCGCGACCGCATTGCCCGATGCGATGCCGATTCCCACCTGAAAACCATGCATGTGGGAGTCTTTCATCGCATCGCCGTGAAAGTCCCCGGCGATCGACAAGGCAGCCTCCAAGGCTCGCAGTGCGTCCTGCGGAGTGGCTAGCGGCCAGCCCCAAAATCCCATGGCTGCATCGCCGTGAAAATCGCCGATGACCCCGCCGGTTCGCAGGATGTGACGGGTCATGACCCCAAGGGCTTCGCTGACCCGTTCCAGGAGTTCCCTCAGGCGCCCCTTCGCCTGTTCGCTCTCACGGCTAAATCCCCGCAGGTCGCAAAAGAGAATCGAAAGGCACGATTCCTTCGGGGCAAGTACCACTTCTGGGTCGCTTCCCGCCAGGGCCTCCATCACCACTGGAGAGAAGAACGATCTCAGGCAATCTTGCCGTCGTTGCAGGTAGCGATTCTGCCGGAGAGCTGCTAGCGTCGTCGCCACCAGCTCGGCAAACTTAAGCTCCTCCTGCAATTCGCGCGCGATGCGGGAGGTGGATTCGGATGGGATGGCTCCAGGGATCACGCCATAGTCACCTGCCACGTAGACAGCCCAGCCCGGGCAGGCGTCACTGGCGATCGGCGTGCAAAAGGCCCAATCGACCTGCTCGCTTTGGGTGCTATGGCTATCGAGCTGTTCGATCGGCATTCCCCAAACATGGAGAATGCTTTGCTCCGACTCAATCGCCTGGCGGATCAGCGACGCGGAAGGGGAGAACTGCGTTCCGGTGAGGAGTCGGGAGTCCCAGTGGAGGATATCGATCCCAAGAGATTTCCCGTCGCTGGCTGTTGGCGTCTGATCCTCGATGCGGACTGTGTCAGACGAGTTGGGAGGTGCGTCCATCGACAATCGAATGATGGCGATAAATCGAGCCGGTTCGATTCCGATCATCAACAGATTCACCAGTCGGCTTAGTAGTTCCTGATCGCTGGTTGCTCCTCGGATCAGATCGGGGAGTCGGGCGAGCACATCGATGCGTCGGTCGGCGTCCCGATATCGGATTTGCTTGAGCGTGGAAGGTTCAAAGCTATGTTCAGCTGCATGGATCGATTCGGGCGCGACCACCCGCACCCGTTGCTCTACCAAGCTGAAGGTGGTCTGACCAATCACGAAATGATCGCCAACTTGCAGTTTCAGCTGGTCGGCCCGACCGCCTCGCCAGAATATCGGATTCCGGGCTTCCGCAAGCCGTTCGACCACCAACGTGCGACCATCCCAACGCAGCATCGCATGCCGGCGACTGATGCGATCGTCCCAGGGGGTACTGAAACGGCATTCCCCTCGTCCCAGTTCCAATGCGATCTGGGAAGCTGTCAGTCTTTTTCTCCAACGATCCTGGGGTTGAGGCCCCTGTGCGATCAAGTCTGCCATGCCCGTCCATCGCTCCTTCGCCTGCGATCCAGGTTCGGCTCCCCGAACTATCACGTTGATGTATCATGCAGGAACCAGAACTTTTTCGGAAGCTCCGATCGACTTGGATTCTCCTGGGTGTCGCCGGGTTCCCTTGCTGATTGGTCGCCAGAATAGCCGCGACAGGAAGCGTGGCTTCTTCCGCAGTTGGCTCACGGAGCGATTTCATGAATCTTCCACAACCGATCGACCCTCGCGAAGTCATGCAGGAAATCGATCAGCAGCTGGCTCACGTCTGGATGGTACGCACCTTTCTGAAGCATTCCGACGAGGCGGCGGAAGATGAGGAATTGGCGGAGGTGCACCGTGCGCTCTATGACTTCATGCTGGCGCTGGGGCCTCCGTACGAGGAGGGGGATGTGGCGCAGTACCTGAAGCTTGCCAGGAAGAAGTGGAGCAAGCTGCACGGGGCCACCCAGACATTCATCCAGATCCAGCCAGAGGTTTCTGGTCACACGAATTTTCGCATGGCTGCACGTTCGCTTCAGTTGGCGGTTGCAGCCATCGGAAGACTGGTGGAATCCACCCCCCAAAGACAAGATACTTGAAGGTTGCTTCTCCGGTCGCTTCGCACCTCAGGCAGCAGGGGCATGGTATCATATCGACGGCTAGAAGGGGATCGATCCATGATCGCTGGCCCCCCATGCCTCGAAATCGACCAACGATGCGAGATGGGAATCGACTCATTTTCCCATGCGACCCGGCCGATGGCCGTGGCGGCTCGTTCCCCAACCCCCACGTTCCGGACAATCGAGATCGTCAGAGTTTCACGGAGGCGTGGCGGAAGCCATCATGTCCCAAGATGCGGTGATCCGGACGGTGGGCTTGGTGAAAACCTACCAAGAGGGGTGGTTTCGAAGGCGAGCCTATCAGGCGCTCCGAGGGGTGGACCTGGAGGTGCGTCCCCGCGAAATCTTTGGTCTTCTGGGGCCCAATGGCGCGGGGAAGACGACATTGATCAAAATCCTTCTCGGGATTCTTCATCCCACGGGTGGTAAGGCGACGGTCCTTGGGCAGCCAGCAGGCAGTCTGGATGCCAGACGCCGCATCGGCTATCTACCCGAAAATATGGTTTTCCCCCGGCACCACACTGGCCACTCCGCCCTCCAGTTCTACGGTCGGCTCAATGGCCTTTCGGAAGATGAGATTCGCCAGCGCGAGCCAGGGTTGCTGGAGATGGTCGGTCTTAGGGGACGTGAAGGGGAGCTGGTTCGCAAGTACTCCAAGGGGATGCGACAGCGCCTGGGATTGGCTCAGGCAATGATCCACCACCCCGATATCCTGATCATGGACGAACCGACCGACGGGCTAGACCCCGTGGGGCGATCGCAGATCCGCGAAGTCATCGAGCGGTTGCGTGAGATGGGCAAGACCGTCTTTCTCAACAGCCATATCCTCCAGGAAGTCGAACTGGTTTGCGATCGAGTCGCCATCATGGCCAAGGGGCAGCTTCGGCGCTTGGGGACGGTTGCTGAGTTGACGGAAGTCCCTGGTGGCGGCGTGGGGGCATTGACGTTGCTTCGAGTGATCGCCAGCCCTGAGCAATTGGCAGCGATAGGAGCGAGTGGCAGTGACGGGACGCCGTCAGTCCGTCTCCTGCCAACGACCGGCGGGACGGATGGGGAATTGTTGCTGGAGCTGTCGGACGGAAGTCAGCCGTCGCTGGACCACTGGATCGATTTGCTCAGGAGCCATTCGATATCGATTATCTCGGTCGAGCGGAAGAAGCCTCGCCTGGAAGATGTTTTCATGCAGACGGTCGATCGGTCCTCCTCCCCTGAATCCTCCCAGGAAGCGATCCACGTCGAGGGAGAAGGGGGATTGCGATGAGGCCCTATTTGGCAATTCTTTACGATGCGTTCCTGGAGGCGATTCAGTCGCGGGTGCTCTGGGTGCTGCTGGCTGCGTGGGTCCTGCTTCTGGCAGCGATTGCCCCTTTCGGATTCATCGAAGAGAAGTCGTATCAGCTGCGAAGCGGCGATATCCTGCAGCGATCCCAGCTTCTGGAGCAACTCCAGCAGGCTGCCCAAGCGAAGGGGAAGCCGACACAGCAGGCCGTTGTTGCCGTGTTGCCCGAATCGGCTAGGAAGCTGTTGGCCGAGCAGTCGGAGGATGACCCCAAGAAATTCTCCAGTGGTCGACTGTCCGAATGGCTGAACGAAGCAGCTCGTTCTCGATCCCTCTACGATCCCCAGCTCTGGCCGCGTGTCGCCTCTCGAGCCGAGTGGAAGCAGATCATCGAGAAGGACCCTAAGCTCCGTTCCGAAGAAGAGGTTCAGCAGCTCAACCGTCTTCTCCTGGAATGGTCATTTCCTGGGCAGCTGGCCCCCCTTTCCTCCAGTCAAGCGTGGGTCGGGTATGCGGGTTTGAAGGTGGGTGAGCCGCTGCCGGTGTCGATCAATCAAGCGCGTGCCTTTCTGGAGCTGTTCGTCCTTCAGGGGTTGATCAAAATCGGCTTGGGCGTCGTGGCGATGTTTGTTGCCATCATCGTCACTAGCCCGATGATCCCTGACACATTTCAGGCTGGCTCCCTCCATCTACTGCTCAGCAAACCCATCTCCCGGACTTGGTTATTCCTTTCGAAGTTCGCGGGCGGCACCATTTTTGTATTGATTCATATCGCTTTCCTGCTCAGCGGCCTCTACCTGATCGCGGGATGGCGTCTGGGGATTTGGAACGAAGGCCTTTTTCTCTGCATCCCCCTTTTCCTTTTTGTCTTCACCATCTTCTACAGCGTTTCAGCCTTGGCTGGGCTGATCTGGAAGAATGCAATTGTTTCCGTGGTGGTGACAGCTGTTTTTTGGGCGATCTGTTTCGCGCTAGGGTTGGTGGAGACGGTCATGCAGCCGATCGTCCGAATCCAGCCCGAAGTCACGCACGTTCAGTCGCTGGGAGATCAACTCCTGGCCGCTCGGCAGGACGGAGCGCTCGTCGCGTGGGATCAGGCAGCCAGTCAGTGGCAGCAGGCGTTCGACACGCGGGGGGGGAACCGGAAAATACTCGGGCCTTTCTGGTTACCGCGCTATGGCGAGTTGTACTTTGGCCGAGCGTTTGTGGCACCTTTTGGGATCAATAGCGATGGGGTGCGATTGGGCTACGCCAATCTTCCGGAGTTTGGTATGGCCGCCAAGGCCATGCCGACAACGACTGGAGCTTCGCCGTCCGATTCCTCGCCCGCGTCACAGACCGAGGCCAACAAACCGGCGGGGGAGAGTTGGTTCAGTGGACAGAGGCTGGAGTCGCTGGAGAATCTGCCGCCGCGGACTCGGCGCGCCATCGGTGGACTAGGCACCTTTTTGGTGCTGACCGACCTGGGGGTCTATGCATTCGATCGATCCGCCGCGCAGGCTCGCAGCAAGCCCAAACAGGGGCTGGCGGGGATGCTGCAAAATGCGATGGAGCGATTGCAGGTGCAGTCGCGAGAAAGCTACCGCCGATTGACCCCGGAGGAGTGGCAAGTCGCACCTCCAGCCGACATCTCGCTCAGTTCGGATGAAGCCACGATCTGGGTCTACACTCAAGGAAAGTTGATCGCGCTTCGGCTCGAGGGGGATCTATGGAAGCCGGTGGTGCAGCGGGAGGTGATCGACCAGGAAGATTCGGTCGCGCTGATCGCTGCTAGTCCTGCAGGATGTCTGGTAGTTCCCGCCCAGGGGAATCGATGGACATGGTGCCCTACCCCGACAATCGCGATTGGCAGCACCGAAGCGGCTACCGAAGATGGCGGGAAGTCCCAGCCGCTTTTCTGGGAGGCGCCGGTGGACCAGACGCCTCGATCCCTAACGGCGCTTTCTGATGGGCGTTTCGCGATGGTCGACTCCAAAGGGTATCTCTGGATGATCGATCCGACAAACCAGTCGTGTTTGCAACCACCCTGGGGGATTCAAGGGAAGGTCGTTAGCGTAACCCAAGGTGACCAGTCCCAGGTATGGATCGCGCACCATATACAGAATGTCTCATCGCTCGATCTTTCCACCGGCCAGCTCACACCCACTCTTACGGCAAAGCCAAAACGAGTGGAGTGGATTTATGAATGGCTGGTCCACCCGATCTACTGGATCTTTCCCAAGCCATCGTCGGTTGACGCAACGATTCTCTACTGCCTGAAGCTGGGTAACGACAACAAACTATCGCTCGACCCAGCACTGCTTGGGCAGACGGAGCCGACGGGGGATCCCTGGCAGCCGTTATGGAGCAACGCGGCTTTTGTTGCCGTCATGTTGACGCTGTGCTGTGTTTACCTCTACCGACAGGACCTTTGATCGTTCGCTTGGCGGTGAGGACGAATCATCGACTAGCGAGCGGCTAGGATTGCGATCCACCGCCGCTGGCAGATTGAATCTGCTGGCCGATCTGAAAGAGTTCTTCGGCATCTAGAAATTGGTCGGCGCGTTCAAACAGCTGCCGGATGGCAGCCTTGTGGATTTTCATCTTGAGCCCACCGACACCGATGGCGCCGTAGTCATGCCGTACACCGCGAGTTGTTCCCTGGTCCATCACCCCGATTGGCTCCAATCCCAGAGGAGGGACCGCATTGAGGTCGATCGCCACCTGGAGCCGGGTGAGGTCGTCCAGTTGCCGGGAAGTGGCCAGCACCGCACCGGCAGCGCCGCATGCGATCACTCCCTGAATGCGTTCCAGAGAAGGTTTTTGCCACTGATCCCACGGGCCAGCCACCTCGATGCGATCCCCATCGAAGCCTCGATCCGCTAGCGACTGCTGGACGGCTCGACCTCGCTCCACCGATCGAGACTGGAGGATCACCGAAGCCCCTTGCCCCAACAAGAGCCTCGCCACACGCTGACCAACCGGACCGGTAGCTCCCAGGACTCCGACCACAGCGCCCTGGAGGGGAAGGTGGTTTGCGCAGCAGAGCACTGCAGCTGCAGCGGTGGAGTTGGCGCCGTTGGAATCCAGCAGCACCGAGACGCGCATGGGACCGAAGAAGGTTTTTCGAACCAAATCGGCCAGCCGTTCTCCTTGCTCCAGGTTCGATCCACCGACGAAAATCGCAGACCGAGGGAGGTCCGGGATTCCCCGAGTGAAGATCAGTCCATGGACTAGTGGAGCCACATGGCTTTCCTGCACGCCACTTCGAGAGAGCAGCACATCGACGCCGGCATCGATGGCCACTAGCGCATCGAAGCTGCTGGCCTGAATATCCGGGTCCAACTGCAACAGCACGCTCTTCTTTTGGCTCATGGTGCTTTCCGGGGAGGTGAGTCGAACATGGGAGTGGTGGAGGAGGTCTCACAGCCGATCCATACGAAAAAAAAGGCAGAGTTCTGCAACTCTGCCTCGTCGAAAACTTTTCGCAATCGTCCCTAGAAACCTTTGAAGGGGTGGGAGGCTGCATCCTTCTTGGCGACCATTTCGCTGGCCGATGGCTGGTTGCCCATCGCATTTTTGATCGCCAGTTTGGTCGCTTCGTAGTTGTACTGGTAAATCTTCTTGTCGTCTTCGGCCTGTGGATGGATGAAGACACCGCAGACAATCACTAGGTCCTCGGCCTTGTCGGCTGCGATCACACCAGCGGCCACCGAATCGGCGACGGCTTTGGCGACGGCGAACTGAGCCGGGCCAAACATCTGAACTGCCTGCTTCATCCCCTTGATCGTCACCTTGGTGATCATCACCGTGGCTGGCTTGACCGCCAAGTTGGGTTCCAGCACTGCCAGAAGGTTCGTGTGTCCAGCACTCTGGGTCGCCAGGGCGTTGGCGAAGGCCGTGCCGACCGGACCGTTTTTGTCACCGATCAGCAGGTCAATGTGTGCAATTTCGTTCCCGTCGCCGACCAATGCTTCGCCAATGTACATGCTCATCGCGTTCTATCCTGTTTGCTCTCTGCCGAACGTTCGAAGTTCCAGGCTGACAATCGACCTGACTGTTGAAAAAGACTACCAAAGTTGCTGGCCAATGCAACGACAGGACAAGATGCACCAGGAAAAATAGGTTCTTCCACCCCAGCCTTGAGAGACCGGCGGACGATGCCGAAGGAAGGGATTCTGCTGGCCGTTTCTTCGGAAATACCGGTAGAAAGCTGTTTTTTCCGGAAGAGTTCGATTATCCTTGGGGTTGGTTTCGATGGTAAATAGGATAAGCGATTGGCATGCGATCTGCATTTGACGGACTTCGGGGTACGAATGCCCCGACCGTTGCAAGATTTTGCTGCATCGCACGCTGGCGGTGGAGCATAATGGCACAACGACGGGCCTTTCCCCCCCTTGTTGCCCGTCCCTTTCATCGCATTTCTGCCGTCGCCGAAAGGACCTGATGATGAACGTTTCAATTGAGTCGATCTGCCGCCGAATGGTTCTCCTCCTCTTGCCTGCCGCTCTCGGACTTGGTGGTCTGACCGCTGTCGGCAAGGAACCTGCCGAAGGGCAACAGCCTTCCCCCAAGGGTAAGGGCGCCAAGATTACGGAGGTGGTCGAGCAGGTGGAGTTGTTCGACGCCATGGATCGCGAACTGGTGACGGTCGATTTCATCGCTAAGGATGCCACGGAAGCCAATCTGATTTTCCGAAATAAAACTGACAAGCCAATTCATCTAAAACTCCCTGAGACGTTCGCTGCAGTTCCTGCCCTGGGGCAAGGCATGGGTGGCATGGGCGGTATGGGTGGCATGGGCGGTATGGGCGGCGGTGGCATGGGTGGTGGCGGTATGGGCGGTGGCGGCATGGGCGGTAACCAAGGGATGGGCGGCGGTATGGGCGGTGGCGGTATGGGCGGCGGCGGCATGGGAGGTATGGGTGGTATGGGCGGCGGCGGTATGGGTGGCATGGGAGGCGGTATGTTCCGCGTCGAGCCCGATCAGCCCCGCAAAATGAAGGTCGCTACCGTTTGCCTGGAACATGGAAAGAAGGACCCAACGCCTCGCGTCAAATACAAGCTGATTCGTTTGGAAGAGTTTTCGAACGATCCACGAGTTGGGGAAGTCTGCCGCCAGTTGGGTTACAACCGGGTCAATCAGAATTTGGCTCAGGCAGTGGCTTGGCACTACACCAATGGATTGACTTGGCAGGAGTTGGCCAACAAGCCGCGTGTGATTTCGCAGTACACGGGGATTGAGCTTTTCTTCTCTCCCTTTGAAATTCAGGGGGGGATGCGGTGGGCTTCGCAGATTGAGCGGCAGGTGGCAAGTCAGGAGGATGCGACGGCTGGGACTTCCTCATCGAGTACGTCCAGCGGCAAGTGATTGACTGGCCTTGGATGCCACAAGCTGTCACGACCGACCAACCGGAGCCCGCATGGCTCCGGTTTTTTTTGCTTGCAGTTCCATGAGCGAATGGCTGGATCAAGGAAGATTCGATCGATCGATCCCCGCTTCAATCCAAAGCTGGAGAGGGGACAAGGATGCATACCAGGAGTAGCCTTCCAGGACGCACTGACGTGCTGCCTTTCCCAGATCCAGCCCCTCGACGACGCGGCTGCATTGGTCGGCGAATTCCTTTGGACTGGCTCCTAGTAGCAGTTGCTTTTCGGGTGTGGCATGAATGCCATGGAGGCACTCTGGGGTTCCGACAACTGTTTTTTCCATCGCCATGCCTTCAAGGACTTTGTTTTGGAGTCCGCGAGCGATTCGGATCGGTGAGACGACGACTTTGGCGTATTTCAAATACGGCCGGACATCGGGCACGCGCCCTGTAACGAAGATCTGGTTGTCGACCGCCAATCGTTGGACTTCGGGAGAAGGTTTGCTGCCGACGATCCAAAAAGCAGCTCGCGGGTGCTTTTGAAGAATGAGAGGAAAGATGTTCTTCACGAATTCGACGACTGCATCGATGTTGGGTTTGTAATCCATCGCCCCGGTGAAGCAGAGCGGAAGAAGGTCTTTGGGATAGGGGCTGTCCAGTTCGATCGCTGGGTCAAAGTAATCGGAATCGACACCGTTGGAGATCGTCGCCACTCGATCGGCCACTTCGGGGGCACGAGTTCGAAAATCGGCTGTCTCTGCTTTGGTTACAAAGTAACCGATGTCGCAGGCCGCAGAGATCTTGCGTTCCCAGTCGAAAAGAAGCTTTCCTTCGCGCGCATAGATACAGGAGAGCGGGAAGCTGCTGTTCTTTGAATACTGAGTCCATTTGTCGGAATCGATATCAACAAATCCGATGATGCGTGTTGGGTAGTTGCGTTTGCCCATGATGAAACGGGCAACTGCCGAGGAGCCCGCGATGATGGCATCGACACCTCGATCCATTGTCTCATCGATCCATCTCTGCAAGGCTGGATGATGATAGAACGCAGTGCTCAGAGGGGCTCCGGTGAGCAGTCCATGGAGGGCGAAGATCTTGCGCCACCTCGGGTTGATTTCCGGCGCGAAGCAGGACGCGAACTCTTTCTCGAGCACTTCCCGATACTGCAGGTCGTCGGGCTCATCGATGAAAGTTGCTAGATGGATCTGATACCCTGCCTTTTTCAGGAACTTGAGAAGATTCCACTGATGAATCTTATCCCCTTTGACTGGAGGATAAGGGCATCGATTGGTGATCACGAGAATTGACTTCGTAGAGGATGCCATCGGTTTCCTATCGATCACAGACTTCGCGTTTCCAGGTTCGTCGCTGGTCATTATGTCTTGAGGGGATCCTGCACTCCAGGCCTAGCATGGGGCGAATGAAGGGGGTGGTGACGAATCGACCCTTCGGTTAGGCGCGATGCATTGGGAACGCAACCACTTGATCGATCGAATCGGCGCTGCAGGCGATCATCACCAATCGGTCCCATCCCAGGGCGCAGCCGCTGCAGGCCGGAAGTCCGATTTCCATGGCATCCAGCAACCAGTTCCGTTCGGGAAGCGGCGACTTGCCATGGGTTTTTCTCCACTGGTTGGCGGCCTGTTGACGGCTCCTCAAAACGGCGGGGTCGAGCAGTTCGTGGTATCCGTTGGCCAGTTCCACACCGTCGACAAACAGCTCGTATCGCTCGGCAGTTCTTCGATCCTGATCGCTGATTCTGGCCAGAGCTGCCTGGCTAGCTGGGAAGTGGGTGACGACCGTTGGGGCCAAGTGGCCTAGGGTGGGCTGAACGGCCATGGAAAAAAGAAGATCCAGCCAGTCGTCTCGCTCGGTGGCCCAGTTGGCATTGTCGGCATGTCCCATTTCGATCGATCGGGTCGCTAGAGTCTCGGAAGTCGCCTCCAGCGGATCCAGACCGACCGCCTTCAGGAATGCATCGCGGTAGGTGACTTGAACCGGTTCTGGACGGGACAGCAGATGGCCGACCAATTCGGTTAGTTCATCGATTCCCTGCTGATGTCCGCCGGGGGAACTGTACCATTCGAGCATGGTGAATTCGGGGTTGTGGAGTCTTCCGGATTCACCGAGCCGGAAAACGGGGCCGATTTGATAGATCCGCTGCATTCCGCTAGCCAGGAGACGTTTCATGTGCTGTTCGGGCGAGGTCTGGAGAAACCAGGAAGGGGCACTGTCGAGTGCCGGGTGGGGCGGTGTGCAAACGATCGGATCCAGGTGTTGGTCGATAATGCAGTCTCGCGAGAGCACTGGGGTCTGAACTTCGTGAAATCCTTGCGTCTGAAACCAGTTGCGTGCTGCTCCCAGCAGTTGGGAGCGACGGATTAAGTGATCGATCGGGGCAGATGTCAGGGCGAGCGGAGGCATGATGAGGTTCCAATCCAGATCGATCGGTGATTGGTCTGCTGATGGCGCGGGGATGGGCCAGGAAGGCTTATAGGGCCGGTGCGTGTCGAAGCGGAGCGGCTATGATACACAGAGCGATCGGGGCGCTGGCGAAGCGGTCCGTACCTTTTTCTCGAACGTACCCAGAGGTAGGTGATGGAAAGACGACGCCTTGGCAGGACCGACCTGGAACTTCCCGTGCTTGCTTTTGGAGCCTCCTCGCTGGGGGCGGAGTTTCGATCGGTGGGACTGGAAGAGGTTTTTGATTCCATCCGGGTGGCTCTAGAACTGGGGATGAATCTGATCGATACCTCGCCATTTTATGGACGCGGCATGAGCGAGGTGTTGCTGGGGATTGCCTTGCGAGGCGTTCCCAGGGATTCCTATCTGATGTGCACCAAGCTAGGGCGCTACGACGTTCAGCATTTTGATTTCTCCGCCCGGCGAGTCGCTGAAAGCATCGATGTCTCGCTGCATCGCCTAGGGTGCGGTCACCTGGATATCGTCCTTTGCCACGATATCGAATTTGTCCCGCTGGATCAGGTTGTCCAGGAGACGATCCCAGCTCTTCGCCGACAGGTGGAGGCGGGGAAGGTCCGCTACATCGGGATCAGTGGATATCCGCAGAAAATTTTTCATGAAGTCTGCCGCCAGACATCGGTCGACTGCGTGCTCAGTTACAACCAGTACACGCTTCAAAACACTCGATTTGCTGACGAAACGATTCCCCTGCTGCATTCCCAGGGGATCGGCATCATGAATGCTGGACCGTTCAGCGCCCGGCTATTGACCAACGCCACACTGCCGGTGTGGTTCCGTGATCCGATGGAGGTGCAACAGGCGGCCCGCGCCGCGGCGGCTCATTGTCAATCGCGAGGCGTCGACATCGCCCAGTTGGCTTTGCAGTACTCCCTGCAGCACCCGCTGATTTCGACCACGATTGCCGGAAGCGCCAATCCGAACAACGTCCGCAAATGGGCAGAGTGGGCCAGTCTGCCGATCGATAAGCCGTTGTTGGAGGAAGTGCTACAGATTCTGGCGCCCGTGCACAATGTCGGGCACCAGGAGGGATTGCCAGAAAACAACGGACCGGTCCGTTAAGCCAGTTCGGGAGGGAGAAGATGCCTCCATCCCCTGACTGGGTTCCGCGGCTGTGTGCTTGTCATGGGGAGTCCAAAAAGACTAGATCGTTCCGGTGCTGGGTGTTTGCTCCGGGTCGGACAAGCCGATTTCCGGTTCGCTGCTTGGTCCCGTTCCAGGGCTTTGGATGGCCGGAGCGGCAGGCAGGGTACCCAGGGCGACGCGAGGCCCCTGGAGGGTGCGATCGATGATTTCCTGGAGGTCATCGCTGTCGATCACCTCTTTTTCCATCAGGCGTTGGGTGACTGCTTCCAGGGCCGCACGACGCTCCCGCAGGACCTGCATCGTTTTGCGGACCGAATCGTCGATGATTCGTTTGACTTCCATGTCGATTTCCTGCGCTGTTTGCTCGCTGTAATCGCGTGCGGCACCACCCCCGCCACCGCCACCGGCTAGAAAGGGCGAGCGGTTGCTTTCGCGATAATTGATTCTCCCCAGTCGGCTCATCCCATAATCGGTGACCATTGACCTCGCGATATGGGTGGCTCGTTCCAGGTCGTTTTGTGCACCGGTGCTGATATCACGAAAGACGATTTCTTCGGTGAGCGTACCTGCCAGAAGCACCTGAATTTGGGCTTCGAGTTCGGCCTGGGTCATGAGGTAGCGATCCTCTTCCGGTCGCTGCATCGTGTAGCCCAGGGCCGCGATTCCGCGCGGGATGATGGAGACTTTGTGGACCGGGTCGGTGTGTGGGATGCTGCAGGCCACTAGTGCATGACCAGCTTCATGGTAGGCGACGCGGCGTTTTTCGTCGTCGTTCATCACTCGTTTCTTTTTCTCAAGCCCCGCCGTCACCCGTTCCACGCCATCGTTGAATTCGTCCTGGCCGACGGAGTTTTTGCCTTTGCGAGCCGCCAGTAGTGCCGCTTCATTGACTAGGTTGGCCAGATCGGCACCGACGAAGCCGGAGGTGATGGCAGAGATTTTTCGCAGGTCGACATCGGCAGCGAGCTTCACGTTTTTGACGTGGACGCGAAGGATCGCTTCGCGGCCTTGAATGTCAGGGCGATCGACCAGGACATGGCGATCAAATCGTCCGGGCCGCAGGAGGGCTGGGTCGAGGGTTTCGGGGCGATTGGTAGCCGCCACGACAATGACTCCCGCGTTGGCATCAAACCCGTCCATTTCTACCAGGAGAGCGTTGAGCGTCTGTTCGCGTTCGTCATGGGAACCGACGATATTGCCCGCTCTACTTTTCCCGAGAGCATCCAGTTCGTCGATGAAAATGATGCAGGGGGCTTTCGCGGTTGCCTGTTGGAACATGTCGCGCACGCGGGCAGCACCCACGCCGACGAACATCTCCACAAAGTCGCTTCCCGACAACGAAAAGAATGGCACTCCAGCTTCGCCAGCGATTGCCTTGGCCAGAAGAGTCTTACCGGTTCCCGGAGGCCCCACCAAAAGGACTCCCTTGGGAATGCGTCCTCCCAGTCGCTGGTATTTGTCGGGGTGCCTCAGGAAATCGACGATTTCTCGGACTTCCTCGACCGCCTCATCGATCCCCGCAACGTCCGGGAACATGATGCCGATTTCCTCTTGCGCGTACAGTTTGCCTCGGCTCCTTCCGAAGGACATTGGGGAGCCGACACCGCCCAATCGCCGCATCATGAAGGCCATCGCCCCAAGCACGATCAGGAGTGGGAGGATGAGCGGGAGGTATTGGGAGAGGATGCCGGGACCTTCGGTATGGTTCCATGCGACCTTGGACTGATCCAGGAGCCCCCGCAGCTCGGAAGCGGTATTGTCGCTAGCGTCCTTTGGCGTGCGAAATTCGATCGTCTCGGTGCGGTGGATGACTTTGTCGTTGGCATCGAGGAGTCGATAGGTTGCCTTGCCGTAGACATATTTGTCGTCGACTCGGACATTGCGAATCTGGCTCAGTTCTTCACGGCGTCCGGTGGAGCCAGTGGAGGGCAGGACGATCTTTCCGATGCGGCCGTCGACCATCTGGGTAGCGCCGCGCTGGGAGTATTCGGTGTTCTGAAGGAGTGCGACGAGGTCTGGGTAGGAAAGCCGGAAGGTAGCTCCTTGGACCACCATGGCTCCCAGCAGAGCGGCCAAGGTGCCGCCCAGCAGCAGGTACCAAATCCAATTGCCCTTCGATTTGCCATCGGAGTTCCGTCGTTCCGCATCACCGCGATCGGGCATGGCCAACCTGCTGCTTTCCCAGAGCCAAAAACACCGGCTCGGGCTGACGTTGCCGAACTAAACCGGATATCCTGATTATTGTCGCTCGGCTACCTCCGCCGGGCAAGCGGAAAGCGTTGGACTGGCCGGCTCGGGGTCCCCCCCTGCTGTTTCTCCCAGTGCAGGCTGAGTAGTTCAGTTTCCCCCCGGCGAATCGATGGCTTTCAACAATCTGCGACAGGTGGCAGTATTCGGATCGACCGGAAGCATCGGCCGGGCGACTCTGGATGTATTGAATGGTCTGAAGGACCGATTGCAGCTTCATGCGATCTCCGCTCACCTGCAACTGGACCTGCTTTCCCAGCAGCAGCGACATCATGACCCCTGCTTGGCCATCGCCACCGATCCGGCCACCGCAGCGCGATGGGGTTGGATGGATGGACCGCAGCGGGAACGGCGACGAGTCGGGGAAGAGGCGATGCTGGAGGTGGCGGGCCATCCGGAGGTCGACATCGTCGTGGCGGGGATCGTCGGCATGGCGGGTTTGATGAGCTGTTTGGTGGCGGCCGAGTCAGGCAAGAGGCTGGCGCTGGCCAACAAGGAGGCATTGGTGGTTGCAGGCCCGCTGCTGACCCGTGTGGTGGAGGCGCGGGGTGGGGAGCTGCTACCCATCGACAGCGAGCATAGCGCGATTTTTCAGGCGCTGCATGCGGGGCGTAAGGAGCAGGTGCGTCGATTGATCCTAACAGCCAGTGGAGGATCGCTGCGGGACTGGCCGATCGAGCGGCTGGCCGAGGCGACGGCTGACGATGCGCTGCGCCACCCCAACTGGCAAATGGGCAAAAAAATCACGGTCGACTCGGCCACCATGATGAACAAAGCGCTGGAGGTGATCGAAGCAAGATGGCTTTTCGGGATCCCACCCGAAAACATCTCCGTTGTGATCCATCCTCAATCGATCATCCATTCGATGGTCGAATTTGTCGACGGTTCGGTGGTGGCGCAGTTGAGCCCCCCGGATATGCGGCTTCCGATCCAGTTGGCGCTGACCTATCCCGATCGCTTTTCCTGCCCTGCTGCGGCGTTCGACTGGTCGACGTCCCTCGATCTCGACTGGCGGCCTCTTGATCCTCAGCGCTACCCCGCTCTCGAACTTGGCTACGAGGTGGCTCGGCGCGGAGGCACCACAGGCGTGGTGCTGAACGCAGCCAACGAAGTCGCCGTAGAACAGTTCCTCAACGGAAAAATCGCTTTTCCAAGAATTGTGGAAGCATGTCGAACGGCGCTCGATCATCACCATTACGACCCCAATCCTTCGCTGGAGGAGTTGATCCGACTGGATCGCTGGTCCAGGCAGGAGGTACTTGATTGGACACAAAGGCAATGCTCATCGGCTCATTGATCACATTTCCATGGGATGGCCTCCTCGCGGCGCAGGGCGATCCTGTTTCGTTTCTTCAAGGTCTGCTCAGCAATCTCTGGTCGATCGCCCAGGTGCTGCTGGGGCTGGGCTTTGTCATCTTCGTCCATGAACTGGGGCACTTTCTGGCCGCCAAGTTCTTTGGCGTCAAATGCGAGAAGTTCTATGTCGGCTTTGATGTGCCGATCCGTCTGGGTCCGATTCGGATTCCTGGTTCGCTGGCGAAGTTCCAGTGGGGAGAGACCGAGTATGGCATCGGCGCCATTCCGCTTGGCGGCTACGTGAAAATGCTGGGGCAGGAGGATGATCCTCGGAAGGCCGAGCAGGAGGCGGAGAGGATTCGATTGGATGACGATCAGAATCCAATGACGCCTCCAGTTCTGGATCCCCGATCGTTTCCAGCCAAACCGGTCTACGCGCGGATGGTGATCATCAGCGCCGGAGTGCTGATGAATCTGTTGTTCGGCGTCTTGATGGCCGCCTATGCATTCCGCAGCGGCGTCCCCTACCAACCGCTGATTCTCGCAGGGACGACGCCTGGCGACCCTGCCTGGAAGGCAGGGATTCAGCCGGGAGATCAGGTCCTCCAAATCGGATCGATGAAGGAACCGGAAGAGCATCTGCAGTTCATGGACCTTGCCGAGCAGGTCATGATCAGTGGGCTCAAGCAGCCCGATACACCCTATCCGGTTGTGGTGCGCCGGGATGGAAAAATCGAAACGTTTCAGGTGGTGGGGACGCAACGCCACGACCCCGATCGCTTTCGGAGCATGATCGGCGTCAGGCCAGTGAGCCTCAGCCAACTCGATCGTAAAATCCCGTTTCTCGATCCCCCAGGGATAGCAAAGGCAGCGGAGTCGAATGAGTCGACATTGCAGGCGGGCGATCGGATCATCGCCGTCGATGGCCAGCCCTTGCCTTCCGATGAACGATTGGGGCAGCCGACCGAAACCGAATTGATGCGATCGATCCTTGCAAAGATTCATCAACCGGTCACGCTGACGGTGCGACGGGCGGAGAATCCCCGCAAGGCGAATTCGCCCACCAAGGAACTGTCGATCCAACTGCCCGCCAGGCCGGTTCGTTCACTAGGAATTGGGTTCCAGGTCGGTTCTGTATCGGCAGTGGCCGACCGCGGATTGGCTCGCGATGCCGGGGTGCGGGAAGGGGACCGGCTGGTTGCCTTCCAGGGCAAGCCGATCGAAGACGCCACCCGACTGCCGCTGATGGTCCTCGATGCTAAGGGGACTGAAGTGGTGCTGACACTGGAACGGGAAGGGGGAGAGAAGGTCGATTTCCGATGGAAGGTGCCCGAAATGGTCCACGTCCAGGAGATCGGTCCGCAGCTGAATCCCGTCGGCTATGAACTGCTTGGTAGTGGCATGACCTTCGACATCCAGCCAGTCGTCGCCAGCATCGCCTCGGATTCGAGTGCGATGAAGGCGGGGCTGCTTCCTGGCGATCAGCTTCAGCAGATCCAATTGCAGCCTAGCGCCAAGCAGCGGGAGGCGATGAAAGAGTGGTTCACCGAGGAGTCGTTCCAGCCTCGAACGCTCGACGCCATGTACAGTCCCATCTGGCTGCATGAATTGCTGCAGATCGTACCGGTCGGGACGCCGGTCAAAGTGCACTACCTGCGCGATCAGACGGTGCGGGAAGCGATGGTGGAGGTCACCGAGGATTCCCGATGGCATTGGACCTCGCGAGGGCTCAATCTGGAACCTGCCAGCAAAATGCACACCTCGCAATCGTGGTCCGAATCGCTCCGCCTGGGTGCCAAGGAAACCTGGAAGCGGATGCTCGGTGTGGTCGACTTTCTCAAGCTGCTAACCACCGGCAAAGTCTCCCGCAAAGCGGTCGGCGGCCCTGGAATGATCTTCTACCAGGCCTCGTCGGCCGCTTCGGAAGGGATCAGTAAGCTGCTGATGTTTTTGACCATGCTGAGCGCCAATCTGGCGGTGCTCAACTTTCTGCCAATCCCTGCACTCGATGGTGGCCACATGGTGTTTCTGCTCGCCGAGTGGATTCGTGGCAAGCCGGTCGATGAACAGTGGCAAGCCAGGCTGACGATTGCCGGGGTGCTCTGCCTGCTGGCGCTCATGGCCTTTGTCATTCTCAACGATGCATCCAATCTCATTCCTCTCCTGGGTCGATAGGTTGGGCTGGGTGCGAGCTGGTCTGGGCCTGAGCGATTGCGACGGGATGGGTGGTGAGGGGGAGGCAAAATGGCGGGAGAAGTTTTTTCAGGGAGTGGCGGAAGGTTCTGGAGTGGCGATAATGAAAGGGCGGAGGTGAGTTGGTGAGCTAGCCAGACTACCCCGCAGGCTTCATCGAACCCACTTCCCACCCTCCCACCCCGTAGTCAATCCATGATGTGTTACTGGAAGACCCTTCGGGCTGCCACCTTCGGGCTGGTGATCTTTCCCTTCTTTTCCACTTGGCTGCAGGGCCAGAATGCCGCCGACCTAACGCTGGCTCGCAACGTGCAGGCCATCCTGGCTCGACGGTGCTTCGCCTGCCATGGCCCCGATCATGCCGAAGCGGGGTTGCGACTGGATGATCCTGCTTCGGCGACCGCCTTGCTGGAATCTGGCAGTCGAGCGATCGTTCCTGGCGATCCGTCGACGAGCCATTTATTGGAACGGATCGTATCGGAGGACGAGTCGCTGAGGATGCCACCGGAAGGAAAGCCACTGGGAGAGCAGGAGCGGCAGTGGATCGCCAAGTGGATTGAGCAGGGAGCGGTCTGGCAGCGGCACTGGGCGTTCGAACCGGTTGGTCGAGTCGAGGTGCCGGCACGGCTTCCGGGAAGCCAGTCGGATCATCCAATCGATGCCTTTATCGATCAGAAGTTGCAAGATGCAGGTTTGCGGAGAGCGCCCAGAGCGACCAATCCGCAGCTTTTAAGGCGACTCTACCAGGATCTCATCGGATTGCCACCGACGCTGGAGCAGACAGGGGAGTTTGAGTTGCAGGTGGCGGAGCTGGGGTTTGAACGAGCGTATGAGACGGTGGTCGATCGATTGCTTGCCAGCGAGCGGTTTGGGGAGCGATGGGCGAGGCATTGGCTGGATGTGGTGCGTTATGCCGAGACCAACAGCTTTGAACGCGATGGCAGGAAGCCCCATGCATGGCGATATCGGGATTATGTGATTCGGTCGTTCAATGAGGACAAGCCGTACGACCAGTTTCTGGTGGAGCAATTGGCGGGGGATGAGCTTCCCGAGCCGACTCGGGATTCGCTGGTAGCAACAGGTTTTTATCGGCTGGGGATCTGGGACGATGAGCCGGCGGACCGGGAGCTGGCGATGTACGACGGATTGGATGATATCCTGACCACCGTCGGACAGGGGATGCTGGGGCTGACGGTCAATTGCAGTCGCTGTCACGACCATAAGATCGACCCGATCCCAGCGGCGGATTACTACAAGTTGCTTTCCTTCATCCGCAACATCACCCCCAACGGAAATGGGCCCTACACCGAGCGTCCGCTGGTGGCCAGCGAATCCGACCGGCAGTTGTTCCAGCAGCGGGAGAAGGAAATTCGAGAACGAGTCGACCGGCTACAGGGGGAGATCAATCAGCTGGAGAAGGTGCTGCGAGACCAGTTCAGCGCAGCGACATCGCAGGAGGCAGATGTCGAGGATCTAGATGATCTGGAATTTCGATTCTATCGAGACACGTTCGAGAAGCTTCCGGACTTTGATCAGTTGAAGGCGGAAACGGTTGGACCGGTCCCGGCAAGGAAACTGGACATCGGTCTGGCGACCCGGGAAGACCATTTTGGTTTCGTTTTCACTGGCACGTTGATCGTCCCAGAGGATGGCGAGTATATCTTTGCACTCGATTCCGACGACGGATCGAGATTGACGTTGGATGGCAAGATGCTGATCGAGTACGACGGCATCCATGGCGTGGGACGCCCACAGCGCACGTCGGCGACCCTGAAGGCGGGGCGTTATCCCTTCCGTGTCGATTACTTCCAGGGGCGATTTGGCAAAGGTCTCCAGCTCAGTTGGTCCGGACCGGGGTTCAAGCGTCGCAGCTTGTCGGTCGAGGAAAAAGCCAAGAATGTCGACCTCAATCAGCTACTGCAATCGGACGATCCAGGAATGCTTGATCCCCAGATCGTCGCGCGCTACAAGCAGGTTCGAAAGGAGCTGGAGGAGGCGAAGCGGCAGAGGCCATGGGAAGAGTATGGGCTGTGTGTCAGCGAGTCGGGGACCAATCCGCCCGAGACGTTCATATTGACTCGCGGATTGCCCCAAGCGAAGGGGGACCAGGTTGAACCTGGTGTGCTTTCCATTCTGGGGGGCGAGGTTCCGGCGATTGTTCCTGATCCTCAAAGACAGACTTCCGGTCGCCGTTTGGCCCTGGCCCGATGGATTGCTTCCCCCGCCAACCCACTGACAAGCCGAGTCGTCGTCAATCGACTTTGGCAGCATCATTTTGGTCGAGGCATCGTGCGGTCGGCCAACAATTTTGGGCAGCTTGGAGATCCTCCAACCCATCCGCAATTGCTCGACTGGCTTGCCGGGCAGTTGATCGATCATCAGTGGCGTTTGAAGCCGTTGCATAAGTTGATGGTGATGTCCCAGACCTACCAGCAGAGTTCCCTGTCCAGCGAGGAGGCCAGACGAATCGACCCCGCCAATGACACCTTCAGCCATTTCAACCGGAGACGCTTGAGTGCGGAAGAACTCAGGGACGGACTGCTGGCCACCAGTGGACAGCTGAACCTCGCGATGTATGGTCCCAGCATTTTTCCGGCGATATCGAAAGAGGTGCTCGCCGGACAATCGGTTCCTGGAGCCGGTTGGGAGCAGTCGAGTGAGAAGGATCGGGCGAGGCGCAGCATCTACATTCACATCAAGCGATCGCTGATGGTGCCGCTGATGGCGAGTTTTGATTTCCCCGAGCCTGATACCAGTTGTGAGTCACGCTTCGTCACCACCCAGCCAGGTCAAGCTCTTGGGATGCTCAATGGAGATTTCCTGAATGAGCAAGCGGAGCGATTGGCTGGGCGGGTGAGCGAGGAAGTGGGGGGCGATCCCGCTCAGCAGGTGCGGCGCGCCGTGGAGTTGGCGTTATTGAGACGGGCTTCGGATATGGAAGTCCGGCGCGGCATCGACTTGATGGCAGCACTTCGAGACCAGCACCAATTGACGGCCGCTCAGGCGCTGCAACAGTTCTGCCTGATGGTCTGCAATAGCAACGAGTACATCTACATCGATTGATCGAATCGGTCGACTGGGAATCGATTCCTGAGAAGGAAAAGCCTGGTACTGAACCATCCAGTGGGGACGTCATGCAACGCAACTTTTGTGGTCGAACACGTCGCGAATTTCTTTGGCAGGCTGGTGGAGGTTTTGCCGGTACGGCACTAGCCGGACTGCTGGAGGGAGATGGCTTTTTTGCGAAGCGTGGTTCGGCCTCCCAGCCGGAAGGGGAATTGCCCCAGCCTCACTTTGCACCGAAGGCCAAGAGCGTGATCTTCCTCTTCATGTATGGCGGGCCAAGCCATATCGATACCTTCGATCACAAGCCTCAGATGAAGGGACGGGATAATCAGACGGTAGAGGTCAAGACTTTTGGCCGTGGTGGGCATCGAAACACCGGAAGGATCGTCGAGCCCCGCTGGGGATTTCGTCCTTATGGCCAGTGCGGCAAGTTGGTCAGTGAACTATTTCCGCACGTGGGTCGGTGCGTCGACGATATCGCGTTCATTCACTCGATGACTGCTGATTCCCCGATCCATGGTTCAGCGATGTTGATGATGAATTCTGGACGGGTGCAGAGCGGGCATCCGTGCCTGGGATCCTGGGTCAACTATGGGCTGGGCTCGGTGAATTCCAATCTCCCCGGTTTTGTCGTGATGTTGGACCCTAAGGGAGGGCCGATCTCGGGTGCGAAGAATTGGTCAAGCGGCTACATGCCTGCGAACTTCCAGGGGACTATCTTCCGAGCCCAAGGAACCCCGATACTCGATCTGAAGGCCCGTGAAGGGGTCTCGCGGCAGCAACAGCGTCTGCTGCTCGATGCGCTCAAGGCACAGAATGAAGAGCATTTGGCGGCACGGCAGGGAGATTCGGATCTGGCGGCTCGCATCGCCAGCTACGAACTGGCCTACCGGATGCAGGAACACGCCCCCGAAGCGGTCGATGTCTCTCAGGAAACCGAGGAAACCCACAAGCTCTATGGCCTGGATGGGGAGAGAACTCGCGATTTCGGAACCAAGTGCCTGCTCGCAAGAAGGTTGGTGGAGCGAGGGGTGAGGTTCATTCAGATCTATTCGGGTGGGGCTCACAATGACGACAACTGGGATGCCCACTCCGATTTGGAGAAGAACCACAACTACCATGCGCTCAATACCGATCAGCCGATCGCGGCGCTACTCACCGACTTGAAGCGACGCGATCTCCTCAAGGAGACGCTAGTGGTTTGGGGTGGCGAATTTGGGAGACAGCCAACAGCCGAATATGCCGAAGGGACCGGACGCGACCACAATTCCTATGGCTTCACCATGTGGATGGCAGGGGGTGGGATCCGGGGTGGAATCAGTGTAGGCACCACCGACGAATTGGGGGCTGCTGCGGTCGAAGACCCTTTCCACGTCAAGCGGCTACACGCCACCATCCTGCATCAATTGGGAATCGACCCCAATCGGCTCGCGTACTTTCACTCAGGGCTGGACCAGAAACTGGTGGGAGTCGAGCCGGTGGAACCGATTCAGAAGATCATCGCCTAAGTGGGCCAAAGAGGCGAAGACGTTGCTTTCTGAACAGCAACCGGATGATAGGTTCGCTGGCCAAACCCACGGTGGATCCTTACCGCTTGCAATTGCTGGATGATCGGAGCATGCAGCACGCCGGGGATCCCACCGGTTGGCTCCAGAAGATCTCCAGAAAGATCTGTCGGTTCCATCAAGCAATGGTTTCGTTCCGCTGTCGACCGTCTTTTCGGGATGCTAGGTCAGCTTACCGGGACACTTTTCGCATCCCTCGCGGTCTGATCTTTTGCAAGACCAATGGTCCATCCCCAGAAGAAGTGACTCATGCCACTTTCCTTCGCCGGTGGGCCCAACGCCGACCCCCGGGTCGCCAATTTGAGCTATCTCAAGTCATCCATGCGGCGGGTCGCTGCTGGCACCCAATGCCAGCAAAAGAGTCAAAAGGTGGGTGGCACCGATTGAGGAAAATGCTGGCAAAAGTTGCTTGAGGATGGCGTCCTCGGGGGCGTTTCCTTGGAGCGGGTCGCTGCTTGCACCCAATGCCAGCAAAAGAGTCAAAAGGTGGGTGGCACCGATTGCAAGCAAAAGAGTCAAAAGGTGGGTGGCACCGATTGGAAAAGGTGGGTGGCACCGTTTGCAAAAGGTGGGTGGCACCGATTGAGGAAAATGCTGGCAAAAATGCCGCTTGATTTGGCTTCGGTAAGAAAACCCAATCGCCCCCTCTGGGATGCCCTTTCGGTTCCAGATTATCTGGTTGCGATGCCGATACCGGAAGAAGGGACGGAACCGCCTGGGCAAGATGCACCGGTTTTTCGTTGGTCTTGGGCGACGGGCAACGCAACCTGAGGGATGGGACACGATGGCGCGGCAACATCGTTGGTGGCGATGGATGGTCGGAATGGGGCTGGGTGGGGCAGTGCTGGCGGGCTGCGCACCAGCGGCTCGTTTCAAGGCCTGGAAGTCCGAGTCAGATTTGTCTTACTATCAAAATCGCGCCACCAGTCTGGAATACCCGGATGTGGCAACCCACGTGCAGGGTGAGATTCAGCAAGCCGCCAAGCCCTGGAGCGTGGAGAATCCGTCGGAGCTTCCGGCGTGGGATTTGACTCTGGCAGAAGCGACGCAGATGGCGCTGCAATCGAGCGAAGTGCTGCGGAGTCTCGGTGGCGCCGTGGTTCAGGCTCCCCAGGGGACGGCGACCGTGCTGGACCCTGCACTGGCCGATTCAAATCCCTTCACCGGCGTGGAAGGAGCCTTAGCGGCCTTCGATACCCAGTTGGGAACCCGGCTCTTCTGGGCCAAGAACAACCGCCCTAACAACAATTCGTTTTTGCTGCTGTTTCCGACGACGGTTGAGCAGACGACGAGCAATTTCGAGTCATCGGTCTCCAAGACGACGGCCTTCGGGACCCAATTCGCCTTGCGGCACAATGTCGCCTACGACAACAACAACAGTCCATTTCGACTGTTCCGAAGCGACTTTGTTGGTTTCATGGAAGCCGAGATGCGACAGCCGCTGCTTCAAGGTGCCGGCACTACCTACAACCGAATTGCCGGTCCGGGCCGTCAGCCCGGCAACTACAACGGTGTGTTGATCGCGCGGATCAACAATGACGTTTCGCTGGCGGACTTTGAGAATGGGGTGATCAATCTGTTGGACGATGTCGAGGATGCCTATTGGGAACTCTATTTTGCTTATCGTTCCCTGGAGGCGCAGGTATCGGGTCGCGACAACGCGTTGCGTACGTGGCAGTTGGTTAATGCCAAGTTTGAGCTGGGGGCGCGAGGAGGCCGAGCGGATCAGGAAGCCCAGGTGCGTTCCCAGTACTTCCTTTTCGAAGCGCAGGTCAATGACGCGCTCGCGGCTACACAAGGGCTTTACGCTGCCGAGCAGCGCCTTCGGTACATGCTGGGTCTTCCCCCCAACGATGGTCGCCTGATCCGCCCGATCGAGCATCCGACGCAGGCGGAAGTGATGCTCGACTGGGAACAGGCGGTCGGAGATGCATTGACGCAGAGAGTCGAAGTGCGACGTCAGAAGTGGCAGATCAAACGAAGGGAACTGGAATTAGTCGCAGCCCGACTGAATCGCCGCCCGAGACTCGATGCGGTGACAACCTATCGATGGCGAGGCCTTGGCGACCATCTCATCGGAGGCCGGGATCCAGATAACTCGTTCGAATCACTTTACCAGAGCATCTTCGAAGGAGATTTCCAGGAATGGGCGGCAGGGATGGAATTGAATCTGCCGGTTGGCCTTCGCCAGGCCAGCGCTGCCGCCCGCTTCGCCCAGCTGAATTTGGCTCGCGAAGTCGCTTTGCTCAATGAACAGGAATTGCGGATCAGCCACGATCTGAGCAATGCATCGCGCCAAATCGATCGCTCCTACCAACAGGTACAGAACAATTTCAATCGTGTGGAAGCCGACAAGCGTCAGGTGGAGGCCCTAAGAGCTCGATTCGAATCCCAATTGGATGACATCAACTTCCTGCTCCAAGCGCAGCAGCAGTTGGCGCAAAGTCAAAGTAGTTATTACCGGGCCCTGGTCGATTACCAGGTCGCGCTCAAAGACTTCCATCGCCAGAAAGGGTCGCTGCTGGGCTACCACCAGGTGCAGTTAAGCGAGGCGGGGTGGCCATCGGATGCCTATGGCGATGCGTACCAGCGAGGTCGATTCTTCCGACCAGCGGATATCCCTGCCGAGGTGCCGGCGCCGATTAGCCGAGGCAGTTTCGACCCATCGCTGGTGGGAGGCGATGGTGTTGCTGCCGAATTGTCGACCCAAGCGCCCGTTTCGAGCGAAGTGGTGGAAGAGTTGGTGGATCCGCCGCGCCAGATCGTTGGGCCGGGGGACTTCGGCGGGGAAGGCCAACCACTGGACTCTTCCACAGGCAACTGACTGAGAGATTCTCTCTTTCCTGCCGGCGGCAAAGGGACAGGGCGGAATTCTTAAAAGGTGTCCTTTTTCCCTGTGCACGAGGCGGGATCTAGTCTGGCAGGCGGACACCGGGGCTTTCCCGAGGAAGATTCCGACGCAGTCGTGGCAGTGGAATCGGTACGGCTGAGGTTGGCGAGGATGGCACCGTTTGGGCAACGATTGCCATCTCTTTTCCCTTGTCCGGTTTCTTTTTTCCCCTCTCTATGGGGTTGGCTTCTCCTGCCTTTGGCACCTGTATCCTGGCTCCCAGGGATGTCGCTTCTAGCGTTTCTTCGGGTCGTAGCAGCGGCCCGCGGCCGATTTTGGGTCGGTTGCCCGCCGCGGCCTGTTGCCGCCAGTTGGCTGCGGACGAAACGGGATGGAGGGAAAAAAGTTGCGGAACCATCGGCCGCAATTACATTGAATTGAGCAGAGAAAGTGCCCGAAAGTCGAATCGACCAGGGCTTTTTCCTGTTTGGAATCTTCCTCGCTTAAATCCTGTTCGCTGGTCAGAGGATCATTTGTGATGAGACGGTCTGGAAGCTGGATCTTGGCGCTTGCCATTGGATGTTCGAGCCCATCTCTCTTTGCCCAGGATGCCCTGGATGAGATGTTTGGTCAGGCGGTGCATGCCTTCAACAAAGGTCAGTACCAGTGTGCGTACGACCTGCTGTCCTCTGCGATTGGCAGTGGTTCCCAGGATCCGCGGGTCTATTTTTTCCGAGGTCTGGCGACCAACGCGTTGCAAGGGCCAGGAGCCGGTGCGGATGACCTGCAGCGAGGCGCCGAACTGGAAGCCAACGCGACACGCGTGGTCAATGTCGGTAGGTCCTTGGAGAAGATCCAGGGATGCCAGCGACTGGAAATCGAAAAGTACCGCCGGAACGCTCGTATCCAGGCAAGAGCGCAGCAGGAAATGATTCAAAGAGCTCGCATCGAAGCGGCTCAACAAAGCGGACTGACTCCTCTTCCGCCGACCCCGGGTGAAGGAGTGATCGCGGATCCGTTTGCCAATGGGCTGATCGAAGGCGAGCCGAGGAGGATGCCAGCTGAACCCCCCAAGCCATCGATTGAACCGAAGGTGGAAGAGGTGCCGGTACCGGCGACCGAACCAGCCGCCGATCCGTTCGGTGGCGACGCCAAGCCAGCCGACGATCCCTTCGCAGATCCTCCCGCCAAGAAGGAAGATGCGGGATCGGATGACCCGTTCGGAGGAAACTAAAGCAGATGGTGTGGTGTAAGGAATCCCAAACGCCAATGACCTAGTGCAAACTCCCGCAAGCCTTGGATCGAAACCGATCCAAGGCTTTTTTTCATCCCATGCCAAGCTTCGACGGCGGCCTATTGGGCTACGAAAGCTGGGCCGCTGCCCCTACACTAGAGCGATCTTCCCAGTTCCCATGCTGGGAAATCGTCATGCCTATTGCTGCCAGCTGTGGAAGCCACCCCATGCGAGTTGGATTGTTCATCCCCTGTTACATCGACCAGTTTTATCCGGATGTCGGGATGGCTACGGCGGAATTGCTGGAGCGATTCGGCTGTCAGGTGGAGTTTCCTGAAACGCAGAGTTGCTGTGGTCAGCCGATGGCCAATACGGGGGTGACCACGGCGACAGCCCCGCTAGCCAAGATGTTTGTCGAGATTTTCGAATCGTATGACCATGTGGTCTGTCCGTCGGGCAGTTGCGTATCGATGGTTCGCAACCACTACGAGGACTACCATTGCGGGCCCAGGTGGGAATCTTTCAAAGGCAGGGTATGGGAACTGTGCGAGTTCCTCACCGATGTTCTGAAGGTAGAGCAGTTTGGTGTGAGTTTCCCTCATCGCGTGGGGCTGCATCGAAGCTGCCACGGACTGCGGGAGCTGCGCCTGGACGGATGCTCCGAGCGGATGGATGCGATGCCTTCGAAGGTGGAGTCGCTTCTGGGGAGGGTGGAAGGGTTGCAACTGGTTCCGCTGGATCGGCCTGATGAGTGCTGTGGCTTCGGTGGAACCTTTGCGGTCCAGGAGGTGGGGGTATCGATCCTGATGGGTAAGGACCGCCTAGCAGATCACGCCAAACAGGGGGCCGAGGTGATCACGGCGACCGACATGAGCTGTCTGATGCATCTGGAAGGACTGGCCAGACGTCTTGGCAATCCAGTTCCCTTTCTTCATGTCGCTCAGATCCTCGCCGGTCGCACGCTGCCCTCGACGTCGAACATTGCAGAGATGCGGAAGTAACAAGTCGCGGTGACCGTTGCAGGGACCACGGAGAGATCGATCCATGATCGCCAAAGCCAAAGGGCATGCTCAGCTTGCCGATACATTCACCGCCGACGAAGCACGTGCGCGATGGCATGACGGAGCGTTGTGGTTCATCCGGCAGAAGCGGGATCGCCAGGCAGCCGCTCTGCCCGAGTGGGAATCGCTCCGGGAGATGGCGCATCAGATCAAAGCCTACACGCTGGAGAATCTGGCGGAACTATTGGAGCAGTTTGAGCGGGCGGCGACTCAGGCGGGAGCGGTGGTGCACTGGGCCGCCGACGCTCAGGAGCACAATCGGATCGTGCTGGACATCCTGCAAAGCAACAACGTGCAGCGCGTCGTCAAAAGCAAGTCGATGCTGACGGAGGAGTGCCACTTGAATCATCACCTGGAGCAGGCGGGTCTTCAGGTGGTCGACACCGACCTTGGGGAATGGATCGTGCAGCTGCGCAATGAACCGCCCAGCCATATCGTCCTGCCTGCGATCCACATCAAAAAAGAGGAGGTGGGGGAGACATTTCATCAACATATCGGGACACCCAAGGGGAATGCCGACCCGACGTTTCTGACACGGGCCGCCAGAGGGCATCTGCGGCAGCAGTTCCTTGGCGCCCAGGCAGGCATCACCGGCGTCAACTTCGCGATTGCAGAAACGGGTGGAATCGTCATTTGCACCAATGAAGGCAATGCCGACCTGGGGACCAGCCTGCCACCGATCCACATCGCCTGCATGGGGATCGAGAAATTGCTCCCTCGTTTCTCGGACCTCGCAGTCTTCACTCGGCTTTTGGCCAGAAGCGCCACCGGGCAGCCGATCACCACCTACACCTCCCACTTCCACGGGCCGATGGCCGGCGGCCAGTTGCATCTAATCCTGGTCGACAATGGCCGGACGGCGATTCGGGAAAGCGACGAATTCCATCGATCGCTTCACTGCATCCGATGTGGGGCATGCATGAATACCTGCCCAGTGTATCGACGGAGCGGCGGGCATAGCTACCAGACCACCGTCCCAGGTCCGATCGGAAGTATCTTGGCACCGGCGAGGGATGCCAAGGAACATCAAGGCCTTCCCTTCGCGTGCACTCTGTGCGGTTCGTGTACCGACGTCTGCCCGGTGAAGATCGATCTGCACCATCAGCTTCTTGCTTGGCGAAAAGAGATTTCTCAGCGGCGCCTTCTTCCCGCCACCAAGAAGTACGCGATGTATGGCTTGGGCTGGCTGCTTCGTCATCCTCGACTTTACGCTCTCGCCGGATGGATGGGACGCAAAGCCCTTCGCTGGATGCCGAGGTGGATGATCTACCACCGTGGCAACGCATGGGGGATGGGGCGCGAATTGCCTGTGCCTCCTGTTGAAAGCTTCCGGGCTCAATGGCGCAAACGCGGCAGCGCCAACGGCCCGGCGAACTCCAGTCGTTCGGAAAGGGCGGGACGATCATGAGCGATGCATCGCGTCAGCAGATCCTGCAGCAGCTTCGGCGGCGGTTGCCCACCGCCCGCTCCCTTCCGGAGACGCTGGATGGCGACTGGATCCGCTATCCCGATTTAGTGGAACAACTGGGCCGGATGGTGACTTCCGTCGGTGGTTCTTTCGAACAGCTTCCAACTGTCCAGGATGTCTGGCGGCGATTGCAGAATTTCCCGGAAGTGCAGAGCGCCCAGAGAGTGGTCAGCCTGGTCGATGGAATCCCTGGAAACGTCGATCTGGCTAAGACGGAGGATCCTCATCTCCTAGAGGATGTCGATTTCCTCATCAGTTCCGGGGAGATCGCGGTTGCGGAAAATGGTGCCGTGTGGGTGACCGATCAGCAACCAAAGCACCGGGTGGTCTACTTCATCAACCAATACTTGGTTTTTGTCATCCCCCGCTCCCGCATCGTCGCCACCATGCACGACGCATACCGAATCCTCCTTGGGCGGCCTCTGCCAGGGTTCGGCTGCTTCGTCTCTGGACCATCCAAGACGGCAGATATCGAGCAGTCGTTGGTCATCGGCGCCCATGGCTGCCGGTCGCTGCAGATGTATGTCATCGACGGCTGAACAATCGCCCCCAGACTTCTACGATCGATCCCCCGCAGATCTAGGCCTTTTGGGTTAGGCTGTCTTTCGATTCGTCCGACGCCTATAATGGTTACCGAGTCAAGAACTGGTGACTCCACCGAAAAATTCGTTCCATGGCGACTTGCTCCGGCAGCGATTGCCCCGAGGCAGATCACGTTCTTTTTGGGGACAGGATTTGGTTTCTTGGGTGTGCGCGATCGAAGCACTGCGCTGGCGTTGTCGATCCGTTGGGGGGATCGCAAGAAGCCGGTTGCATCGAGTCGTTCATGGCACTCTTGAAGAGGGCTCGGAGTGTTTATCGACATTCCGAGAGAATCAGGACATCTGCATGAGCGACGATCCAAGAAGCCAACGACCGCGGTCGGACCGGCCGTTGCGGCGCTTTGGCAAGTCGTTCACTCGTCGTCCCGCTGCAGGCGAGGCGGGGGTGGAGGAGCGAATCCGTCAATTGGACTCGCAGGTTGAGCCATTGTCGTTGGCGGAAGAGATCGCCAGGGAGCAGCGTCGTAGCGGGGATCCGGGGGGAGCGGCAGCGGAGATTCCGCCATCGCTTGCTGAGATGCCGATGGGGGTTTTGCAGCGATTGTCGCTGGAGGAGCTACGAGAGATCGCCAGAGCCGACCGTTTGGACGGCTACGAATCGCTGGAGAAGTCCGATCTGGTGATTCGGATTCTCAAGGAGCGATTGAAATCCAACGGGCTGATGTTTGGTGAAGGAACGCTGGAGGTTCTTCCCGATGGTTTTGGATTTCTCCGCAGTCCATCGCACCATTATCTGACCTGCCCCGACGATATCTACGTCTCACCCTCGCAGATCCGTCGCTTTGGGCTCCACAATGGAGACACGGTGGCCGGGCAGATTCGTCCACCGAAGGAGAATGAGCGATATTTCGCATTGCTTCGGGTGGAAGCGATCAATCGCGAAGATCCCTCGATGCGATCGCAGCGGCGGGGCTTTGAGCAATTGACGCCGCTGCATCCTGACCAGCGGATCATTCTAGAAACCGAACCCAAATTGATCGAAACTCGCGTGCTGGATCTAGTGACGCCGATCGGTTTTGGGCAGCGGGGTCTGATCGTCAGTCCGCCACGGGCTGGCAAGACCGTGCTGATGCAGAAGATGGCCAAAGCGCTTCTGAAGAACTACCCCAAGGCGTTCGTCATCATGTTGCTGATCGATGAGCGGCCGGAGGAAGTGACCGACATGGAGCGGGAGGTCCGAGGGGAGCATTGCGAGGTGATCAGCAGCACCTTTGATGAGCCAGCGGCAAGGCATATTCAGGTGAGCACCATGGTGCTGGAAAAAGCCAAACGGCTGGTGGAGTACGGAACCGATGTGGTGATCTTTCTCGATTCGATCACTCGACTGGCCAGGGCCTGGAACAGCGAATGCCCGCAGTCCGGCAAGCTGCTGACCGGTGGTCTGGATGCCAATGCATTGCAGCGGCCCAAGGCCTTCTTCGGGTCGGCCAGGAAAGTGGAGGAAGGTGGTTCACTGACCATTTTGGCAACCGCGCTGATCGATACGGGCAGCAAAATGGATGAAGTGATTTTTGAAGAGTTCAAGGGGACTGGAAACCTCGAAATCGTGCTCGATCGAGGTTTGGTCGATAAACGAATTTGGCCCGCGATCGACATCAGTCGCTCGGGCACCCGCCGAGAGGAAATGCTACTGGATCCAGAAGAGTATCGTCGCATGACGATCCTCCGCCGGACGCTCAGCGAGATGAGTCCTGGCGACGGGATGGAAATGCTGCTGCAGCGGCTGGGTAAGACACGGACCAACGCCGAGTTTCTGATGAGCATTCGGAACCCATGAGACGTCGACTTGGCCTGAGCGATCGGGCGGGGCGACTGGAAACGAGGAAATCTGATGAGTGGCACCAAGGAGTCGGGGCTTGCTAAAGGAGCCAAGGTGGCGGTGGTGGTCTCCCGCTACAACGAATCGATCACACGCCGTTTGATGGAAGGCGCCCTGGAGACGCTAGGCACAGAGGGGGTCTCCAGGGAGCAGATCGAGTTGCACTGGGTGCCGGGAGCATGGGAACTGCCGCTGGGAGTGCAGCATGCCTTCAGCGACCCGAAGATCGTGGGAGTGGTCGCGTTAGGGGCAGTCATCCAAGGAGAGACCTCTCATGATCAGCACATCAACCGAGCGGTGAGTCAGGGATTGATGGAGCTGTCCTTGGGCAGTGGAAAGCCTGTGGGATTCGGGCTGTTGACGGTGCAGAATTTGGAGCAGGCGCTGCAGCGTGCTGGTGGGGCGGTCGGCAACAAAGGCCAGGAAGCGGCGATGGCGGTGATGGAGATGGCTAGGTTGCTTTGCAAGGAGCCTGCCGCGCAGCGCCAGCCGATCGGCCTGGGAGCTTCCGGGAATCACTCCAGACCGTAAAGACCTGCCGGAGGAATCAACTGCCCACCCACAGCCCCCAGGCGTTTGGTCGGCAGGAATCGCGGTTCCAGGTTGAACTGGAATGAGACGTTATCCCGGCCACTGTCGACCTGGATGCCAAAGCGGGTCAAGAACGATTCGCCGATGCGAGTGACCGCCAGCGACTCTCCGACATTGCCGACATCGCCCAGATCGACTGCGATACCACCGGTGGCGATCCACTTATCGTTCATGCGATAGTTCAGCGTGGTGGAGGCGATGAGGCTGCTGATCGGCCCTTCCAGCGATGTCAGGCCAACATACCATTCGCCGCGCCCTGGTCGACTCGTCATCGCCCCCATGCTGACCAGTTTCAGTCCCTGACTGAAGACATCGAAATAGCCATCGCTGAGAAAGGTCAGGCGGTCGCCGATGTGATAGCGGTAATCGTACTGAAAGCCGCCCGTTTCCTCGCCAAAGTTGTCGCGATCGGCGTTGGGAAAAACCAGCATCTCCAGATCCAGTTCCATCAGATCAGTGATTCTTTCCCGGCCCGGTCGACCACGTTTGGTCTGCCAGCGCTGATTGATCCCCAATCTCGCCTGCACCAGATCCTCTGCCACTTCGGTGCTGGTCGCGGTCACATACCGCTGCATGCCTGATCGGACCGCGAAGAAGCGGTTGTCGAATTGGGGTGGAAGAGTCCCTTCGAAGGTATTGAAGACCAGGCGGCGACGGAAATGCTCCTGGGCGTTGTCATCGAGGGGATCGTAGAGCGGCAGGCGATCCAGGTTTTCACTGGCGTCGGCATAGAATAAATCGCTCTCGAAGGTGACCTTATGGGCGATTCCCTGCACGTTGAACAGACGACTTTGTGCCTGTGGATAGAGCGCCCACATCGGTAGGGAGGTACGAATCCCCCCTTGCCCAAGGAACCTTGTTAGGTCGTCGTTGCCGATGTCCTCTCCCCAGTAAGCGACTTCGCCGCTGAGATAGGGAACGATTTTGCTGGGGCCAGCCGCGATCGGCAGATCGATCTCGTGCCGCGTCGCCGCGCGGATCCCCTCGGCGTCGACTTCCCAAGGCTGAAGCTGGAACTTGGCAGCGTCGGATGGATCGGTGGGGGTCGATGCCGCTCGCTGGATTCCATATCCCGCATGGGTATGGCTGTACCAAGTCAACCATCCTCCAAGGATCGGCTGCCCTAGCCAGTAATGATCGGCGCGGGGTAGCCACGATGTTTCGGTGAAGAAATCATTCAGCTGCACCTGCCCCCACAGGTCGAGCATCCGGTTTTCGCGATAGCGACGGAAGCGTAGAGCGGTGGCCAGATCTTTTTCCAGATCCCACTCCCTCTCAAAGTATTGCTCCAGAAAGTTTCGATCGCTGATCCACCCCGCTTCGGCCAGAACCTCCCACTGCTGGGAAAGGTACTTGCGTTGGCGAAAGAAGAGTCGGCCACGAGTCGATTCCTCTGGGATCATGTCCCACCGGTCGCTCCCTAGGCGATCGAGCCCTTCGTCCTGAATTCCCCAAAAGTCGACGAGGCCGGCGGTGGGGCCGGGGAAAAGACCACCAGGAAGATCGTAGGTGAAATTGGTCCCTACCGCGAACCCCCGCTCGCTGAGGTAATCCGTCGACAAGATCCAGTCGGTTCCATTGGGTCCTTCCATCCCGAGGATTTGGAAGAGATCCCAGTCGAGCATCGCTTGAGTACCGAAAATGCTGTCCTGACGGAATTTCATTCCCGTCAGATAAAAGCTGGGCCGCTCGATGTTCGAATTCATGATCGGCCAATAGAAGACGGGGACTCCCGCCAGGTAGACAAAATTGCTCCTGGCGTCCGCCTCCATGTTGGTGCCACCCGGAGTGGCGATCGTCATCGGGGCTCCAGTCAGTGGATCGCGAGTCGGTTGTCGGTCATCTTGGAAAACGACTTTTCCCGACTGAAGCCAGTAGCGAGGGATCCCCAGTCGACTGCTGGTGATGGCTGCATCGTGAGCGACAAAATGGCGTTCGGAGTGCTGCTGGATCATGTCGGCTTTCAATCGCAGCAGCCCTTCGTACTGAGGAACCGGAGTCAGCATCTCGGCATCCAGCACCATGCCGTAACGATCTTTGACGTTGTAGTACATGCGGTTGGCGTAGATGACACGCTGGCCCTGCTGAAAGACGATGTTTCCTTCGAGATAGATTTCGAGCGGTTCGTTGGTGATGCCGTTGGAGACGATCGAACTGAAGTCGCTTGTCCACAGCACTGCGCGATCGGCTTCCAAGAGGATCGAGCCCCAGTCGGTGATTGAACCATCCGACTCAGTGACTTGGATTCCACCGATGCGGATACGCAGCCCACCAGTCACGGTCGCTGCGGTTCGACCAGGTTGCTGGCCTGGGGCAAAGCGGATGTTGGGGTTGAGGCTGGATCGGCCGGTGATCTGGAAGGACTGGGCCTGCACTTTGGTTCCGCCATCAGGACCGCCAGGAAGCAGAGGGTCGCTTGGCGGCTGCAGGACGGAAACCGTTTGACCCGTCGCAGCAGGGCCGGTGGCACTCGATGCTCCTTCCGATGGCTTCGCCGCTCCCTTTAGTTCCCCCTGCTCGCCAATCTCCCATCCGCCATATGGGCTCTGCGTTTCCAGTGGTAGCCGCTGGGAGGAGTCGGCCGGCGCGGATAGAACCGCCGGTGGCGAGGCTGCGTTCTGCTGAAACTGCGCCGCAGACACCAGAGGACTGGGAGGTGGAGGCAAGGTCAGTGGATAGGGGCTGGCCAAGGCAGGTGGGGTGGGCAGCAGGCTGGGCTGCAGCCACTGACCCGTGCGAGATTCCCGCGTGGGAATCCGCGTCGTCTTCCCGTCGGTGTGGATCTCCAGATCGTCCAGGGTGCTCAGCCGATGGACCCAGTGCTGGTCTTCGATCCTCTGCGTTGCACTCCACTGAGCCGCGACGTTTCCGTCCAGGTAGAGGGTGATCTGGGCTGGTTTGGGGTCGGTGGAATCGACCCTCCCCGGCTCGATCCAAAGCACCGCTTCGTTCGACTTGGCAAAGAACGGCTGCTGCTCGATCCGGACACCTCCTTCCAAATGCACCACGTGGTAAGCGCCACGTCGGTATTCGGTCATCGAGTCGGCGCGCACTCGAATCGTCTCCCCTTGGCCTTCTTGAGGGAACGAGATCGAAGGATGCTGACCATGGAGTGTCGGGGCGTCTCCAAACACTGCGAGCATCAAGAGAAGCGGGGCGAGCAGCAGCTGCCATTTGCAGCAGGCCAGATTTTTTTTCGGCATTCGCTCAAGAAGTTCACCCCGCCCATCCGAGACCTCTCGCGTCGCTCTTGGCTCCCTCAGAACTTCCGTGGAGTCGACGCGCGCACCGTGGGCCGGCGATGCGCAAACGCAGCGTCGCGACTCAGCCATCTTGTTGGTGGAAGGCCAACGGCGCAATCGAGCGATCCCATGCTGGAAGTGATTGGCTGAACCTCGGGGAGTCTTGCAACCCCGGCGCAACAGCCATCGCGCGGGGCGGGCGGAGTATAGGAAGGCCCCCACAGCGTCTCAATGGAGATTCCCCCCCTACCAGTCAAAGGCGGGGAGATTGCAGCTTTCGAAATGCCAGCATTGAAATGCCAGCTCTGAAATGCCAGCTCTGAAATGCCAGCATTTGGGGGGCTTCCGATGGAATGCGGTTCATCACCCGGGGGAAGTGGCTGAGAGAAGGTCCTCTGGGATTCCAATGAGCAGCAATTGCATTCCTGCTTTTTTGGATTCGCGCTAGGGAAGGTCGCGGGGATGGCTTTCGATGCACCGCGACGATTTGGCTGCGTTCCCGCATGGTGCCGTCTTCCAGCGGCTCCGTGCGATGCGGCCACGCAATCAATCGACAGCCGAAATAGGTCGAGCTTCTCGTGATCGGAAAAAGGCGCGGTTAGGATTGCACCATTCGAGTACGAATGCCGTCCGTCCGCGGCGGACGGAGTTCGAGAAGCGAGGCCCCGATCTCCATGGCTCGCGGCCAAGGGGTGATTCATACCGCCAAGCTTCATCGCGAGTTGATTGCATCGGGTGGTTTGAAGCTCTCGCTATTTGGCACCTATTCGAGCCTTCGCAAGAGACGCCAGCAGAAGGGCACGGCGAACTGGGCCGCAAGCCATAGTGGGGCGAATCCCCATCGCACAACCCAGAGGTCGGTCGCTGTGGGAGCCAGTGGTCGACGGTTGGCAATTGCGGCGACTCCGCCTAAATAGCCTAATGAGGCGATCAACGCGGCCTGCATCGCCAGCCCACCATCCAACACAAGAGCGGATAGTCCGAGCAGAATCGCTGCCACGATCGCGCTGCGCTGCAGGGCTGGGGTGTACTGTGGCGAAATAGCGGCATTGGCTGGCATCGCTGCGCACCTTGAGGCGGACAACGGCAGAATGGTGGGAGTGATTTTCTTAAAGGGTTCGGGTCTGCGAGGCACTGGCAGTGGCGTTTCGAGTCGCGAGTGCAAATGCGCCAAAGAAGAGGCCGCTCATCAAAAGATCGCTGAGGAACGTGGCACGATAAAAAGGAATGCCCATCAGGTAGCAATCGGCCAAGCCTTGCACCGTGGGAGCGTAGCCCATGCGGGGATCTAGCCATGCTCCGAAATTGCTGACCAGGAAGAACAGCACCGAACCAGCGACAGCACCCAATGCGACCTGAACTGGCTTGTGGGATTGAATCCATCGCCCCAACATGGCGGTGGCCAGATAGGCCAGATAGACCATACCCATGGTGCGGTAGTCGTAAAGGCCCATATCGGAGACCTGAAGCCAATGGCCTACTAGATCGCTGATCGCCAGGGCGGCCAGCGGCAACATCAAGCCCAAAGGCGTTTTGATGACCGCGCCGCAAAAAAGGCTCAGCGCTCCAAAGCAACCGAGATTGGTTTCCACAGGCAAAAATCGCACAGTCACCGCAACGGCTGAAAGCACTAAGGCCCACATCCACCCGCTTCGATTATCCATCAGTATTCCCCAGCCTTTTCCACCGTAATCTCGACATCCATCCGCGTGATGAGTCGGAATCAACCAACAAGTGACCAGCGATCCTGTTGCGTGTCGTTCGACCCAATCCCGACTCCACAAAACGTCTCAACAGGTTAGGGGATCCCGGCGTTTTGTTCCAGTGGCGAGCCCTTTTTCTGGGGGCGATTCCCTTAGAATTTGGGGGGATGGAACCTGGCTTTCTATTGCTGCGACTCGTCGAAGCGGCAAAAAAGCCGTTCCCTAGGGAATCGCGACTGCTGCAGCACCGCTGGTTAGGACCATGGTCTTCAGGGCGTGGTGATCGTAGGGAGCTCGTTCTACAAGGCAAGGTGCCTGCGAGCCGGGTCGCCAATGGCCAAGAGCATAGACATTTTCGCAGGGCGGGTGCAGCGTGATCAGATAGGGAAGGGTCACCGCGGTGGCGACAAAGCGAACACCGCTGGCAAATGGCTGCATGCACGGAAACCGCTCGTGCCCATGACGCTCCAGCATCGCATCCTCGAAATAGAGTGGGTTATGGCAGATGGCTGTTGGAGCCCAGAACTTGGTGGTGGGGACTGGCGGCACATCTCGAGAGGGACCCCAGGGAAGTGCTTCAGGCTGGGGGGCTGTCGAACGCGCCTCGTCTTTGGGGGTTTTGCCGGTTCCCACCTTCTTGGTCGAGAGATCGGGGGCCCGCAACTCCGGTAGCGATCGCTCTTTTCCACCCGCAGATACCGCCGAGACGGTGTTGGGGGTTGGGCGAGCCGTAGCGGACTGGGACTCGATGGTTGCTGTCGTTCCCTTCGTGTTTGCTGGGGCCGGTACCGTCGCCGGAGTCTGCGTTGCTGCGGGGCGTTGGGCCACGACTGGCAGGTCGACCGGCGAGTCCTGCCCGTATGCCGTCAGGACACTGGCTAGCCACGCGATGGCGCCCAGAAGTGATGGGGAAAGGACCGAGCGATTGAGGATCGTCTTGGCGGCAAGTCGCATGTTCGCCTCCTGGAGTTTCTATCCCGATCGACATCCCCAGAGATGCTTACTGCCTGCAGTCTGGCGGCGTGTCGTCCCTTCTTCATCGAGTCGTCGCTGGGGAGATCATCAGCGATCCTGCGGTGCGGGGGCTCGGAATGACCGGTACGACCCTTGGGACCGGTAGAATCGATACAGTTTCTCATTGCTGTCGTTCTCAATCGCTTCCGTCCGGGATTTTCGTCATGCTGGAAGCCCAAGAAGTCTCCGTCCACTTTGGGAAGTCCCCGATCCTGCGGGAGGTATCTCTTTCGCTAGTTCAGGGGGAAACGGTTGCGTTGCTTGGAGCGACGGGAAGTGGTAAGTCGACGCTGTTGCGCGTCTTGATGGGACTGCAGCCGATTCGCACTGGAAAGATCCTTTGGAACGGCGTTCCTGCCAACATGGCCGAACTGGCTCGCCAGGGAAAGCTGGCCTGGGTTCCGCAGCACGAGGGGTTCTATCCCCAATGTACGGTCGAAGAAAACCTGCGTCTGGCTCAACAGTTCCAGTCGACATCGACTAGGAGAATCGAACCGTGGAGGGAAGTGCTTGCACGAGACATTCCGGATCTGCTGCCCATGCTGCGACGTCGGCCCGACGAATTGTCTGGTGGGCAGCAACGACTTTTGGCTCTGGCCCGAGCGCTGGTCAAATCTCCCGAATTCCTGCTGCTGGATGAGCCGTTCAGTCCATTGGATCCCCCGTTGCGGCAGACGATGCGAGAGCGGGTGTGGAGGTTGCAGAAGGACCGAAGGATTGGAGTTCTCCATGTCACTCACGACCCGATGGAGGCGCAAATGGTAGCCGATCGGGTCGTCTTTCTGGATCAGGGAAGAGTCCTTCAGCAGGGCGCCCCCGAATCGCTTCGGGAGGATCCGCAGCATCTGGAGGTGGCCAAGTGGATGCGTCGGATGTCGTCGCTGTTTTTTTCCCTGCCTCCCAGCGCCGAACCAGGCTGCTGGGATCTGCCGGAATGGAATCTATCCTTGCGGATCGATTCGTCTCAAACGACCTTGTCGGTAGCCAAACCACTCGACCTCATCGTTCCCTCCGAGGCATGGACGCCGCTGCGAGGCGAGGCGCCGGAGGAAGCGGCGAGGGCCAGCGTATCGATTTCGATGAAACCGATGGAGCGAAGGTGGATCGATAGTCATCGATGGCGCCGGTGGGCGACTCCGGGGGGCCAAAGCTGCTGGCGGATCGAGCAGCAGGAGGGTGGCTATGGGAATGGGGAGTCGGTCGCTTGCAGTATGGACTGGAAACGACTTCTTTGGTTCCAGCCCTCAGGTGACCGGATGCGGTGCGAGGTGGTCGCCAGTTGGCCAGCTGGGAGGGCAGCGTCCAGTTGAGCGAGAGGGCTGACTTTGGCACCGCTTGGCTCCGGCCCAGAAGAGGCCGCCTGGGTCGTTCGACGGCTGGGCCGCATGCCGACCTAGAGTAGCCCGATCGAGGGGTTTTATGTGGCGGCCGAGGGTACCACGCGAATCGGTTGCAGTCGCTATGGATTGCCTGGAATCCAGAAAAAGTCTTGGAAAATGCTAGTCACGAAACGTAGAAGCCCCTATTCTCTTGAAGAAACAGGGAACTTCTCGACCGCATCGGTCGTCCGATTGGCATGTCCGGGGGATTCCTGGAGCGATGGCCGAGAGGTCATCGTCATGCTACGTTCACTTCGTACAGCGATCGGTACCTGATCGCATCCTGGTAGTTTGGTTCCATCATGTCCGCCAAATCCTTGCCACCTGAAAGCGTTCAGCAGTCGCTATGCGATCTGTTGGATGGCCGGTTGCCTCAGTCGCAGAGGGAGGCGGTCGAACGGTTGATTGCCGAGGATCCGATCGCCTGTGATTTCTGGAAGGCGATTCGGGCGCAGCGTCAGGCTTTGAAGCGGGTTCCAGTGCGTCGATTGCCGGCGGATTTTCAGGACATGCTCGCCAAGCGGCTGTCGGAGGTCGAAGGGAGAGCCTTAGAGGTTCTCCCGACCGATCCACCAGCACCTACAGTTCGTCCAGCCTCCAACCCTTCAGGTCGATCGATCCCTGGATGGGTTTGGGGCTCGATGATTGCTGCGGCGGCGACGGTGGCGTTTGTCGCGGTCCGATGGCGACCTGAGTCGCCGCTGAAAGGCCAGTTGGGTGTTGTCGGTTCCTCGGATCCACAGGCTTCGGATGGGATGGTTCCGGGAATCAGCCTCCCGCGTCCAACCGTCGAATCGGTTGCCAAAGGTTCGCAGGAAGTGAATGCGAAAGAACTGCTTCAATCCACGCTCCCCAAGAACTCTTCGGCGCAGGCGGATGCGGCCAAGGGGGAGATCGCCATGACGGATCGTGTTGAGCCGTCTACGGCGGATGCGGGAGACAGTGGCAAGAAGCCACCGATCGAAGGTTTGGCAGAGGCTCCAGCTGTCCCGAAGATGGAGCCGGATGGTATCCCCTCGGATCTTGGTCAGCAGCTGGGGAGCCAATTCCTGATGGTCTATGACATTTCGGTCGACGATCAGGCGTTGGATGCCAACGTTTTAGAGGAGATATTTGAGCGGAACGACATCGCCTTTGAAGATCCGGTGAAGGTGGATCCTGAGGAGGTGGATCTCCTGAAGACATTGAAAGTGATTGGGCCTGGAAAGCCGAAGTCGAGCGAGTCGGTTGGTTTGATCTTCGTCAAGGCGAGGGCAGAGCGATTGGATCGAGCGATGGGGGAGGTTTGGGATCGTCATGAAGACTTCCCGGAGGCTTCTTTCGACATGGCGATCGACCCTCCTGCGATGGTGGCGTTGCAGGAATTGAAGTCGATCGAGGAGTTTGGTGAGTTCGAGCCTGGTTTGGGGGCAACCGACCTGCGCGCCGACGGGGTGGCTCGCCCATTCCTGCCACCGGCTCCTGGAGGACCGGATGCATGGAGTCAGTTTGTTGGGGTGGAGCGTCGGGCGAAGCCAGAGTCGACCGCTAGAAGGCATCTTCTGGCACAGCGCCGCAAAGTGAGCCAGGCGCTTTCCGAGGCGATGAATCCGGTCGCCTACGCGATCCTGATAGTGCGTCCAGCACCGGATCGCTGACGGCCTTTCTTCCCCACGACAAGCGGCATGGAATTCAGGCTCCCGCCGATCACTGCGAAGCATCGGTTGGGGAGGCTGGAAACTACCTATTCCTGCTCAGGACTGGGGAAAATCGTTGACAGATCTTTCCTGCAGATCCTATTCTGAATAAGGGGAGTCGCGGTGACAGGCCGATTGTTCGATCGGCCCGGAGTGGGCTTGTAGTCGAGCCGCTGGGAACCGTCAGTGAACTCCTCGTCGTCCCGGGCTGCACATTGGGCCGCTCGTCGTTTCGGGACGCCAACAGTTGCAGCCCTCGTGTTTCAGCGGGAGTCGGTGGAATGATGGATCATTTGCGATTGGCAGCTTTTTGGAAGCGATGGTCCCTGGCGGGTGGAGTGGCGTGCATTGGATTGATGTCCAGCCCGATCCAGGTGATGTCGCAAGAAGAGGCGCAGGCCGAAGCTCCGGCAGCTGCGGCGCCACCAGCCTACGATACGCGGCCGATCGGCGAAGCATTCCAGAATGAACGAGCCGTGCGAGATTTCCAAAAGACGAAAAAGGAGATGCTTCGCGGGGAGGCGGAATACAATGCCGACCAGATTCGGCAGTACTACCAACAATATCTTTTTCCCAAGATGGTCCAGGTCGATCATCCAGAAGAGATCAATCTGGTGCGGGCAGAGATTTTCGATGATCTCTTCCAGATGCGGACTCCTCAGACACGCGTGGAAGACCGAGCGGCCCACGTGAAAATGGTGGCCGACTTGATGACCGGGATTATCGAACGCGGTAACTTTCACCCGTCGGCCAAAGTCAATGCGGCGCTGATCCTAGGAAGCCTGGACAGTGAGTTCGCGACAACCAAGACGCCACCGGTTCCCTATCGAGCGGCATTGGGGCCCCTGGTACGCTTGGTGCAAAACCCTCCTTCCGATGGACTTCTGGTCGCCGCACTTCAGGGGTTGGAACGCCATGCCTCGGTCAGTGCCGTACGATGGGACGATCGCACGCGAAGCAACATGACCAATGTGATTGCCAAAGTGCTGACGGCACAGCCACCCGCTCGTCGTTCGGTTGCGGCACACAGCTACATCCAGAGAAAATGCCTCCAGCTTCTATCGCATTACAGCTCGCCCGAGCATGCTGCAGCGAAGGACTTTGTGCTCAAGTCGACCACCGACCCGAAAGCCGATCCAATGCTGAGACTGGCCTGCGTGAAGCTGATGAGCAACTCGTTTGGCGACATGCCGATCGACGCCGATCAGGCAGCCAAGGGAATGTCTGGGACGGTGGAATTGACTTGGTCGCAGACACGGCAGTGGATTGCGGCGGTCAAATCCCAGTTGCAGAAGCCGGGTGAGGGAAGCCTCGGCGGTATGGGCGGCATGGGTGGCCTTGGAGGACCTGGCTTGGGTGGTCCTGGTCTTGGCGGTGGTGGATCCGCAGGCATGGATAATGGCTACGAAGGCATGGCCGGAGGTGGCGGCCGAGGCGGAGATGCTGGATCGAGCAAAAAAGAGTACCCCATCGATACCCAGCCACCCGAAGTGCGGATTTTGAGGCGGCACCTGAACCAAATCCTCGAGTTCGTCCATCTTGGAATGGATGGCAAGGCCAAAGGGGAAGGGGAGGAGTCGCCTGCCGGTGGTTTCCTTGCAGCGCTCAAAGACCACGAAACCAAGGCGCAGGCTCAGGAAGTTCTTCAGCGGATAGCGGAGCTACAGGAAGCGGTCAACAGCGACAAGATCAAGGATATGGAGTCATTGCGCAAAGCGACGGAAACGAAGATCCGGAACTTCGGCAAGATGGCTGTGGAGTATCCAGGAGTCGAGGAGCTGGTTGGAGATGAACCGCCAGCAGAAGAGGATTCTGCTGCACCAGCCGATGCGCCCGAGGCCCCAGAAGGGAATGCTGGTGGAGAGAATACCGCCGGCGGCGGCGATGCTTCTGCACCTGCAGAGGGGGGCGAGGCGCCTGCAGATGGTGCTGCCAGTGGCGATGCCCCGCCGGCGGGCGAGCAACAGGGTAGCGAGCAACAGGGTGACCAGGGACAAGCAGAAGAAGGCAAAAAAGACGGCGATCCTGGCCAAGGGACAGCCGGCGGAAATGGCAATTAACCCGCTGGCTGGAGTTACTTAGGAGCCGAAACGCGGTGTTTGATGTCAATCGCCTTCCGAGTTGTCGACACGCAGTGTAGCTCTCTGTGGGATTTTGGCTGGCTGGATCGTACTTTCTTTGCGATCGAAGGCGGTTCGCAGGCACTGTCTGACCAAGCGGTTCTCGGTGCGTTGGTTCGAGATCCCATTTTCCAACGTTCGTTCTGCTCGCCTGGACCTTGGGGTGAATCGATCGGCCGTCATGGTCCCTGTCTTCATGCAGCGATGAGCGAGGCGTGGTACCAGCCGATCTCCCATCGCCAGCTGGAAGATCGGATCGATGCTTGCTTGAACGATGCGACTTGGACGGAGGCACCATCCCGGGACCAACTGCAGGCGGTCGATGGGTGGTTGCAGCAGGTTCAGGAGGAGGCAACTCAAGTGTGGGAACTTGCGATTCCCAGCGGCAAGGAAGCTCGGGTCGAATGGGACTTTATCTGGCTGCTCTTCCGGGAGTTCGCTTGTCTCTGGAAGGACCGCAAGCAGCTTCAGATTGCGGTCTTGGGATATGACTGATCGGCAGAGCGGCTGCAGGGATTCAGCGCGTGGGCCCTGGAACTTGCGACCGGTTCTTCCATCGTTCAGGGATCGCATCCCATCCTGTCAGTTACCGACCCAGCGGGCTGTCAGGAACCGACCCAGCGGGCGAGCAGCGAGCGGGCGACGGCGGGATCTTCGGTACCGCCAACGATGGCCCGCCCATCCCGGAATAATGTGATGCTCCATTCTCCCTGTTGCCATCGGACCAAGAAGGGATTGCTCCTCTCCAGTCCTTGGCCCTCCCATCGCTTGGCGATTTTCCCCAGATCGGTTTCCTGGGGATGGGTTGGGGTGATTTGGACGGCGTTGCGACCGCAGAGAACCGCCACATCCCCCCCCGCTCTGCCCCGAAGGAAATCGCGACTGCCTCGGCAGCTGGGGCAGCCGACGGAACGCAATCGATCGGTGGCGATGGACCGGAGGAGGTGACGCCAGCCATCGACCAGCATCATCTCCATTGGCATCGGTTGATCGGGATTGGACAGATACTGAACGGCCAGCATCGCCTGGTGCGCGGTGACCATCTGGACGGCAGGCAGCAGGACTCCCGCCGTGTCGCAGGTGGGTTGGTCTTCAGGGCGGGGTGGTTCGGGTACCAGGCAACGGAAGCAGGGAGTTCTCCCAGGTTGCAGGAAGATCACTTGCCCTGAGGCACCGACAACCCCGGCATGGACCCAGGGGATTCCCGTCTCCAATTGGCACTCGTTGATGACATAACGAGTCAGAAAATTGTCGGTTCCGTCGATCACCAGTTGGCACTCTCCGAGCAGTTCCTGCGCGTTTCGCCAAGTCAGATCGGCGACCTTGACCTCCGTTTTCAGTCCGCTCCAGATCGCCCTCAAATGGGTATCCGCAGCGACCGCCTTGGGGAGTCTCTGGCGGGCGTCGGAGTCGGTGTAGAGGACTTGTCGAGGGAGATTGTCCGCTTCCACCCAGTCGCGATCGATCAGTTGGAGGTGGCCGACGCCACAGCGGGCAAGTTGCATCGCCACCGAGGAGCCTAGGGCTCCCAGCCCAACGATGGCGACGCGCGAATCGAGGAGCCGTTTTTGCCCGGTGGGGCCAAGTCCCGCGAACGCCACCTGCCGGCGGAAACGGGGATCGAGCAGATTGCTAGCATCATGATCTTGGCGCGGATCCATCGAAAATCCCATTGCCTCCCGTCGACTGGCTCCCCTACACTCCCGCTTCGTTTGGTGGGCGTGGTCCACAGACACATCTTCGCATCCCCGAGCGGTCCGTCCAGGGCGCTGGCCGCGAAGAGCTTGGTCGACGCCCCATAGGTAGAGCTACTCACAGGTCGGAAGGAACCCCGCATGTCTCCCTCGGTCACCCTGATCGTTCCGGTGTTCAACGAGCAGGACAACATCCAGCCGCTTTACCAGCAGTTGCGACCGGTGATGGATCAAATGGGGGATGTCGAGTTGGTGATTGTCGATGATGGATCGACCGACGCCACGCCAGAACGCCTTCAGGAGATTGTGGTTCGCGATCGACGGGTGGTCGTCGTCCAGTTCCGTCGCAATTATGGCCAAACAGCGGCGATGCAGGCGGGCCTCGAGCAGGCTCGTGGGGATTACCTGGTGACGCTGGACGGGGATCTCCAGAACGATCCTCTGGATATCCCGATGATGCTGCAGAAGTTGGATCAGGGTTATGACTTGGTCCATGGCTGGCGCAAAGAGCGACAGGATACGTTCTGGACCCGACGTTTGCCGTCGATGATCGCCAATCGGTTGATCAGCGCCGTGACGCGATTTCCAATTCATGATCTGGGGTGCACCCTAAAGGCGATGCGTCGCGAGATCGCTGACGAACTGGAACTTTACGGGGAGATGCATCGCTTCATTCCGATCCTGGCGCATGGTCGCGGGGCGCGATGCGTTGAGGTGGAGACCCATCATCGGCCTCGCATTCACGGCAAAACGAAGTATGGACTGTCGCGTACCTTGCGCGTTGTGCTGGATCTGATTACCGTCAAATACCTGTTGGACTACTCCACCAGCCCGATGAAGTTCTTCGGACGCATCGCTGTGGGGTTGGTCGGTTTGGCGATGGCCGCCATCGCAGTCGTGATCGGCATGAAAGTGCTGGGTGGAGTCGATATGACGGGCAATCCGCTGCTGTTGCTGGGAGTGATGACCGGTTTGATGAGCATACAGGCGCTCAGCATCGGACTCTTGGGTGAAGCCTCCACGCGGCTATACTACAGCCGCAACCATCGCCGTCCCTTTGCCATCCGCAAAGTGACGGGGGGACGAACCGAAACGATCCCGATGCGTCGCACTGGCTGAGCCAAGTTCAGGGACGATGGATGCGGGAAGGACGATCATCCGATCGGATCCAGATAGCCCGCCGACGGAAAAGAGCTAGAGAAGGGATGGGCCGCGCGGTGGAGGGGAAAGAGCCGATCGACGTGAAGATGGCCGAGCGGCTGACGAAGCTGGAGATTCTGGTCGCGCACCAGCAGAAGGCTCTGGAGACGATGAACGAAGTGGTCGTCGACCACACCAAGGCAATGCTGAAGATGGAGCGATTGCTGGCGCGGATCGAAAACACGGTGCGCGAGATGCGGCGTGAGGCGACGGAGCGATCGAGAGATCCACGCGACGAGAAGCCGCCGCACTACTGAAAACCGGTCGGTTGGGGATTCGATGCGTCTTTCCGGTTGGCGATTTCGCCAAACGAAAGTGCCCCCGTTCGTCAGGAACGGTAGAAGCTCGCCAACAGGTGGATTCGATCCGCTAAGACGCTCCAGATCGGAACATCGATCGACTCCACTTTCCCTTGGATCGCTCTTCCAAGCTACCGGTGTGCCCAGTCGCTACCGGTGTGCCCAGTCGCTACGCGGTGTACACTGGGATTCGAAGCAGTGGATTGGAAAGAAGATCGACCCGATGGGAGGGATGGCATGCTGGCAGGCAGAAATGCAGTGGTGACAGGGGGAGCGTCTGGAATCGGTCTGGCCGTGGCCAAGGCACTGGTCGCCGATGGGGCTCGCGTGTTGATCGGAGGCCGCAGCGCCAGCAAGTTGGATGAAGTGACCGAGTGGGGAGGGACGTCCCTGATTGGCCAAACTGTCGACGTGGCCGACCGTCAGTCGGTTGCGGAGTTTTTCGAGCGAGCGCGTCGCGACCTAGGGCAGATCGATATCTTGGTTCATGCTGCGGGAGTCAACATTCCCAATCGAAGCATGGACGCGATGCGGCCGGAGCAGTGGGATGAGGTGATGGCGATCAATGCGACCGGCCCCTACAACTGCCTCCGCGAGGTGCTGCCAGAGATGAAAGGGCGGCGGGAGGGGACAGTCATTTTGATCTCCAGCGTCACCGGGAAGCGCGCCCTGGCTCTTGGTGGAGTCGCCTACTGCGCCAGCAAATTCGCCATGACGGCACTCGGGACCTGCGTGGCCAACGAGTGCTTGGAGGCGGGGGTGCGGGTGACCAATGTCTATCCGGGCGAGGTGGACACTCCGATTCTGGAGCAGCGTCCAACGCCGATCACCGCGGAGCATCGGGCGAGGATCCTGCGTCCTGAGGATGTCGCGTCGATGATTCTTTCGATCATCCGCCTGCCGGCTAGGGTGCATATCCCTGAGATCGTCATCAAGCCGATCACACAGTCCTGGTTCTAGGTCGTCGATCCGATGGTGTCGGCAGATGCCGGTCCCCGTTGCTTTTGGCAACTTGGTCATCCTTGGTTCGCAATCGTGACGGAGGGGGTGACAAGATGGCCGATCCAGTGGCTTGGGGACTGGGGATCTGTCTGATTCTCTTTTTTGGCAGTCTGATCCGGCTGACCTGGCGTGACCGAAGCCGCATGGAGACGGTGGAGCAATTTGTGGTTGCGGGCAGGTCGTTCGGGCCGTGGACTTCTGCCGGCGCGATGATCGCCGTCTGGTTTGGCGCGGAGTCGTTGATGTCGACGGCCAACCAGGTCGCTCAGCAGGGATGGTCCGGTGCGATGCTGGACCCGATCGGATTTTCGGTCTGCCTGGTCTTGGCGGCTGCGACGATTGCCCCAAGGATCTGGGAGCGAGGTCTGCTGACGGCAGGGGACCTTTTTCGACAGGCGTACGGTCGGTCGGTAGAAATGGCCGGCTCCTGGGTGCTTGCCATCAGTTACTTGGGCTGGATCGCTGCCCAGTTGGTCGCTTTTGCGACCTTGGCCGAAGTGGTTTTTGGGGCCCCGAGGTTCGTTTCCGTCTTCGCCATCGCATCGTTGGCGGCACTGCTGGCAGCGATTGGTGGTCTTCGATCGCAGGAGGGGAGCAATGCCTTGCAGTTGGGGGTGATTCTTGTCGGGCTGTTAGTGCTGTTGGCCAGTGCCTTGGGAACTACCGGAGGGGAGGTCTTCTCGCAGGGGATTCCCTTTCATCGCGGAGGTTGGTCGGAGGGATTGGCACCTGCCGTGGCGGCACTTCTGGCCGGGGCGCTGGGCAATCTGCCGATGCAGGATCTGGTGCAGAGGATCGCCGCCGCTCGCTCCCCCCGCATCGCTCAGATTGCCTGCCTGATGGCGGCGGGCGGATACATCGCAATCGGCAGCGTTCCGATGTTGCTAGGGGAGCTGTCCAACGACCTGTTGTCGATCGACGCCTCCTCCACAGCCGATCGCCTCACGCGGCTCAGCGATCGACTGCTCCACCCAATCGCCCAGGTCATTTTCCTGATGGCGATTGTCGCCACGGTGACATCAACATTGATTGGTGCCATCCTGGCCCCCGCTAGTCTTCTGGGTTGCAATCTCGCACAGCCGATCTGGGAGCGGTTGGCTCGCAGACCGATGGACCAACGTATCGGAGTGGCCTTTCAGCGGGTGGCGATTGTCGCGATGGCATGGATGAGCGCCTGGGTGGCGTGTGGTAGCGAGACGATTTACGATCTTCTGGAGAGCAGTTATTCGCTGGGGCTGGTGGGGTCTTTCGTCCCGTTTGTCGCAGCGCTCTATTTGAAAAACCCGCTTCCGCGCCAAGCCGCCTGGGGGTCGATGGCGGCTGGCATCGCGGTTTGGGCTTCGCTGCAATGGGGGCCCGATGTCGGCTGGAAGTCCCAATGGCTGGCGACCCCCACGCTTTGGCCAGCGATGCTTGGGGAGCTGGTTTTTGACCCGGCGGTGGGCGGGTTGGTCGCAGCGGCTGTCGGGTTCTTTCTCCCCCTTGGGCTCTCCCGCCGCAGCGCCAGATGAAACGATCGGATGGTTGCGGCTGACCCCCTTGGCCACCAGCAACCACGGCGAGTCGGTTTTCGGCTACCATAACGGAGAGTTCGGCGCGCGGTCGAATTCCGATGCGCCGAGGTGGTCAAACAGCTGGCCAAATGCAGTCCAGCAAGCGGAATCAATGAGGGAGATCCAACAATGAATCGAACAAATCCATGGAGCTGGGCGGCACTGGGGTTGCTCACCTCTGCCACCTTGGCCCCGATGGCAATTGCCGACGACTGGCCATCCTTTCGTGGAGCCGATCGATCGGGGGTAGCGGCTGACAAGAATCTGCTGGAGCAATGGCCGGCCGAAGGGCCAGCGATGATCTGGGAGGGGACAGGAGCAGGCCGAGGGTATGCCAGCGTCGCTGTGGCCGATGGAAAGCTGTTCACTCTGGGCGATGGGCTGTCCGATGCGCCGGATGCGGAAGAGTACCTGAGCTGTTTTGATCTGCAGTCAGGCAAAAGGCTTTGGATCGCCAAGACGGGAAGTCCCTGGACCGAAGGCCAGCCATCCTGGCAGAGTTCGCGTGGCACGCCGACAGTGGATGGAGATCGTGTCTATGTGATCACTCCGTTTGGTGTCCTGCTCTGCTGCAACACTGCCGATGGCAAAGAGAAGTTTCGAGTCGACTTGAAGGGGACCTACGGCGGCAAAAAGGGAGACTCCTGGGGCTACAGCGAGTCGGTGCTGATCGATGGAAATCGACTGATCTGCACCCCAGGTGGCGAGGAAGCCACCATGGTGGCGCTCGACAAGCGAACCGGAGAGCTGGTTTGGAAGTGTGCGCGCGCTGGGGATCGCGGGGCAGGTCATGCGTCGATCGTTATTTCCGAGCCATCTGGACGTCGCGTCTACGTCCAGACGACCGCCAGCGGAGCCCTTGGGGTGGATGCCGCCAGCGGCAAGCTGCTTTGGGAATACCCGATCGACCAGACCACCGCCGTGATTCCAACCCCGATCGTTCGGGGAGACTTGGTCTTCTTCTCCGCTGGATACAAACGAGGCGGCGCGTTGCTCAAGCAGGCCAAGGATGGCGACGGCGTGAAGATCGAAGAAATCTACGGACTCAAAACCGAACTGGCCAACAAGCATGGCGGTATCGTGCTTGTGGGGGATTACCTTTATGGCGATTCCGATGACCAGGGAATTCCGTTTTGTGCCGAGCTGATGACGGGGAAGGTGGTTTGGAAGAAGCGTGGTTCGGGGCGTGGTTCTGCAGCATTCACAGCAGCCGATGGGCACATCTATGTCCGTTTCTCCGATGGCACCCTGGCTCTCGCGAAGGCCGATCCAGGCGATTACACAGAAGTCGGGTCGTTCAAGATTCCCAATAGCAGTGAGCGACCCAGTTGGGCGCACATGGCGATTGTCGATGGCAAGCTGATTCTTCGCGAGCAGGACAAGATTTACTGCTACGATCTGCGGCGGCCCTAATCGCCGGCATTTGCCTAGGACTTCATCCCAATGAAGACTCCATGACTCACGCGGTGATGGAGTCTTTTTTTGTCGACAGCGGCCTTTCCATCTGCGATGCTGTTAGCGCAATTCGGGGAAGCGGTGGAAGTGGCTGGATCCTTAGGCGGGACCTCAGCGATCGTCGATCGACCCCTCCAGTTCGAGGGAATCTGTGTCCGGTGGTGTCACTCAGAAGGTGAGGATTCTCATGGCCAATAGCAAGCGGGTGCAAGCAGCAGGTCTCCGGAGCGATGCGGGTGAGCCACGAAGAAGGCATTCCGGCGATGGCACCCATCGGGGCTTGTTCGATCCGGTTGGATCGGTCGATCGCCGTGCCTTCGGTAAGGGACTGGTGGCTGCCAGTGCGATCCTCTCAGCGCCCGCCATCGTGCGGGGACGCCATCTCAATGAGAAGCTCCGGCTGGCGATCGTCGGCGTAGGAGGAGCCGGTGGCTTCAAGATGGATCAAATGAGCCAGACCGAACAGATCGCCTGCCTTTGTGATGTTTCAGAAAATGCACTGGGCAGCGCTGGATCGAAATTCCCTGAGGCGAGGAAGTTCACCGACTACCGCAAGCTGTACGACCAAGCCGATCTGTTTGATGCCGTGGTGGTCAGCACTCCAGAGCATACCCACGCCTTTGCGACACTTCCAGCTCTGCAGCTGAAGAAGCATACCTTCTGTGAAAAGCCGTTGGCCTACAACGTCTGGGAGACGCGTGTCATTCGGGAAGCGGCAGCCGCCGCAGGCGTCGCGACGCAGATGGGGATCCAGATCCATGCGGGTGAGAATTATCGGCGAGTGGTGGAATTGGTGCAAAGTGGATTCATTGGACCGGTCCGCGAAGCGCACGTCTGGGTGGGAAGAGCCTGGGGAAGGCAGTCGCCTGAGGCAGCCGAGCGGAATGGAGATTTGGTGAAGGTCCAGGAGCGACCCGAGGGGGAAAGTCCTGTACCGGCAGGGCTCGATTGGGATCTCTGGCTTGGACCAGCTCCCTATCGCCCTTTTCATGAGGTCTATTACCCTGGCCCCAAATGGTACCGCTGGTGGGATTTCGGCAATGGGACGATGAGCGATCTGGGGTCGCACTGGAACGACCTGGCCTTCTGGGCGCTGCAGCTTCATGCACCTACCTCAGTCGAGGCTTTTGGTCCACCACCTCATCCCGAACTGGCGCCGGCGTCGATGAGCGTCGTCTACCAGTACGGGGCGCGTGGAGATCTGCCGCCCGTGCAAGTGACGTGGTATCAGGGGGAGGATAAGCCACAGCTTTGGAAAGAGCAAAAGATTCCACAGTGGGGCAGCGGCGTCCTATTCGTGGGAACTGAAGGAAGAATGGTGCTTGCTGATTACGATAAGCACCTGGTGCTGCCCGAAGAGCAGTTTCGGGATACCAAACGTCCTGATCCCTATCTGCCCAAGTCGATCGGACATTACGCCGAGTGGTTGCATGCCTGCAAGACAGGGGATCCAACCACTTGCAATTTCGACTATTCAGGATGGCTGACCGAAGCGAACCATCTCGGAAATGTAGCGCATCGCGTCGGGCAGAAGATCGAGTGGGACAGCGCTGCGATGCGGGTCACCAACACCGACCGCGCCGAACCCTTTCTGAAGCGCGAGTATCGCCCCGGATGGAAGCTGATCTGATTCGGGGTTCATCGGGTCATGTCTTCGATCATTGCTTTTGATTTCTCACACTCAGTCCGCCGCGGCGGACTGTATACCTGCTCGTTTTCGATGCTCCAGGGTCCCAACGCTTCTTTTCGGGGCTTGAGTCGCACTTCATTGAGTGCGAGGACGAGTAGGATAAAAACCATTAGCTGATGCTCTTAAGCCACAACGATCCCTGAAGAGCCTGATTCGATTGGCTTGCGGGCCGCAGACCAGTCGCCAGAGCGAAGCCGCGACAGCGGCCAGGCGCGGGGTGACAGCAGAAGGAGGAGTTCGGGATGACGATGCAAAGCAGTTCCCCCGTGGCAACCTCGGACGGCGCCAAAGTCTGGGCGGGCATCGATGTGGGGGGCACCAGCATCAAGCTTGGCTTGGTGGCCGATGACGGATCCATCCTCGCCCAGAGGCAGATCGATACCGAGGAACCCAAGGGGCCGGCGGATGCCATGCGGCGTTCGGCTGAAACGCTGCGGTCGTTGGCGAGCCAGAAGAGCGTTCCTTGGGAGTCGATCGTCGCCGTGGGCTTGGGGACCCCTGGCAGTCAGGATATCGCTCGCGGGTGGCTGATCGAACCTCCCAACCATCCTCATTGGCATCACTTTGGAATCGTCGACTGCCTCAGCCAGCAGGTAGGCAAACGCGTTCACTTCGCCAACGACGCCAATGCGGCGGCCTATGGGGAATTCTGGCTGGGGCTAGGGAAGGGACGCGATAGCATGGTGCTGCTGACGCTGGGAACAGGCGTTGGAGGCGGTATCATCACCGATCACCAGCTGGTGGTCGGGGAGAATAGTTTTGGTTCCGAGTGCGGGCATGTCATTGTCGACGGAACGCCAGGGGCCAGGGACTGTGTCTGGGGTGGTGGGAAGGGGCACCTGGAGGCTTACTGCAGTGCCAGTGCGGTGGCGGCGATCACTGAAGAGCTACTGGGTGAGCATCCCACAAGCCTGCTTTATGCCCATCAGGGATCGGTGACCGCCAAGAAAATATTTCAGGCGGCGACGCAAGGGGATGCCTTGGCGCTGGAGCGGATCGCCCAGACCGCCTACTGGTTGGGGATCGGTATCGCGTCGATCGTTCACATGATCGACCCTGGGCTGGTCGTCCTGGGAGGTGCGATGGATTTTGGTGGGGCTCAGTCCCCCATCGGGGTCAAGTTCCTCAAGGACACTGTCGCTTCCTTCCGCGATCGCAGTTTTGATCATGTCTTTGCTGGGACCACGGTCGCCTTTGCAAAACTTGGGTCGGACGCCGGTTTCCTGGGAGCCGCCGGGATCGCTCGGCATCAGGAGCGGTACCCACGTCGGGGCAAGCAGGATACGATGAGCCTGTAGGACAGGTGACAGACGCTCCCATGGTGAGCCGTCTCTCCTGGTCGGATAGGATGGCTTTCCCCCTCGCCCAGGGGAAGGCTTTGGCTCTCCTGGGCCGAGGACATGCATTGATGGCCGATATTCCCATTGCCAACATTCGCAACTTCTGCATCATCGCGCACATCGATCACGGCAAGAGCACTCTGGCCGATCGGCTGTTGGAGCGGACAGGGACGGTGGAAGTCCGGAAGATGAAGGAGCAGTTGCTGGATGGGATGGATCTGGAGCGGCAGCGGGGGATCACCATCAAGGCCAAAGCGGTGACGCTGCGGCATCGGCTGGGTGGCCAAGAGTACGAACTGAACCTGATCGATACGCCTGGGCATGTCGACTTCCAGTATGAGGTTTCACGGTCGCTCACCTGCTGCGAAGGGGCGCTGCTACTGGTCGATGCGTTCCAGGGGGTGGAGGCCCAGACGGTTGCCAACGCCTACGCGGCGATGGAGCATGACCTGAAGATCATCCCGGTGATCAACAAGATCGATCTGAATCACGCTCGAGTCGATGAAGTGACCGAGGAGATGGAACAGATTTTGGGGATCGACCCCAAAGAGATCATCAAGTGCAGTGGCAAGACCGGTGTGGGGGTGGACGACTTGATTGCTGCGATCATCGAACGGGTGCCGGCGCCATCGGGTGATCCTAGCGCCCCGCTGCAGGCGATGGTTTTTGATTCCCACTACGACGATTATCGTGGTGCGATTACGTACGTGCGGGTGATGCACGGGTCGGTCAGCAAGCAGCAGAAGGTGCGATTTTTGAGGGTGGGTGCTACCTACGATTTGCTAGAGCTTGGGCATTTTGCTCCGGAACGCAAGCCAGCCTCTTCGCTACAAGCCGGCCAAGTGGGTTACCTGATCTGCAACATCAAGTCGCTTCAGGATGTACGGATCGGGGATACGGTGAGCGTCCCAGGGGACCATGCCGCCCAGCCGCTGCCTGGCTACCAGCCTCCCAAACGGATGGTCTACTGCGGACTTTATCCCAGTGATGGTCAGGACTTCACTGAGTTGCGGGACGCTTTGGAGCGGCTATCGATCAACGATCCCAGTTTTGAGTTTCAGCCGGAGACCAGCGAGGCGCTGGGGTTTGGTTTTCGCTGTGGCTTTCTGGGGTTGCTGCACATGGAGATCATCCAGCAGCGGTTGGAGGGGGAGTGCGATCTCGATCTGGTGCAGACCGCGCCCAATGTCACTTACGAAATCATCCGTCGAGGTGGCGAACGTCTGGAGATCCACCGTCCGCAGGAGGTGCCCGATTCGGGAGATATCGAAGAGTTTCGCCAGCCGATTGTGCGCGTCAATTTCGTCTTGCCCACCGAGTACATTGGCACCGTCATGACGCTCTGCCAAGACCGCCGTGGAGTGCTCAAGGCGAATGACTATCTTTCGCCGACGCGAGCTCTGGTTAGTTATGAACTACCGCTGGCCGAGGTGATCTATGACCTCCATGACAAACTCAAAAGCTCGACGCGCGGCTACGGAACAATGGATTACGAACTGATCGGGTACCAACCTGCCGATTTGGTCCGGATGGACATTCTGGTCAACGCCAAGCGGGTGGATGCGTTGAGCATCATCTGCGATCGCAAGGACGCCGATCGGCGTGGGCGAGCGGTTGTCAAGAAGCTCAAGGAAGAGATCGATCGGCATATGTTCGAGATCGCCGTGCAGGCGGCGATCGGTTCGCGCGTCATCGCCAGGGAAACTGTGCCCGCCATGAGAAAGAATGTCACCGCCAAATGCTATGGCGGCGACATCACACGCAAGCGAAAGCTATGGGCCAAACAGCGCGAAGGAAAGAAGCGGATGAAGTCGATCGGTTCGGTTGATATCCCCCAGAAAGCCTTCATGGCGGTATTGGATACCGGTAGCGAAAAGTAGGTTTCCCGTGATGGCCCGTCGCCGTCCTGGTGGGAAGCGACTTGGGGAGTGAGCGTCGCAAGCGTCAGCTAGGTCATGGCGATCATCGCCTTGATCACCCTGTTTGCTGGGTCGACCCACTCAGGAAACCGCTCGGCTGACTCACGGAAGGTCGCTTGGTGCGTGATCCAGGGTACCGTGTCGATCTTCCCCGCTTCGATCGCTCGCAGGATCTCCGGAAAATCGTTCGAACGCGCATTGCGGCTAGCCAAAAGGGTCAGTTCGCGCCGATGCATGATGGTGGCGTGCGGGAACTCCAGCTTCGCCTGGGTGATTCCAACGTAGACCAGCCGGCCACCAAAGGCGCAGTACTCCATCGCCGTCGACATGCTGGCCGCACTTCCCGTGGCATCGATCACCACATCGGCCATTCGGCCGTCGGTCCATGTTCGAACATGATCGATCGCCAACTGGGGTTGGGATGGGTCGAGCCGGATGGTGGCGTCGATCCCCATCCGTTCCTGGACGAACCGAAGTCGATCCTGGCTGAGATCTAGGACCGCGATATCGGCCTGCGAGAGTTTGGCGAACTCCAGGACCGATAGACCGATCGGCCCTGCGCCGATCAGCAGCAGCGACTCCTTCGCTCGGCATCCGCTTCGATCGACTGCATGCTTGCCGATCGCCAGGGTTTCCACCAGCGCCAGTTGGTCCATCGTCAGTGTCTTGGAAGAATGGAGTTTCCTGGCTGGAAGTAGAATCGTCTCCGTCAGCCCACCATCGCACATGACTCCCAGCGTCTTATGATGCTCGCAGCAGTTGGTCAGCCCCCGTTGGCACGAATAGCATCGCTGGCAGTTGAGGTAGGGTTCGACCGCGCAACGATCACCAACAGCGTGGTTCGATACACCTTCTCCCAGGGCGAGGATTTCGACTCCCAGTTCATGGCCAGGGATTCGCGGGTAGCTGAAGAAAGGCATCTTCCCCAGATAGCCACCGATGTCGGTGCCGCATACCCCCACGCGATGCACTCGCACCAATGCCTCACCGGGGCCAGGTTGTCTGGGAGCGGGAATGTCGATGTAACGGAACGTCTTGGGGCTTTCCAGCTGAAGCGCTTGCATGGGATTGGGTGTCTCTCATTTCAAAGAAAACCAGAGGGATTGTCACTTGGCGGATCCTCACCGGGATGCAGCGAGCGGGGCGCAGCGGCAGAATAGGGCTGGCCCCAAGTGGATGGAAGATCGATGGGGTCCACCTTCACGGCAACCTGCATCTGCTTCAGTTGCCCCCCCAGGTAAAGTCCGTTGATGGGAGTGACGTCTCGAAAGTCCCGCCCCCAGGCGAGTGTCACATGTTCGTGCCCGACCAGGGTGCGATTGGTGGGATCCAGATCGATCCATCCCAGTGGTCCAGCGTGGATCGAAAGCCAGGCGTGGGATGCGTCAGCGCCGATCAGCGCGCGGGCTTCTTTCGGTGGGTAGGTCTTTAGATACCCGCTGACGTAGCGAGCTGCCAACCCGACGATACGAGCGCAGCCGATGGCGACATGGGCAAAGTCCTGGCAAACCCCCCTTCGCTGCTGCAGCACCTCGATCAGTGGCGTGTCGATGACGGTTGACTGCGGACGATATTCGAACGCGTTATAAATTAGCTCATAAAGCGCCACGATGGCCGACAGGATGGGGCGGCCCGGAGTGAATACCTCGCGGGAAATCTCCCACAGCTCATCGATCAAAGGCACATACCGGGATGCGAATGCAAATTGCCAAGGACTCCGATCCCCGCCACCCTGAACCGCAGCGACTGTGTGAGATCCGGAGCGGAAGGTAGCGGTCTCCCAGGGAGGGCTGTTCTCGATGGCACCGCAGGGCAAAGGAGCACGGTCGATCTGGATCAATGCCTGATGGAGGATCTCCAGCGAATGATGTGGCTGCAGCAATTCGAAATAGGAGACGTCGTTCCCGAACCAGTCGTGACGGTGAAACCAATGCTGTGGCTTGGGATCGCTGAGGATAGCGTGTTCCAGAAGTTTCTGGGACGCATCGGATCTGGGAGTCAGCCGCAGTTGATTCTGCGAGTAGGAGACCGGGGAGGTGTACTCGTAACGGGTTCGATGTTCGATGCGGTAGGTGGTGGGCAACTTCGCTTCGATCCTCCGCTAGTCGATGACGGGTCGATGGGGATGGCTTACCGATGAATCGGTCGATGGCGGTTCAGGTTCCCTGAGGTCGGGTGGCCTGGGCATGAATCAAGTACTGAGCGTTGATCAGGTGGAACAGTTGGTGCAGTCTCGACATCAGCGATCCAGACCACAGGTGTAGCGACCCGTGCTGCCAGGATCGATCGGCGTGCGCCAGTTGATGAGGCGTGAGGCTCTGAATCTCCCGTTGCATCGCCTCAGCCAGTTGCATCCCTTCTTCCTCATCGGGCAATTCACACGCTTCGGCCAGTTGCCGGACATGCTCCACAATCCATTCTAACTGGTAGGCGATGCTTCGCGGATTGGTGTCGTCGGTGACCAGCAGATCAAGGACCCCCTCGAACGACCATGCCGCCAAGTAGCGGGCTCGGTACGTCAGCAGGCAATCGCTGGCGTCGATCATCGCCTCCCATTCGGCAGGGATCGGCAGCTCCTGAGCCGTCAGCTGGTGGACCACTGCCGCCATGCCAATGGCGCGCTCCAGACGCCGGCCCAGATCGAGGCTGCGCCACGCCAGGGTGCGCGTCATGCTTTCGGCAACCATCCCAAAAAAGGCTGAGACATCGTGAACGATGGTGTTGAGTCGATCGATGCTGTCGCGATCGACCGGGTCGGGATGATGATCAGCGTGAGCGGAACGGTCGAGTCGACCGAGGGTGTGCCAGGCATCCTGCGAGAGTCGATCTCGAAGCATCGAAGCGATCCGCCGGATGTTGGCGATATCGGAAAGCAGCGGCTGCCAGGGGAGTTGGTCGGCGTGGAACTGCTTAAGCTTTGGGGCCAGCAACGGAAGTGACGCCGCTAGCTCTGGAACGGCATACCCGGGGTCCACCAACCCACGATTGGCCAACTGGCGAATCAGCCCCGGCCACTCCGGTACCTCCGATGCGTTGGTTTCCCCAAACGATCGCTGGAGGGTGGTCCTCAGCAGCCTGGCACTGCCATCGATCCGCTCCACATAGCGTCCCAGCCAAAGCAGATTGTCGGCGACTCGACTGGTCAATTCGCTCCCAGCGCGACGGCGTGAAGCTTGCGTGGGCAGCGTCGCCGAAAGCAACGTGACGGGTGGCTGAGTTGACTGGGCACAAACCCAGACATCCTTGCTGATCTCTCCCCCCAGGCTGTCCCGCTCCAGTAGATCCAAGCTCCCTGCAACCCGCGCCAATCCTCCTGGCATGACGTGGTAGTCTCCATGGCCATCGGCCACCAGAAAGACCCGCAGCGCCACCGGCATCGCTTCGATCCATCCCTCGCGGCAGCTGGGGATGACCGAACGAGAGATTTTCTGTTGAGCGACATACTTGCGAGGCATCTGGCGAGCCAGTAGCTCCACATGACCCCACGATTCCACCTCGGGGCTGGATGCCGCGCGGGTTCTCCCGACCCGATAGGCGCTAGCGATTTTAGGGGCTGTCGGTTCCCAGTGGATGAGAGGCTTGGGGCTGTCCAACCATTGAGTAGGAATCGAAGGAAGCTGGAGTGGCATTCCGGTCCAGGCATGACAGATCCGATCGAGGAACGGGAAGAAAACCGCCGACTCCACCAAGGAACTACCCAGCGAGTTGATCACGCGCACGTTCCCTCCTCGTACCGCTTCAATCAGCCCCGCCACTCCCCAACGCGGGTCGCTCTGAAGTTCCAGCGGATCGCAGAACTGATCGCTGAATCGCCGCACCAGCACATCGACCGGAAGCAGGCCTCCCAGCGTCTTGAGCATCACTCGTCGATTGCGCACCGTCAGATCGGCGCTCTCGACCAGTGCGTAACCGAGGTAGCGAGCCAAATAGACATCTTCGAAGTATCCGGGGGTATCAGGGCCCTGCGTCCAGATGGCGATGCGGGGATTGGGAGCCGACCAAGGGGACTGCTCCGCTAGTAGACGCCGCATCGCGATGAAGAAGGGTGCGTGCCGCTGGACATGACAGTCCTGGAACGCCTGAGGATAAACCCGCGACAGGACGACGCGATTCTCTAGTGCATAGCCCATTCCCAAAGGTGCATCGGTCCTGTCGGCGACGACGTGCCAATGTCCTTGACGGTCGCGCGCCAGTTCGGCGCTGTAGCAGTGTAGCGCTGTCGTTCCCTCATGCATCAACCCATGAAAGGATGGAAGATAGCCCGGATGAGCAAAAAGTAGTTCGGGTGGGATCAGAGCCTCGGACAGCAAACGCTGCGGACCATAGAGATCGAGTAGAAGTCGATTGAGCAATCGGGCCCGCTGGCGAAGCCCGTCGGCTAACTTCTCCCATTGCCCCTGGCTCCATGGCCAAACCACCGGATCAACTTTCCATGGTCGTGCCGCGTCGCCTGAACCGGTCGCCATCCAGGAGATGGTGCCATGATCACGGACCAACCGTTCGATTCTCCTCACCGCTTCCGACCACTTCAGTTGCCTGACTTCAGGGTGCTCCAGAAATCGCTGCCAAGGACTTGGGGAATCAGCAGCCGGCACACCTAGCTCATCAAACTCCCCGAATGGAGGTCGGTAACCGACCTGGAGCTGATGCCAAGAATCGTCCTGGTCTCCAAGTGGCTCCATCGACTATCTCACCTCCTCCATTTCTACCCTCGTGCAGCGCGCCACACCTACGGACGTGGGGATCGACTCCGCAGCTTGGAGCTCCAATCCGATGGACCTACCAGCCGTGGCTTCTAGATCCAGAGACTTGCTAGTCCCAGCAACAGACCGATGCCCACCATGAAACCGGTGATCCACACACCCGTCTGCCATGCATACCGAAGGATCAAATCCCGTCGCTCGTGCCGCGTCGCCGCGATGACCAGGGCGATCGCTACCACCAGCGGCAAATACCAGAACATGTAACTGGGACTCATCGTGATCGACATCGATCAGCTCCTTGAACCTCACCGTCCCCTCCATGCGATCCGACGGGATCGAGCATCAAATAGGCGGTGACTCTCGAATGGCAGAGGCTGTGGCGGCTACGAAGGACTCGCACGTCCATCAGGAAAGATCGCTCTCCTGCAACGCTCCCGTGCTGCGGAGAGCCAGGGAGAGATCCAACCGTTTTGCATCGTCCCAAAGGCCTTCTAGATCGTAGAAGGCGCGGCTCTCCTCGTCGAACAAGTGAACCACGACTCCGCCGTAATCCAGCACGATCCAGCGCCCATCCTCGACCCCGGATAGTCCCAATCGCCGCTCCCCAAGCTCCTTGCGTAGCATCCTGTCGATCTCATCGCTGATGGCGACCAGCTGTCGACGTGAAGTCCCTGTGGCGATCACAAAGCAATCGAAAATGGGCGTCTGGTCGGAGACATCGAGAACGACGATCTGCTGGCCACGCAGTTCGGCGGCGATGCGAGCCGCCGCCATCGCGACTCGGCGACTGGCCTCTCGCTGTTCGGCCAAGCTGGGGGGCTGCGACGGCGCTCCCCTGGAACCGGCCTCAGCGGGATTTCCCTCCCGCCCTTCATCCCCCTGCGTCGTACTCATGCAACCAATGAACCTCTGGATCTATTGCGTTTAAGAATCATTTACACGGAACGACCCAAGCCGCTGTCGCACCCGCGTCCAACCAGGAAGGAACTCCCCAAATCCGTGAGACGAACATCCCTCCCATCGATTGACCACTCGTCATCATACCCGAACAGCCCCCAAGCCGAGAAGCTTTCTAGAGCGATCTACCAAGCGAACTTGGTTCTCGCGCTAGACCAGCGCGACGGATTCCCTTCAGGTTGGCTGACATCCATCCAACCCCTATTCTGTATTCCGTATTTCGTCGTTTTGCATTTCTTGGGAGTCCCACTCATGGCAGATTGGATTGAACCTGGTCAAAAGGCACCTGCGTTTTCAGGACCAACCGATCAAGGCAAAGTAGCCAAACTGAAGGACTACGCGGGCCAGTTTTTGGTTCTCTATTTTTATCCTCGGGATGACACCCCTGGGTGCACCAAAGAGGCTTGCGCCTTCCGCGATCAATCGAAAGAACTTGCAGAGCTTGGGGCTGCGGTGCTTGGCGTCAGCACCGATTCGGTCGCATCGCACCAAAAATTCCAAAAGAAATTCGAGCTGAACTTTCCTCTGCTGGCCGACGAAGATCACGCGATCGCGGAGGCCTACGGAGCATGGCGCGAAAAGAATATGTACGGCAAGAAGTCGATGGGAATCCAGCGATCGACCTACTTGATCGGCCCCGACCAGAAAGTGATTCATCTTTGGAAAAAAGTTCAGGTGGATGGTCACCACCAAGAGGTGATCAAAGCGATCGAAGCCGCCAAGAAGGCAAAAAACTGACTTGCCAAATCGCTGACAACCAGGAGAATCCCCCTTCATGGGTGGTTTTTGGCGTTGCGGGCTTGGGGCTCACCAAGCTGCCAAGATGCTTGCAAGGCGTATTGGAAAAGAAAAATGAACCGGCCGCTTTGATTTGCGATTGACGATCTTGCCCGTCGATCGATATCTTCTTACCTTCCCTGGCCCGGCGAGCCGTCTTGAGTGACGGTGAATTGGGATCGGAGACTTGAAAATCATTGGGTTATTTGGGCAATTGCCTTTCTTTGGGGTGCTTGAACGTGTCAACTGGATCGCATGAAGTCATTCGGATTCGAATGGAAGCTTACGACCATGCCGTGCTCGACCAGAGTGCCATGGAGATCGTCGAGACGGCCAAGCGGACTCACTCCGAAGTGCATGGTCCGATTCCCCTGCCGACTCGCATCGAACGGTATACGGTGCTTTCAGGGCCGAATATCGACAAGAAAGCTCGTCAGCAGTTCGAGATTCGGACTCACAAGCGATTGATCGATATCAAGCAAGCAACTGCGAGGACGATCGAGGCGCTCAATAAATTGAGTCTTCCAGCTGGCGTCGATATCAAGATCAAGGCGACGGCTAGGTAGTGTCGATTACTGGGTTTCCGGGACCTAATGTTTGGGTGCTAGCGAAATGAGACGGAGGCCATTGAGGTAACTTGCTGGGGTTGGACGACAGAGAGTAGTTCAACCATTTTCGGCATCTCCTCCATGGCAAGCGCGATTCATACGGGACAATGCGATGACTAAAGGTATACTCGGCCGTAAGGTCGGAATGACGACGGTATTTCAGCAGGATGGAACGGCAGTACCGGTAACGGTTCTGGAGGCCGGTCCCTGTTCGATCACTCAAGTCCGCACCCTGGATCGCGATGGCTATTCGGCCGTCCAGCTTGGATTTTCTGACAAGCCTCGTCATTTGGCGCGGCGTTCTGAGCGGGGGCATGTGGCTCCCATTGGCAGCATTCGCAGCAAAAAGCTGTCCGCCGCTGGCGTTCCTGTTGGGGAGCGAGCGGGTTGTGAGCCGAAGCGATTTATTCGCGAATTTCGGCTGTCGGAATCGGCTCAGTTTCCGGTGGAACTCAAGGTGGGTGGGGCGGTGACGGTCAACATCCTCGACGGAGTTGCGGCCGTTGATGTCACAGGGATCACCAAGGGTTGTGGTTTCCAGGGGACGATGAAGAAGCACGGGTTCAAGGGGCAGCGTGCCACGCACGGTGTCAAGAAGGTGCATCGTCATCCTGGGGGTACCGGTGCCGGTACCTATCCGGGGAACACGATCAAGGGAAAAAAGATGGCGGGTCGTTACGGAAGCGACCGTGTCACGATGCGAAATCTGAAGGTGGTGCGTGTCGACGCCGACAATCATCTTCTTCTGGTGCGCGGGGCGGTGCCTGGGCCAGCGGGTGCTTTTGTGATCATTCGCGAAACGAATAAGTTGGGCTAGGAAGCGTACGCAGGACGAATTGTCTGCCAGTCGTTGAAGGAATTGTGAGATGTCATCGGTGAAGTTGCCTGTTTACAGCCAGAATGGCGAGAAGGTTGGGGAGTATGAGATCAACCCCAGCGAGATCGCGCCGACGGTCAATAAGCAGTTGTTGCACGATGCGGTGGTAATGTACTTGGCCAATCGCAGGCAAGGGTCGGTGAAAACCAAGTCCCGCGGCGAGGTGTCGGGTTCCACCAAGAAGATGTACAAGCAAAAAGGGACGGGCCGAGCTCGTATGGGGTCCAAGCGGACGCCGCAGCGGCGAGGGGGCGGGCACGCCAATTCGCGACAGCCTCGCTCTTGGTACTACCGACTGAATCGAAAGGCTGTCCAACTCGCAACCCGTATGGCTCTGGCTCATAAGCTTCAGCATGGCTCGGTTGTGGTTTTGGATCGCTTGCAGATCGACGCACCCAAGACCAAAGTGATGGCGGAAACGCTGCGGAAGATGGGGCTGGAGGGGAAGACGGCAACTCTCGCGACCGCCTCGGTGGATCGCAACGCGTACCTGAGCGGTAGGAACATTGCTGGTTTGTCGGTCTCGCCAGTGACCGACCTGAATGCACTTTCGATTCTCGCTCCCAAGACTTTGGTGATCACAAGAGAGGCGATCGATTGGGTCGCATCGAAGTCGAAGGCGAAGGTGTCGGCCTAATCGATGGTGGAGAGGTAGTAGATCAGCCACCGTGGCAACGACCAGTGGTTGGGTGAAGCGGCAGGCGAAAAGGGTATTGGGAAGATGACAACCAAGCACGCAAATGCAAAGCACAAGCCATTCGGGATCCAGCTGCAAGCCCACCAAGTGGTGGTGCGGCCGTTGTTGACCGAAAAGGGGATTCATCGCGCTTCGCGCAATAACCAATACGCATTCGAGGTCCATCCGAATGCGACGAAGGATGACGTGCGATCTGCGATCGAGGAGCTTTTCAACGTGAAAGTGACTCGTGTTGCCACGCAGAACAAGCATGGGAAGAGTCGACGATTTCGCAACCGAGTCACACCGGCTCGGCCTTGGAAAAAGGCGATTGTGACGCTACATAGCGAGCATCGGCTCGATTTCTTCTAAGCCAGGACACCTTGCAACGACAACTCAGTCAAGTGGGACTGCCAGACCACTGAGGAAGAGAAGACGATGGGGATACGAGTTTACAAGCCAACATCTGCTGGGCGGCGGAACGCTTCGGTTAGCGATTTTGCGGAGTTGACCGAAGGTTACACCCCTGAGAAGTCGTTGATGGTGCGTCTGCGAAGGCCTGGTGGGAGAAACAACCAGGGCTTTATTACTGCCAGGCATCGTGGCGGTGGCCACAAGCGGCTTTATCGTGTCATTGATTTTCATCGCACCAAAGATGGCGTTTTGGGTCGAGTCGATTCGGTGCAGTACGACCCCAACCGATCGGCTCGAATCGCCCTAGTTCACTATCAGGACGGCGACAAGCGTTACATCATCGCTCCCGACGGAATGAAGGCCGGGCAGGTGATTCAGAACGGTCCCGACGCTCCACCTGTGATGGGCAACTGCCTGCCGATGAAGAACATTCCTCCGGGAACGGAAGTTTGCTGCGTTGAGATGACTCCAGGGCGAGGCGCCGCGTTGTGCCGCTCGGCTGGCGTCTCAGCAGTTCTGATGGCTCGCGAAGGTACCTGGGCACAGCTGCAACTTCCAAGTGGGGAAGTCAGGCGTGTTCCTAATCGATGTCGAGCGACGATCGGCAAGATCAGCAATACGGATCACGATGCCATTTTGATTGGCAAGGCGGGCCGCAATCGATGGAAGGGGATTCGCCCCTACGTTCGCGGCACAGCGATGAACCCACACGATCACCCCCACGGTGGTGGTGAAGGCCGTACGAAGGGTGGGCGACACCCCGTGAGCCCAACCGGTAAGTTGGCCAAGGGTGGATCGACACGTCGTCCGCGTAAGCCGTCGAATTCCGCGATTGTCCGCCGGCGGCGGTCGGTGCGGTATGGGCAGCTGAAGTTGAAGTAATCGAACGATGGATACGAAGAGGGGCGGAAGCTTCGCTTTTAAAATAGTTCAGTTTCCGGCCGGTAGACGAATCGACGACCGTTGAAGGAATAGGTGCATCGGATATGGGAAGGTCAACAAAGAAGGGGCCGTTCGTCGACCCCAAGGTCTTTGCCAAGGTGATGAAAGGTCGGGAATCGGGGGGCAATGCACCGATCACGACTTGGGCGCGACGATGCACCATCGTTCCAGAGTTCGTTGGTGCCACGTTCATGGTGCACAACGGAAAGACGCACATCAAGGTCTTCGTTACGGAAGACATGGTTGGGCATAAGCTGGGCGAGTTCGCTCCAACGCGGACATTCCGCGGGCACGGCGGCAAGGGGAAGAAGTAGGCTGAGGTTTGGTCAGGAAGTCAGGAACATCCAAGATGTCATACCGAGCAGTCCATAAGTACGCTCGCATCAGCGCTCGAAAGGTGCGGCCGCTGGCGGATATGGTCCGCGGCAAATTTGCCGATGAGGCGCTGGAGATCCTGCGTTACCAGCCGGCTCGTGGGGCCCGAATGTTGGAGGCCGTGTTGCAAAGCGCGGTCGGCAGCGCTCGCGATCCCGATCAGAATGAGGGCCAATCGATTGGTCCGGAAGAACTGGTGGTGGTGGAAGCAAAGATCGACGGGGGGCCAATGTTCAAACGGATCCGGCCGATGTCCCGTGGTCAGGCTTTCGGCATTCTCAAGAGGACAGCTCATATCACCGTCGAATTGGAGCGGATCTCGGATCTGTAGTGGTGCACCATGGGACAAAAGGTTAATCCGGTCGCGTTTCGAACTGGCATTGTCATTGGCTGGAAGAGCCGATGGTATGCGAGTAAGAAGGAGTATGCGGAACTTCTGGTGGAAGACCAGAAAATTCGTAACTTCATTAAGAAGCATCCCAGCAAATCGCAGTATCGTGCGGCAGGGATCGACCGAATCGAAATTGAGCGAACTCGCGACGAAGTCCGCGTTTTGCTCTACGTCGCTCATCCTGGTCTGATCATCGGGAAGAAGGGCCAGGACGTCGAAGTATTGCAGGAAGAGCTTCAGAATCTGATCGGCCGCCGGGTCAATTTGAAAATCGAAGAAGTCAGTCGCCCTGAAATCCAGGCGCAACTGGTGGCCGAAGATCTAGCACAGCAGATCGCAAAGCGAGCTAGTTTCCGACGGACAATGAAGCGAGCCATTGAGCAGACGATGGAGGCGGGGGCCAAGGGGATCAAGATCCAGATGGCTGGACGTCTAGGGGGAGCCGAAATGGCGCGACGCGAAAAGGCGAACGCAGGCGCGTTACCTTTGAGCACCCTACAGGCGAAGATCGACTACGGTTTCGCTGAAGCATCGACGCCGCAAGGCAATATTGGAATTCAGGTTTGGATCAATCAGGGTACTTACGCGGGAGATGGTAGCGATGGCGCTGATGCCCAAGCGGGTCAAGCACCGAAAAAGCCAAAGAGGACGTATAAAAGGTAACGCGACACGCGGCAATAAGGTCGTCTTTGGTGATTTCGGACTTCAGTGCGTTCAGCCTGGTTGGATCCGAGCCCAGACGATCGAAGCCGGTCGTATCGCAGCCAATCAGTATGTCCGTGGCGAAGGACGCCTTTACATCCGGATTTTCCCTGACAAACCGGTTTCATCGAAGCCGCTCGAAACCCGAATGGGTAAGGGTAAAGGGGAGCCGGAATACTGGGTCGCGGTCGTCAAGCCGGGGACTGTTTTATACGAATTGGCGGGAGTCAGTGAGCAGCAGGCGAAGGTCTGTTTCGCTCGTCTGGCTGCCAAGATGCCAGTGAAGGTCAGATTGGTTCGGCGACGGCCTGCGTAACCAGTCGGTGGATCGGTGGAGTGGTACTGGTCCAGCGTTGGATGCAACTAGTAGGGGAACCGGGGATGAAAATTGCAGAACTTCGCGAGATGAGCGACGAGCAACTGGAACTGACAGCGAAGGAAGCGGCTGAGACGCTCTTTCGGGTGCGGATTCAGGCGCAGACCGAACGGGTTACGAAGCCCAGCGTGGTGCGTAGCAATCGACGCCTGATCGCTCGGGTTAGAACGCTGCAACGGGAGCGGTCGGGGAAGAGCAGTTAGTGCCGCCGGATGCTGGCTCCTGATGAGTCAGGCTCTAGGCGGTGGTGGTGAGTTACAGCAGACAGACAACGCAACTGGATCAATCGGGAACAGTCAAGATGCCAAGGCGCGTGTTGGTGGGTGTCGTCAAGACGGATCGCGTGTCGCAATTGCGGCGAGTGGAGATTGAGCGACTTGTTCGACACAAGAAGTACAAGAAGATCATCCGCAACCGGACGGTCTGTCACGCGCACGATGCCGACAACGTATCGTCCATCGGCGACCGGGTGGAGATCGAAGAGACCCCTCCCATGTCGAAACTGAAGCGTTGGCGGGTGGTCCGCGTGGTGGAAAAGAACAAAGAAGTCGACCTCGCCTCCATGAAGGCGCGGCGTAGCGAGGCGGCTGGCAGCGGAGAGCTGACGGCGGTCGTAGGGGAGTAAAGCAGCAATGATCCAGCAGGAAACCAGATTGCAGGTGGCCGATAACACCGGCGCCAAGGAAGTGATGTGCATCAAGGTGCTCGGTGGATCGCGTCGTCGATTCGCCGGCATTGGGGATGTGATCATTTGCTCGGTCAAGAGTGTGATCCCCGGCAGTGAAATCAAGAAGAAGGCGGTGGTTCGTGCCGTTGTGGTGCGTTGCAAGCAGCCAAGCCGCAGAGCGGACGGTAGCTACATTCGCTTTGACAGCAACGCCGTGGTGATTATCGACAAGGATTCGAATCCTCGCGGGACTCGTATTTTCGGCGCCGTGGCGCGAGAACTGCGGGATTTGAATTTCATGAAAATCGTCAGTTTGGCGAGCGAGGTGGTTTGATGTGGATTCGTATCAATGACATGGTGGAAGTGATATCGGGACGAGACCGCGGGCAGCGTGGTAAGGTTCTGAAAATCGATCGTGAGGGAAACCGAGTCGTTGTGGAGGGGATGCAGCGGGTCTACAAGCACGTGCGCAAGAGCCAACGCAACCCTCAAGGGGGTCGGTTGTCGAAAGAATCCTACATCGATGCTTCGAACGTGATGCTTGTTTGCCCACAGACTGGCAAACGGACTCGCGTCGGAGTGAGGTTGACTGCGGCGGGTGCCAAAGAGCGATTCGCCAAGAAGAGTGGTGTTTCGCTTGGGGAAATCTCACCGGCCAGTCGGTCCTAGTTCAGATTTAAGAGATTGTTTAACAGCGGGTCTTCAACCTGGCGACGCGGACTATCGGCGACACGATAGCTCGGCATTGGGTGCCAGACGAGACCTAAATACCAGATGGAAATGAGTAATCCGATGGCTCCTCGATTGCAACTGAAGTACCAGCAGGAGATCGCTCCAGAGTTGGCGAAGCGGCTGGAGATTTCCAATGTGATGGCGGTTCCTCGACTGGAGAAGGTCATCATCAACATGGGCGTTGGTTCGGCCATGCAGGACAAGAAGAACCTGGACATCGCCGCGGATGCACTAACCGAAATCGCAGGCCAGCGTCCTGTGCTGACGAAGAGCCGTGCTTCGATCGCCGGTTTCCGTTTGCGGGAAGGGGTTCCGATTGGAGCCAAAGTGACGTTGCGGCGTGCGAAAATGTATGAATTCCTTGATCGGTTGATCAGCATTGTTCTGCCGCGAGTTCGTGACTTTCGTGGTGTTAGCCGAACGGCGTTTGATGGCAATGGGAATTACTCCCTTGGGCTTTCCGAGCAGTTGGTTTTCCCGGAGCTCAATCCGGACAAGTTCACCAAGCCGCAGGGGATGAACATCACCGTGGTTACGACGGCCAACACGAACGAAGAAGCGTTCCAGTTGCTGGAACTGCTAGGAATGCCTTTCCGTGCTCCACGAAAGCCAAAAGGCAGTTGAGATCAGCCAATTGAAGTGTCAATGAACGACAGGTTCCTGGTTTTTGAATTGGAAGCGTAAGCTGTGGCAAGCAAAAGCAAGATCGCGAAGGCAAATCGCGAACCGAAATTTTCGACGCGGCGGGAGAACCGCTGCAAGTTATGCGGACGCCCCCGCGCCGTTTTCCGCAAGTTTGGAATCTGTCGCATTTGTTTTCGTAAACTGGCGGACCAAGGGTTGATTCCTGGTGTCCGCAAGGCGAGTTGGTAAGGAGGGGATAGCACCATGATGACCGACCCAATCGCCGATATGTTGACCCGAATCCGCAATGCGGTGCGCGTGGAGCGACCTTTTGTGGAGATGCCCCTGTCGAGTGTTCGACGCGGTTTGGCTGAAGTGCTGAAGCGCGAAGGATATATCTGGGATGTCACGGAAGTTGATGGCGAGACGTTCAAGCAGCTTCGGTTGGAATTGAAGTATGGGCCAAATGGCGAGCGATTGATTCAGAGCATCAAGCGAGTCAGTAAGCCTGGACGGCGAGTTTACGCCAAGAGCAAGGAGTTGCGACCAGTCCTCAACGGTCTGGGAATCTCCATTGTCAGCACCAGCCGAGGTGTGCTCAGCGATCGCGAAGCGAGGCAGCAGAATCTCGGTGGCGAAATCCTTTGTGAAGTTTGTTAGTGGACTGGTAGCAACATGTCACGCATTGGTAGAAAACCGGTCTCTGTGCTCGATGGCGTCAAAGTCAGCATCGCTGGCCGTACGGTCAGTGTCGAGGGTCCCAAAGGGAAGCTGGCGTTGGAGCATCGGCCGGAGTTGACTGTCGAAGTGTCCGGGGACGGAAAGAGCGTAACGGTCAACCGCCAGGATGATGAGCGGATGAGTCGCTCGCTTCATGGTCTGACCAGGGCTCTGATCAGCAACATGGTTGTTGGCGTCAAGAACGGGTACGAGAAGCGGCTTGAGATTCAAGGTGTCGGATACCTTGCGGCCATTAAGGGAAAGGTGCTGCAACTTCGTGTCGGGTTCGCCAACGAACTGCAAGTGGATATCCCCGATGGTTTGGAAGTGACTTGCCCCGATCAGACGCACGTCGTGATCAAGGGTTGCGACAAGCAACAAGTTGGGCAATTCGCTGCTGCGGTTCGGTCGTTGCGTAAGCCTGAGCCTTACAAGGGTAAGGGGATTCGCTACCAGGGTGAAGTGGTCAAGATTAAGGCAGGTAAGAGCGCGAACTAAAATCGCTTGATCGAGCGGTTTTTGTTTGATCCGGATGGGGCGTGGTGGTCCAGGCGACAAGAGAGAGAGTGTGGGACTGTGAAGATTCGAAAGATTGTCAACGGACAGCGGCTTCGAAGGAAGTATCGAGTTCGCAACAAGATTCGCGGAACTGCTGATCGTCCGCGGCTTACAGTTCATAGGACCTTGACAGGTTTCTCTGCCCAGTTGATCGATGACCTTGCCGGAAAGACCTTGGTTTCAGGGTCGACGCGTGAGAAAGACCTGCGGGGTTCGATCGGCTACGGCGGCAATTGCGCTGCGGCCGCGAAGCTCGGCAAAGTGGTGGCGGAACGAGCAAAGGCGGCTGGGATTGAGCGGGTGGCTTTTGATCGTGGCCACTGCCGTTACCATGGGCGGGTTGCTGCGTTTGCAGATGCTGCACGCGAAGCTGGGCTAGATTTCTAATTCGGAATAGGAACATGGGCTGTGGCCCGCACATTTTGTACAGCGAGTGGAGCATAGCGTGTCAAAGACTACTGAGACCGGCACACAGCAGGGTGATTTGATTGATCGGGTGCTCAAGATCAAGCGATGCGCAGCGGTGGTCAAAGGGGGCCGGCGTTTTTCGTTCGCTGCCTTGGTCGTCGTAGGCGATGGTAAGGGGCGCGTTGGCTATGGCTACGGAAAGGCGAATGAAGTACCGCCTAGCGTCGCCAAGGCCCAGAAGCAGGCGATGCGAGACATGGTTGACGTCCCGGTGACCGACGGCACCATCCCACATGCCGTCTGGGGCCATTACGGCGCTGCTCGCGTTCTTCTGATGCCAGCTAGCCCAGGTACCGGGATCATTGCTGGACAGGCCGTGCGTGCCGTTTGTGAAGCGAGCGGGATTCACGATATCCTGACGAAAAGCTTCAGTTCAAACAATCCAACGGTTTTGATCAAAGCTACCTTCGACGCGCTCCGCAAATTGCGGACACGTGAAGATGTAGCGCGTTTGCGAGGAGTGAGCGTCTGATGGGACTCCATGAAGTCAATGAAGGTATTCAGACCAACCGGAAGCGAAAGCGGCTGGGGCGCGGTTTGGGGTCGGGCTTGGGTAAGACTGCCGGACGCGGTAGCAAGGGACAGAAATCCCGCAATGGTTATTCGCGCCATCCCACCTTCGAAGGTGGGAACTTGCCGATGGTTCGCCGTGTTCCAAAGCGGGGGTTCAACAACCGTTTCGCTAGAACCGTCTATGCCATCAACGTCGGCGAATTGAACCGTCGATTCGATGGCTCGCAGCCGATAACGCCTGAACTGCTTCGGTCGAGCGGCGTCGTGAAAGCCGTTTGTGACGAAATCAAGGTTCTTGGTGACGGGGAGGTCACCAAGAAGCTTCAGGTTGTGGCCAATCACGTCAGCCAGGCCGCTCGTGAGAAAATCGAGAAGGCGGGTGGAACGGTGACCGTCGTTGCGGCTCGCCGGACCCCGGACGAGCGTGTTGAGGCTTTGCAGGCAGGGCAGAGTTGATCGGGTGAGGTCGGTCGTTCCATATGGACAATCGGCTTCGATGTGGCGACAATAATGCCGACTTGAGTCGGTGGCCTAGTATTGCCCGGACCGCTCGTCAGTGGTCCGGGATTTTTTTTGTCGATACACTCCGTGGTCCGAACACGGGATGCTAGAAGGATCGCCAGCATGTTGGAAAAGCTTCGCGTTGTTTTTACCATTCCGGAGTTGCGGCAAAAAATCCTTTTGACGCTTCTTTTGCTAGGTGTGTATCGCATCGGGTATCAGATCCGTTTACCGGTGGTCAAGAACACGTTCCAGCAGTCGGCTAGCGACCTGAACTCCTTCCTGGAAAAGGTTTCGGTCTTTGCCGCAACAGACTTGCGATCGCTGACCATCTTTGGTCTGGGAATCATGCCCTACATCTCGGCGTCGATCATTTTCCAGTTGTTGGGTACCTTCTGGCCGCCCATTGAGCGTTTGCGAAAAGAGGGGGAAGCGGGTCGCAAGAAGATCAACGAATACACTCGGTATTTGACCGTGCTGATCTGTGTCATCCAGAGCTGGGTCTATCTGAGATACATGGGAATGGACGGCCAGACCGGCCGGGTCGCGGAACAGTTCTTTGCCGACGGAACCCAGTCACTTTCTTTTGGATGGCAACTTGCGGCAGTCGCCATCATGACTTGCGGCACCGTCTTCCTGATGTGGCTTGGCGAGCAGATCGATGAATACGGGATCGGGAACGGGATCAGCCTTTTGATCATGGCGGGCATTGTAGCGCAGATGCCTAAGGCGATTTGGGACATTCGTCAGAACATGCAGTCATCCCTATCTGGCTTGACGCAAGGAAAAATCGGCCCCGATGTGCTACTGGTGCTAGCCGTGCTTTTTGTTGCTGTTGTCTTTGCGGTGGTGTTCATCACCCTGGCGCAACGTCGTATTCCGACTCAAAGCGCCAAACACGTCCGAGGTAGGCGAGTTTACGGTGGTACCAAGCAGTATCTGCCTTTGCGGCTCAATCAGTCGGGTGTGATGCCGATCATTTTTGCCAGCAGTTTGCTGATGATTCCAGGGGTGCTTTTTGGAGCATTGGCGGCGTTGGTCGCCGGACGTTCGGATTGGTGGACTGCTCTGTTCAGCGGTTTGGCATCGATGTTTCAGGGTGGTACGTCGTTCATGTACAACCTGCTCTTTATCGCACTGATCTTTTTCTTTTGCTATTTCTGGACGTCGATCACCTTCAACCCGAAGGAAATGTCAGACAATCTGAAGGATCACGGGACCTTCATTCCTGGATATCGACCTGGAAAGCGGACGGCGGACTACCTAGAGAAGGTGATGGTTCGCATCACCTATGTTGGGGCGGCCTTTTTGGCGGCGATTGCGATCATCCCAACAATGGTCTCCTCTCAGGTTGGCGTACCCTACAACGTCGCTGCATTTTACGGTGGAACCGGCCTATTGATTGCCGTCAGCGTTGCCTTCGATTTGATACAAAAAATCGACAACCATCTGCTGATGAGGAATTACAAGGGACTATTGGAGTCGTAATCGGACTGTGCCTGACTGAAAGGCGTGGCCCCCTGCCTTCTTGGGATTGATCTGGTGCGCTGCCGATCAGCCGTTTGGGTTGGGACAAAGGGGTAGACCCAGTCGGCCACTCCAAGGGAAATACCCATGCGCATTGTGTTCATCGGGCCCCCAGGAGCCGGTAAGGGGACCCAATGCAAAAAATTAATCGATCTCCTGGGCATTCCCCATCTTTCGACTGGGGATATGCTTCGTACCGTGCGTGAGCAGGATACGGCGTTAGGAAGATTGGTGGGGTCCTATCTGGATTCTGGGCAACTGGCTCCCGATCATCTCGTGATGAGAATCGTCACGCTTCGGCTTCAAAAGCCAGACTGCATTCCGGGGGTCTTATTTGATGGATTTCCCAGAACGCTGATTCAGGCCCAATTGCTGGACGAGTATTTTGAGCAGCATGACCAAGGTCTCAACTTGGTCCTTCAACTCGTGGTCCAGGAATCGGCTTTAATCGACCGATTGGTGCGCCGCGCCGCCAAAGAAGGCCGACGGGACGATACCTATGAGACGATTCAGGCTCGATTGAATGTCTTCAACCAGCAGACGATGCCGCTGATCGATTACTACCGGAAGAAGAATTTGCTGGTACCGATCGATGGGATGCAGGATCCAGAAGTGGTGTTTGAGGCGATACAGGTCGAGTTGCAGAAGAGGAAAAATGCTCCCATCGGCTAGTGAGCCGCGATTCCCGCATCAAAAAAGATGCGACCCTGTGACCTGCAATGGGAAACTTGATCGGGATGCCTTGAACTCCATCGCTAGACAGAATAATCCCTGATGGTCAAGATTCTTCGCCCCCATGTTTTCTGGCAACATCCTGCAGCTCCCTCCTCGGCTCGCGCGAAGCCGCGAAGGCATGGCGAGCCCATTGCTTTGCGATCCCTGACTGGGGATCCAGTTAACTTTTTTCGGTGGGTTGTATTTTTTAGCTGCTAACCGAACCGTCAGGTCAAATCTCGCATGGCGAGTCGTCGTGATCAGACGAACGATCTGATTCTGTTCTTACTTCGCGTCTTGGCGTCTTCGCGTGAGACTGGTCTGCTACGAAAAAACTGATCCATGGGTGATGAAGGTCTCGTGAGCATTTTTGCAAGGAGACCTTAGATGAGCAAGCAGAGACGGAAACGGCACACTCCGGAACAGATCGTGGCAAAGTTGCGTGATGCACCATCCTGCAACTACCTCCTCGGCTCGCGCGAAGGCATGGCGAGCCCAATCGCTTTGCGATCTCTGCTTGGGGATCCAGTTGACTTTTTTCGGTGGGTTGTATTTTCTAGCTGCTAACCGAACCGTCAGGTCAAATCTCGCACGGCGAGTCGACGTGATAAGACGAACGATCTGATTCTGTTCTTACTTCGCGTCTTGGCGTCTTCGCGTGAGACTGGTCTGCTACGAAAAAACTGATCCATGGGTGATGAAGGTCTCGTGAGCATTTTTGCAAGGCGACCTTAGATGAGCAAGCAGAGACGGAAACGGCACACTCCGGAACAGATCGTGGCAAAGTTGCGTGATGCACCATCCTGCAACTCCCTCCTCGGCTCGCGCGAAGCCGCGAAGGCATGGCGAGCCCAATTGCTTTGCGATCTCTGCTTGGGGATCCAGTTGACTTTTTTCGGTGGGTTGTATTTTCTAGCTGCTAACCGAACCGTCAGGTCGAATCTCGCACGGCGAGTCGACGTGATCAGACGAACGATCTGATTCTTTTCTTACTTCGCGTCTTGGCGTCTTCGCGTGAGACTGGTCTGCTACGAAAAAACTGATCCATGGGTGATGAAGGTCTCGTGAGCATTTTTGCAAGGCGACCTTAGATGAGCAAGCAGAGACGGAAACGGCACACTCCGGAACAGATCGTGGCAAAGTTGCGTGATGCACCATCCTGCAACTCCCTCCTCGGCTCGCGCGAAGGCGCGAAGGCATGGCGAGCCCAATTGCTTTGCGATCCCCGACTGGGGATCCAGTTAACTTTTTTCGGTGGGTTGTATTTTTTTGCTGCTAACCGAACCGTCAGGTCAAATCTCGCATGGCGAGTCGTCGTGATAAGACGAACGATCTGATTCTGCTCTTACTTCGCGTCTTGGCGTCTTCGCGTGAGTCCAGCCGACTCCAATAACCGATCGAAAGGGCCATCACGAGGCAGAAGACTCCCTGCCTAGAGGCCAAGTGCCAAGTTTTCCCTAGCCCATCTGGGATTCATGTCGTTGGTGGTCCCGCTTCGAATTCGTCATGGAACGCCACCGAAAGGTCCGTGATCTAACGCGAAGAGCGGGCTGCAATTCGAGCATGGAAAAGGTTGTGTCGTTGTGGAGGGGCCATGAACCTGCAATACCGCCCCTCATGGCACGGGCGTCCCGCCTGTGCTGGATAGCAATGAATCTAAAAAATCACACTGGCTCTCACGTCGCATTGGTACAAACAGGTTGGCCGGACGGATTCCTACTAAGCGCATAAAAAAACGCACTCTGAAAAGAGTGCGTTTTCTTAGAATGGCTTTTGTCGCGTTCGATGTTACTTGCGACGGAATCGGCGGACAGCGAATCCAGTTGCACCGAGACCAAAAATTGCCAGCGACGCAGGCTCGGGCACCGCTGCAGGTGGATCCATTGCAAGCGTTACCGCCACGGAATAGAAGCTTCCGGTCTTCGTGACAGAGATATTCAAGAGCGCGGGGGTGTCTGTAAACCCTGCCCTTGACATGGTTCCGGCGAAGGACATCGCTCGGGTGCCGTTGCTTCCACCCGATGAGGTCCAAGTATCGCCAGTCCATGTGCCGCTGAAGTTGCCAGCTGCACCTGAAATTGGTCCCATGGCAGTGCCGTTGGTGACCTGGTAGGTGCTGATGTTCAATGTGCCCCAGCCCATGCCGACCGTAAAATCGCCAGCGGCTGTGTTTGCTGTCTGGAAATCAATGATCTGCGAAGCCGTTGGCAGCGTTGGGTCGACAAGGTCGGTCAGCGAATTGTTGAAACTCGCACCACCCGTCAGCATCGCCGCAAAGGAAACTGAGCTTGTTGCGATCGTCGCAACCAAGCCCATCACCAAACTCGAAACGAATTGTCTCATAAGCCATCTCCCGTCAAAAAGTTGAAAAAACATGACTCCAGATATTCCGCACCTGAATAGAGCACCGTATCGGATTTTGGGATCGATTGCAATCAAAGTGCATGGGAATTCATCGTGAATTAAAAGTCACTTTTTAGAAGGCTTCATGCAACCCGATTCTTCGGCAATTTTTAGCTCCAGAGTGTGAATGGGTTGATTGCGTCGAGTGGGAGGCTTGAGTGTTTTGTGTGGTTTGAAATGATTGTGATGGGGCTTACCATCTCCTTGGGGTGCAAATCATGCGACTAAACGTGGGAGCGTTGCGTAAACGTGAGAGCATTGCGAGGAAGAGGAACAAGCAGGTATGGGCCTTATCTTTCTGTTCCATCCATCGCGGAATATGCAGACCCAATCGACCGATAGAGCATCCCTCCCTGCTTCGTCGTTCCTACGCAGCGAGCCTCCTTGAGGGAGGATAAAGAGTCGATCTGCCCCGCCATGATGCAGAGTCACAAACAAATCTCAGCCTACCTGAGGGAGGCTGACTGGATGCTGTGGCCACCAATCATTTTTGAGTCGCGACGGTTTAACGATCGCAATCCACACAAATCCCAGTTGGGCCTTAACAGGTTGGTTTGACGAAAGGAAATATGCTGCTAGCAAAGACCGGAGATGGTCATGGCCTACTAGGCATCGCAATGCACCTGATCTTGAACGTTCCGTACTGGCTGGCGTGCGGTGGGCTGGGCGTCCGGACGTTCATGGAACGGATACGGCATAGCCGAATAATTTCCGCAAGGTGAATTTATTACCCAGACTTCCATGCTGTTAATCTGGGATGTTCTTGCTGGGGAAGACATGCCTTGTCATGCCGCCGACCTCGCCGAACCGATTCTAAGGAGGACTCGGTCGGGAAAGGCGTTCGCCCGGCGGAACCGTTGTTGGCCCCAGCGCAAAGTGCTCTTCGCATGACCGACCTGCTACATTCACTCCCCGTTCGCTTATCCCTGATGGCTTCTATCGTCGGTGGATTTGCACTGGGGATGGCCGATCGGTCGGCCGGCTCGGAGGGATCGCTTCGCGAAACTCCGATCGTCAAGGCGATTCAAAATGCCGAAGCTTCGGTAGTTAACATCCAGGGAAGCAAGTCCGTCAAGGGGGAAGCTGCCGACGGTGGTCGTCCTCAGTTGGTCAATGGCATGGGAACGGGGGTGATCATCGACCCTCGCGGCTATGCGGTGACCAACCTGCATGTCGTTCAGGACGTCGCCAAGATCGAGGTGACATTGGCCGACGGCACCGAGACGACCGCCAAGCTGCTCAATTTTGATCCCTCGACCGACCTTGCCTTGATCAAAATCGATGCCAAAGATCCTCTGCCGGTGATCGCTATCGGCAGTAGTCATGACTTGATGCGGGGCGAGACGGTGATTGCGATCGGTAACCCCTTTGGTTATCAGCACACCGTCACTGTCGGCATTGTCAGCGCCCTGCACCGGAATGTTCCAGTCAATGGAACACAGGAATATTACGATCTGATTCAGACCAACGCGGATATCAACCCCGGAAACTCGGGTGGCCCGCTGATCAATATCGATGGTGAGATGATCGGGATCAACGTGGCAGTCCGAGTGGGGGCTCAGGGAATCGGTTTTGCCATTCCAATCGATGCCGCCCTGGAAGTCATCGCCGATTTGGTTGCCAGCAGTCAGCGACAGCAGGTTTCGCTGGGGATGGCATTTCGCGGTGTACGCGATTCCGAGGGTTCCTACTTGGAGGTTGCCAGCGCCTCGCTACATGGTCAGCAGCCCTCCGCCGACATCGCCTCGGGTGACCGCCTGCTGGCCGTCGACAGTCAGCCAATTCGATCGCGACTCGATTTGGAGCTGCGTCTGCTGAATCGGCAGCAGGGCGAAGCGTTGAATCTGGAGATCGAAAGGGGCGGCCAAAAATTGGCGAGGACTCTATCGCTGATGGGATCTCCACTGGCCGCTGCCAGTAGCAAAGTGAACCTCGACGACCTCGCCTGGGAGCGGCTTGGTATTCGCGTGACCGAGTTGCGGGCTGAGGAAATCCGCACCGCCAGTGGTAGCTACAAGGGTGGTCTGAAGGTGGTTGCGGTGCGAGGTAACTCACCAGCGGCACAGCGGCAGATCCAGGTTGGCGACGTCCTGGTAGGGATGATGAACTGGCAAACACCAACGATCGACCATCTCCAATACGTTCTTCAGTCACCTGAATTCAAGCAATCACCGAAGGTCAAGTTCTACCTGATGCGTGGCACGATGACCTACATCGGCGATCTTCAGAACACCGCCAAAGCGACTCGTTAGAATCCACCAGAGCATCTGGAACTGGATTGGACCATCCAGTTCTTGAACTCACTGGTAAGAATTCTTTCCGCGCTGGCATCAATCTCCGATGCACACCAGTTGCTCTCGCCTCTCCTGACCGTCCCGATACGCTACCCGCATCAGAATCTGACCTCGGCAGAAGGTGGGTGTCGCGAACTGCTCCTCTCCCAGGCTATTTTTCCCCAGCAGCTCAAAGCGTTCCGGATTCGCTCGGTAGATAAATGTCTCGCCGGCTTCATTGGTCGCGTAGATGAGATTTCCCACGAGGACTGGTGAACTGCTGATATCGCCTCCCAGTCGTCCTTTCCACATCTCCTTGCCGGTTGCCGCGTCCCAGCAGGCAGCGATCCCCGCGTCCAGGGTGCCATAGAGGTAGCCATCGCGGATCAGCAAAGAAGGGACGTAGACGCGGTCGTTGGTTTCCCATGCGATTTTGCCCGAGCCATCGGCTTCGATGGCTGCTAGGTGATTCTTCGGATAACCACCCGACGAGTAGACTCTCTTTCCATCGGTGACCGTCGTGGTGACGCATTCGGTGGTGGAGCCCTCGATTTTCCAAAGCGTTTCACCGGTGGTTGGATGAAGGCTCTCCACTTGGTCCAGGCCAGTCAGGATCAGTTGCTGACGACCGGCTACTAGCAGTACGATGGGAGATGGGTAGTTCGGATTCGATGGGCGATCGCGCCGCCAAGCGATGCGGCCGCTTTCTCGGTCGACCGCCACAATTGCCCCGCCGCCCTTGGTGTCTGCAACGGAGTAAACCAACCGATCATGGATTGCCGGGGAGGCACCGAATCCCTGGTGCACTTGGTAGGCAGCCACCTCTTGCTGCCAGAGGATCTCTCCCTGCAGATTGAGCGCCGTCAAAACGACGCGTCCCTCATTCGCGAAATTGACAAACAGTCGCTGGCCGTCGCATGCCACCGATCCCGAAGCTCCCGAAGACTTTGCATTCTTGCTCATACTGCCACTGGCATGGATCACTTTCCGCCAGAGTTCCTTACCATCGCGACGATGCAGAGCCATGATGCCCTGAGCCCCGGAATCTTCTTGGCAGTAGGTAAGATAAATCGCATCACCCACCACGATGGGCGATCCATGGCTTCGTCCCGGTAGATCGGCGCGCCACTTCACTCGTTCCGTTTCCGACCACTGCTCGGGATAGCTAAAAGAAGTGCTGGCAGCTCCCATCCCTCCTGGGCCACGCCACCAGGGCCAGTCGTCCGCACTGATCCCGGCGGGCAACTGAGCGATGGCAGGTTGAGCCAACAAGGAGGCCAGGCAAATAGCGAATCCCAGTCCCAGAATTCCCATCATCCCATTTCGGTTTCGCGAGAGCATCTTTCCTGAACTCCTCATCCCTTGACGCGAGGTAGACTTTGCCAGTTCTTGATCTTCCATCATAACTCTTGAGAACTTTCAGGGGACCTTCAGCCATCGCTCCTTTGGGCGCCAAGCTATCCTCCCAACGCAGCGCGTGCAGTAACGGGAAAGCGTGCGGGAGCCTCGCCATGCCGCTGGAATCAACCTGCTGGAAACCGATATGGGAAAGCTCGCCGTGCTATACTCAAAGAGTTCCTGACTTGGAGGTCTGTCTTTGGACATCCTCTTGAATCTTCTGGGATTCCTCCCGCTTTCCAACAGGAGTTGCATCATGCGTTGGGGTGTTCGATCGACCTTCGTTTTTTTCCTTGGTGCTTCCAGCATCGCGCATCCTTCCCTGTTCGGTCAGGAACTGCCTTCCGCCGAGTCGACCAAGCCGATCGAGCTCCTTCAAGTCGACTCGTACAGCGAAGGGGTGGTTTTTGGTCATCAAGGCGAAGGCTATATCTCCTGGGCCGACACCATCACGCGATTTGATCTGACTGGTAAGCATGAGGTTTTTGCCAAGACGGGTGCTCCCAACGGCCACAAGATCCTCGCCGATGGGACTCACCTTGTGTGCGACGCCAGTCAGCATGCAGTGCTCCATCTTTCGGCCGATGGAAAGCCGCTGGAGCCTGCGTCGAAGGAATGCGACGGCAAGCCGCTGCGCGGGCCCAATGATTTGACATTGGATCCTGCGGGGGGCTTCTACTTCACCGATCCAGGCGACTCCTCGCTGGAGAAGCCGATCGGAACGGTTCATTATGTCGACACCGCTGGCAAAACCCATCTGGTTGCTTCGGAGCTTGCCTTCCCCAATGGCATCGTACTGACTGCTGATGGAAAGAAATTGTGGGTCGCCGAGAGCCAAAAGAACCGCGTCCTGGAATATCCAGTGCTCTCACCTGGCAAAGTCGGTCCGATGAAGGTGTTGGTCGATCTGCCGAAGAGCGCCAGCGGGAAGTGGGAAGACAATCAGCCAGACGGGATGTGTCTGGACCAAGCGGGCAACCTCTATGTGGCTCACTATGGCATGAAGCAAGTCCAGGTCGTTGATCCCTCCGGCAAAGTCATTCGTCGCTACGCTGCAGGCAATCAGCTGACCAGCAATGTTGCCTTCGGTGGTCCCAAGCGAGATCAACTGTTCGTCACCGGCGCGATCGAATTCAGCGGAAAGCCTGGGGCCGTCTTTCGCCTGGATCTAAACGTCCCCGGACGTCAGGTGCTGCCCGCAAAGAAGTGATGAGGTTGTTGCGACGTAAGCCTCGCGGTATTCCCAGGCTACGCTAGCGGATGGTTGCGTTGGATTTGAGCGGATCGATCTGTTGGATCAGGAGTGTAATTCCTTGTTGAATCGTCCATGCAGTTGCCTGTGGCTTTGGGCTATCCTTTGGGTTTTTAGCCTGTCGGAAATGGCGTTTGGAGAGGGCGCTGGCGAATGGGAGAAAATGAGAGCCCGCCGTCCCAAAGGGTACGTCTGCGGCAAGGTCGATCATCCGCCGGTGATCGATGGGGATCTGTCGGAGGCCGCGTGGCAAGATGCACCCTGGACCGATCCGTTCGAAGACATCCAGGGCCCCGATCTCCCCAAGCCTCGGCATGCGACCCGCGTCAAAATGGTCTGGGATCAGACGAACCTCTACATCGGGGCTCGTTTGGAAGAACCTCATGTCTGGGGAACCCTCCGTCAGCATGACGCAGTGATTTTTCAAGACAATGATTTCGAAGTTTTTCTCGATCCTGATGGCGATCATCACCGGTACCTGGAACTGGAGCTCAATGCGCTGGGTACCACCTGGGATCTGTCGCTCGATAAACCCTACAAGGATGGAGGCAACGCCGACAACCAGTTCGAGTTTGCGGGAATGCAGAGTGCCGTGCAGGTTCTAGGGACGATCAATAACTCCTCAGATACCGATACCGCTTGGCAGGTGGAGATCGCCATCCCGATCGCTTCGATCACCATGGACGGAGTGCCACCGGAAGTACCGCGGGATGGTCAGTTCTGGCGAATCAACTTCTCCCGCGTGCAGTGGCAGCACGAGATCGTCGATGGCGCGTATCGAAAGGTGCCCAATCGCCCGGAAGACAACTGGGTCTGGTCGCCCCAGGGGATCATCGACATGCATCGCCCCGAGCGATGGGGGTATCTGGTTTTTACGGAAAAAGGTCCGGGTGAAGTCGCTTATGTGGAACCAGAACAGGCCGCCATTCGGGATTTGCTGATGGAGATCTACCACCGACAGCGGACTCGCCTTTCAGAAGGCCAACCGCCAGCCAGTTCAATCGAACCACTTGGCATTTCTGCGGCGTCGATTCCTGAGAGCATGGCGGTATCCATAGCGACCTGGCCGGAAGGTTGGGAAGCGACGATGGAGCCCAAGGAGTATCGCCTAGAGTCGCCGCGTTGGACCGTCAGTAGCGATTCGCGATTGTGGAACGCCAAGGCAACCATGGCGCTGAGAGAGTCGCTTCAGCGAGTTCCCGAGCGAATGGAGGAGTGGCAGAAGGCGATCGCCAGTGCGCCGGTCGAACAGCGGCCCTCGATGGAATTTCTGCTCGAGCACATGCCGATTGGCGATCTACAGAAGTTGCCCTCTGAGTTTCTTCGCAGGAATACGCAGTTGGCTCACGAAGCATGGGTGCAGAGCCCTTGGAGGGAGCAGATCCCCAAGGAGGTTTTTTTCAATTCGATCCTTCCGTATGCGAACATCAACGAGCGGCGGGATGATTGGCGGGAGCAACTGAGAACCAAGGTGCAGCCGATGATCGCAGAAGCAAAAAGCCTGTCGGAGGCTGCTGCCATGCTCAATCAGAAGGTCTTTCCGGAATTCCAGGTGCGTTACTCGACGCAGCGTCGGCGAGCCGATCAGAGCCCTCTGGAGTCGATGGAATCGGGATTGGCTTCTTGCACGGGACTATCGGTGCTGCTGATCGATGCCTGTCGCGCCCTGGCGATTCCCGCCAGGTTTGTGGGGACACCGCTATGGACCGACGGAAGCGGCAATCACTCCTGGGTCGAAGTCTGGGATGGCGACTGGAAATTCACGGGGGCCGCGGAGCCTACGGGAAGCCAGTTGAATCAGGCATGGTTTGTCGATCGCGCTTCAACCGCCATCGCGGACGATCCTCGGCATGCGATCTACGCAGTTAGCTATCGCAAGACTCCGCTGACCTTCCCGATGGTCTGGGCAGCAGAGGACCAGCAGATTTCCGCCGTCAATGTCACCTCGCGCTACCAGAAATTGGGGCAGCCACTTCCAGAAGGCTTTTTCATCGGCCGGATTTCCGTGCGCGATCCATCCGGTCGACGCGTCGCGGTCTCTGTCCGCGTCCTAGATCCGCAGGGAAACGAAGTGCAGCAAGGAAGAACTCGCGATGAATCGTTTGATACCAACGATCATTTCAGCGTCCCGCTGCGCCGCGGAGATCGGTATGAGGTGGAGTTCCTCGACGGTCAAGTTCCAGAACGAGTGACTCTGGATGCGATTCCTGAGAGGTCGCCCTGGATTTTTGTTCGGGCGACGGACACTCTAGGGATGCAGCCGGAAGAAGCTCGAGAAAAGGCACAGGGCGCGACGGAAGATCCTTGGGCCAGTTGGCTAGCCATCGATCGAACGGTTCGCCCCGCTTTGCAGGATCAGGCATGGGCCAATCAGCCGCTTTCGCGAGACGAAGCGAAGAAGTGCGCTGATGCCTTTTGGCAGGACCACTTGCAGGCGATACGCCAGAGTCGCAAGGCCGAAATGGAGTCGCGGCGGCTGGAGGTGGGGGGGCAGTCGATGCCGTTCTTTTATTCTGTCCATGGCGAGAAACCAGCCGAAGGCCGGAGCCTTTACATTTCCATGCATGGTGGAGGAGGGGCCCCTCAGGCGGTCAACGATCAGCAATGGGAGAACCAGAAGCGACTCTACCAAATCGAAGAAGGCGTCTATGTGGCACCGCGAGCCCCGACCAACACATGGGATCTCTGGCATACCATTTCGATCGACCCTTTCTTCGATCGTTTGATCGAAAACCTGATCGCCTTTGAAGATGTGAATCCCAACCGCGTCTATCTTCTGGGGTATTCGGCTGGAGGCGATGGAGTCTACCAGTTGGCGCCTCGCATGGCCGACCGATGGGCAGCCGCTGCCATGATGGCGGGGCATCCCAATGAAACCAGTCCGCTTGGGCTGCGCAATCTTCCCTTCACGCTGCACATGGGAGAACGGGATAGCGCTTACAACCGCAATTCGGTCGCTGCTGAGTTTGGGAAGCAACTGGAAGCACTCCAGAAGGACGATCCCCAGGGGTACGTGCATTGGGTAAAAATCCACCCTGGCAAAGGCCACTGGATGGATCGACAGGATGCTGAGGCGCTTCCTTGGATGGCCAAGCATATCCGTTCCACCCATCCTGAAAAAATCGTCTGGAAGCAGGATGATGTACGGCGAGATCGATTCTACTGGCTGGGTGTCGATCCAGAGGCGATTGGAGATCGAGCGGAGGTGAGGGCGCAGAGATCGGGTCAGAAGATTGAATGGAGTGCTACTGGCGTCGAGAAAATCGTCCTGTATCTCTCCGATGACTGGATCGATCTGGATCGACCCATCGAAGTTGTCTCCCAGGGGCAGACGCTTTTCGAAGGGAAGGTCGACCGCACGGCACGATTCTTGGCGGAGTCATTGGCATCGCGAGGCGATCCCCACATGATGGCTTCGGCAACGTTATCGATCCAGCTACCAAATCCAACCGCCCCGTAGAGCTCCCATCCCGATGGGGATGTTCAGCTTCCCCGGCAGGATTCCGCTGGATTGGCTGTCGATGGCGGAACGAAAAAAGGCAAATCGCATTGTCGGTGCGATTTGCCTTTTTAGAGCGTTGCAGTTGGGGGATCGTTGATCAGACCGCAGCAAGCGTTCGCCGGCGCCGTCGAATCGCCAATCCTGCCAAGGTGATGCCAAAAACAGCCATCGAAGTCGGTTCGGGGACTGCCGCGAAATTGGACAGCGTCACTTCCCCTCGGCCGAACACATTGTCGCGAGTGTGCACTCGCAGCGTGAAGACTTGCCCTGGCAACACTCCGAACCTGGCACTACCTGCCTGGTCGAATAAGAAAGGGTTCGTGATTTCTGTAAAGACTCCATCCACTCCCACTCGGAATGGATCCCAATAGGCGCTGTCGGGCGTCGTGTAGGACCAATCGAAGGTGACCGCGATCTTGTAGGGATACGGGTTGACGATGGAGAAATCGGTATTCCCAGCGCCACCAGAAAAGTTGTCTCCTCCAACAATCACCACCGAATTGGGTGCCCCGGAGGTATCGACCCAGCCGTCTGCATTCGTGTTGACGAAGCTCCAGTTCGACACATCGAAGGGCCCCGTAAAGCCAATCGACGCAGCGGAAGCAGGGGCTGCGTTCAAGGCAAGCAGGCAGAGGGCGAAGAGATGAAAAGCGATTGCTTTCATACAGAAAGACTCCCCATTTAGGTTTCCGAAAACGTAACAGAGCTTTCTCAAGAAGACAGAAGCTTTTTTCAGAAACTCAGTTCTGGCCTTCTTGCACTAGCTCACATTAGGGGCATTGAAGCCGGTTGAAGAGCGGATTTCAAGTAGAATTATGGCGATTTTTCTGAATTTGAGGTCTTCGGGCGAGGGGTGGTTTGGTTTTCTTCACTGCCAAGATTGCAGCGATACCGCTCAAGCAGCTCTTTCGGACCAGGAAATCGCTGCCGCTGGCCTCCCCACCAAGTGATCAGAAGGGCGACTATCGTGGCGGCTAGCACCCAGAGGGCACGATCATTGGGGGGAAGCATCCCCAGGGCGATCAGGCCAACGCAGCCGATCACAGAAAGAGCCGCCAAGGGGCGGTAGGCCCAACCCACCTGCCACGGCCCCATCTGCTTCCATCGCTTGCCGTAAGCGATCCAGCCCAAGAACGAGGGGATGACGTAGGAGATGTAGAGGAAGATCACCGACACCATGGTGATGGTGCTGTAGACCGGGGTCCAGACGGAAAAGAGAACGGCAAATGTGGCGACCAGCCAGACCGCGCGATCGGGAGTCTGCCAACGTCCGACTTGCTGCAGCCATTTCGAAGCGGGAAGGCCCCCATCGCGCGCGAACGCGAACACCATGCGCGAGGCGCTGGTGACAGTCGCTAGGCCACAAAAGAACTGGGCCATGGCGATTCCAATCAGGAACAGGCCAACCAGCCAACTGGGCAGCACCTGCTGCAGGATCCAAAGAAGCGCATTGGGGCCCTGTCGGGCCGCCTCGGCAGTGTCGGGGCAGGCGATGACGAAGGAGGCGAGCATCAGCCAACCGGCGATGGCAGAGACGACGACCGAGCGAATGATGCCACGTGGGGTTTCGATGGCCGCTTGCTTGGTTTCCTCGGAGACGTGAGCCGAGGCGTCAAAGCCGGTGATCGTGTAGGCGGGCAGCAGGAACCCCATCGCGAACAAGAGCCAGACGTTCGACTGCGACGGCCAGATATCTCCGCCCGATGGGCCGCTGTAGTTGGCGAATTCCCAAAGCTGCCAGACTCTCCAGGGCCAGCCCCACCAAAGCATCGCGACGGTCAGCAGCGTCGCTACCAGGAAGATCCAATAGCCGCTGAAGTCGGTGCAGCGGGTGGTCCAGCGGATCCCATGCGCGTTGGCGACAGCCTGCAGGCCGGTGATCGCAATCATCGCTACGATCTGTGTCCATAATGGTGCCTGCAGAGACTCGCCGCGATACCAGCCGATCATGCCGACAAGGAACTGAAAAAGTCCTACGTTGATCGCTGCCAGCACCGCGACCAGCCCCAGCAGATTAAACCACGCGGTGGCCCAACCCCAGCCCTTGCCTCCTAGAACGCTGGCCCAATGGTAGAGTCCACCTGCCGTAGGATAGGCGGAAGCGACCTGTGCCATCGTTGCCGCCACCGCGCAGGAAAAAAGGGCAACCAGCGGCCAGCCAATTCCAATCGCGGCCCCACCCACCGTGCAAAAGCCTACGTGGAAGGAGGTGATGCCACCGGCAAGGATGCAGATGATCGAAAACGAGATGGCGAAGTTCGAAAAGCCATTCATCCGTCTGGCCAGTTCCTGGCGATAGCCCATCGATTCCAAAAGTCGCTGGTCTTCCCCTGCGTCCATCGATGGGTCCCTTATCTGGAGGTGGATTGGCGGTGCGTCCGGATCAAGTCAATCGCGGGTTCGATCTTGGATCCAGCCGCGCGGCGGACCATGCCTCTTTGATCCGAAAGCCGCTGATTTTTTCCTGCATCATCTGACTTGCCATGGCGATGATGCGGTGGGCTGCCTGGGAGGAACTGACACCCAGCGGATGGATGTTCGAGATCAGGTTGCGATCCGCGTCGGTGTGTTGCTCCTGGGGGCGGTAGGCCATGTAGGCCGAGAGGCTCTCTGGCGACCCCAAGCCGGGTCGTTCGCCGATCAGCAACACAAAGACCTTCGCGTCGATACTCGTTCCAAAATCGTTGAGCACCCCAACGCGACAGTAGCGGACGAAGTAGAGCGGACCGATCGTCCATCCTGCCTGCTGTGCCTCCTCCATCAGTCGAGGCAATAGTTCAGGGACCTGCCTGGCGACCGCCAGCGAGGAGAGGCCATCTCCGATGAGGATCTGAAGATCGGGGTTGCCGTGACGGGTCGCGCGAAGCTGCTGCAACGAAGCTTCCGAAAGCGATCGACCCAGGTCGGGGCGTTTGAGGTATTCCCCTTTACTGTTGGCTTGGCTGGCTAGCTGGATCACAGGAAATCGCTCCAGAAATTCGCTACCCCAATCGGCGATCAGATCGCTGTCGCGATGCACCGCATCGACAGCCAGGGCATGATCTTCGCGAAGCTGAAGGTAGGAGGCTGCCGGCATCGCGCCTCCGACGGATCCCAGTGCCAGTCGTGCATGGGTAGCTTGTCGAATCGACCGAATCAGTGGTTGCTGTGGATCATCGGGCAGCATGCGATCAGTCTTTCGATCTGGCGAAGTTTTTCCAGCGTTTCCCAGCCTCCCGAAGCGTCGATTTGACGCTCTTCCAACCACTTCTGGAACTCCGGTGCGGGGCGGCGGTGGAAGAGCCTTCTGACGGCGACCGCATCATGGTAGCTGGTCGACTGATAATTGAGCATGATATCGTCGGTGCCTGGGACTCCCATAAAGTAATTGCAGCCAGCGGCTGCCAGCAGCACCATCAAATTGTCGGCGCTGTTCTGGTCGGCATCGCAGTGATTGGTGTAGCAAACATCGACCCCCATCGGGAGGCCAAGAAACTTTCCGAGGAAATGATCCTCCAAGCCGGCTCGCACAATCTGTCGTTCATCGAAAAGGTATTCCGGACCGATAAAGCCGACGACCGAATTGACCAGAAACGGATCGAACAACCGCGCCACTCCGTAGGCGCGAGCTTCCATGGTCAGTTGATCGATGCCGTGGTGGGCATTTGCTGAGAGAGCGCTCCCCTGCCCTGTTTCAAAGTACATCACCTGGGCTCCCTCCAGACGACGGTCTCTTGCGCGATGGGATTCGATCACCTGCTGTCGGCCTTCTTCGAGCAGTTGCAGGTTGATTCCGAAACTGTCGTTGGCCTTCTGGCTGCCGGCGATCGACTGGAACAGCAGGTCGATTGGACAGCCTGACTCCAAGGCCTGCAGCTGGGTGGTGATGTGAGCAAGGCAGCAATGCTGCGTCGGTATTTCGGCCTGCTGAATCAGTTGGTCTAGCAGCCGCAGGATCGCAGATACCTGAGCGACAGAATCGGTTGCAGGGTTGACTCCGATCACGGCATCGCCACAACCGTAGAGAAGTCCTTCGATCGTCGATGCCAGGATTCCACGCAGGTCATCGCTAGGATGATTGGGCTGGATTCGAATCCCCAATGTGCCTGGTAGTCCCTGCGTATTCCGCATGCGAGAGACTCGAGGGATCCGGCTGGCAAGGACAATCAACTGCTGATTGGTCAGCAGCTTGGCCACCGCCGCCGCCATTTCCGGAAGAAGTCCCCAACCCCAACGGCTGAGCTCATCGGGCGATGCGGCCAGCAACTGATCTCGCAGTTCCCCAACGGTCCACGACTGGAACTCCTGAAAGATCGTTCGGTCGTAACCTTCCATCAGGCGGCGACTGACCTCATCCAGCTGGGGGTCGATTAGTGGGTTGCTAAGAAAATCCTGAAGGGAGCATTCGGCCAACGCTCGCTTGGCGGCGATCCGCTGGCGATGGCTGATGGCCGCGACCCCCGCCAACTGGTCCCCTGCTTTCTCCTCGTTGGCCTTCGCCATCAAGTCGGCCAAAGACGGGAAACGAAACAACTCTCCCCCTACGGTTGCCTGGTAGACCATCGGTGCGGTTCCTGGTGAAGTGCGTGGAGAGCAGGGTTTGGAACAGAAAAACGGCTTAGGGAAAATGCGTCGCAGCCGAATCGAGGACGATACAATCAATGCTGGCGTCTAACGGCGTCCCCACCACCTGCCCGGTCCAAGTCCCGCCTGTCCCTGGAACGAACGAGGAGTCTCGCTCATGAGCCATCGGCCAGCTCGCATCCGCTGCAATGCCATCGCCGTTCTGCGTTTCGTCGCGGGGTGCTTCCTGCTTGTTGCCAGTTGGATTGATTGTCGAGCCGAGGAGGGGAGGCTACAAGCTGGGATCGCTCTGAAAAACATCACTCCCACGGAGTTTCCCGTCTGGGTCAACGGGGGAATCGCTGCGGTGCAGGCCGACAAAGCAACCGATCCTCTGAACGCCCGCTGCTTGGTTCTTTCTGACGGTCAACGAGAGATCGCCATCTGCGTGGTGGACAACTGCATTCTTCCTGTCGAACTGGTGGATGAGGCGCGGCGACTGGCTAGCCAGTTGGCGGGGATAGCTCCCTCTCATATCCTCATCAGCGCGACGCACACCCATTCGGCGGTCTCGGTTGCCGGCACGCACGGGACTCCGGTGCAGGAGGATTATGCTGCCAAGCTGCCACAGTGGATTGCCGAAGGGATCGCACAAGCCAAACAGCGCAAGGTCGACGCCAAGATCGGATGGGGGAGCACGATCGCGGAGAAGTACATTCACTGCCGCCGCTGGTTGATGCGTCCTGGCTCCCTGGAACCGACTCCCTTCACGGGGCGGGATGGGGATGAGGTGGTGATGAATCCCGGGCATGAAAACCCGAACAAGATCGCACCGGTAGGCCCGATCGATCGCACCATTCCGATCCTCTCTGTGCAAACCTCCGACGGGAAACCGCTGGCGGTTCTCGCCAGCTTCAGCACCCATTACGCGGGCAGTCCGGCGCTCTCCGCAGACTATTTCGGTGTGGTTGCTAGGCGGTTGGCCCAGTCGCTGAGGCCAGAAGCAGGCGATCAATTTCTGGGCATCATGGCCAATGGAACCAGCGGGGATGCCAATTGCATCGACTTCAGCAAGCCTCCTGCACCTTTCACTCATGTCGAGGTGGGGGACTATGTCGCGGAGCGGATCCTGGAAGCGCTACCGAAGATCGAGCATTCCGAGAGGGGGCGCGTCGACGCATTGCTGGAAACCGAGACGGTTGGAGTGCGGATGCCCCGACCCGAGGAGGTGGACGAAGCGAAGCGCTACCAGGCGACTCACTTTCCCGATCGACTGCCAAAAACTCTCATCGAGAATTACGCGCGCGAGACGGTCCTCCTCTCGGAAATGCCCGATACCCGTCCGCTCCGATGTCAGGCGATGCAAATTGGTTCGGGAGTGATTTTGGCGAATCCTTGTGAATCGTATGGCGAAACTGGGTTGAAGCTAAGGCGAGCCAGCCCTTTTGCCATGACGATGAACATCGGACTGGCCAACGGACATGCCGGTTACATTCCACCACCCGAGCACTTTCTGCTGGGTGGCTACACCACTTGGCGCGCAAGAAGCAGCTGCCTGGAGGAACAGGCGGAACCGAAGATGGTGTCGCTCTTGACTGGACTCGCTACCCGCCTGCATCACGGGTCGGTGGCATCGGCAAACTCGACGCCGAACCGTTCCCCAGTCGCTCCCGAAAATTCCATCGGGCAGATGGAGTGGGAACCGGACCAGCGGGTGGAGCTGGTGGCGCACGAACCGGAGATCGCCGATCCCGTTGCTATCCAGTTTGACGACGCCGGTCGCATGTGGGCGATTGAGATGGGAGACTACCCAAATGGGCCCAAGGAGGGTGAGTCACCGAGGGGGCGGCTGGTGGTCCTAGAGGATCGCGATGGCGATGGTCGATTTGAGTCGTCGCATGTCTTTGCCGATCGATTGCTCTTCGCCACCGGCCTCCAGCTGTGGAAAGACGGAGCCCTGGTGACGATGGCCGGTTCACTGGTCTGGCTGCGCGATACGGATGGTGATGGCCGATGCGACCGGAAGGAGAGCTGGATCGATGGCTTCAAGCAGGAGAACCCGCAGCTGCGGGCCAATGATCCTACGTTGGGACCGGATGGATGGATCTACATCGCTAATGGTCTTCGAGGTGGCAGGCTGCAGCAGCCAGGTGCGGTCAGCGAACCAGTGGAACTTCAGCAGTATGACCTTCGATTGGATCCTCGCACTCAAAGAATTCAGATGGTAACAGGACCTGCACAGTTCGGGCTTACCTGGGATCGCCTGGGAAATCGATATCACTGCGCCAATCGACAGCCGTGCCGAGAAGCGATGGTCGAGCCACATCAGTTGGCGCTCAGCCCACTGGCGGGATTGGTCCCGTCGGTACTGGATGCCAGTCCCTCGGAAGCCAATTCCTCAGTGCGCCCCTTGGTTCGCGCCTGGACCACATCCAACCTGCATGCCGGTCAGTTCACTGCAGCCTGTGGTGTTCTGATCAGCCACAGCGATCAGCTAGCGACCGCTTGGGGGCATGTGCTGACGTGCGAGCCAACCGGAAGCTTGGTGCAGAGGCGCAGCCTGCAGAGAGCTGATGGCCGAAGCGTGGTGGCCGATGCAGCTCCCCAGCGAGAGTTTCTCGCCAGCCGCGATCCCTGGTTTCGCCCCGTCAATCTAACCGAGGGCCCGGGAGGTGAGATCTTTGTGGTCGATATGTACCGGGCGGTGATCGAGCATCCAGACTGGGTGCCGGTGGAACAGAAGCAGCGGCCAGATGAACGATTCGGAGAAGGATTGGGACGAATCTACCGGATCGCCGGAAGAGATCGACCCGCCAGCACGATTTGGTCGGCAATTCGGACGCGACCGATGCGGCAGTGGACCACGGAGGAACTGGTGGAGGCGCTGGGAAGGCCCGAGTCCTGGGCGCGAGCGACGGCACTGAGGTTGCTGATTGAAAAACCAGACGAACAGAGGTCCGAGACGCTTGCGACATTCCGACGAATTTTAGAATATCGAGATGAGTCATCCCTGCACATGGCCGCTCTCACCTGGCTTGCCTCCTCTGAAATATGGGACGATAGAATTTGGCAGCAGGCTTTGCAAAGCCATGATGCGGGCCTCCAGCGGCATGCACTCCACTTGCTGGCCGATGGTTTCCAGCCTCTGGCTATCGACCGGTATCTCAACGAAATCGGGCCGATGCTGGAGACCACCGACCGCGATCTGCTTCGATCGGTCTGCTGGGCGATCGCCAGAAGTCCCGAGGAGAGCGATGCGATGCAGCAATTCCAGCTGGAGAGGGTGCTTCCAGCACTGGCTCGCCATTCCCTGACCCACTCCAGTGATGGGCATCTCCAGATGGCCGTTGCGGCAGCTGTCCGGAATCACCCCGTCGAATGGATGCAAAGCTGGGGCGACCAGTGGCGGAAGCGTTCCGGTACGACCGCCGAATCGACGCCAATACCACCCATCCTGCAGGAATCGGTCCGGCACTGGATGAAAGCCGCTGCCCAGCGGAGCCCCGATGCGATGCAGCGGTTGATCGATGACTGGATCCCACCCGATTCCTGGGACCGCATGGCAGGGGAGACCCAACGCTTGCATCTGTCGCTTTGGTCTGGTTGGCGAGATGCCGCCAAGGATCGGGATGCTTCGCCTCTGGCGGCACTGAAGAACTTCCTGGCGAAGACGGCCGCCAGTCACTCTGTCGGCGTTGATCTTCGAGCCGGATCGCTGGGGCTCCTCCGGTCGCTTGAACCTTCCGAGGCAAAGAGCGTCGCAATGGATCTGCTCGAGGAGCCCAGCGGACCGCTGCTGAAAGCGGTCCTGGGCGCGGTGACCTTCGATCCATCCGAAGAGATCCAGCACCGTTTGATAGGGGCGTTTGCCAAGGCGACGCCGGAACTACGGTCCGATTTCTTTCAGGTGATTCGATCCAGTCCCCAGCGGCTGGCGCTGCTGCTGGAGAAGCTGGAGTCGGGGGAGGTCAGCATCAAGTTGCTGGACGCCAGTCAGCGGGAGTTTCTCTTGGGAAAATCGGATCTGGCAGAGAGAGATCGTTGGATCGGCGTCTTGGGGCCCCAGGGCGACCCAGATCGACAGGCGATCATCGATCGCTATCGCCAAGCGTTTGAGGGGGCATGGGATGTCGAGCGGGGTCAGCGAGTCTTCCGACAGCAATGTGCGGCCTGCCATCGGATCGATCAAATCGGGACCGCGGTGGGCCCTGATATTTCTGACTCCCGCGAGCAGTCGTTCGACAAACTGCTGATCTCCATCCTGGATCCCAATCGCACCATCGATGGCGCCTATTATCGTTACGTCGTCGCTTTGGAATCGGGCGAGGTGCTGGAGGGATTGCTGCAGGAAGCGACCACGGAAGTGGTGACGATCAAATCGCAAAATGGCACCATCCACCGGTTGATGCGAGAGGAGATCGAATCCTTTCAGTCGACCGGCAATTCGTTGATGCCTGTTGGGATCGAGCAGCAGGTCGGTCCGCAGGAGATGTGGGATCTGCTGGCCTATATCAAGAATTGGCGTTACCTGCAGGAAGGCCTCCCCATCCAGGCCACACCGACGCCTCCGGCCGCGCCCTAACGTTCCGTCTATCAGAAAGAGTTCGAATGCATCGCGTGAATCGAGCAAGAGAGAATCGCCCTGGCTATCGCCTAGCTGTTTTCCTCGTCTGGCTGGTTTTCCTTTTTGCGGTCTGGGCCGATCGGTTCGGTCGCGTCGCTAGCGCCCAGGATCCTCTCGAGGGATTGGAGGCAGCTTTCGCCAAGCGACTGGATGAACTGACGGCTGGTCAGTGGGTCGAACTGGCCGAACGCGAGGGGGATCTGCAGCGCGGACTAGCTCTTTTTCATGACCTTCAGCTTGCCTGTGCGCAGTGCCATGCTCTCCATCCCAATCAGCCTGTCCGCACCGGCCCGATCCTCAGCCAGGTGCTGCCCAAGCACACCGATCAGCGTTTGGTCGACGCTCTGCTTGAACCTTCCAAGGAGATTTTGGAGGGGTTCGAGCAATCGGTGATTTTGACTGAAGAGGGCCAAGTGATCGCGGGCCGGATCCTGAAACAGACCGACAAGCACTTGGAGTTTCTGGAAGGTGCGGGAGACGTTCCGCCAAGGCGATTCGACCTGGACCAGATTGCGAGAATCGAGCGGCGTTCGGATTCTTTGATGCCGGCTGGGCTGGTACAGAAGCTGGGCAACCAGCAGCGATGGCTGGATCTGCTCCGTCTGCTGATCGAGTTGCGGTCGGGGGGAGAGCCGGTGGCGATGCGACTTGCGGCCGATGCGCCCAAGGCATCCCCGGTCGCCGCGTATGAATCGCAAGTCGATCATGCAGGGATATTGCGAGATCTTGATGGGGTGGCCTTCGAACGAGGCGAGGCGATTTATCGGCGAGTTTGTTTTCAATGCCACGGCGATCTCCAGCAGATGGGATCACTCCCTACTTCGCTTCGATTCGGACAGGGCGATTTCAAGAACGGCAGTTCTCCCTACGCCATGTACCAGACGCTGACCCGAGGCTTTGGGCAGATGGCGGCGCAGTCATGGATGGTGCCACAGCAGAAGTACGATGTGATCCACTATATCCGTGAAACATTCCTCAAAGAGCACCGGCCCGCTCAATACATGCGGTTGGATGAGGAGTATCTATCGCAGCTGCCTGCCGGAACGACTCGCGGCCCAGCCCCTTCCACGGTGGAACCATGGAACGCCATGGATTATGGAAATCTGATCACCCATACGTTCGAAGTTCCTGGTCCGTCACTGAACATTGCGTACAAGGGAATGGCGATGCGTCTGGATCCCGGTCCGGGGGGCGCAGCGCGAGGCAATCACTGGATGCTCTTTTGCACCGACACCCTGAGGATGGCGGCAGGTTGGAGCCATCGCGAGGGATCGGGGCGAATGACCGATTGGCGCTCGATCCAATTCAATGGCGAGCATCAGATTCACCCTTCGATCAGCGGTGAGGTGCACTGGAGTCTCCCCAATGGACCAGGCTGGGCGAATCCAATGGCCTCCGATGGCATGGATCCCTGGGATGATCGGGATCGAGTGGAGGGGCGGGATGGACGTCGATATGGCCCATTGCCAAAGACCTGGGGGCAATGGCTGGGGCATTCCACCCACGAAGGAAAAACCATCCTTCATTATAGGCTCGGTGATGCAAGGATCGACGAGTTGCCGCAGGTGGAATCGATCGACCAGCAACCAGTTTTTGTCCGCCGACTGCGAATTGGAGCCCACCGGAAGACCCTCCATTGGAAAGTCCTTGCGTCGCCAGAGAATGCAGACCAGCCAATGGCGTGGCTGGATCCCAACGGCGCTTCGGTGCGGTGGGGGCAGCGATCCGGCGGAGAAACGGTGAGGCCACGTCAGCCCAATGGGGATCTGGATGGCAGCGGCTACTGGGAGATCGCTAAGGCCGACTGGCTGGGCCAGTCGACTCCCCGCCAATGGACACTGGTCGCTCAGTTAAAGACCGATTCTGATGGAACGGTCGCTGCCTTCGCGCCGCTTGGTCCCCAGTGGGCTCCCGGTGGGATGACTCTTTTTGTCCGCGATGGAAGATTGGTCTTCGATATCGGCTGGGTTGGCGCTGTGGCATCGGACGCGCTAGTGGACGACGGAAAGACGCATCGTGTCGCTCTCGCCTACGATGCCTCCAGTGGAAAAGTCACGATGGGAATCGATGGTCGGGTGGCGACCGAAGGGGTGTTGCGAAGCAGTTCCCCTTTGGCACAGTCGGTCTTTCGAGTCGGATTCACGTCGAGCAATTTTCCGCAGCCTAAGTCACTTTGGGGTGGCACGATCGAAGGGCTGCGACTGCGCGAGGGATTGGGCGAGGTGGCCGAGCTGACAAGAGACCAGGGGGCAGGAGAGCAAGGAGATGCGCTGGCCAGATTCCCAGAGGGCGAAGGATGGCAATGGTGCGATGCCAAAGCACCCAGCGCAGCGCCCATGCCGACCACCGATGCGATGGCAGTTTCCAGTAGCGATGGAGTGGCTTGGCAAAATCAGGGAGGTGCATTGGTGCTGGCGATTGAGCCCGCAGAGGAATCGAGAGAGATCGCGATTGCGTTGGCTCCTTGGAGCGAGTCGGAAGAGGAGCTTTCCGAAAAAGGTGGCACGATCCTAGAGCGATTGGATGTCGAGCGGCTGAAGGTACCCCTCCCTTGGGATCGATGGCTGGCCGGAGGTGCTGCGGCATTTCCAGAGACGATTCAAACGGCCGTTCGGATCCAGGAAGGAGTTTCCGGTCCCCTGGCGGTCGATACGATCGAGCTGCCTGAGGCCAATCCTTGGCTGGCCTTGGTGCGGCCCACGGGGGTCGATTTCTTATCGGACGGATCGCTGGTGGTGTCGACTTGGGATGGAGATCTTTGGCGAGTCAATATTTCCGAAGAGTCCCGGACCGCCCGTTGGCGGCGGATCGCCAGTGGGCTCTTTCAGCCTCTGGGGATCAAGGTGATCGAAGATCGGATCTACGCGCTGTGCCGTGACCAACTGGTGCGGCTGGAGGATCGCAACGACGACGGTGCGGTCGATCACTATGCGACATGGAATCACGATCATCAGGTGACCGAGCATTTTCACGAGTTCGCGATGGGGCTGCAGGTGGATGCAGAGGGGAATTTTTACTATGCCAAATCAGGAAGACATGCGCTCAAGGCAGTTGTGCCGCATCATGGCACACTGCTGAAGGTCTCCAAGGATGGTCAGAAGAGCGAAATTCTGGCGACGGGTTTTCGCGCCGCCAATGGAGTCTGTCTGAATCCCGATGGAACGTTTTTCGTCACCGACCAGGAGGGATTCTGGAATCCAAAGAACCGCATCAATTGGTTGCGCCGGCCCGATCCTACGGCACCGCTGTTCTATGGAAATCTTTGGGGCTACACCGATGTCACGGATCCTTCCGACGATCTCATGGAGCCACCGTTGTGCTGGATCACCAATGCGAAGGATCGTTCGCCGGCCGAGTTGCTGTGGGTGGATAGTCCCCAGTGGGGGCCTCTGGATGGCAAGCTGCTGAGCCTTTCCTATGGTTACGGGAAGGTGTTCCTGGTGCCGCATGAACAGGTTGGCAGCCAGATGCAGGGAGGCGTCGTGGAGTTGCCGATCGAGCCGCTGGCCAGTGGCCTGATGAGAGCCCGTTTTCATCCACAAGAGGGGCATTTGTATGGGTGTGGAATGTTTGCCTGGGCGGGCAATGCGACCGCGCCCGGGGGGCTCTATCGCTTTCGACCGACCGGAAAACCATGGCGACTGCCTGTGGGGCTTCAGATGCGCCCTGGGGCGATCACCATGCAATTCACCGAGCCGATTGATGGCTTGGCAGCATCCGAGGGAAAGTTCTCCATCCGCGTTTGGGATCTAAAGCGATCGGAGCGCTACGGGTCGGATCACCAGAACGAAAGGGAACTGAAGATTCAGCGCGTGGAAGTCTTACCCGAACGTCAGTCGATTCGATTGGAGGTTTCAGACCTGCGTCCCACTTGGGGGCTGGAGGTGCGATATCAGATGCCGATGGCCGATGGTCAGATGGCCACCGGCGAGCTTCATGGAACGATGCATCTTCAAAGTCCGGAGTAAAAGTTAGCAAGAGATTCGATTCGCATCGCGATCTGCTTGCGGGAAAGCGACATCATCGGCAATCCCGTGGTTGCTGGTGTATTGACTCACCAGTTCAGAATCGCATCGATCAGGATCGTACCGGTTTTTTCCCCCATGGAAACCTCGGAAACGTATCGGTAGGCAGGGAAGCTGGCAAAGTCGACTTCCGTCAGAATGTAGCCGAAGGCATCGTTGGTCAGTCCCAGAAGGAAGGGATGTTCGGCCGCCAGTTTGCGTTTCAGGTAAAAGCCGATGTTGGGCAGTGCTTCACCCGGAATGGTCACCAGCAGTGCGGACCCCAGCTGGATGCGATTCAGCCGGGTTGGCAGCATCCGGTTTTCAGTTTTTGGATAGTTGAGTGGGGAATGCTGTACCACGGCCCACAGGAGATCGGAGTCGCAGGGAAATAGCACCTGTTTGCTCTGGCAGCGAAGGATGGGCATTGGGTCGGCGACCCCTTCCTTTCCAATTCGAATGGCTTCATCCCCTAAAGCCTTGCCGATCCGCAAACACTCCTCCCATGTCCGCTCATCCTTCCATTTGCCCCGGATTGGATCGGAGGGTTGGTCGAGCGATCGGTTGTCTGCGGTGATCATTCCCCCTTGCGCGCCATTGAAGAAGATCGCCATGCCCCCTTCTTTCTCCTCGATGCGATCGCACATCGGCCCGATCAGATCGGGACTGCAGATTCCCAGTTCGCTGCCAAGCACCTCGGGATGGATTGCGTAGTTGACGAGGGTGGCGATGGTCTTGCGATCTTCTTTGTTGCGGAAGACGATGACGCCAGCGCGGCGGTCGTAGAGGTCGGGGGCGTAGTAGTTGTAGGCGATTTTGCCTTGGACTTCGCCCGAACTGACGAGGATCTCCGATTCGGTGGCAGAAGCATCGGCTTCCCGAACGGCATCTGCCAGTTGGCTGCAGACCCAGTCGATATGCTTGAGGTCCCCAGTATGGCCACCTTTCCCGTCGGGGAAGGCGTAGAGATCTGGCGCGCTATGGGTGTGGGTGGCGCCGATCACCCAGCGATCCTTTGCGATCGCAGGGTACTGCCCGGCAGCTCGATCGATCAGAACGCCAGGAAAGCCAAGCGCATCGACACTCCCCAGTACTAGCTTCTCGTCACCCTGCTTGAGCACCAGGACCCGAATGGAGATGTCTCCAAGTTTCTTTGTCGTTGGATTGGGGGTTCCCAGACCACCGGAAACAGGCAGTAGAGGATCGGGTGTGATGGAACGCTTGGCGGTTCCGACCCGTAGCGGCTGTGCGGCATCGCCGTGCTGCTGCGGCAGCATGATGGCCAGCAGTGCGGTCGCCAGGAATGCACCTTTTGGGGAAAGAAATAATCGGGACATGGAGATGAAACTCCCAGATAGGGGGCGAGAAGTGACGAAATCAATGGCTAGCCCGTGTGATCAGCCGAACCGCTTGATGAACAAGTCGACGAAAGACAGGTCGACGAGCTTCTTTTTTAATCGATGGAAGGATGGATGCGTCAAGGGAGCCACCGAAATGCATCTCGATGAAGCTTGGATTACAATCGACCGAAGGTGTAGGAATCGATCCATTCCCATGCCAGTCCTTTGCTCCAATCGCAGAAAGACTGTCGATGAATCGCTGGATTTGGCTATCGACCTTTTGGCTGATGACCTGCCTTTGGTGCCCTGCGCAAGCTGACGATCTACCAAACATCGTCTTTCTACTCGCAGACGATCTCGGCTACGGTGATCTTGGTTGTTATGGCCATCCTTATGCAAAGACACCGTCGATCGACCAGCTAGCCCGCGAAGGAACTCTTTTCCGCTCGGCCTACGTCGCCGGCCAAGTTTGTGTGCCTAGTCGTTGTGGATTGATGACCGGCCGGTTCCCTTTCACTTTTCCTGTTGACACTGCTACCGCTGGCTTTGGCAATGCCGTCACCGTGACCGAAAAGCTGAAGCAGAAAGGCTATCTGACCGCTCACTTTGGAAAGTGGGATATCGGGGAAGCGGTGGAGCGGGGGACTTACGGGATCGATGAGATCCAAGTGTTCGAACGCAGTCTTGGTGATGAACTGGGAAAGGACCAGGAGACGGTGAAGGCGGCGATCGACTTTATCCGTCGAAGCCAGGGAAAACCGTTCTATATGAACGTATGGTTCCATTCAGTACATGCACCTGTCCGTCCCCACTCTCGCTTTGTTGATCGTTTTCGCGACTTGCAAGTTCGTCGCGAGGATTTTTCCAATCCCCATTTTCTTCAGCGATGGGATGATTACGAGACAGATCTGGGGGATGCCGTCGGCGGCATGAAGCAATATCTCGGAGAACTTTCGCAACTTGATGACCAAGTCGGAAGAGTGCTGGCGGCGATTCGGGAGGAAGGGATTGAACAGAATACCATTGTTCTATTTTGCAGCGATAACGGTCCGGCGTTATCGAGATCCGGGACGCCAAAGAACTCCACAAAGAAAAACAATACGAGAAGTGATCAGAACCTGCTGGGGTCGGCAGGAGTGCTATGAGGCACCAAGCATTCGATTTACGAGGGAGGGGTTCGTGTCCCTTGGATCGTGAAATGGCCGAACCGAGTTGCAGCGGGCAAGGTGGATGAATCGTCGGTGGTGGCCGGTGTGGATCTGCTCCCGACGCTCAGTGCGATCGCTGGCGTTCAGCTCGATGATCCAGCTATCGATGGTGAAGATGTCTCGGACATCTGGCTTGGATCCGGGCGGCAGCGACGGCGTGATCTGTTCTGGGGAGGTCCGAATCCTCGAGTGGCAGTCCGCCGGGACATCTGGAAGCTCTGTTGGAATGACGATGGAACCGAAGAGCTGTATGATCTCTCGACGGACCCTGAAGAGTCCAATAACTTGGTAGCCTCCAACGCCGCTGTCGCTTCCGAGCTTGGAGTGGCGCTAGAGCAATGGATTCTGAAGCTACCGGAGAATCGGCGCGTTGGCCAATGGTTAGCCAACCTCCGTCGCAAGCCAGAGAAAGCAACTCCCAAGCCGTCACTAAAGTACCGACCGATCGCCGGAATTATCGTAGCCAGTTTGCTTGTTGCTGCTTGGGGATGGAAGAGGTCGAAACGCTGACGGGAGGATCGTCGCTTTCGTCAAGTTGCACGAGTGCCTTGAGCGAAAGGCATCCGCAGTTTTTTGGTTCTTCGGGTTATTTCGTCGGTCATTGCTTTGATTGCTCGTACTCGATGCCCCCGTGTCCCTACACTTCTTTTCGAGTGCGAGTCCCTTTGCATTGAGTACGAGTGCGATGGAAATCAGTAGCTCATGCCCTTAGCCACGGGAATTTCTGAAGAGCTCACCCGTATGGCAACTTGTTGTAACAGTGGCTGACTCTCGACCCACTGACCCAAGGAATAGCTGGAGCAGCCGCAAGAAGGCGACTGCCATGGAGATGCCATCGCGGCTTCGCGTGAGCCACATCGTGCCAATGCCGCCGACATGGCTCGCTCTGCAGCTTGATCTGCTACCTGCTGCGTTGCTTTATGCGAGCCGCGAAGCGATAGTCCTGATGTTGTGCAGCAAACATCGGAACAAAAAAAGACCTGCCGCAATGGGCAGGTCTTTCTTGCTTTTTTGCTGAACTCCAAATCACCGATGTTTAGCCACGCCGCGACTTGGTTGCGGGTGACTTGGTCTTAGAGACCTTCGCTGAAGGCTTCTTCTTGGCTGCAACCTTTTTGACGGTTGCCTTCGAAGCTGCCGCCTGCTCGCGAAGGGCAGCCTGAGCCGCTGCCAAGCGGGCGATAGGAACTCGGAAGGGAGAGCAGCTGACATAGTCGAGTCCTGCGGTATGGCAGAACATGACCGACGAGGGGTCGCCACCATGCTCGCCGCAGATGCCGATTTTTAGTTCCGGTCGCTTGGAGCGTCCTTTCTCGACGCCGATCTTCATCAGCTGACCAACCCCCGTGGTATCGATCGAGGCGAACGGGTTCGCCTTGACGATTTCCAGTCCCTGGTAGGCAGGCAGGAAGGAGTTGCTGTCATCGCGGCTCATCCCAAGGCAGGTCTGCGTCAGGTCGTTGGTGCCGAAGGAGAAGAACTCGGCCGTTTCGGCGATCTCGTCGGCCGTCAGGGCTCCACGGGGGACTTCGATCATCGTACCGACGGAGTAAGGGAATTTCTTTCCCGTTTCCTTCATGACTTCGCCGGCCACACGGTGAATGATCTCGACTTGCAGGTCGAGTTCTTTCTTGAAGCCGACTAGCGGCACCATGATTTCCGGCTTGACCTTGATACCATCCTTCAGGACAGCCGCAGCCGCCTGGAAAATGGCGCGGGCCTGCATTTCGGAAATCTCGGGCCGGACGATACCCAGTCGGCAGCCTCGGAAGCCAAGCATTGGATTGAACTCATGGAGTTCGTGCACCAGCTTGGTGACTTCTTCGACCGAGATGCGAAGCTGCTTGGCGACTTCTTCTTGGCCCTTCTTGTTGTCCGATTGTGGCAGGAACTCATGGAGGGGTGGATCGAGCAGTCGGATGCATGCCGGCCGCCCGTCGAGGGCTCGGAAAATCCCTTCGAAATCCTTTTGCTGGTAGGGGAGCAGTTTGGCCAGAGCCTTCTTGCGATCCGATTCTTCCTGCGCCAGGATCATCTGGCGAACGGCGATGATCCGATCTCCTTCGAAGAACATGTGCTCGGTGCGGCAAAGTCCAATCCCTTCCGCCCCGAAGGCGATGGCGTTGGCCACTTGGTCGGGTTGGTCTGCATTGGTGCGAAGCCCCAATTTGCGGTAGCCGTCTGCCAGCTTCATGATGAAGTTGTAGTACTGGAAGACCTTGCTATCGGCTGGCTTCATCTTCTTGGAGACCAGCACCTGCTTCAGTTCGCTGTCGGCGGTAGCGATCTTGCCGTGGAAGACTTCACCGGTCGAACCATTGATGCTGATGGCATCTCCTTCGCGGAGCGTGACACCTTTGCATTTGAGGGTTCCCTTGTGGTAGTCGATCTCGACATCCCCGGCACCGGCGACGCAGACTTTGCCCATCTGTCGAGCCACCAGAGCGGCGTGGCTGGAGACACCACCGCGAGCGGTGAGGATTCCATCGGCGGCGATCATGCCGCGCAGGTCCTCAGGGCTGGTTTCGATACGGGCGAGCACGACGGGCTGGCCTTTAGCGGCCAGCTGTTCTGCTTTGCCGGCGGTGAAGACGACGGCTCCCGAAGCGGCGCCTGGTCCGGCTGGGAGTCCGACCGCCATCAGCCGTCCTTCCTTTTTCGCCTTGGCATAGGCGTCGGTGTCGAAGATCGGCTGCAGAAGCTGGTTGAGGGCTTCTGGGTCGCCCGATCGCACGGCATGCTCTGGGGTCATCAGCTTCTCTTTGACCATGTCGTGAGCGATCTTCACGTAGGCCAGAGCGGTTCGCTTGCCGTTGCGTGTCTGAAGCATGTACAGCTTCTTCTTTTCGATGGTGAACTCAAAGTCCTGCACATCACCGAAATTCTTTTCGAGGATCTTGCGGACTTCGACCAATTCCTTGTAGGCCGGGCCGATGATCTTGTCGTGAGCCATGTCGGCGATCTTCAGCGGGGTGCGTACACCAGCCACCACGTCTTCGCCCTGAGCGTTGACTAGATATTCGCCGTAGAAGACATTCTCGCCGGTCGCCGGGTCGCGGGTGAATGCCACGCCGGTGGCGCAGTCGTCGCCCATGTTGCCGAAGACCATGCTCTGGACATTGACCGCTGTCCCCCACTCGTCGGGAATCCGATACTTCTGTCGATAGAGAATCGCACGCTCATTCATCCAGCTGCCGAAGACCGCAGAGATGGCACCTTCCAGCTGCTTGACCGGATCGGTCGGGAAGGACTTGCCGGTTCGCTCGCGGATCAGCGCCTTGTATCGCTTGACCAGCTCCTTCAGATGAGCTTCCGTCAGCTCCGTGTCTTCCTTGACTTTCACTTCCTGCTTCAGATGGTGCATCACCTCTTCAAACGGCTCATGCTCATTTTCGTGCCGTTTCTGTACGCCCATCACCACGTCGCCGTACATCTGGATGAATCGGCGGTAGGAGTCCCAGGCGAAGCGTGGATTCTTGGTGGCTACCGCCAAGCCCTCGGTGGTGCTGTCGTTGAGTCCCAGGTTGAGGATGGTATCCATCATGCCGGGCATGGAATCGCGGGCGCCCGATCGAACCGACACCAGCAGTGGGTCGCGGACGTCGCCAAACTTCTTGCCGGTTTCCTTTTCCATCCAGGAGATGGCGCGATTCAAGTCGGTCAGCAGGCCCTCGGGGAACTTCTTGCCGTTTTTGTAATAATGAACGCAGACCTCGGTGGTGATCGTGAAACCCGATGGGACTGGAAGACCGATTTTGGTCATTGCGGCCAGGTTGGCTCCTTTGCCCCCAAGCAAGGACTTCATGTCCCCCGCGCCATCGGTTCGCGACTTGCCAAAGTAATAGATCATTTTGGAGGCCATTTGAGTTCGAGATCCTTCCGTTAAACTGGCTGACAAGGAAACAAATACCGGTGGCGACGAGTTTATCGGTCAGGGGAAAAATCGTCAATTCTGCTTGGATTTTGGACCCTTACTCCCGTTCCGTTTTTGAAGAGTATCAGGCGACCGGAGGTGGGCAGTGAATGGATTCGAACGACGAGGGGCCAGCCCATGGGAGGCATGGACTGGCCGCAGCGGCGGGCTCCTGGTGGTCGGACATGGGACCCGGAACTCGCAGGGAGTCCAGCAACTGCTGACTCTGTCCCAGCAAATCGCTGAGATCGCCTCGCCATGCCCAGTCGAAGGGTGTTTTTTGGAGTTGGCGCAACCCTCCATCGAGGAAGGAGTTCAGCGTCTGGCAAGCCGAGGAGTGAGGCGACTGGTTACCCTTCCAATCCTGCTTTTTGAGGCGGGGCATGCCAAGTCGGACATTCCCCAGGCAGTGACGCAAGCTGCTCGGGAAGCGGGAGTCTTGGTGGAAGGCCAGTCACCCCCCCTTGGGTGCTCGGCCGAAGTTCTTGCCCTTTCACACCAAAGGCTGTTCGAGTCGATCGAGCGGGAGGAGGGGAGGTGCGACCGCGACAAACTAAGGGATCTTCTGTCGGGACCCACCAGCTGTCTGGTGATGTTGGGGCGCGGGGCAAGCGACCGGAAAGCCGTCGGGGCAATGCGTCGCTTGGCGGTGCTGCGGCAGCGACGCTGTGGGATTCCCCATCTAAAAGTCGGTTTCTTTGCCGCTGCCAAACCATCGGTGACGGAACTGCTCGGTACCCTGCCTGCATCCAAATACCAGCGTCTTTTTCTTCAGCCCCATCTGCTGTTCCCTGGGGAATTGATGGAGCAATTGCGGGGAAAACGCCAGGAACTTCAGGGGAATTGCCCTCAGCAACGATACTACTTGGCCGAACCGTTAGGGATCCAACTGGAAAACAGCCTCCAAGAAACCCAGCCCAGCAACTTGGTGAATGGGCTGCACGGGTTCTCGGTTACCAGTCTCGCGGAAACTTTCTGCGGACTGGCGGCCGGAACGCTCCGTAAACGGCTGCATCCTTGGAAGCCATGGCGTTGGTAGGCGGAGATCCCAACCAGAGGCAAAGTGGGGCGGCTAGATGAGGCGGCTAGACGGGGCGGCTAGATGAGGGGGGCTCCCTGGGGCCGAGTCGAACCATGTTGCACCTGAATCGGCGATTCCCTAGGATTGGCCTGGGATCGTTCCGTTCGGATCCCGTTTGATGTGACGTTGCGCGGATCGCAGCCTGGCATTCCAGCCAGGGTGAATCGAGCCCATAAAACCAAAGAAAGCATCCTTCAAGATGAAACCTCGCAATCTAGTGGCTGCTGCTCATTACGGACGATCGCGAAAGAATTCGCTGCTAGGCATCGCCCTGGGGCTTAGTTCTCTAGCGACCGGTGTCGGCAATAGCCATGCGGAAGAGTTCCCGCGAGTCCTCGAGACCCCCAAGCCATCATCCCAGGATCGACTGATCACTCGCACCGTTAGTCGGCTTCTGCAGAATGGCCATCTGTCCAAGGCGAAGATCGACGACGAGATTTCGCGCCGAGCTTTCGATCAGTTCTTGCGGCTACTCGACCCGATGAAGATGTACTTTTTGCAGTCGGATATCGATGAGTTCGCACAGAAGCGAGAGGAACTGGACGACATGATGCTGGGTGGGGATGTCAGCTTCGCCTATGACGTCTTTCGGCGATACAACCAGCGACTGACCGCTGCCATGCCGATGATCCACGCCTGGATCGACGCCGATCATGATTTCACCGTCGACGAAACAGTGGCGATCGATCGCGATGTGGTCAGCTATCCCAAGAGCGAAGAGGAGCAGAAGGATCGCTGGCGCAAAACGATCAAGCTCAATCTGCTCGATCTAAAATCCGATGGCAAGCAGATCGACGAAATCCGGAAGCAGCTCCACAGTCGTTTCCGTGTGCAGGAACGCAACGGATCGCAGATGGATGTGTACGAACTTCTGGAGTTCTATCTTTCGGCATTCACCACCTCGATGGATCCGCATACCACGTACATGGCACCTCGGGCCCAAAGTAATTTCGACATCCAGTTGAAGCTGTCTCTGGATGGCATCGGTGCTTCGCTCCGTTCGGAAGATGGCTACGTCACGGTGATGTCGATTGTCCCGGGCGGCGCAGCCGAGAAAGATGGTCGATTGAAAAAGGGAGATCGCATCGTCGCTGTTGGGCAAGAAGGCAGCCCCGAGGATGTCGATGTCGTCGAAAAGAAAACGGACGACGTCGTCGATCTGATCCGAGGCCCCGCTGGGACCAAAGTCCGGTTGACTGTCGAGCCGAAGTTGGGTGGGGGCCGTCAGGTCTTTGAGATCGTTCGGGCCAAGATCCAATTGGAAGACGAAGCGGCGCGGGGCGAGGTGCTGGAGCGATTTCAAAAGGCGGATGGCACCCCCTACAAGATCGGGTACCTGAATCTTCCCAGTTTCTACCTGGATATGGATGGAGCTCGGGAAAACAAACCGAACTATCGCAGCACAACGCGCGATGTGCGAAACATTTTGAAAGACTTCAAGGAAAAAGGGGTCGACTCCGTGGTGCTCGACCTCTCCAAAAACGGTGGTGGGTCGCTCACCGAAGCCATCAACTGCACCGGTCTTTTCATCGACCGTGGACCAGTGGTTCAGGTGAAGGATCCCAGTGGAGCGGTCCAGCCCTACGAGGATGAAGAGCGGGGTGTTGCCTGGGACGGTCCCCTGGTGGTGGTGACCTCCAAGATGAGCGCCAGCGCCAGCGAAATCTTTGCCGGTGCGATCAAGGATTACCAACGAGGCTTGGTGGTGGGCGATCCGCAGACCCACGGAAAAGGTACGGTGCAAACACTTCTGGACATTGGCGAGATGCTGTTCCGTGCCCCTGCGGGCAAGCCCTACGGGGCGCTCAAGCTGACGATACAGCAGTTCTATCTCCCCAATGGGCAAAGCACTCAGCGGGAAGGAGTCGCTGCGGACGTCGTGCTGCCATCGATCACCGCCTACATGGATATCGGCGAATCGGATCTCGACTACGCGCTACCGCCCGACGAGGTGGAGGCACAGGAACATCAGCATTACCAGATGGTCAACGACGCGATCCGTACGCAGCTCCAGCAGAAGTCGATCGCACGCGTCGAGCAGTCGGAGGATTTCGACAAGCTGCTGAAGCGAATCGAGTTTTACAAGAAGCAGAAAGACGAGAAGTACGTCAGTCTCAAGGAAGAGGATTTCCTAAAGCGACGCAAGGAATTGAACTCGGAAGAGGAAGAGGAAAAGCAGATCCTCGATGCGCAGACCCCAGCCGAGAAGCCTTTTGTCTCTGGATATTACAACGACGAAGTGCTCCAGGTGACACGCGATTACTACGACGCTCTCCAGGCGATCAATCTAGTCAAAGCAGGTTGATCTATCCAACCATCGGGTGAGACTGATGTTCATCGATAGCCAGGAGTTTCCCCCTGGCTATCGTTTTTTTGCGAGGTGATCGGGCCTCGCGCTAAAGTCTGGTTGGTTCAATCCAGGTAGAGAAATTCGTTGCTGTTCAGCAAAGCTCGGGCAACCGCGACCAGTCCGTGTTGTTCCGATAGCTCCTGGGCCTCTTTCCATTCCGCCTCTTGCGGCAATCGCCCTAGGGTCAACTGAAACATTCGCGAGATCGATTCCGCTGGTGAGTCATTCGATTCCTTCCGCGATCGATCGACTAGCGCGTTGGCCTGCCGTAAGAGGAATGGACTGTGTAGCAGGCTAAGCGACTGAAGCGGAGTGATGGAGCTATTGCGTTTGGGAGCCACCTGTCCGGCATCCGGGCAATCGAAAGGACCAAACGTCGACTCCAATTGCATCCTCGGCTTGCTCTGGTAGATCATGCGCCGCCACGTCTCGGGGCCTGGATCTTCGAGGCTTTCGTAGACCTTGACGTAGTTGGTGTTGGGCTGAAAAAGATCGAATCCCGGGCCACCCCAACGAAGGTCGAGGTTTCCAGCCGACCAGAGAATCGCATCCCGCAGCGGCTCCGCCTCCAATCGCCTTGGGGTGAAACCGACATAGAGCCGGTCCATTCTCGCGTCGGCCTCATGTCTTGCCTGCTGGCGGTAGGTGGCGGACGTCAGGATCAAGCGATGGATCGCCTGCAGCGACCAGTCTTTCGCGATCAGCTCGCACGCCAGCCAATCGAGCAATTCGGGATGGGATGGGACGCCTGCCTGAGTGCCGAAGTCACTGGGGGAGCCAACCAGACCGCGACCAAAGTGGTGAAGCCATAGTCGATTGACCAGGACGCGTGCCGTCAGCGGATTTTCGGGACTGGCGATCCACTGAGCCAATTGGGTTCGTCGCTGCGCATCGGCGCTCTCGAAAGGCAAGGCCCAGTTCTTTCCGATCGTCGCGATTCCAGCGGGAGAAACTGCCTCGCGGGGCTGCATCGGGTCTCCCCGGTGCAGCCGCGACACCGGTTCGGGGGTCCCTAATCGTCCCGCGTAGGCCATGGGTCCGGTTGGAACTCCACGTGAGGCTGCGCGTGCCGCCTGCCATCTCCTCCAATCGGTCAGCCACTGGCTCCGAAAAGTCTCCGCGAGGCGGGGAGGAACCCAGTCGCGTGCGGTTCCTTCACTTGCTGCCAGTTGCAGCGGCATTCGGGTCCGATGGCTACTGACCAATCTCCATTCAACCGAATCGAATTTGGCTTCCCAGCGATAGGCTGTGGCCAGTCGATCGCGGTAGACCGGACGGTCTTCCCCATCGCGGCTCCATCGAATCCATGCAATCTCCACAGGACTTGGAAAATCGAGTTGGACCCATCCCTTCCCAGCTTGGTTGGAAATCCAGGATCGAGCATTGCCTCGAATCCCATCGGTCAGATGTTCCAGCTTATGAAATGCATTGCCAGGGAAGTCACCCGAGCTGGAGAGTTTCGCCATGGACGCGATATTCAAACCTTCAGGGGAATAGCACTCCACTTCATCGATGCAGGGTTCGGCGCCATTGGTCGCCTCGATCGTCATCCTCAGGGAGGTAACTCCTGCTGCGTCGATCCGCTCGATATTGCATTCCGGATCGACCGGACTGCTGAGAGGCGGCATCTGGGACTCGGTTCCCCGGTCGGGTTCTCTTTCGATCACCACCATGTCTGCAGTGACGGGGGAGCGCTGGTCTCCGGATCGAAGAAGAAGTATCGCTTGTTCGGTGACCGAGTGAATCCCTAGATCCTTCAAACCGCTCCACCGACTCTCAGAGGGAATCTCGATCCCCTCCAAGCCTGTGGCTGGGTAGCGTTGATCGACCGTCGCCAGAGCCGTTTGATCGTCCAGGGTGGCGAGGTTTCCGTCGCCATCGATCCAATAACTGGCGTCGGACGCGTGCGTTGGCCAACCGGCACCCCAAGAGACCCAAATTCGCAACCGAATCGATTTGGCATCTGGCGACTCTCCCTGACCATCGATTCCATCCCGCGCAACCAGTTGCCAAGTTGCGACATCGGTTTTTGCTGGAGCGTTCCACCAGGTGTAGGATTGTCCGAGATTGACGATGCCGTACCGAACCGGATCCTGCTGTTCCTGGCCCCACTTCACCCCATCGGCATGAGAAGCCACGGCACTGCCGGGCAGCAACGAGTTCATATTGGAGGCGGTATCGTCCAGCAGTCTCAGGGAAGATCGCGGCGTGGTTGGTGTCCGGCTGGCGATCGATTGTTCCAGCGTACGTGCGATCTTCTCGGGTGGCTCCGATAATTCCGAAGGCTGTTTCAAGCCCGCAGCGGTTTCTTGTGGAAGTTGCCTTTCGCCGTGCTGGACTCCAGAGAGACAGGCCTTGATGGCGTAGTAGTCGTGCTGAGAGACAGGGTCGAATTTGTGATCGTGGCATCGAGCGCAGCCGATGGTGATCCCAAGAAACACACTACCCGTCGTGCTGACCATGTCATGCAGCTCATCCGCGCGCTGGTTGGCTGTCAGCACAGGATCGGGACTCTTGACGCGATCCCATGGACCGCCCACCAGGAAGCCGGTCGCTGCATCCTGGCCATACTGATCTCCCGCGATCTGATCTCGCACGAATTGATCGTAGGGCTGATCGTGGCGCAATGCCTCAAGGACATAGTCGCGGTATCGATAGGCATTCGGTCTTGGCTGGTTGGTCTCAAATCCATCGCTCTCCGCAAATCGCACCACATCCAGCCAATGGCGTGCCCACCTCTCGGCGGCTCGAGGCGAAGCGAGCATCGCATCGACCTGTCGATCCAGCCAGAGGTCTTCCTCTTGGCGATTGAGGTCTTCCATCGGCAGCTGTTCGAAATCCAGGGGAAGCCCAAGGATATCCGCCGACATGCGGCGTGCGAGTACCTGCAGGGATGCTTGCGGCATCGGTTCGGCCGCCTCGGTTTGCATGCCACCAGCGATGAAGCGATCGATCGGATGATTCGACCATTGCCAAGGGTCTGCGGGCGGTACCGTAGGCCGATTCAGAGGTTTCCAGGCCCAGTGTTCTTTCCCGGGAAGGAATTCCTGCTGCAGCCACTTGCGATCAAGCGATGGATCCCAGGGGGCTGCATCGAATAACCATTGACGCAGAAGGTCGACTTCAACAGTCGACAGCGGCTCTCCTTCTGGCGGCATTCTTAGGTCTGGATCGTCCGCTGTGATTCGCTGAATCAAAGGATGCTCGGAAGGATCCTTCAGTGGAAGCAGGGGACCGGAATCCCCACCTGACTCCAGGGAATCGCGGCTGTCCAGTCGCAGGTTCCCCTGTTGTTCGTCTTCCCCGTGGCACCCAGCACAACGAGCTAGCAGAAGCCGAATGGCTTGTTGGTCGCGCGTACCGACTTCTCCTTCGGTGGCGAAAGCTGGCAGGGACGCGAGGCAGAACCAAAGGCACCCCAGGAGGCCGATCGACTTCATGGCATCGCTCGTCAGGTACATCAGAGGTAAGGCGGGTAGAGCGGAATTCGCTCCATTGTAGCCCAATCGGCTCGCAGCAAACGACGAATGCACCCAGTTCCTAGCTGCCATTCCTTGGCAGCCAAAGGGATTCATGGAGAGGGATCGCGTCAGGGAGTTGCTGGGGAGCGAGCGGCGGGGGCAATCGCCTGCTGCTGCAATTGTCGAAGCAGTTGGGAGAGTCCGGGGTCGTCGGGTTGGCGATCGAGTAGTGGGCGAAGGGTATCGATGGCTTCAGTGAATTTCCCCATTTTCTGCAAGAGCAGGACCAGGGTGGTTCGGTACTGCGCCTCTTCGGGTGCTAGGTCGACGGCGCGTTGGATTCTCTGCATGGCTTCCTCATTGCGATCGGCCATATACAGAGCCAAGCCGCTGCGGTATTGCAGGGAAGGTTCCTTCGGAAGCAGATCGGCATCACGCAGCAAAAGAGGCAACTCCTCTTCCCGCATTTTCGTCGCCTGCTGTCGCCAAGATTCCTTCAGCTTCTCATCCTCCGCTGTCAGGCGCTCTCCCGACACCGAATCGGCCATCACGTCGTAGAGGACCGCTAGATTCGATCTGGGACCGGTCGCCTGGGGTTCCAATCGCAACGCGTCGCGATAGTGTTCGATCGCCTGCTGCGGCTTGCCCATCTGTTCGGCAAGCAGTCCTAATCCCAGGTGGGCGCCCGAGCGATCGCGGTTGGCGTGGTGGCGATCCAGCAACTCCTGCCAGGCTCGGTCCCATTCGGGGGAACGCATCGCGCGTACTTGGTCGGGGCCAGCGGTCGCGATTTGCGATGCTGCCTCGACCCGAACCGATCGGACAGGATCGGCCAAAAGAGGTTTTTCCGCTATGGCGCGTGTTCCGGGATCGGGGATTGTGCCTAGAGCGGTGGTCGCGGCGCGACGTACCAGCGGTGAGGCATCTTTGGTGGCTTCCCGACCCAACATCGCAGCTTGCCTGGGGTAGAAGCGAGCGAATTCCTGGAGAAGGGTAGCGCGGACAATGGCTGGGGATTCCGGGCCCTGCTTGGCCATCCACTTGGGAACCAGTTGCAGCGCCTCTTCGGAACCGGTGCGGGCAGCATGCAGCGCCTCTCCAAAATGCTCGGGCGTCTTTCGCTCGGTGCCGTACCACTTAGCCGCCGCATCTTCGCTCCACTGATCCATTTGGCGAAGCAGCTCCTTCGCTTCCTGATCGCCGCGTGCCGCTTCAGCGACCCAATCTCCGTATTGGCGAAGATGGGGACGATCGGGGCGTGTCCATCGTTTGTCATCGAAATGGCAGCTGCTGCATGCGTTTGGAGTGCCAAGTTTCAGGCTGAGATCGGGACGAGGAATGCGGAACGAATGATCGTGCCGGGGATCAACATCCATGTAGGTAGTCGGTGGCATATGGCACGCGACGCAACTGGCTCCCGAACTTCCAACGGGGTGGAAATGATGAGCGACGGAGTCGTATTTGGCGGCGGGATGTTGATGGCAGGAGGTGCAGACCTCGTTGCCCGAGTGCTTCAGTCGGGCGGTGTGCGGATCATGGCAATCGGTGCAGCGAATCCCTTTGTGAAACATCTTGCTCTGAAGGAACGATCCATGGATATAGACCTCATCCTGCACTTGACCATCAGCAAAGTAGGTCCCTTCCGTCAGGAACGCTTCCAGGAAATAGTCGTCGTAGAGATCACCCGCCTTGAAGCCTTCCGCGATCATTTCGCGCCGAGCATGGCAAGGTGCGCATGCTTGGATCTGGTCGAGCGATGATTGTTTGAGCGGTGCCAAGCCCCAGCCGAACTGTCGGTCTTTTTTTGGCCACCAATGGTCGACCAGTTGCAGGTGGCGGCTTGCGGGACCATGGCAAGATTCGCAGCTGACATCGATCTCGGAATACTGCGTCAAATAGCTTGCCGTCGCCACATCAAAACCTTTGGTGAGATTCGTGCTGTGGCATTCGGCACACATGACATTCCATCGCTGTGCTACCCCGGTCCAGTGAAGGGGATCTTCCGGATCGATCCGATCGTGAACGTCGGGGGGATCCAAGTGAAACCATTTGGACCGATGCGTATCCCAGCTCCATCGAAGCACCTGCACCTGGCCAGCTCCTGGCCGCTGGTCGCCGGTCGATGAGGTGGCCGCCGGCAGCGTCTCCACCATGTACTGCTGGAGCGGTTCGACACCGAATACGTAGCGAACCTCGAAGACTTCTTGTTTGCCGTCTGGTCCTTCCGTCTCGACAAGGAAGCGATCCCCCTCCCGGAACATCCTCGCGGCGATCCCTTGATGCTCCAAATGGACGTCGTTGAAATCGGCCAGAACCGTTTCTTTGGTCGCCAAGTCCATCGCTCGATCGTGGTGCGACCCTTCGAATCCCTTCATCTGCTCCTGATGGCACGTGGCGCACGACTGCCGACCGACGTAACGAGGGGCTTCCGCCAGCTTTGTGCGGTCGATGCCAACGCCACTCAACCACCAGCCCAAGACGGCAAAAATCCCAAGCCCCAGCAGCGCAACGATGGCTGCGATCGTTCGCCACCGGCGGCGGGAAGAAGTAGGTTCAGTCCGAGTGTTTTTGTTGTCGGGCACCTGGATCGATTCCTGGTGGAGGCATGGAACAAAATCGCCAATCCTTGCGATCGGCGATTGTTCCGTAATGGTGTCCCGAAGCTGTCCTGTCCGCAAGGGACCTTGGTGAGCCGATTTTCCGGGGGCAATTTGGCCCGCAGCATGCGATGCATTCTCTGCTGATGGTCTCCAAGCGAAAATCCTTGAGTTCAAAAAAGGGGACGATCCGGCCATGCTGCTGGACTGTGAATCGATATTCAGCCACATCGAAAAAATGCGGCGGTGCTGCGATGGCGGTATCCCCCTCCCGGTATGGCGCAATCCATGCGGTGACCTACCACGGGCGATGGAAACCGGATTGGGTGAAGGGACTGACAGCCACAATCATTTCCGATGGATCCAACAAGGCCGGCGCTTCGGATCCCAGAGGCCGTTGGTCTTTCCCAGGAGTGGTGCAATCCTAGAGACCTACTCACCTAAAAAGTCGCGTAAACTGACTAGGGGGCGTCACCGGACACGCGGGACAATTTTTCGACCGCAGGCCGAGAGAATGTCGGGCGCGGGAGAAGCAAGAACTGCGATGGTCGATTGGATCATGGCGCATCGGGATCGAAAGTGCGGCGTTACCTTGGTCGCGGCACTCTCTTTGACTCGCCATGCCAAGCAACGCAGTTCGATTCCGTCGCCGTCTTGATGAAGGAGGATGACCGATGGGTTGGGTGATCGATTGCTGGTGGATACGATTTTTTCTTTGCCTCGTAATCTGCTGTTGCAGCAGGACAGCGAGTGCCGAGAAGCCCAACGTGGTGATCCTCCTGGCAGATGATCTGGGCTATGGCGATATGCAGGCCAATCTTCCCGATCGCAGCAAGATCCCAACGCCCCACATGAATCGGCTGGCTGCCGAAGGGATGCGATTCACCGATGGTCATTCCAGCAGCGCCTGCTGCTCACCATCCCGATACACCTTACTGACTGGACGCTACCACTGGCGAACACGTCTTCAGTCGGGCATTGTCGGGGTCTGGGAGCGCCCTCTGATTCCGGCAGATCGTTGGACCATTGCATCACTAGCGCGTCAGCATGGGTACGCCACGGCGGCGATCGGAAAATGGCATCTTGGACACGATTGGCCGATTCCGGAGGCGCAGAGGAAGTTCTTTCAGGGATTCGGCGGGAAGCCTGGCGGCGGCGGAAGGGTCTCTGTCGAGGTGACCGACGAGCATCGCCAAGTCTGGAGTGAGGTTTTTTCCCAATCGATTCCAGGGGGACCGACAGCCTGTGGATTCGACCATTACTTCGGTACCGATGTACCGAATTGGCCTCCTTACTGTTTCCTGGAAGATGATCGGGCTGTCGGGATTCCCAGTGTTCTTTTGCCAGAGTCGATGCTGGTGAAAAACCAAGCCAGTCTGCAGGGGCCAGCACTTCCCAATTGGCAATTGAACGAAGTACTGCCAACTCTTGTGGCCCGCGCCAAGCAGTATATTCACCAGCAAGCCGCCGCCAGCCGTCCCTTTCTTCTCTATCTACCGCTGACTTCGCCCCATACTCCGCTGGCGGTCAATGAACGATGGCGAGGAAAGAGTGGCTTGGGGAGCGACTATGCCGATCTGGTGATGGAGACCGACGCTGCTATCGGTGCGGTACTAGATGCATTGAAGGAGGCGTCGGTCGATCAGAACACTCTGGTGCTTTTGACCTCGGATAATGGATGCGCATCCTACATCGGAGTTCAGGACTTGGAGTCGCAGGGACATTTTCCCAGTGGTCCACTGCGCGGCTACAAGTCGCAGGTCTATGAAGGGGGGCATCGCGTCCCTTTTGTTGTGAAGTGGCCTGCCGTCGTGGAGGCGGGTACCGTCTGCCACCCGTTGGTCCATCAAGCCGACCTGATGGCGACGCTGGCAGATATCCTGGATCAGCCGTTGCCGGAGGATGCTGGTGAAGACAGCTTCAGCTTCCTGCCATTGCTCAAAGGGAGCCAAGAACCGGTGCGGGAACACGCGGTCAGCACCGGATGCGACGGCCTGCCCAGTTTTCGCTTGGGCCCCTGGAAGTACATCGCCAAATCCCCTCCGGAGCTCTATCAACTGGAGGAGGACCTGAGCGAAAAAAACAACCTCGCCCAAATGGACGCAGGCCGAGTAAGAGAACTTCAGGAGGTCTTCGAGTCGATCATTCGCAAGGGCCGCAGCAATCCAGGGGCTTCTCAGAAGAATGACCAGAAGGTGGTGCGTTATCCCAAAGCCCCCAAGCCCCTGGGAAACGGAAGCGATCCCCAAGGTCGGAAGCCGTAAGGGGAGGCTTTAGGCTGGACCGGCAAGTGCCCCGGATCGCAGCATCCCGCCGCTGGGAGTTGCGGTAATCGAACCCCTGGCAGCGGGGATCGACCGGTTGCATCGGTTACGATAGAGGGGTTCACTTTCTCTTCCCGGGAGCCCCTGACATGGATTGCCTGATGTCGATGGTCTGCCTGCTCTGGGCACGACGCAGCTTACTTATCCTCGTGGGCTTGTCGTTGGCGGGTTGGATCGGTCTTCCCCTGATGGCTCAGTCTGGCCCCGGTGGCTCGCGGCTGGTTGGCTCCCCGGATCCGCCGCATCCATTTCGGCTGGAGGCTTGGTTGCCCGAGCTGACCTTCGATGACCCGATGCAGGTGCGCTGGCAACCCGACTTGCGGCGCTATTTGGTTTGCGAGCTGGGGGGCAAAATCTGGAGTTTCGATCCATCTGCCACGCCTCCAGTGAAGGAGTTGGTCGTCGATCTCAAGGAAGTGGTTCGGTCGTTTGATGCGACTGAAGTCCAAGGAGTCAAAGAGGTTTATTCTTTTGCATTCGACCCTGATTTCAGAAGCAATCGATATCTCTATGTTTGCATGATTCTTGCTGCTAAGGATGGAAAGCCGTTTGCCACGGGAAGTCGAATCTCCCGCTTCTCTGTCCAGACCGATCCGATTCCCAGGGTCGAGGCGAGCACCGAACTACCCATACTCCAGTGGCAGTCGGGGGGACACAATGGGTGTGATCTGGTTTTCGATGCCAGTGGCTGTCTGCTGGTCAGTACGGGAGATGCGACCGATCCTAGCCCGCCTGATGGATTGGCCACCGGGCAAGACATCTCAGATCTGCTGGGAAGCGTTCTTCGGTTGGATGTTCGAGCTGCGACGAACGATCAGCCCTACCGGGTTCCCCAGGACAATCCCTTCGTTGGTCACCCGGGTGCGCGGGGTGAGGTCTGGGCGTATGGGTTTCGCAATCCTTGGCGCATGGCGATCGATCCTTCGACTGGCCGCCTCTGGCTGGGAGACGTCGGCTGGGAGAAGTGGGAAATGGTGCAGGAGGTGGTGGCGGGTGGGAATTATGGATGGAGTGTTCGGGAGGGAGAGGAGCTGCTGCGGCCCCAGTTGCCCGTGGGACCTACACCGATTCTTCCGCCCCGAGCTGCGCTTCCCCATAGCGACGCAGCGTCGATCACTGGAGGTTTTGTCTACCGGGGCGATGCGATCCCAAGCCTCGAGGGGCAATATGTTTTCGGAGACTGGGTGACGGGACGCCTTTGGAGTCTGCCGATAGAGCCTAGAGGGAAGCATCGGGAGATCGCTCAGGCACCCATCAAGGTTGTCGCCATCGAACCTGGTCACCAGGGCGATGTGCTGGTGGTCCATCACGGCACTTCGACTCCTCTTTTTCGAATGGTGGAGAACGATCAGTACGAATCCCAATTGGCTCGTTCCAAGGGCTTTCCGAAGTTACTGAGCCAAACTGGGCTCTTCGAAGATCTTCCAACGCTAAAGCCGGAATCGTGGGTGGTCCCCTTCGAGATCAACCATCCGATGTGGCAGGATCATGCTCACTCGAACTACCACCTGGCACTGCCGGAGGGAGCTGCGGTGCTGGCCTACAGCCAGGCGGTGCCGCTGAAGCATCTGAACATGTTCGGCAGCCGACTTCATTTTCCCGTGGGAAGCGTTTTGGCCAAGACGATCGAGCGGGATGGCAGGCGTTTGGAGACGCAGTTGCTTCACTTCGATGAGGGGGGGTGGCGTGGTTACAGCTACGTGTGGAACGACCAGCAGGACGACGCCAACCTAGCACCTGCCGAGGGGTTGTCGGTCGCTACTTCCAGAGGAGCTTGGCGGGTCGCCAGTCGCAGCGAATGTCTCCAGTGCCACAATCCCTGGTCCGAGACGACTTTGGCTTTTCAGTCACGGCAACTGCATCGGATAGTCGATCAGGGGGCGTCGGAATGGGAGCGATTGAGTGCTGCGGGGGCGATTCGGTGTGTCGATACCCAGGGAAAGGATCTTCCGCCTGCGGACAGTGCGGAGTCGCCGCTTTCGCATTCGAAAGATGCCCCGTTGGATCATCGCGCCCGATCCTACCTGCACGTCAATTGCGCGCATTGCCATCAGTTCGGAGGAGGCTCTGGACTGGCCCTTTCGCTGCGTATCGTCGATCCAATGGAATCGCTCAAGGGGCTCGATGTGATGCCCGAGAAAGGTGGATTCGGGATTGCAGATGCTAAAATCTTCTCGCGAGGCCGTCCCGAGCAAAGCGCGCTGGTCTATCGGCTTGCCTCCAGTTCCATCGGTCGCATGCCTCATCTCGGTTCGCGGGAAATCGATGGCCAAGCGGTGGCACTTGTTTCGCAGTGGATAGAGAGTCTCGGGCAAGCTCCCACCAACCAATTGCAGTCGCAAGAGCTTGCATCCTTGATGGTCCGTGCCAATGCATTGGCACGGGAGATTCCGCAAGACCCATCCGCTCGCCGTTCATCCGCCCTTCGGCTGGCGGTTGAACTGTGGGGATCGCTGGATTCGCAACAGCGGCAAGTCGTATCCGATGACTCTGGAGCCTGCAGCGATCCAGCGATTCGACGCCTTGCAGAGGATCCTGATCCGCTGGTAGCGACCCTGTTCGAAGGCTTCTTGCCGCCACCAATGCGTATTCCGAGGGTCAGTCAGGAAACGGTCTGGGGCGATCTATCCAGCCTAGCGGCTGCCCCGGAAAGAGGGCGGTTGCTGTTCGTCGACCGGAGTCGGTTGCAGTGCCTTCAGTGCCACCAATTGGGCCAGGAAGGATTCGAACTGGGACCGAGGCTCGACGGCGTCGGATCAAGGCTTACGGCAAGCCAGATTTTCGAAGCGTTGCATGATCCGAATCGGCAGATCACGCCGTCCTATCAGACTCACGCTCTCCTTCATACCGACGGATCGATCCTACAGGGGCTGATTCGAACCCGCGATGGCCAACGGATCACGTTGGCGACGGCCAAGGGGACGCTGGAGACGTGGGATGCCAGTGATCTGTCGGAAATCAGGGAGTTGCCCCATTCCCTGATGCCTTCCGGATTGACCCTTCAGATGACCGGGCAAGAGGTCGCAGACTTGGTCGCCTACCTGGTGTCACTGAAGTAGATGGCACGTGTTTTCACCGGCAAGCTGGAGCGAGTCGATTCAGCGAGACCGGCGTTCAAGATCACCCAGCTGGGAATCCCTTTCTGGATCCACTGACATTCTAATGGGCGTTGGAATGATTTGAGGTGATCTGGCAGCGATGGGTTTCGCGCCCGATTGGGACTGCGTGGCTGAGAGTTTATGGAAGAGCGACGGGTGGAGCTGCCAGTGGCAGTCGACTCGGTGCGACGATGCTGTGTGACGATGCTGTGTGACGATGCTGTGTGACGATGCTGTGTGACGATGCTGTGTGACGATGCTGTGTGACGCGATGACGAGGGTGATCCAGTTGGCGGCTGTGCCTAGTGGCCAAGGCGGGGGAATGGTGTTCTGGGACAAAAAAAGGCGCCATCTGAGGTGTCTGTGGGCGGTGATCCAAGGGAGCCAATCCGTAGGCCTCTATGGACTGCCTCATGCCAAGGGAAGACTTGTCACTGGCGGCTAGGCGGGGAAGTTTCTTCCTGATGGCCCTTTCGATCGGGTATGGGAGTCCGTTGGTCTCACGCGAAGACGCCAAAACGCGAAGGGGGGCAAGAGGCAGATCGCTAGTCAGCACACGACGCTCTGTTCCAGGCGCCATTCGACGCGTCGATTCGCTTGGCGAATCAACGCTTAGAGCCCACAGAAAAAGTCGACTGGATACCCAAGCGGGATTCGCAAATGGGATTAGGCTCTCCATGGCTTCGTGCCTTCGCGGCTTCGTGTGAGCCAGGAAGGGGTTGCATGACGTCGCAAGAAGTCATGAGGGGAAAAACTTCGTCTATCTGGACTTTTTTGCATGGCGATGAATTCAAGGCATCCTGATCGAGTTGCCTCTTGCAGGTCACCGGATGGCACCTTTTGTGACGCTGGAATCAGGATGCACATTTCTTGTGGCAGCCTTCGATGGCAGTGGTCATTTGCAGACCAAGGGACCGGCAGGATTGTCGGATGAAACAAAAAAAGGGACAGCCTAAGTGGGCTGTCCCTTTTTGGTTCTTTGCTGCCGAAGTGCGAGGGCCCTGCGGTCAGTCTTCGGAAGGAGGCTGGTACGACTGGCCTTCATCGTCGGTGGGAGCCGTAGCTCCCGGAGGGGCCGTGTTGAGCAACGGATAGTTGGTCTCCATCGCTTCGGCACCTCGAGTCAGGAGGTCTTCGAGAGCTTCCTTGCGGTAGGTAACTTCCGAATCCTGGAACGATCGGAAACCGGTTCCGGCTGGGATCAGGTGGCCGAGAATTACGTTTTCCTTGAGCCCCACCAATCGGTCGACCTTGCCCGCCAGAGCCGCTTCGGTGAGCACCTTGGTGGTCTCCTGGAAGGATGCTGCGGAGATGAAACTGTTGCTTTGCACCGAAGCCTTGGTGATCCCTAGTAGTTGAGGGCTTGCCGAAGCCGACTTGGGTTTCTTCCCCTTGGCGGCTTTGCCACCTAGTCCTTCGATCGCAGCATTGGCCTGTTCGATCGCTTCCTTCGGCTGCACGCTTGCAACAGGGAACTGGCTGTCACCTGCATCGGAAATCTTGAGGCACTTGGCCAATTCGTCGTTGTGCCTCTGGAATTCGAATCGATCCATCACGAGGCCTTCCAACAGGTTGGTGTCCCCGGACTTCTCGATCTTCACCTTGCGAAGCATGCGAGCGATGATCACTTCCACATGTTTGTCGTTGATATCGACGCGTTGGGAGCGATAGACTTGCTGGACTTCGTGAAGCAGGTACTGCTGAACAGCTTCTTCGCCACTGACGCGTAGGATGTCGTGGGGCACCAGCGGGCCGAAGACGAGTGCCTGTCCGGCCTTGACGGTATCGCCCGAGTGGACCATGAATCGTTTGCCGAGCGGAATCAGGTGCTCTCGCACTTCCCCGCTCTCGCTTCGTACTTCAATGGCTCGCTTGCCGCGACGACGTTCTTTGACAATCTCGACCACGCCATCGATTTCGGCGATGATTGCGGGGTCTTTTGGCTTGCGGGCTTCGAAGATTTCGGTGATGCGTGGCAGACCACCGGTGATGTCGCTGACGCCGGTCGCTTCCCGTGGCATTTCGGCAAGTTCTGCGCCAGCCGTCACTTTCTTCCCTTCGCCGATGGTGATCACCGCTCGCTCTGGTAGATAGTAGACGTCGAGCGGTTTGCCCTCTTTGTCTTCGATGACGATCTGAGGGTGCTTGTCGCCGCGGTGATCCATAATCTTTCCGCGTACGTTGCCGCTTGGATCCTTTTCCAAACGCATCGTTTCCCCTTCGATCACATCTTCGTAGCGCACTTTGCCGCTGACTTCCGCCAGAATCGGAATCTTGTGCGGGTTCCATTCGCAGAGCACCTGACCGGGAGTGACTTCCTGGTTTTCCTGCACCAGCAGTCGGGCCCCGGTAGGAACTTCGAATTTCTCGATCTCACGACCTCGGGCATCGACGATGGAGATTTCGCCGTTGCGGGTCAGAACGATGTCGACCCCTTCTTCTGATCGCACCACTCGAAGACGGGTGAAGCGGACCAAACCGCCCTTCTTCGACTTGATATCACTTTCTTCGACGCTGGTACCGGCCGTCCCACCGATGTGGAAGGTGCGCATCGTGAGCTGGGTACCGGGTTCGCCGATACTCTGAGCGGCGATGATACCGACCGCCATGCCTTCTTCCACCAGAGCGCCTGTGCTCATGTCCATGCCATAGCAGAGCCGGCAGACGCCCAGCGGTGCATCGCAGGTCATGGGGGAGCGGACCTGGATTTTTTCGAGTCCCAGTTCTTCGATCTTCCGAGCGGAGGTTGGGGTGATCATCTCGTTTTCTTTAACGATCACTTCCTCGGTCACCAGATTGACAATGTTCTGGCGGCTGACACGTCCATTGATCGCATCGGCCAGTCGCACTTCCACCTTCTCGCCTCGATAGATGACCCCTTTGGTGATCCCACGGTTGGTCTTGCAATCGTGCAAGGTGACGACGACGTTCTGGGCGACGTCGGCTAGCTTGCGAGTCAGGTAACCGGAGTCGGCGGTCTTGAGGGCCGTGTCGGCCAGACCCTTTCGGGCCCCGTGCGTCGAACTGAAGTACTCGAGCACCGAGAGACCTTCACGGAAGTTGGCCTTGATCGGCGATTCGATAATTTCCCCGGTTGGCTTGGCCATCAGACCACGCATTCCGGCTAGCTGTCGAATCTGTTCGATCCCCCCTCGAGCACCGGAGGAGGCCATGAGGAACACTGGGTTGACATACCAAGTTCCACGGTGTTCGTCATGCTCCATCGCCTGGAGCATATCCTTGGTGATCAATTCGCGAGCATGGGTCCAGGTATCGAGCACCTGGTTGTAGCGTTCTTCGGGGGTGATGAGTCCCTTGTTGTAGTTCTTCTGGAAGTTCATCACCTTCTTTTCTGCGTCGGCCAAAATCTTGTGCTTGGAATCGGGCGTGACCAGATCGTCGGTCCCGAAGGACAGACCGCTGCGGGTCGATTCCCGGAAACCGAGTTGATTCATGTCGTCCAGCAGTTTGATCGTCGCGCGACGTCCCAGTTTCTGGTAGCAGTCGCTGATGACGCGGGCCAAATCGCTTCCCTTGAGCGACAGGTTGTAGAAGTCCATCCCCTGAGGCAGGATCGAATTGAACAGGATGCGGCCGTAGGTGGTCTCGACGATCGCACCGGGCAGCGCCTTGCCATCATCGGTGCGCAGCTTCCGATTGGCCGGCAAACGCACTTTAATACGAGCGTGCAGATCGATCACCTTTTGGGCGAACGCAAAGTCGGCTTCATCGGTGCTGGAGAAAACCATCCCCTGCCCTTTGCGATCTGGCTTCTCCAGGGTGATGTAATTGCAACCCATCACCGTATCCTGAGATGGGCTCATGATCGGCTTGCCATTGGACGGGGCGAAGATGTTGTGAGTGCTCATCATCAGCGTGTGAGCCTCCACCTGCGCTTCGATCGACAGCGGAAGGTGGACGGCCATCTGGTCCCCGTCGAAGTCGGCGTTGAAGCCTCGGCACACCAGCGGGTGGAGGTGAATGGCGTTGCCTTCGACCAGAATCGGTTCGAATGCCTGAATCCCCATTCGGTGGAGAGTGGGGGCACGATTGAGCAGCACCGGGTGATTCTTGATCACCTGCTCGAGAATATCCCAAACCTCTTCGTCCTTACGCTCCAGCATCTTCTTGGCCGACTTGATGGTGTCGGCATGCTTGAGTTCCTTCAGCCTCCGAATGATGAATGGCTGATAGAGTTCCAGAGCGATCTTCTTGGGAAGACCGCACTGGTGAAGCCGCAATCGGGGGCCAACGACGATCACGCTGCGGGCGGAGTAATCGACTCGCTTACCCAGAAGGTTTTCGCGGAAACGCCCCTGCTTCCCCTTGATCATGTCGGTCAGCGACTTGAGCGGCCGGTTGCTGCTTCCTAGGACCGGACGCTTGCAGCGGTTGTTGTCGAACAGGGCATCGACCGACTGCTGAAGCATTCGCTTTTCATTGCGGATGATCACTTCAGGAGCGTTCAGATCAACCAGCTTGCGCAGGCGATTGTTGCGGTTGATAATCCGGCGGTATAGATCGTTCAGGTCGCTGGTGGCAAAGTTGCCAGAGTCAAGGAGCACCAGGGGCCGTAGGTCGGGAGGGATCACCGGAATCACGTCCAGCACCATCCACTCGGGGCGGTTGTCGCTGTCCCGAATCGATTCGACTAGTTTCAAGCGATTGATTAGATCCTTCTTCCGCTGCTTGCTGGTGCAGGTGTCCATCTCCTTGCGAAGATCTTCGGAAAGCTGCACCAAGTTCAGGTTCATCAGCAGCTTACGAATCGCTTCAGCACCCATTTCCGCTTGGAATCGGTCGCCGTAAATCGCTCGCTTCTCGCGGAATTCTTCCTCGGTCAGCAGTTGCTGCACCTCCAGGTCGGTATCCCCTTTGTCGATGACGACGTAGTCCTGGAAATAAATCACCTTTTCCAGGCTGGAGGTCTTCATCTCGAGAAGATTTCCCAGACGGCTGGGCATCGCCTTGAAGAACCAGATGTGGACCACTGGTGCCGCCAGTTCGATGTGGCCCATTCGCTTGCGACGCACGCGGCTGTGGGTGACCTTGACGCCGCAACGATCGCAGATCATCCCCTTGTATTTCATCCCGCGGTACTTGCCGCAGGCGCACTCCCAGTCTTTTTCCGGGCCGAAAATCCTCTCGCAGAACAGACCATCCTTTTCGGGCCGGTAGGTTCTGTAGTTGATGGTTTCCGGCTTCTTCACTTCACCGAAAGACCAGCTGCGAATGTCCTGTGGACGAGCGAGGCTGATTTTGACCGAGGTGTAGTCGTTGACGCGATCGTAGGTGGTTTCACCGTTGGCCATGGATCGTTTCCTCCCTTGGGCGGTAAGGTCCTTTGGTCTGGACTCGGGTTGGATCTGTTTGGGTTGCGTTTGTCAGTAAGGCTTCCTGCCGCGAAGGACGGAAGCAGTTTGGGGTGCGGATGCCGCAGGATGCCTTTTGGCACCCGCACCCATTGGCAGGAAATCCTTCGCAGGCAGGGCTGCCCGGCGAAGGATGGCGATCTCTAAAGCCGTCGTTTCTCCAATCGCATGTTGAGGGCCAACCCACGAATTTCGTTGGTGAGCACATCGAAGCTGGCAGGCGTTCCCGCTTCCAAGGTGTTCTCCCCCTTGACCATCGACTCGTAAATCTTGGTCCGACCTTCGACGTCGTCGCTCTTGACGGTCAGCAATTCCTGGAGAATGTAGGCCGCACCGTACGCTTCCAGCGCCCAGACTTCCATTTCCCCGAACCGCTGTCCACCAAATCGAGCCTTGCCACCTAGAGGTTGCTGAGTGATCAGGCTGTAAGGACCCGTGCTTCTGGCATGGACCTTGTCGTCGACCAGGTGATGCAGCTTGAGCATGTAGATGTAGCCAACCGTCGTCTCCTGCTCCATCGGTTCCCCTGTCCGACCGTCGTTCAGCCGGATTTTGCCGTGAGCTGGAAGACCTGCTTCGGCCAAGCAGGCGTTGATGTCTTCTTCGGTTGCCCCTTCGAAGACTGGCGTGATCGCCTGGAATCCCAGATGAGCCCCCGCCCATCCCAAGTGGGTTTCCAGAATCTGTCCCACATTCATGCGGCTGGGCACCCCCAGAGGATTCAGGAGGATCTGAAGAGGCGTACCGTCGGGAAGGAATGGCATATCCTCCACCGGTAGCACCTTGGAGATCACCCCCTTGTTGCCGTGGCGACCTGCCATCTTGTCCCCGACGCTGATCACTCGCTTGGTGGCGATGTAGACCTTGACCATCTGAAGCACACCGGTCCGAAGTTCGTCACCGCGCTTCATGCTGTTGAGCTGTCGATCGCGTCGGTCGAGCGATTCTTCCACGGGGGGCCAAAATTGCTTGTAGGCTTTCTTGACCTCGGCATGATATCCGGTGTCGAGCCGATTGAGCTGCCGGGAAAGATTGAAGGCCTGAGCTTTCTCAGCGAGGTACTTAGCGTCCTGGCCTGCCAGAATCGGTGCCCCTTCTTCGTCGAAGACCTTGCTGGCCGAAACCCGCTCCATCTCCTCCACCAGCGCCGCAAAGGCTGCTGCCACTTCCTTGTTCCCCTCCGTCTCGACTCGCTTGAGCTCCTTCTCGAAGGCCTTTCGCTCTTCCTCCGAAAGACTCATCCGTCGAGAGAATCGCTGGGTGTCGATGACAATTCCTTCGACCCCGGAGCTAACCTCCAGGGAGTCGTTCTTCACGTCTTCTCCAGCTCGACCAAAGATCGCGTGAAGCAATTTCTCTTCGGGTGTCAGTTCCGTCTTGCTTTTCGGAGATACCTTGCCGACCAGAATGTCCCCGGGGCGGACATAGGTGCCGACCTGGACGATGCCGTTTTCGTCGAGGTTCCGCAATTGCTTGTCGCTGACGTTGGGGATATCCCGAGTGAACTCCTCACGGCCCAGCTTGGTCTCGCGGATTTCGACATCGAATTCCTCGATGTGAATCGACGTGTAGACGTCGTTGCGGACCAGTTCTTCGGAGATGATGATCGCATCTTCGAAGTTGTACCCATCGAAGGACATGAAACCGACCAGCACGTTGCGTCCAAGAGCCAGTTCGCCCAGATGCGTTGCCGCGCCATCTGCGATCACCTGTCCCTTTTCGACCTTGTCACCCAAACCAATGATCGGCTTCTGGTTCAAGCAAGTCCGTTCGTTCAGGCCTTGGTATTTCTTCAGATGATAGATGTCAGGGCCGATTTCGATGCGAGTGGAGTCGACAAACGTCACCTTTCCTGCACGACGGGCCCGCACCACCATGGCGCTGTTGACAGCGACCTCCCGTTCCATCCCAGTTCCGACAATGGGAGGTTCGGCCACCAGCAATGGCACTGCCTGCCGCTGCATGTTGCTACCCATCAAGGCACGGTTCGCGTCGTCATGCTCCAGGAACGGAATCAGGCCAGCCGATACGCCGATCATCTGGCTAGGAGCGATGTCCATGTACTGCACCTGCGCTGGCAGGACGATTTGGAAGTCGCTTCGGTACCTGGCGATCAGGCCGGGACCTGCCACCAGGGCGCCGTTTTCCGTCTTGACGTCGGCCGGAGCGATGAAGGCGTTGGCCTCCTCATCGGCTCGCAACCATTTCACCTCTTCGGTCACCACGCCATCCTGCACGACACGGTAAGGCGTCACCAGAAAACCGTACTCATCGACTCCCGCGTAAATCGCCAGAGAGCTGATAAGACCGATGTTGGTTCCTTCTGGGGTTTCAATCGGGCAGATTCTTCCGTAGTGCGAAATATGAACGTCTCGCACCTCGAAGCCAGCTCGCTTCCGATTCAGGCCCCCTGGTCCCAGTGCCGACAACCGCCGTTCGTGCGTCAATTGCGAGAGTGGGTTGGTCTGGTCGACCACCTGCGACAACTCGCCTCGACCAAAGAAATACTCGATCGCCGCACTGACGCTCTTCGGATTGACCAGCGACCTGGGGGTCATTTGGTCGACTTCCTTCAAACTCATTCGCTCCTGAACCGTTCGACGCAGCTTCAGAAACCCCTTCCGCAGTTCCTCGCAAGCCAGTTCGTCAATCGTCCGCAGACGTCGATTCCCCAAATGGTCGATGTCATCGTACTGCGCCGAATCGTCCCCTTCGTTGAGTGCGATCAGGTATTTGATCGCCGCAATCAGGTCTTCCGCTCGAAGCGCCATTTCGTTGTCCGGAACTTCCAGCCCTAACTTGCGATTGATCCGGAAACGGCCGACGCGACCCAGGCGATAACGATTGGCGTCAAAGAATTTCTCATGGAACAGGGTCCGAGCTTTCTCCAGCTGTGGAGGATTGCCCGGTCGCAGCCTCTGGTAGATCCTCAAAAGAGCTTCTTCGTGGCTGCTTGTGTTGTCTTCCGCCAGCGAGTTGAGGATGAACTGAACGCGAGGCGCGTCCATCACCAGAACACTTTTGACCCCAGAGGAGCAGATGACTTCACCAATTTCCTTGGTGATCTTCTGCCCCGACTCGACAATAATCTCCCCAGCTCGCTCAGTTCCCGACGGGTAAACCACATCATCGGCAGCAATCCGCCCATCGATCTTCGGAAGGCTCCGCCCGTCCGAAATCTTCTCTGCCTTGGTGGTGTAGAAGGCCTTCAGGATCTGCGTGTTGGTGCTCAGCTCGGAGCTCATCGCCCGCAACAGAGTCACCACCGAAAACTTCCCGCTCTGGTCGATACGCACCGAGAGGCTGTCTTTCTTGGTGACGTTGACCTCCACCCAACTCCCTCGCTCGGGAATCACCCGACAGCTAGGGACACTTCGCTCCGACGGCCCTTCGCTCTCCTGAACGAAATCCACCCCCGGGGATCGATGCAACTGGCTGACCACCACTCGCTCCGCACCGTTGATGATGAATTCGCCTCCACCCATCATCACTGGAATGTCGCCCAAATAGACTTCTTCCTCTAGCGGTTGCTCGCGATTGAGTCGCAGGGTCACCTTCAGCGGTTTGCCGTAGGTGAGTCGAAGTTGTCGGCATTCTTCCGGGGTGTAGCGTGGCTTGCCTAGTTCGTATTTCAAATACTCCAGCGTCACGCTCTTGTCGTAACTTTCGATCGGGAAGATTTCCCGAAAAACCGACTCAAGCCCCTGATCCTTCCGCTTGTCGGAGGCAAGATCCTCCTGGAGGAAAGCGGCGTAAGAGGCGGTCTGCAAAGTGGTCAGGTTAGGAATCGGAAATGGTTCCTGCGCCTTACCAAAACGACGAACGGAAGTGGGTTGCAGGCGACGCTTAGTAGGGGTAGCCATGGGCGAGGGTTGCTCCTTACCGCGACGTGGAAAACGATTGCCGGACGCTCCGACAAACCGACCTGGACACCTCTGCCGCAGAGTATCCAAAAAGAAAATCACCCCAGTGTTTGGGGCGAAGCGCGCAAACTCGAGAGGAACGATTCATGCGGCGCGCACTACACAGGTAGAAGGGTAGAATCGAACCGGATGGACCAGTTTCGGTACCGTAGTTTAACCAAACGGAACAAACTGGCCAACCCATCCGACCATCCAAATCACCAAAAATTCCACCATCCCATCCCCAGGCCCCGGTAGAACCAAGCCACCCTGGGGAAGTCTTCGATGAAGAGACTCCCCAGGGCGACGTATCCCCTAGGATTCCAAAGGACGCGATCGCGTGGATCTTGCTCAAAACGGGACGAAAGTTCGGTCGAGTCTACTACTTCAGCTCGACAGTACCGCCCGCTTCGGTGATTTCCTTCTTGATCTTTTCGGCATCTTCCTTCGATACCCCTTCCTTGATGGTGGCAGGAGCCGATTCGACCAACTTCTTGGCTTCCATCAGCTGGGCGCCCGTCAGGTTCTTGACAACCTTGATGACTTCCATCTTCTTGTCGCCAAAAGAGGTCAGAACGACCTTGAATTCGGTCTGCTCTGGAGCCGCGGCGGCAGCACCGCCACCGTCACCCGAGGGAGCCATCATCATGACACCGCCGCCAGAGGCGGCTTCGATGCCATGGACTTCCTTCAGGTAGTCGCTCAGTTCCTTGGCCTGCTTGAGCGTCAGGCCAACGATCTTCTCTCCCAAATTCTTGATATCTTCCGCGAAGGCGGTCGCTGCTTCGGACATAATCCCCTCACCTCTCCGACAAAAAAGGATACTGACTTACCGCCGGCGAGTAACGAACCGGCCAACCCTGACAACCCACCAAGGCTCATCCACGCCCACCCAACCAAAAAGCCAGGGGCCGCAACTTCGCCTCGCCGTTATTTCCTCAAGAACCAGCTTCCTGGTCTTCCACCATCTTTTTGACCTGTCCAGCAATCTTCCTGGCAGGACCAACCAATTGGCCCGACAACGTCGCACCTGGACCAAGGATCTGGCCGACAAGCAGCGAGATCTGTTCCTGCCGACTTGGCCACTTGCTGACTTCTTTCACTTGAACCGCGTTCAGCGGTTCTCCATCCATGACCCCACCCTTCAACTCGAACTTGGGATACTCGGGCTTCCCATCGAATTGAACGATCGTCTTGCAGAGCGATACGAAATCCTCGCCCCCCCAGACCACCGCAACACTACCGGGGGTAGATCCAAAGGCTTTGTGGATGTTGGAATCGCGCGTTGCACGTGCAGCCAAGCTTTGCTTGACTACCATCATCTGCAATCCCTTCTCCCTCATCGCCTTTCGGATGTTGAACGTTGCCAGTGAATTCATCCCGACCACGTTGGCCACCACCGCATCCTGCACGCCGGCCAATCGTTTCTGAATATCCCTGGTGACCAGGTTCTTGACAAACTTGCTCATGATTCCCTCTGGCTCCCGCCGCTACTTCTGTCGCTTCGTACTGCTCTTGCAACTGTGCCTTATCCAATGACTCGAACACTTGGTGTCATCGAGGCGCAAATGGCAATCGATTTGACGTACGTGCCACGCACCGCTTGCGGCTTGAGCGACTGCACGAACTGTAGGAATGTGTTGATGTTGTCGACTAACTTTTCGGAGTCGAAGCTGAGTTTGCCGACGACAGCATGAAGGTTTCCCCCCTTGTCGTTGCGGAACTCCACCTTCCCCGCTTTGTATTCCCGTACGACGCGATCGACGTCCGCTGTCACCGTACCGGCACGCGGCGAAGGCATCAGTCCTCGGGGACCGAGCACCTTACCGAGCGGTCCGACCATGCCCATCATGTCGGGGGTCGCGATGCAGACATCGAAGTCGGTCCAGCCTTCACGAATTCGCTTGGCTAAATCCTCCGCTCCCACCGCGTCGGCGCCCGCCGCTTCCGCCGTCTTGGCCAAGTCTCCCTTGGCGAAGACAACCACCCTCTGCACTTTGCCTATGCCGTGTGGCAGTACGACGCTGCCGCGCACCAGCTGATCGGCCTGGGCTGGATCGATCCCCAAATTCATATGGATCTCGACCGCCTGATCGAACTTGCGTGGCTTGAATCCCTTGAGCACTTCAACCGCTTGAGCCAGCGGCAGTGGCGTCTTGCCCGGCGCCTTGGTAACCATCGCCTGCATTGCCTTCGTCGCTTTCACCATTGACTAACCCTCCACCTCAATGCCCATGCTGCGAGCCGTTCCTTCGATCATGCTTCGAGCATGCTCCAGGTCCCGGGCGTTCAGGTCGGCCATCTTCTTGTTGCAGATTTCATCGATCTGGGCACGCGTTACCTTCCCAACTTTGGTCTTGTTGGGAACACCGGAGCCTTTAGCGATCCCCGCTGCCATTTTGAGCATGGAAGCGGCCGGGGGGCTCTTGGTGATGAACTCAAAAGTGCGGTCGGAATAAACCGTCACCACAACCGGGATCGGGGTTCCCTTGAACTCCTTCGTCCGGTCGTTGAACTGAGAAACAAACTGCCCGAGGTTCACCCCGTACTTTCCAAGCGACGTTCCGACAGGAGGTGCCGGCGTTGCCGATCCCCCCGGTACCTGGAATTTCGCTTGCCCAACGACTTGCTTGGCCATCTTCCCATCCTGGTCGCTCTGAAGGCGACTTGTCTAACTGCGTTGCTCCAACACTCTTTTTCCTGCAAACGATCGACCCGACAGCATCGATCGCGTTACACTGCCTCCACTTGCCAGTGGTTGAGTTCCACCGGGGTGCTTCGGCCAAAAATACTGATGATTACGGTCACCTGCCCGTTTGCTTCGTCGACCTTGTCGACTTCTCCTTCCAAATTTTGGAAGTACCCTTCCTTCACACGGACACGGTCCCCATGCTTGAAGGGAATCGCCGTTTTGAGGACCGGTTCGTCGTCTTCGCTGGGGCGAACCAACTTCAAAATCCGCTCGACATCGGCGTCTTCCATCGGCGTTGGCTTGCCTGCCGAACCGGTGAAGTCGCCGACTCCAGGCGTCTCGCGAACCAGGAACCAAGAGTCGTCGGTGAGAGCGACCTGGGCCATCAAGTAGCCTGGGTACAGCTTCCGCTTGACCACCTTCCTTTTGCCCGAGCGAGTGAACTCCACGACATCTTCCGTCGGGATCAGGATTTCGCCAAAATGCGATTTGATTGGAGATAGCGCGACGCGCTTCTGAAGGGCTTCACGAATCGAGTCTTCTCGATTAAAAGCCACTTTGAGTATATACCACCGCAGTGGAGGTGCCTCTTCGGCAGATTCCTGCGGTTTTGTCTTTTTCGCCACTTGATGCACCCTTTGCCGGTCCTGCGATCCAGCGGTACCTCGTCGGTCCACTTGATCTCCCGGCAAGCTGTTTCGCCACCCTTACACGCCCTGCACCCGGATTTTCGATCCAAGCCAGTTCGGCCGCTTTACCGGATCGCGAAACCGCCTATGAAATCCCCAAAGATGAAAAAATCGCCTGCCACAGCATGTCGTAAAAAAACAACAACAATGCCAGGAAGAAGATCGTAAATATAACCACCATGCTCGCCCTGACAAGCTCACTTCGGCTGGGCCAAGTCACTTTATTCAATTCCGCTTCCACCGAAATCAGAAAATCAGCAAATCGAGGCCAATTGACCATTCGGTAGCCAAACCACAGACCGGCTGCCAGAGCCAGGAAAGGAAAGCCATACCGGAGGACATCCCCCGAAGCACCGGCCAATCCCCACTGCCGAAATTGAAACTCTTTAAAGAATCCCTCGTAGAGTCGCCAGGAACCCAGAAGAGCGATCATCCAGATCGCTAAGCAGGTGATTTGACGCACCAACTTTCCCTGGGATGCCTTGTAAACTTCCGTCGCGAATAACTCGCTCCAAAAGCTACGCTCTCCTACCGCTTCTTCGTTCGCCATTCTCCCAGCGCTCCAACTTCCGCGGCCCAGACTCTGCCCCAGGGATCCTCCCCCTAGTGCCATTACCAAGGCCGACTTCCCTATCGACCGGGAATCGACTTCAAGCAGGGGCGGCAGGAATCGAACCCGCAACCCCCGGTTTTGGAAACCGGTGCTCTGCCAATTGAGCTACACCCCTGTTGAGGTTCCAGGTGGAATGCACCAAGTTCCCCGCAAATGGAATTCGGGTAGCCGATTCCGACCACCCGAATTCTAATCTGTTCGGCGATCCTCGCGGATCCCCATTCGGCATCAGTCGACGATCTTGGTCACAACGCCCGATCCGACCGTCTTGCCACCTTCGCGAATTGCAAATCGAACGCCGTCATCCAAGGCGATCGGCTTTTGCAGTTCCACCGTCAGTTTGACGTTGTCGCCAGGCATGCACATTTCCGCATCGACTAGGTTGGCCGTGCCGGTGACGTCGGTCGTGCGGAAGTAGAACTGGGGGCGATAGCCACTGAAGAACGGGGTATGGCGCCCACCTTCGTCCTTGCTCAGGCAGTAGACTTCCGCTTCAAATTTCTTGTGCGGGGTGATCGAACCTGGCTTGGCAAGCACCTGGCCGCGTTCGATGTCTTCACGCTTGACACCGCGAAGCAAGCAACCAACGTTGTCCCCAGCATGCCCTTCCTTCATTTCCTTGCGGAACATTTCGACGCCGGTGACGATCGTCTTCTTCTTTTCTTCCTGGAGGCCGATGATCTCGACTTCCTCTCCAACCTTCACCATGCCACGCTCGATTCGACCGGTCGCCACCGTTCCTCGACCTTCGATCGAGAAAACGTCTTCCACCGCCATCAGGAACGGCTTGTCCTGTTCGCGAGTTGGTTGTGGGATGTAGGCGTCGATCGCGTCGAGCAGGTCGCTGATGCACTTGCTCTTCACGGGATCGGCTGGGTTCTGATACGCCGCCACCGCACTGCCGCGAATGATGGGGATTTCATCACCGGGGAAATCGTACTTGCTGAGCAATTCACGAATTTCCAGTTCGACCAATTCCAGTAGTTCTTCGTCATCGACAAGGTCGACTTTGTTGAGGAAAACGACGATCGCGGGGACGCCGACTTGGCGAGCCAGCAGAACGTGTTCCTTGGTTTGAGGCATCGGGCCGTCCGCGGCGCTGACCACAAGGATCGCCCCGTCCATCTGAGCGGCACCGGTGATCATGTTCTTGATGAAGTCGGCGTGGCCGGGACAGTCAATGTGTGCGTAATGTCGCTTTTCGCTTTCGTACTCGACGTGCGAAACGGCGATCGTCACCGTCTTGGTTTCGTCGCGCACCGTACCACCCTTGGCGATGTCCGCATAGGACTTCGCCTTGGCCATGTTCTTGGCTGCCTGGACAGCAAGAAGAGCACCTGTCGTGGTGGTCTTGCCGTGGTCGATGTGTCCAATCGTTCCGACGTTGCAGTGCGGTTTGGTCCGCTCAAATACCTCTTTGGCCATCGCTGAAAACACCTGCTAGAAGTTGACTTGTTGCCGTGAACCCAACGCCCACGATCCACCCAAAAATTCCGAACTTGCATCGTCTGTGTTTGACACGAAAGCGACGACCCTTCGGTCACTCCGCTTCCGCTCAAACTCTACCGCTCCGGCAGCCCCGTCCGACGGGGCTTGAAGAGCTGCTGATGGGACTTGAACCCATGACCTCTTCCTTACCAAGGAAGTGCTCTACCAGCTGAGCTACAGCAGCCTGCCGAGAGCGGGTGAAGGGAATCGAACCCTCGTCTTCAGCTTGGAAGGCTGTGGCTCTACCATTGAGCTACACCCGCAGTCTTGGGAATCGTCGGCGATTCCCCCAAACCGATTAGTATGCCAGTTGTCCCTCGGTTCGCCAATAGGGGCTATCCCGCTCTTTCCATGGGAAGTGTAGGATTCGAACCTACGTAGGCAAAGCCAACGGATTTACAGTCCGTCCCCTTTAACCACTCGGGCAACTTCCCTCGATCTCACCCGGCCGGCCTCAGTCCATTCCTGCGAGGAACGACTTCCGCCCGCCTCTTTCAATCCAATCACCTGCCAAGCACAACACTAGGCTGCGCAAGCAGGATTCGCGATTTCTTAGAGCCAGCGAAGGGACTCGAACCCCCGACCAGCTGATTACAAATCAGCCGCTCTACCAACTGAGCTACGCTGGCAACTGAGCTACGCTGGCAATTGAGCTACGGTGGCAATTGAGCTACGGTGGCACACCTGCCTGTCTGGCTCATCGATCCGCCGCCAACCTAAAACAAAGAAAAACCATCAAAAAATGGCCTTGCTCGCCCCAGGCTAACCGCTCCCTCGACTCTCCCGCAGTGCTCCCCCGCCATCAAGACTGTGGCGCCTTGACAAAGGCAAAACCAGTCTGTTTCTTCAGGTTCCAACCGCAAGAATCCAAGAGTTTACCCGCCGTCCCAACTGCTGCAAGATGAATTTGATGACTTTTCGACCCGCCTAGTTCCGGCGGGATACTTTTTCGTGTCGTCGCGGAGGGATCCAAGGCAAGCGGGCAGCTGCTTGAATTCCTCAGGCGACATTCGTTCGAGTCTTCAGAACGAGAAATCGTCGATCTCGGTTTCCTGATAGATCGGAAGGTAGCGGTAGTAGACCTGGAGGGTCATGGCGGCGATGGCGGTCACGTACAGACGGCCACCCACCAAGTTGTCCTTTTGGTTGAAAAACCAGCTGCCGCGTTGATGCCCTTCCTTTTCCTGCGTGGCAATTAGGAAATCTCGCATTTTGGGATTCCAGCTTTCCCAAAGTGGTCCTTCTAGCTGAAAAAGGAGTTGGGTGGTGTAGAAGTTCGAGTAGACGTCGTCTTGGCTGGGCCCTTCACTGGCCACATACCTTGCGCCGGCGAGCATTCTGGGGTCGGTTCGCGGCCAGCCGCGATAAAGCCGCATCAGCAAACCCATCGCCGTGGTGCTGACTTTGGGCTGGCGGTTGCGATACCCGTACTTGGCTCCCTCTTCGCTTGCGACCGAATCGAGGTATCGGTCAAAAACGCGAATGGAGTCGACGGGAACAGGCAGCTGGGCCACGTGGCCGCTTTTGAGCGCCATGATCTGCCAGCAGCCAATCGACAGATCTCCGGGCCGCTTCGGATCGTAGTCCCAGCTGCCATCGCTGTGCTGGGCGTAATGAACGTATCGCAAGGCGTCTTTGCAGGGATCGCGCAGCGATTCATCCTGAGTCATCTGGTACGCTTCGCAGAGCGCCAGCGAGCAGATGCCCTGTTCGTACATGGCAAAATTGGAGAACTCGTGAGCGAACCGACCTCCGTGAGGGGTTTGCTTCATCCTCTGGATCAGGGCATAGAGACCGCGGCTGACTGCTTCCTTATAGGGCCCTTCCTGATGGGTATAACCAGCCCCTAGAAATGTCAGCAGCGCCAAGCCCGTCGCCACCGACTGCGAATGGCTGATCTGAGCCCCATCGGCGCATCGGCCATTGCATGCGTCCCCCTGAAGATCCAGCCGCCAGGTGCCATCCCTCTCCTGATGCTCGGCCATCCAGAGCACGGCCGCCTCCACCGCCATCTCGCTGGCGATGCTCCCCCCCCGCTTGCCCGCTGCTTGGGCCCGCACGGATGGGTGGCGGCCCTGCGTCCCCAACGACTCGAAGAGCGTCTCCCTGGCCGTGCCTGCCACGGAGACCTGTTGCAGGGCGCTGGAAACCCCCTCGCTGGAGCCCACCGTCTCAGGACCGATCTCTTGCGACTGGGAGCCGTTCATCGCCGATCGCTCTAGCCCGTTATTCGTCTGGTTTAGCTGTGGAGCCAGTTCCAGGCTCCCGCCGGCCTCTGGCTGGTCCGTTTCCTCAGGTGTCTCGACGGGTTGATCGAGCTGGAACTCTCCGCTGTCCGACTGCCCATCGACGCCCGACAGCGTCATCCGGATCGAGTCATCGGGGCCGATTGGGAGCCGAAAGTTCCAAAGCACCAGCCCCATCATCAGCAGGATGTGGAGACAGAAGCTTAGAAGGAAAGCGGGACGCTGCGACTGGCCGGCCGTCGTCAGTGACGGAGGATCGGCGCGGTCATTTCGCTGGACGGTCTTCTGTGGTTGCACGACCACGCCTCCCCAGCCGCCGATCGGAAACGGTCTCTCAATCTGCCATTAGCAGGTGGCCCAGAAGGGAACTCCTCCTGCGGCAGGCCGATGAGCCTACTTTGGGACATCCTAAAGCCACTCGATGGAAAATCGACCTTTTCCGCCGAAAGAATCGAGAAAATCGGCACCAACCACCCCGAAAAGATCTTTCCCCAGGGCCGTCGGGGCACACGCTGGCGTTGGCTCAGCCCCGAAATCGGTCGACGCTGCCGATCGATCCCAGCGTGAAAACGGCCGAATGCCAGCCAGACCCATCGTCTTCTGGGGAAGGAGGTCAGGTCAATCCGGTCAGCGATCCGTCGCCACAGAAGTCGGGGTTCCCGAACGAACTCTGCGGGAATCCCATCGCCTCGCAGAAGCTCATCAACAGTCGGTTGTGAGGCACCTTTCCGAAGTCGTGCGCCACGCCTGTCTTCCATCCCAACCCTCCACCGACCAGAACGAAGGGGATGTTGTCTCGCGTATGCGAATTCCCTTTTCCTAGTTCGTTGGTCCAGACGATCGTGGTGTGGTCCAGCATGCTACCGTCGGTTCCCGGTTCGGGTGTTTCCGCGAGGCGGTGCGCCAGGTAAGCCACCTGCTCGCAGTACCAAGTGTTGATTTGAATCAGCTTCTCGTAAGCCGGTTCGTTGGTGTCCGGTTCGTGCGATAGTTCGTGATGCCCTTCATCGATCCCCAGCCATCGCATCTTGGGCTGACCGACGCTGTTGGTGATCTGAAAGGTCGCGATCCTTGCGAAGTCGGCCACAAAGCTGTTGACCAGCAGATCGATTTGCATCTTGGTGATTTGAGGAATCCGATCGTTGTGCTCATCGACATTGGGCGGCAGCTGGGGGACTGCGTGACCGACCGACTGCGCAACCCCTGCCTGAAGCTCGGACGCCAAGTCCCGCTCGACCTCACGAATCAGTGCCAAATGCGATTCCAGAGTCCTTCGGTCATCGGCACTGACGACCTGATGGATCTTCTGAACATCTTCGCGCAAGGCATCCAGGACGCTGGCCAGCATCTTCTTGTTCTTCTGTTCTCCATACAGTTTCTGGAACATCTGGTAGGGATTGTCGATTGGCGTGACGGGCTGGTTGGGGCCTGCGTAGGCCAATCGAGTCCAAGTGTCGGCTCGCTCGGGTACCAGGACGCCAAATTCCAGCGATCCGAACCGCGTGCGGGTCGATTCCTGCCCCTGCAGTTGGTTCTTCAGGAACTGGTCGACAGAGATCCCCTTGGACCACCCTGCGGGTGTGTCGGAACCTCCTTGAACGTCTCCCGGAAATAGCTCGATCCCAGTCAGCAAGCATCCGATGCCTCGCATGTGCCCGTCGCCGTCTCCTTGGATTCGGTTGCAGACCCCTTTCAAGGTGATCAGGCGATCCTGAAGGCAGGCCAGCGGTTCCAGGATCCGTTTCAGCTGGCCATGGGGGCCTGCGGCATCCGGCCAAAAATGGTCGGGGATCACGCCATTGGGGCTGAAAACAAAGACCAACCGTTTTTTCTTTTCGGTCGATGCTGCCATGCCAAGGCTGGTGAGGTTACCCAGGAGCGCCAGGCCGGCGGCGCTAAGACCTGTCTGCTGGAGAAAATCGCGTCGATTTCCAAAGCGTCTCATCCGTTGGCTCCTTGCGTCCCGTTGGCGAGGCAATCGTGGGTGGCGACCGTCACTGCGATCTCCAGCATGAGAGATCGAATGGAGTAACCAGACTGCTGAAAATGGTGGGTTAATCGATCGAGCGTATCGGCCCCGTAGGCGGCCGGCGGTTGCTTGACACTGAACAGGAAGGCTCGCGATACAAACGCTCGCGCGCTATCGGGGGTGGCGACAAACAGTTCCGCCAGTTGGCGGGCATCGTTGAATGCGTGAGCCGTTCCTTCGCGGTCGACATACTGGCCGGTGGTATCGACCGGCTTGTTGCCTTCTTCCAATCGATATCGCCCCACCGCGTCGAAATGCTCCAATGCAAATCCTAAACCATTGATCTTGGTGTGGCAAACCTGACAGTTTTCCGGTTGCGTCTGAAGATCGACTCGTTGCCGGGTCGTCAGCCCCGGGTGCAGGTCGGGCGGAATCGGAGAGAACGCCTCCTGCGGGGGCTGGAGGACTCGGCCAAGCACGTACCGCGTCAGAAAGACGCCGCGATGGATCGGGGAGCTATGGTCGAAGTAGGCCAGATGGCTCATCGCATACGGGTGATTGAGCACCCCGATATGACGGACGGGATCGGCAACCGTCTTTCGGAAGCCGGGGCCCGGTTCGGCCGGTTGCCATGCCTCCCCATAAAAGGCTGCGATCCGTTCATTGGTCCAACCTGCAGGCTCCACCAACAGCCGACGAAAATCCGATTCGGGGCTTGCCAGCACGTCTTCGATCTGAAGTCGAAGTGACTCTCGGAGATCGGCGACCAGGGCAGGTTCGAACCCCGGGAACAGGTTCGGGTTTTTCGCGATCTCCGCTGGGCTTTCTCGATTCATCCAGCTCTCCACCAGCAGCCGCATTTTCAGCTGCGATCGAGGGTCTTCCAGGAGTCGCTGGGCCGTCTGGCGGATGCTGGACTCATCCTTGATCTGCTCGTTGCTGATCGCCTCCAGTAGCCATCGATCGGCTGGCAGGGAATCCCTCAGCACCAGGCACAGGCGGTTGGCGGTTCGTTGCGACACCGTTCGATCCAGATCGGCATCTGGGTAGAGAAATCGCGGGCTTTTGAGTCCCAGCAGGAGAACGCGGCGGATGGCATCGGCATCGTCGGGAGTGGAATCGATCAGGGCGTCGACCATGCGACTCTTGGTGGCCGCATCCAGCGGCCCGCGCTGCGCTCGCTCCAGCACCTCCACCAAAAAACTCCGAAGGATCTCGCGGTTGTCATCCGGTTTGTCTTTCTGCTTCTTGCGATACTCCGGCCAAAGTTCCTCGATGGCGACCTCCGCCCACTCCAACGCCGCTGCCGTTGTTGCTTCATCCCACGGCCTGTGGACCGCCAGACCGCGATCGTATCCGTAGCTGCGATCATCAGGAGGAAGGGAAGCCTGGAGAGCAAATGTCGCAGGCGCCCAATCGGCTCGCAGCGCCCGTTCTGGAATCGTTTCCTCTACACCCCCTGGCGGAACCCACCTCAAGGCAATCCTCGCCGGCGGCAGCTCGGTCTTCCTAGCTCGCTGGATGAAGTCGATTTTGAACGGATAGGATCGCCCTGCTGTCAGTTCCACCGTCTGACGAAACTCCGTCTTGTCCCCCGACTGCACGTGGTTGTCGATCAGGGTGCGGCCGATTTTTCCCAGATGCATGACGAACGAGCAAGTGCTGCGCACCACCAGTTCGTAACGGCCAGTGACCGGCGGTTCAATCGCCCCTTCCCAGTAGATGTAGAACGCTTCTGGTTTGATCCCTTCGGCCGGGCTGTTGCGATCGAAATCGAAATCGATCTGGGGATCGATCCGTTCCAGCTTCTTCTCTTCGTTCTTCCAACGATCCCCATTGAAGTAGATCGCTCGCACGCCGCGCTTCTCCGTCTTCCCCGGAAAGTTGACGAAAGATCCATAGAGATCGCTCAGCGATTGACGGAGTTGATGCTGTGTCAGGTGAGCTGCTTCGCGGCGCGGGGGCCGGTTTCGCCACTGCGCTCGCTCGCTGTAAAACGCTTCGTGGATGTAGTTGGCCACAGCGATCGCTTCGTCCGCCGTGCACTTGTCGGGATCTTCCTTGGGCATTGTCTTGGCGATGTACTTGGCCAAATGCGCGGGGGAGTCATCTCCGATGAGCGGCTTGGCATACGCCCCATCGACACCTTGCCCCGCTTCCCCATGGCAGGAGGCGCAGCGGTCTTGATAGATGCGGCTACCTTCTTGGTTCGACTGGTCGGCATGAATCCGGCTGGTTGAAACCGAAGCAGCGATCCAGAAGGCAAAAGCGATCCAGAGGGACAGAGCCAGGCGACGCGGCGCCACGGCTCTGTTGATGCTTCGCAATCGTATCGACGAAGAATCCATCTCGGCATCCTCTTCGTGATGCCGCAGCCTTCGGACGGCGGCGGCTAAGGCGATTCTGAATCCAGGCGGGGTGGGAAGGGGGGCGGAGGGCGGTTTTCTGCAGGAACTCCCTGTTCGGGGCGTCGTGCATCGAACCCTTTTCATGGTATCGGCAAACGGCTCTCTTTCCAACTGTTTTCCCCTCCAGCGCCGCTCGCCTAGCCTCTGCATCGCGGGAAGCTCCGATGACTTGAGGTTCCCAAGCCGTTAAACTGTCGCCAATCGGATTTTCCGATCGGCTCTTTGCCTCCGCCCCCTCCATCGATCGTGCGTGCCATGCAGCTGAATCAGCTAGACAAAATTGTTCACTACACCCCTTGGCAGCGTTTGACTGCGGTCAAACACCTTTCTGGGCAGGAACGGTATCTGCAAGATCATTTTCCCAATTTTCCGGTCATGCCGGGAGTGTTGATGCTGGAAGCATTGTTCCAGGCATCCGCCTGCCTGGTGCGCTTGAGCAGTGACTTTGCGACCCCACTGGTGGTGCTCAAGGAGGTACGCAATTCCAAATTCGCCGACTTCATGCGGCCAGGTGATACGTTGGAAATCGAAGTGGAAGTGGTGGGGAGGACCGAGACGACGGTGCAGCTGAAAGGAAGTGGCAAAAAGGGGGAGACAGTCGCCGTGTCGGCTCGATTGGTGCTTGAGATGATGCCGCTACCGGAGCTTTCTCATCCGCAGATCGGAGAATCGACGGCGTCTCAGGCGGCCGATGGACTGGTGAAGCTGGCGATGAGGGCTCAACACCACCAACTTTTTGGGGCTGTTGACACCCCCTGAGGTCTCCCGATAGGAATGCCAGTCGTTTCCCTTCGGATTCGAGGGCTACGAAAGAAAAATGTCGGCAAATGGTTCGATTCGGCAGGGGATTGAAGGACAAGTGGTCTGGTAAATCCTTGCGGAAAACGCTAAGAATGTCGGTTGGAATGAGACGGGCGAATTGGCGCCCGGTGATGGTCGCGGTCGCGGAAAGTGGCGATGCGACTTGGGGAAGAGTCGTTGGGGACGACCCAACCCAACGATCACAACCCGATACTTCTGTCAATTGCATTGGGGATTACAGAGAATGGCACCCACGTCGGAAGAAGTCTATTCGAAGGTTCAGTCGGTCCTGGTGGACGCTCTCGGATGCTCGGATGATGAAGCGACCCCGGAAGCGACGATCATTGGCGATCTGGGGGCTGAATCGATCGATTTCCTCGATATCGTCTTTCGACTGGAAAAAGCGTTCGGGATCAAGATCCCCAGGGAAGAGTTGTTTCCTGAGGACGTTCTGCAGAACGACAAGTATGTTCAGGGCGGAAAGGTGACGGCCGAAGGTTTGGAGGAACTGAAACGCCGGATTCCTTGGGCGGATCTGACCAAGTTCATCGCCAACCCCAAGGTGCAGGAATTCGGCAACCTACTGACGGTCAAAGACCTTTGCAACTTCGTCGCTTCGAAAGTTGCCGGTTGATCGGACTGCGGAACTTCCAGTGGAATTCGAAGGACTCGCGAATGGGACGAGTCCTTTTTTGTTGTGTTTGGGGGGCTCATCCCAAGCATCGATTGTCGGCTTCTGCAATGGGATCCCACCGATGCGATGGTTCTGGATCGACCGCTTCACCTCGTTTGTCCGTGGCAGTCACGCCAGCGCCATCAAGAACGTAACGCTAGCCGAACCCGCCCTGGACGACTACATCCCCGGTTTCCCTCATTATTCCCACGCACTGATGATTGAGGGAGCGGCGCAGACGGGCGGTTTGCTGGTTTCGGAGATGCTTCAGTTCGAGAAACGGGTGGTCCTGGCGAAAATCAGCAAGGCAGTCTTCCATCGCCTCAGTCTGCCAGGAGACCAGTTGCTAATCACCACCAAATTAGAAAAGATGCAGGGCGACGGAGCCATCGTGCAGGCAACCATCGATTGCCAGGGCCAACGGCAAGCCGACCTGGATATCTGGTTTGCGATGCTGGATGAGCGGTTTGGGGATGGCCCGATGTTCTCCCCAGAGTATCTACTGCAGTGGCTGCGGATCCTTGGAATCTATGAAGTGGCTGTCGATGCCGAAGGCAGACGGTTGACGCCCCCCGATGCGCTTTTGGAGGCGGAAAAGCGCGCCATGCAATCGGCCGCCAAGTCCCGCTAGCCGCCTTCCAAAAACGACCCGTGTCTCGGCGGCCCAACCGCGGCTCACCCCATCGGTGCGTCGCAGGGGACCGGAAATCCTGGTAGAGTAGATAGGGAAATTTGGACAGGTGTCCAGACTGCGGTGTTCCTTGGGAAATCCGCAGCACTCAAGATTGTTTGCCTGAGGGATCGGGAGTTTCGTCGATGCGGCGCAGGGTGGTTGTCACAGGCTATGGGGTGGTCAATCCCTTCGGCTGCGATGTGGAGGTGATGTGGAAGGCGCTCCTAGCCAGCCGTTCCGCAGTCGGCCCGATCACGCTCTTTGATGCAACTCATTACCCCACCAAAATTGCCGCCGAAGTCCGCAACTATCGCATCGAAGAGTTTGTCTCTAACCCCGACGCTTGGCTGCGTCGAGGGCGACACGCGAGGTTCGCCATCGGTGCTGCTACGCAGGCAGTTCGCATGTCGGGCATCCTCGATGCTGGACTGGCACCTGAACGCATCGGTGTTTATCTCGGTGCGGGAGAGGGGAACCAGGATTTCCCCAATTTCATGGCGATGCTTGCCGCCGGCGCTTCAACGCCGGAGTTCCACCTGGATGCTTTCATGCGCCGGGGGCGGGAGCTGGTGGACAGCCAGTACGAAGGGGAGCAAGAGCCCAACATGCCTGCAGCCCACGTTGCCTCCACCTTCGACCTTCAAGGCCCCAATTGCAACAGCCTGACCGCCTGCGCTGCCAGCAGCCAAGCTGTCGGGGAGGCAACGGAGTTGATCCGGCAAGGCCAAGCCGATGCGATGCTAGCAGGTGGCGCCCACAGCATGATCCATCCCTTTGGAGTGACAGGCTTCAATCTCCTGACAGCCCTCTCCACCAGCAATGATCCACCCGAAAAAGCTTCGCGACCTTTCGATAAACTCCGCGATGGCTTCGTGTTGGGGGAAGGGGCTGGGGTGGTGGTGCTGGAGGAACTGGAGCATGCTCGTCGGCGAGGAGCCCCAATCGTCGGAGAGGTGCTGGGATATGGCACCACTGCCGATGCCTATCGCATCACCGACATCCATCCGGAGGGCCGTGGCGCCATCGGATGCATGCGGCAGGCGCTGCTGGATGGCCAGTTGAATCCCAGCGACATCGGTTATGTCAATGCGCACGGCACCAGCACTTCGGTCAACGATCGTGTGGAAACATTGGCCTGCAAGGAGGTCTTTGGGGAGTACGCTCGGCAAGTCCCAGTCTCCAGCACCAAGAGCATGATGGGGCACCTGATCGCTGCAGCAGGAGTCACCGAAATGATCGTCTGCCTGCTGGCCCTCCGCGACCAGACTCTGCCGCCAACCATCAACCAAGAGGTTGCGGATCCCGACTGCGATCTCGATTACGTCCCCAATGTCGCTCGTCCATCCAAGCTGAAAGTGGCGCTCAACAACAGCTTTGGGTTCGGCGGCCAGAATGTCACGTTGGCCTTGGGTCGATTCCAAGGCTGATCCTGCAAGGTAAGGCGTCAGAGAAAGGCTGCAAAGCCTCAGGCATCGGTCGGCCCAAGAACCAGCCTCTGGTCATCAAGCTGGAGAATCTGAAGGCTTCGTGGCGCTGCTCCCTCGAGGGTCAGTTCAAGCGTCGTCTGCGTTCCTTCCACCAACCGCCATGTTCCATGGCTACGTGAGGGTTGGTCGCCGCGGCTGACACTGTGCCACACCAATTCATCGCCTGCCTTCAATTCCATCGCCACACCCGCTCGTCCCCTCCTACCCGCTCCTCCGTCCAATCGGGGCGGGGGTGACTCCTCCATGGACACCGCGCGAAAAACGATCGCACCGTGCGGTTCCCCGTGCGGATCTTGTTCCCAATATCCTTGCAGCCAACCTTTCCATTTTGGATCGATCGCCATGCCTGCCTCTCTTGCTGTCTCACTACGGCTTACTTGCGGGCGGGTTGACTGAGGCGGTCACGTACCCAGTCTGGCCCGCGCCCCTTCTAGAGCGGCTCGCATGCGAGCTGCCTGACCAAGTGTGAACATGAACATGGCAGCGTCGTCGACATAGTCCATGTAATTCATGAACAAGTCACCTAATGGACCATTGCTGCAGGAAATTGATGGGAACTGCGGTTTGCTGTAGTTGGGGCCAAACTGATTGGGAGTGTCGTCGACATGGTCGGTGTCACGGCACCCTGGAATGCGTTCTTCACCCCAGATATGGGAAAGATTCAGGTAGTGACCTACCTCGTGGGTAGCGGTTCGCCCACCATTGAATGGCTCCAAAGCCGATCCAGTTGTCCCCATCGCATCGAATCGCACCACCACCCCATCGGTCTCTGGCGGGCCCCCAGGGAACTGGGCGTATCCAAGGACTCCACCAGCTAGGTTGCATGTCCAGAGATTGAGATACCGAGTCGTATCCCAGGGATCGATGCCTCCGGTTGCCGATGACTTCACCGGGTTGAATTGCGTCGAAAAGGAGGTCACATCGGTTTTTGTCCGGGTGATTCCCGGCGTCGGTCTCCCAGACGGATCGATGTCAGCTAAGCGAAATTGGATCTGTGGATTACCGATCAGCGGCCGAAATGGCTCGGGCACTAAAGCCAGGTCACTGTTGGTCGCCGAAAAATCTCGGTTGAGAACGTCGATTTGGCTCGCGATCTGCTCGTCGCTAATGTTTTCTGATGCCGTGCGATGGACGACGTGAACCACCACTGGGATCTGGATCACCCCCAGCCGACTGACGACCGGTCCTGTCTGCAGCCAGGTACGGGTGTAGCTTTCCAGAGCTGCTTGCTGGAATCGGAAGTCGGGATGCGACTCACAGACGCTGAAGTACGATTCCATCGTCGCGCAAGACCGCCGCCGGGGCATCTTTGCATCGATCCCCTCGTTGCTGCACTCCTGAGTCTTGGCTTTGCGTTTTCCCATTCTTGATCGGCTCCCAAAAAGGTACATTCACTTACGTCGACGCGATCCGAATCCTCCGTCGCGTTCAAGGAGAACTCGGCATCGGTTCGGACCATCGCCTCAGCGTCGCTTCGACGAAGTCGACCCCCTTGGCCATCTGCGCGGCGTCGATCTTCTGAGGCTGATCTTCTTCGGTATGGATCAGTTGAAGCACCTCGGGGCGTTCTTTCGATTTCCCCGCAAACATCCCTTCCAGCTGCTCGACATCGACCGGCCTGAGCAACGAAAAGCTGGCCGCTTCGATTCCCGCTTTGCGGAACGAGAGATGATCGCTGGGGGGATAGCTGACGCCATGGTCGAAGGAGAATGGGTGATCCGCATCGACCTTCTTGGCTGCTTCCACGATCGGATCGGATTCATCTTTTGAATGCAACCAGACCTGGTCGCCATAGGCGAAAACGTCCAGATTGACGTAAAGCGTCGGCTTGGATTCCAGTTGGCGAGCAAAGGCGTCGGAACCGAGGAGTCCGTTTTCCTCCAGATCGAAGTAAACGGCCCACACGCGAACGTTCTCAAGTGGCTTGTCCTTCAGTCGTTGGCACAGCTCCATCAGTGCCGCACAGCCCCCTCCATTGTCGACCGCCCCCCGCCCCTTGGCGACGCGATCCATGTGGGCACCAAGGACCAACCATGTTCTATCCTTCCGCTTCTTTTCTTCCTGGTCGGTTTCCTCCTGTACCTTGACCATCAGATTGGTCCCCGAAAGCTCCCCAGCCTGGAATGAATGGGGCTCCACCTCCCAGCCCTGCCTTTCCAGCATGGCCGACACAATCGCTCCCCGCTCCCGCTGCTCCCCGCGACTCAATTGCTCCACAGAACCCAGCAGCCGCTCGGCCACCTTGTCGATCGCCGGTGCTGCCTCCTGACCCGACGCACCCGAGGCGATGAAACCGGAGACTAGCAGCAGGGAAGCAACCAGGGCTTTGCCCTTAAGCGTAGGTCGGTGGAAGGATCCTAAGCCAAAACAACCGACCAGATCGCCAGGGAGGATCATGAGAGACCTTTCCAGAACGGAGTTGCGAGACAAACGGGGGAAATCTCTAAGAGTTCACCGATGGAAGAGAGGAGGGATGTATCGATTGTAGGGTACCCAAACTAGGTTTTCCAACGATCCCCCTTGGGTTCCCCTCAAGTTCGCTTGTCGCTCCTAGCCGCCGCGACTAGCCTTCGGACTGGGACCGGTCTAGAGTGGAGGGTGTCTGGCTGAAGCCAGTCGTCTATGAGTTTGTTGTGTTTTGAACTGGTGTCGCGAACCATGACAGCGTTTTTTCTCCGGCAACCATTGCGTTCAGTCTCCCCGAATTTCGCTCGCCGTCGCCTCCCGGTCGATTCCAGCGTCCGGAATCGGCTGTTGCGATGGATCGCCTGCTTCCCCCTGCCGATGACTCTGGCCAGCGTGGCTCCCCTCCAGGCGCAGTGCCCCCCCACCTACCGCGTTCAAATGCAGACTGTCTATGAACCGGTGGAAGTCACCAGCTACCGGATCGTCTACGAGGATGTGGAAGAGGAACGGGAAATCGTCACCTACAAGCCGGTGGTGCAGGAACGAATCGAGAAGCGACAGCAGACGGTTCGAAAGCCGGTGATCGAGACGGCGACGGTCAACGAGACCTACACGGTGCTCAAGCCGGTCTACAAGACGGAAGTGGTCGACCAAAGCTACTACAAAACGGAGTATGTCAACGAAACCTCCCAGCGGGAGGAGACCGTGGTGACCTACAAGCCGGTGGTCGAGACCCAATACCAGACTCAGAATTTCATCGTCCAAAAACCGGTCACTGAGACCCAGTACCAGACGCAAAGCTACACCGTCCAAAAGCCAGTCGTCGATACCCAATACCAGACCCAGACCTACACCGTCCAGCGTCCGGTGACCGAGACACAGTACGTGACGCAGACGGCGATTGCCTACCAACCCGTTGTCACCACGCAGCAGGCGATGGTCGACCAGGGTGGCTACGTCGCACAGCAGTACTACCAGCCAGGCGATACCCGCTACTGGCTCCGTTGGCAAAATGGCGGCTACGCAACCGACCAGGCGACAGGTCAATCCTTCTGGAACCGCCCTGGATTCACCTGGACCCCCTACACCGCACAGGGGCAGGTTTCCACGCAGGTTCAGTACCGCCCCAACTGGACTCCCGTGGCGATCCCCCAGACCTCCTACATGGCTCAGCCCGTCCAGCAGCAGGTTCCCGTCCAGGTGCAGAAGATCGAGAGCCAGCTGGTGCAGCAGCAGGTGCCGGTGCAGGTGACGCGCTATGAGTCGCAGGTGGTGCAGCAGCAAGTGCCGGTGCAGGTCACAAGGATGGAAAACCAAGTCATCCAGCAACAGGTTCCTGTGCAGGTGCAAAAGCTGCAGGCAGTGGAAGAGAAACGCATGGTCCCCTACGTGGTCCAAAAACCGGTGACGCGCCTGGTGGAGAACAAGGTTCCTGTCACTCAGGTCCAGTGGGTTCAGGAGCAGCATGTGCGGCCCGTTACCACGCAGCGGGAGTCGTTCAAGATGGAGACCGTCGTCGAGGAGATTCCGGTGAGGACGACGACGATGGAGCGAGTGGTGCAGAGGGTAAAGGTCCCCGTCAAAGTCGCTCGGCGAGTCGAGGTCAAAGAGACACGGATGGTGCCGCGTCAAGTTGCCACCCGAATCCCGCTCGACTACTACGATCCGTTCACCCCCATCAGCAGCGCGTCCATTCCGTCTTTGCCCTCCGTGGTCCAGCCCGCGGCCAGTCTTTCACCCCGTCCATCGGATTCGGGTTGGAAGGAGTCGGCTTCTGGGACGGCTGGCAATGGCAACGCTGGCGCTAGTAGCTCAACGAACTCAGGTGCTGGGGAGTCGAACCGGAGTTCCGCTCCCCTTCCCGACCCCAAGACCGACTCACCGGCGTCCGGTGCAGCGGATCCAAAAAGGCCCACCGTCGACGCGTCCCGTCCTCTGGAACTTGCCCCAAGCCCCAGTGGCGTGCAGCTTCGAGAATCGACTGCCCCCAATCCTTGAAAGCTGACTCTTCCCGAAAGTTCGGTCCATCCGAACGACGGTTGGATGTTTTGGTCCGGGATTCCCTGCGGGGTTCCAAGTCTCCGTAGGACAAAAGCGGCCTGATTCCAGCGTCACAAAGCATGCCATCTAGCGACCTGCTGATGGCGATCCAAGCGGGTTCGCATGGACTTCGATCGCCACGCGACGGCGAATCCCGGCTGGACTAGGTTTTGCGATCCCTTCATGTCCGTGCGTCTCTAATCACTCGCTTCTCCAATCTCGCGCGAAGCCGCGAAGGCACGAAGCCATTCAGATCGCGACATTTCGGCGATAACCGCATGGGTATTGCATCGCTTTCATGCAGGAGCCGTGCCCTCGCTGCCATTCGAATCGACAGGTCGAAGGACGCAGGGAAACGGTCGTCGTGTGCTCACGAACGATCTGCGACTTTTCTTTCTTCGCGTCTTCGCGTGAGAAAGACAGATTCTTTTTCCCACTTGCAAAGGCCATCAAGGCTTATTTCTTTCTCTTCTTCGGATCACGGCCCCAGGCATTCCCGATGGCCAATGGAAGACGGTACTGAATTGTCGCGATGGTTTCGTGGATCACCGATTGCTTCAGTAGTTGGGAGTCGGTGGGCGATATTGCTCGGGATCGATCGTGCGAAACCACGCGATCGTTTTCTCCAGGCCCTCGCGAATCCCAATCTTCGGTTCCCAGCCCAAGTGCTTTTGGGCGAGCGAGATATCGGGGCGTCGGCGGGTGGGGTCATCGGCCGGCAGTGGACGGTAGACGATCTTGGATCGGCTTCCGGTCAGTTCGATGATCATCCTTGCTAGCTGATCGATCGTGTACTCTTCCGGATTCCCCAGGTTGATCGGGAAGACGAGGTCATCCGACGCGTCCATCAGGCGGATGAATCCGTCGATGAGATCATCGCGGTAGCAGAAGGATCGAGTCTGCGAACCATCGCCGTAGATGGTGATGTCGGTGTGGCTGAGCGCCTGTCGGATGAAATTGGAGACGACGCGCCCATCGAAAGGGTGGACGCGAGGTCCATAGGTGTTGAAGATCCGACCGATCCGAATACGCAACTTGTTGACTCGGTGGTAATCGGTGAAGAGCGTCTCTGCAGCGCGTTTCCCTTCGTCGTAGCAGGCCCGCACCCCGACGGGATTGACGCTGCCACGGTAGCTTTCTTTTTGCGGATGGACTTCTGGGTCGCCGTACACTTCACTGGTGGACGCCTGAAAGATCTTGGCGTTGCACCTCTTGGCCATCCCTAGCAGGTTGATCGATCCGATGACGCTGGTCTTCATCGTCTTGATGGGATTGTACTGATAATGGCCGGGGGCTGCGGGGCAGGCCAAGTTGTAGATTTCGTCCACCTCCAGCCAGATCGGATGGATGATATCGTGCCGAATCAGTTCAAAATTAGGCCGCTCTAGTAGGTGCGCGACATTGGCCTTTTGGCTGGTAAAGAAGTTGTCGACGCAGATGACATCGTGACCTTGGTCGACCAGCCGTTCGCAGAGGTGGGATCCAAGGAAGCCAGCGCCGCCCGTCACGAGAATCCGCTTGATCCGTTTCACCGGTGACTCCTGGATGATTCCATTTGGTGACAATCTGATCGATGTGAACCTGAGATCGGAAGTCTATTGGGGACGCTGCAGGGTGAACAGGTCGGTGCTTCGAGCCCACCAGTCGCCGCCAAGCCGCGCGATCGAGTCGATTTTTTGGGGGTCTGGCATGCCTGCGGGATCCAGCATTCGGTCGTCGATGTAGATGGAGACAATTTCGGCGATGATTAGATTGGCCGAAATCGGGCCATTGCCAACGGGAATCACCTGGCGGACTTTGCATTCCATCGCGAAGGCAGTGTCGGCCAAACGAGGTGGGCCAACATGGCTTGAGGGATGCGTCGCCAACCCCAACAGTTCCACTTCGCTTTCCTCAGGCGGTAGCGACACACTGCTCTGATTGATCCGCTCGGCATCGCGCCAGCAAGATGCATTGATCACCAGTTCGCCGGTCGCCTCCACATTGACTAGCGTATCTTTCTTCCGACCATCTCGCGTGAGTGTGGGGGAGATGACCGCCACCGGCGGGTTGGCTCCGAAGACGTTGTAAAAGCTAAAGGGTGCAAGATTGACGATTTCACGGGGCGAGATCGTCGTCACCCAAGCGATGGGACGCGGGGTCACCAGGCCGACCAGCATTTGATAGACCCGCACCACCGATTCGGATGCTACATCGATCTGCATCGTCACTCCATCCAGGAATAGGGATACTGGGGCTGGTCGAAACCAATAGCCCCTTGCGCTACCAGAAGAGGTCGGAACGTATCGACCATCACCGCCAGTTCGTCGGTCCATTTTATCTTGCGGCTGGCCACAATCGTCCCGGGGTGCGGGCCATGGGGAATGCCGTGGGGATGCAGCGTGAAGGATCCCAGAGTGACTCCCTTGCGACTTCCAAACTGTCCCCTCGCGTAATAAAGCACTTCGTCCGACTCGACGTTGCTGTGCGCGTAGGGGACTTTGACTGCGCGAGGATCGGTATCTAGCATCCGCGGCGCGAAGGTGCAGACCACAAAGCCGGATCCTTGAAACGTCTGATGGATCGGAGGGGGCTGGTGGATGCGTCCGGTGATCGGTTCAAAGTCATCTGCATTGAATGCGAAGGGATAGACCATCCCGTCCCATCCGACGACGTCAAAGGGATGATGGGCCAGTTGGTATCTGGTCCAGTTCCTTCCATCCCGTATCAAGACCGGCACATCCCCTTCCTGATCGATTGTCTGAAGCCGCTCTGGTCCCCTGATATCCCGTTCGCTCATCGGTGCTCCCAGGCGAAACTGTCCGTCGGGATTCAGGTACCGGGAGGGAAAGCGGATGCTGCCGTGAGCTTCGGCAAGTAGCAGGTCGGCGACTTGGACATCGTCGAAATCGATTCGGTAGGTGGTGCACTTGGGCACCACCAGGTAGTCCATCGGACGGAATTCAATCGTCCCCAGCATCGTTTCCAGCCTGCCGCTACCCGCATGCACAAACCACAGTTCATCGTCCTGCGCATTTCGATAGAGTTCCTGCTGCTGATGGGCAGGACGGCAGCGGGCGATCGTGACATCGGCGTTGAAAAACATCGGAACACGACCACGAATCACATCCCCCTGCCGCGCTAGCTCGGCCGTCTTCAAGTGGACGTGCCTGAGCGGTAGCGACGCCGCCTGGAGGGGACTAGAAGGTTCCAGCGACTCGATCGAACGAACCCGCGTCGGTGGTCGCAGATGATAGGCGATGCTGTAGGCTCGCGAAAATCCCTCCGTCGAAATCACTTCCTCATAGTAGATCGATTCATTCAAAAAGCCCGGGTCGGCGGGCAGTTCTATATGCCGCTTGGGAGGCAATAGGCCTCGCTGCAGATACTGTGGCATCGAACCAGCTCCTCGATCTCAAGTGGATGCCTCGACGACTTGGTTCCGCAGTCGTCCCAGCCGCTCAATTTCCAATGTCACCACATCCCCCGGCTTTAGCCATCCCCCGACCGCTTCCGGAGTCAGTTCCAGGATGCAACCGCCACCGACGGTACCTGAACCGATGACATCTCCCGGCATCAGGCGGCTGTCGCGACTGGCATGGGCGAGAATTTGAGGCCAAGTCCAGTACATCGTGGCCGCATTGCCGCGAGAAATTGACTGGCCGTTGACAGAAGCTTCCATGGCAAGGTCCAACCGGCCATCACGGTATCGATCGCGAAGTTCGGAAAAGGGGACCACATGCGGCCCTAGGGCGTTGGCGAAGTCTTTTCCCTTGGCGGGCCCCAGCCCAATCGCCATCTCCTGCCTTTGGAGATCCCGAGCGGACCAGTCGTTATAGATCGTGAATCCCAGTAGGCAGTCCATCGCTCGATCGTCCGCCGGGAGATTGGCCGCCTCCTTGCCGACCACGGCGGCGATCTCCAGTTCGAAATCCAGCTCCTGCGTTCCCTTGGGGGGAATCACCAAGTCGCCATCCCCGATCACGGTGTGGGGATTGGAAAAATAGAAAGCGGGAATCTCATACCACTGAGGGATCATCGCTAGGCCCCTCTGTCGACGACACGTCACGACATGCTGCTCAAACGCATAGAAGTCCCGAATCGTCCGTACTGGGGGAAGGGGGATCGCCATCACAACGTCCCCCTAGTCGCCTGCTCTCGCTCGATCGCTTCAAAAAGCGCCTTGAAGTTCCCCTTGCCAAAACTCTTCGATCCCTCGCGTTGGATGATCTCGAAGAAAAGCGTCGGTCGGTCCTGAACCGGCTTGGTGAAGATCTGAAGCATGTACCCTTCATCGTCTCGATCGACCAGAATTCCCAGCTCGGCCAGTTCCTCGATATCTTCCTTGATGGAACCGACGCGCTGGCGGAGCGAATCGTAGTAGCTGCGAGGCACTCGCAGGAAAGAGACGTCGTTGTCGCGCAGGGCCCGAACCGTCTTGATGATGTCGTTGGTCGCCATGGCGATATGTTGCACACCGGCTCCTCCATAGAAGTCGATGTACTCTTCGATCTGGCTGCGGCGACGTCCTTGAGCCGGTTCGTTGATCGGGAACTTGATCCTGCCTTTGCCACCCTGCACCACTTTGCTCATCAGCGCCGAGTATTCCGTCGAGATGTCGCGGTCATCGAACGATACCAGCTGTTCGAAACCAAGCACCCTTCGATAAAAATCGACCCACTCGTTCATCTTTCCTTCTTCGACGTTGCCAACGATATGATCGATCGCCAGCAGGCCCACCGGGTGATAGGTCGAGGGGCTGTAGCGTCCCGGGTCGATCGGGTCGTAACCGGGCGCGAAGACACCGCGGTATCGGTCTCGATTGACAAATGTGTGGGTTGTGTCGCCATACGCGCGGATGGTGGCGAATTCATAGACGCCATGCGCATCCTCGATCGCTCGAGGTCCAACCACACCAACCGCCCCCCGCTCGACCGCCAAGTTGTACGAAAGCCGAACGTCGTCTACCGCCAGCGCGATGTCAGCCACGCCGTCCCCATGCTGGATCAGTCGCCCTGCATCGGGATGCGTCGCCCGCAGAGGGCTTTGAAGCACAAAGGTGATGCCTCCCTGCTTCAGCACATACCCCGCTTCGTTCTTGACCCGCGTCTCCAGCCCAGCGTAGGCGATCACGTCAAAGCCGTAGGCATTGCGATAGAAGTACGCTGATTGGCGAGCGTTCCCAACGAAGAAACGGACGTGATCGATCTTCCGCAAAGGAATTTCCGGGACAGTCCCCATCGCGCAACCTCCCCATGGCATCGGGTCTATTAACTCTGCTTATTGTATCGCTTCAGCCCACTGGCGAAAGAATGCTAGGCACTCAGGATTGGCTAGAGCGCCACTGTTGCCGGTGGGGCGGCCCGACAAGGCATTTCTGGCAGCGATCTCCGAGAGTTTGCCGTTGAGCGTCCTAGGAAGATCGGGGGCAGCCACCAGGTGCTTGGGTACGTGGCGTGGTGAACAGTGCGCGCGAATCTGCTTGCGGATGCGATCGGCCAATTCCGCGTCCAGTCTGCTTCCTTCGGCCAAGCGGACAAACAGGACAATCTGCTCATCCCCATCTCGCCGCAGCGCCGTGGCCAACCCCTCCAGGATCTCGGGAATCCCTTGCAGCTGCTGGTAGATTTCGGCAGTGCCGATCCGCACCCCGCCGGGATTCAGGACGGCATCCGAGCGACCGAAGATTTCAAAACCTCCGGACGCATGCTGCTGGCACCAATCCCCATGGCTCCAGACTCCCGCAAATTTTTGATAGTATGCGGCATCGTATTTGGTATCGGACGGATCATTCCAGAAGCCGACAGGCATGCTGGGAAATGGCATCGCCGCGACCAACTCGCCAGGTTCTCCGATCACACGGCAGCCTGCTTCGTCGAACACCTGCACATCCATCCCCAAGCCCGCACACTGGATCTCACCGGCGCGAACCGGCAGCGTAGGATTCCCCAGTACGAAGCAGGAGACGATGTCGGTTCCCCCGGAGATCGACGCTAGATGCATGTTGGGTTGGACCGAGCGATAAAGCCATCGATACTGATCGGCCAGCAGAGGGGAACCGGTGGAAAGGATGCATCGCAGCGACTTGAGATCATGGTGATCGCACGGGTAGTATTCTTGCTGCTGCAATGCAGCAAAGTACCGAGCGCTGGCTCCCATGTGTGTCACGCCTGCCTGCTCAACAACACGCCATAGCACTCCCGCATCGGGTGCCAGTGGTGAGCCATCGTAGAGGACGATGGTCGCCTGAGCCGCCAAGGCAGAGACCAACCAGTTCCACATCATCCAGCCGGTCGTCGTGTAATAGAGCATGCAGTCGCCTGGCCGAAGATCGCAATGCAGTCGATGTTCCTTCAGGTGCTGAAGCAGAGTTCCCCCAGCCCCATGGACAATGCACTTGGGGGCGCCGGTGGTCCCCGAGGAATAGAGGATCGCCAGGGGATGCTGAAAAGGCATCCGGGGAAACGCCTCCTCAAAGCGATCTCCACAGAGTACCTCGTCCCAGCCGGTCTGCCGTGGATGGCCAGCGGCAGGACGGCCGGGTAGACCCACCACGACCCATTCCCGCAGCGTCGGTAGCTTGCCCACCAATCGCTCCATCCGCTCCGTCAACTCCAATCGCTTTCCGTTGTAATGCACCTCGGAAGTGCTGATCAGCACCACGGGGTCGATCTGTGAGAATCGATCGGCTAGGGCGCCGTCTCCGAAGTCGGGAGAGCAGCAGGACCAGACGGCGCCGATGGCCGATGCGGCCAGCATGCAGACGACCGCCTCGATTCGATTAGGAAGAACTGCCACCACCCGGTCCCCTGCCTGGACGCCTCTTTCAAGCAGAAAGCCTGCAACCCGCCTCACTTGGTCGGCAAGTTCCCCACGCGTTCGCGTGCCACACTCCCCCCGCTCGTCAAAGGCGCGCACCGCCACTTGCTCTGCGACCTCCCGGTCCTGCAGAAGCGATTCCTTCAGAAGGTTCTCGGCAAAATTGAGCCTTGCTTCAGGGAAGAACTGCCACCGCCGAAAAAGATCGGATGAGCGGCAATCGACCCCGCCTGGATCACCCAGCACTTGGCTATCGTCCCAGATCTCGCGCCAAAAGCATCCCGGTTCTGCCACACTCCAGCGATGCAGCGCCGCATACCGGTCCCCTTGAGAACTTGCCGGATCGCTTGCTGATCTAGGGATGTTCGGGCGAAGCGCGAATGCAGTGATCTGTGCCTTGGCGATGGAATCTGGGGAAGGGGTCCAGAGGATTTCCGCCGAAGAGTCCGCCATGATCCGCAAGCTCCTGCCTCAACATGCAATGCGATCCAATGAACAACGCACACTCCTTGCTTCGGGCTGAGCCTATCCGATTTCCCACGGAGGAAAAGGGAGCGGTGGTCTCCTGGAACTACGAAAACCGATAGCGCCCCCTGGGTGCCCTGGCATCCCATGCCGAACCCGGTCGTCCGACAGCCATTTTCGGTAGGCGGCAAGCCCGCTGTCGGGGAAAACCGATTCAGCGCCACAAGCATCCACAGTCTTTCCTGAAGGCGAACTGGGTGCCCGGCGACACCGCCTGGATTTCTTGGCATAAAATCACGCAGCGAGTGGATGGTGCGATGGTGAGGGAGTCGATCGCGATGAATCAATGGACCGGGAATGTCTATCGTGGCCTGCGACGCGGAACATGGCTTCAGGCGCTTCTGGGACGTGAACCCTTTTATTGGGTGAACGAGAGGGCAGGAGTTCGTGAGTTCGGGTCCAAGTATGGTCGCTGGGGAATCGATACCTCGCTTTTGAATTCCCAAACAAGGATCGCATCCTTCGGTCTAGGTGAGGATATTAGTTTCGAGCGAGCGATACTGGATACGTTCGGGTGTCGGATCGTCGGATTTGATCCAACGCCCAAGTCGATCGAGTATGTGCGCGATCACCTGACGCACCCGCACTTTGTGCATCATCCTGTGGCGTTGGCCAGCCACCGTGGAACGATCCAATTCGCTCTTCCGCCTGCCGACGCAGCAGACCAGACCAGTGCTTCGGCCGTCGCCGCCTACCGAGCCCCCGGGGATTCGGCGACGATCGAAGTGCCGTGCGTCGACCTGCGAGGGGCAATGGAGCTGGCGGGGCTCGATGCAGTCGAGGTGCTCAAAATGGATGTCGAAGGGACGGAGTATGAGGTGCTTCTTCAAGCCGTGAACGATCGATCCCTGGAGGGAGTCCAGCAACTGCTGGTCGAGTTCCACCACTTTCTTCCTGGGCTGAACGCCGGAAGAACTCGCCATGCGATCGCTGCGCTACGGAAGGCGGGATTTGAGGTCGCATGGGTCGGGCGAACCAACCACGAATACCTTTTCTTGAAGCGTTGAACCTTTGGACTTGGTTTCATCGGCGAGTATCCAAGTCGACTTCAATGGCGATCGATGGGATGGGTCAACCGTCACGGTTGCTTGCGAAATCGGATCAGGACCAAAGACGGATCCCCTTGAGCCTGAAAGCTGTCGGGGCGTCCCTGGTTGGAACTGGCGTTGCGGAGGCAGACTTCCAGCAGCTCGTCGCGAAATCGAAAGATTCCAACGACCCTCTTTTTTTCTTCGGGCGGCTGGAAATCGAGGTGCATCGGATCGCTCTGGAGATCGATCTGATAGGTGCAGGCGACTTCCCGTTCATCCTGGAAATTGCCGCGCACCAGCAGCTTCCCCTCCTCGAAGGTGAATCGCATCCTGGCAATCGCTTCCTGGGAAGCCGGCATGCCACCCCGCTCCATCGCAACCGCCTGCCAGACTCCTAGCAGCGACTTCTTGGGGTCACTGGCAGAGCTTGAGGCACACAAGAAGAACATCGCCATCCAAGCGAGCCAAAGCGAATTTGTTCCTGCTTTCTTCATCGAAAAGGCTCCTTGGGATAGAAGGGATGCTCTACCGCCTGTGTGCAAACAGATGGACCTGCGGATCTGGCCAAGATCGGAGAACGAAAAAAAGGCGACCCGCTTGGCAAAATCCGAACTGCGGACAGTTCGCTGAAGAGGTTGCCAAACGGGTCGCCAATCGATGCGTCGCATTGCCGTGGAGTACGGCAGATCAGACGAAGTTCTTCTTGTTGGTTCCGGGCACCGCGATCTGGTACTTGCCGGGGGAAACTGGCTGGATCGGGGCCGGTGCATCGAACGACTTGATCGAATCGAAGTCTGCAAGAGCGACTTGGCTATTGAGACACTCGTCCCAAGTCAGCTTGGCACCCGAATAAGTCGCTAGGCGCCCCATGATGGATGTCAGCGTGCTGTAGGCACCGTAATCCCCTTCGTTGGGCCGTTCGCCCTTGCGAATCGCTGCGAACAGATCGTGGTGTTCCTGAGCCCAGCCGTCCTCATTCTTGGGAGCCTGCCAAGCCAGTTTGCCGCTCTTGTCGTAGATCTTGCCACCAGAGATATCGGCCCAGCCATTGGAGCCGTGAGCGAACTCCTCCACCGAGCTCCAGCAACCCTCGATGTGTCGGCATTGCGAAAGCAGTTTGGTGCCGTTGGGGTAGGTGAATTCGACGAAGTGGTGATCGAAGATTTCGCCGGTATCGGGGCCCGTTCGAACCTGCCGGCCGCCCTGCCCTTGTGCTTCGGCAGGGTACGATTGCATCAGCCAATTGATGACATCGAGGTTGTGGATGTGCTGCTCGACGATGTGATCGCCCGACAGCCAGTTGAAGTAGTACCAGTTATTCATCTGATACTCGGTTTCCGATTGCTTCTCATCGCGATTGCGAATCCAGACGCCGCCCCCGTTCCAGTACGCGCGTGCCAGGATGATGTCGCCGATCGCACCTTCCTGAAGCTTCTTGATCGTCTCCTTGTACCCCGACTCGTGATGCCGCTGCAGGCCCACGGCAACCGCCAAGTTCTTCTCCTTGGCGATCTTGTTGGCTGCCAGCACGCGACGCACTCCAGGGGCATCGGTCGCCACCGGCTTTTCCATGAAAACATGCTTGCCTGCATTGACTGCGGCTTCAAAATGCATCGGTCGGAAGCCGGGAGGGGTGCAAAGGAGGACCATGTCGACACCCGAGTCGATGACCTGCTTGTACCCTTCGATCCCAACAAACCGTCGCTCTTCCGGCACATCGACGCGATCGTTGTGCTTTCCCTTGATCGCGCGATAGCTTGCCTGAAGTCGATTCTGGAAGACATCGGTCATCGCCGTCAGCTTGACCGGGCCCTCGGTATCGAGCGCCTGAATCGCAGCGCCAGTACCTCGGCCACCGCAACCGATCAATCCGATCTTGATTTCATCGGAACCACCAGCGAAGGCGGCTCGCTGCACCGGCAATGCCTGGGAGGCCACCGTGGCGCCTGCGGCCATCAGCAGGGAGGAGTCTTTCAAAAAGGCTCGACGGGAAGGGGCCGCGCCGCTGGCATCCAATCGCTTCTTGGACATCTCAGTTCTATCCTTGATGGGGGGTCGGGAAACGTCGGCTATCGACTACCGATTCAAACGATCGAAAACACTCCAGACCCACTCCACGCGACGGGGTTGCCGCGTTAAGAGAGAAGATAAAGAACTGGTTCCACCGAAGTGGGCCCGGAAGTGCTTGAAGGAAAGTCTATCGAGCGACAAAACGATGCGGAAAGATCGATTTCTCTCAACACCTTTTTTCGCTCGTCCAAGGGAGACTATTCTCCCCTAGCCGCACGTTAGTGTAACTCTTGCCGGCACTCATTGCAATCTCCCAAACCAGTTGCCGGTCCACATACGGCTCGACAATCGGTGGCTTTTTTGGCGATACTGTCGGAGCCAGCGGGGTTTCCCCCCGGGTCCTCGTGCTAAGCCAGTGTCCTCCCAGGGTCCAGTGCCCTCCCAGGGTATGGCCTTTGCCGTCCTGCGAGGACCAGACTGTTGTATTCAATCCGCGACGAAGGAAGGCGAATTCATGATCCAACGCGAAGGTGGCAATCCAATCCTCCCCTCTTCGGCGACACGTTGGGAGGCGATGGCCGACCAAGTCCTTTCTGGCGAAGATTTGTCGACCGATCAGGCGCTGGAAATTCTCCGATCGCCGGACGATCAATGGCTGGGAATCGTCCAAGCTGCCCATCGCGTCCGGCTGCACCACTTCGGCAAGTCGGTGCAACTGTATTTCCTGATGAATGCGAAGAGTGGCCTATGTCCAGAGGATTGCCATTACTGCAGCCAGTCGAAGATATCTTCTGCTCCGATCCCCAAGTACACGATGCTCAAGCGAGAAGACCTGCTGGCCGGAGCCCAACTGGCTGCCCAACGACGCTCGAAAACCTACTGCATCGTGATTAGTGGCCGAGCCCCGAACGAGCGGGAATTGAAGGCGGTTGAGACGATTGTGCCGGAGATCAAAGAAAAGTTCGGACTGCAGATCTGCGCGTGCCTGGGACTTCTCACCACCGAACAGGCGCAGCGACTCAAGAATGCCGGCGTCGACAAGGTCAACCACAACCTCAACACGGGCGAAGGGCACTACGAAAAAATCTGCACCACCCATACCTACCAAGACCGTCTGGACACGCTCCGCAATGTCCGGCAGGCGGGGCTACAGCTATGCAGTGGCGGCATCCTCGGGATGGGAGAACGCCCCGAGGACATGGTCTCGATGGCGATGGAACTGCGATCGCTGAAGGTAGAGTCGATTCCGCTGAATTTTCTCCATGCGATCGACGGAACGCCTCTGGAACAAAAGGAATACCTATCCCCTCGCGATTGCCTTCGCGCCTTGTCGATGTTCCGAATGGTCAATCCTTCCAGCGAACTTCGGATCGCAGGAGGGAGAGAGCGGCATCTTCGCGCCCTGCAGCCCTTTGGACTCTTGGTCGCCAACAGCATCTTCGTGGGAGACTACCTGACCACCAAGGGACAGGCAGCCGATGAGGACTATCAGATGATTCGCGACATGGGGTTGGAGATCACCGAAGAAGCGATGGCGAGCTGAGGGTGGTTGGAGCGACCTTCTGTCCTCAACGAAAAAACCGAGCTCTTCTCAGAGAAGAACTCGGTGTGTCGCATTGGTTGCTACCGCTCGCGCCTTCCTGCCGTTCAAGTCGAATCCACGTTGGATTCCGGGGGCACCCTTCCATGGCGACGGGCAACACCGTCGCGATGAGACCATAGCTTGCCATAGCGCTGCGACAACGAATGGCTCAGACGCTCCGATACTCGCTTGACCAAGGGGCCGATACGAGCGTCGCGATCCTGGATCACCAGTGTTCCATGCCGCTGCATCTGAACCACTAGGCGGCATTCCTTATCGTCGCCACCCCGACTGGGGCCATTGGCGTCGACCAGCTGCACCTTCATCTGCGCAATTTGAGGAGCAAAGCGGCCAAGAGCTTCCGTCAGCTGGGAGAGGATCCAGTTTCTGGAGCTTGGCCCCAGAGTCAAACCGCGTGCGTGCAAGACTACCTTCATCGAGCGCCTCGCTTTCCTTTCCTTCGACTACCAACGGGGGTCGCCGACACAGACGGCGAATGGAGACCCGCCGGTCTACAGGAATCCTAGGCGCTCGTTTCAGCGGGAGAAGGTGCGATAAAAAAATCGCTTCACGATTTGGAGTCGATTGCTTGGAAAGGCCCCCCGAAAGGCTGCACACTTCCGCAGGGCTATTTTCCAAATCGATAAAGATGCTGATCGGTGCGCAAAAACATCGCGCCTTCCAGGAAGGCGGGGGTCGCCAGGGTTCTGCCGGGCAGTTCGTTTTTCCCAAGCGTCTCAAAGCTCTTCCCAGGACGAATCCAAGTGGCAACTCCATCCTCATCGAAGAGGAGAATTTTCCCATCGATGTAGACGGGAGAGGCCGAAAAGTTTCCGCCGATCCGTTCCATCCAGTGCTTTTCTCCGGTTCCCGCATCGACGCAGCTTGCGATTCCAGTATCCGAAACGAAATACAGCTCATCGCCAATCAAAAGCGGCGTTGGGGTGCTTGGGGCGCCTCGCTTCAATCGCCAGACGACATGGGAGTCGGTGACATCTCCGGAACCTCCCAGCCGCGCAGCAATCAGCTCAGGGTTGTCGTAATCGTGGTTGTAGATGACCAGATCTTTATAGATCAACGGTTGCGGGACGACCGACCAGCCATCGGCGCGGATCCGCCAGAGTTCCTTTCCATCGGCCAGATCGTAGGCGGCAAAGTGGTTGGGGCCGGGAGCCATCACCTGCCATCGACCATCGACATGGAACACATTGGGAGTCACAAAGGAGTGGCTGATGCGAGCCTCCACCGACCGCGGAGTTCTCCAAAGCACCTTCCCGTTGCTGGCATCAACGGCTGCGACGAACGGGCTGGAGCTACCATCGCAGACCACCACCAGTTTGCCCTCCACCAGCATCGGCGATCCACCGCTTCCGTGGACTGGCGGGTAGTCTAATTCCTGGCAGATCCAGTCGATCTCGCCATTCTCACGGTCCAGCCTAGCCATCCCAAGCGGTCCGAAGTGGACGTAGATTTTTCCATCGGCCAGGATGGGGGTTGGACTGGCGTGACTGTTCTTGGCGTGGATCGGCGGGGCCTTGGGGATCTCCCGCACCTGACGGTCCCAAACCACCGCACCGGTCGACTGATCCAGCGCCAGCACTCGCAAGGAAAGTCCCTCCCCTTGAGCGACAGCGGTGGTCAGGTAGACGCGTCCATCGGCCAGCACTGGCGACGACCAGCCAAGGCCCGGCACTTCCACTTTCCAGACCACCTGCTGGGTGTCTGACCACTGCGACGGGATTTCCAGATTGCCCGCATGGCCATTCGACTGGGGGCCACGAAACTGCGGCCAAGGGCCATCGAGAAAAAGCAACAGCGTGCAGGCGATCCAATGGGAAATGGTCATCATCGCGATCAGTCACCCAAGGCAAGGAGGGAGTCGCCATCGCGCCCATTGGGGAAGGCTGCGATGAGGGAAGGGGCATGCTGCGTGCGCATCGGCCTCAAACAGCAGAATTCGGACGCAAGGTCAAAGATAGCAAGCCGCCAAGAGGGGTGTCAAATCGGCGATTCATTGTCCCGTACCCTCGATCGAACGCTAGGGTTCACCAAGTCGGCGCGTCTGTCTCTCCATCGGCAAAACGCACCACTCGCCGACTTTGCTGCTTCCGATCGTTTTTCAGGGCTCCCTGATGGGCTCGTCCCCACCCACTCCGCTTCTCGGTACTCTTGGAATCGCACGCGATTCCATCCTCGGACACTCGGTCGATTCGTGGAATCCATCGGACGTAGGCGGTCGACAGTCGATCATGGTCGAAAGTTGGTTCTGCCCTCACGATCCTATCGAACAGGAGTGCGAGTACCGTTTCACTGAGTACGAGTACCGTTTCACTGAGTACGAGTACCGTTTCACTGAGTACGAGTACGACTGGCCTGACGAAATCTTCTTTGTCGGCGGAGCGGTTGAAGCCCCGAGAGACGCGATGGAATTCAGCGGCGCGGCCGGAGCGTCCGAATGGGGCTCAGGGTGCGAGCTGCGTCGCTTCCCAGATGTTTGGGTCTTCCGAAAGGAGGGCTTCCCAACGGTCGATCCGTCGCATCCATTGGATCGCTGGCTGATCGAACCAAAGCCGATGGGGAATGGGGCGGCCTGCGACGGGTCGCCATTGGTCGTATCGAACCCGATACTCATAGTCTCCAAGAGCCGTCGGGATGCGACACAGTCGCTCCATTAAGTGTCCTGAAGAGGAACTATCTTCCACCCACAATGTTTCCTTCCAGCGGCCAGCCAAAAGGCCAGTCATCGCATTGGCCACGGTCCCCCCTTTGGTGAACCACCCTTCATCGACCTCCAATGTCCAGCCATTGTCTGTCCAGCCGTTTTCCGCACTGCCGGTCCAGATCATTGCCTCGCGCTGAATCTGGTCGGCTTCATCCTGACGAAGCGCAATCGGCTGCTCTCCCACCCGTTTCCAAGCCCGCTGGCCATTCCACCCTTCGGAAACAATCGTCTTTCCATAACGGGTCTCCAGTCGCGTCCTTCCATCGGGATGCAGCCAGAGCCTTTCGGGGATTTCCTGCCCGCTGGGTTCGATACGGACCCCTTCCAACGTCACCGGATGCGCCAGTCGCAATGGTTTCGCTTGGCGGATTCGATCGAGCAGTTGCTGGGAGGTGTCTCTCCCTTCGCGTGGAACGGCTTTCCATGACTCTTCCGTCTCCAGTACCGCATGGGAGTCGATCAGCGCATGCAGTGAAGGCGAGGGGATCTTCTGCCCGCGATGGCAGGTGAAACAGCTGACCATCGCCTTGCTCTCAAAGTGCCGATCGTTGAGTTCCAGCGTCATGCGGAACATCCTTCGCCCCTCCTCCTTCATCGGATTGGCTTCGCTGGCGAATCGATTTCCCTCATGGCAATAGCTGCACTGGACCCCGAGGGCTTGCGAGGCGAGGTTCATGAACTTGCCGATTTGATCGGCCGGCAGTGCACCCAGGACCTCTAAGTTTTCAAAGCGGGCCGAAGCGGACTCCACTGGTGGCACTTCCGCGACCAAGTGTTGGCTGGCCATCGCCGCTGCCATCCAGGTCATGACGGCAGGCCACCAAGTCACGACGGGGCGAATCGATCGGAAATGGACTTGATCGTTCATTTGCGGGCTCCCTGCGCTGGGCATCTTCGCGAATCATCCTAACGGCAACCGAGCTTCCCTGCACAGCGTGGGAAGGGCCGGTTGCAATGGCTAGCGGAATGCTCTACCCTCCCCTTCATTGGGTGCCCGAGGTCGAATCGATGTCGCTCGCATCGCTGGATCTCGCACCGAGCCATTGGAGTCTCGAGTCCCTACCGGAGGCTGGCATGTCTTTCCTGGCTGGATTGCATCGACGTCTTTTTATCGAAATCCCCATTCTTCTTCTGACTCTTCTGCTCCATGTGACGAAGTCAAGAGCGGAACTGTCCCCTGGCTGGACTGCAGGCACTGCCGTTCGCGAAGTGACTCCCGAGAAGCCGGTGCCGATGTGGGGTTATGGATCGCGCCATGCCCAGCTTTCGGAAGGGACGCTGGATCCCCTCCAGGCGACCGCCATGGTGATCGCCATCGAAGGCAAGAAGCTGGCGATCGTTGGACTGGATCTTGGTCGATCCCCTTCTGAGGCTTCCCTGGGTAGGATTCGGGAGGCGATTGCCGCGCGAGCTGGCATCGAGCATTCGATCATCGCCGGATCGCATACGCATCATGGTCCTGTCGTGGAGCTCAGCGATCGCGCCGGGAGGGGAAAGGGACGATTCGATGATGCGATCGCCTACGTCGCGATGATGGAGGATCGGATTATCGAAGCGATTGTTGAGGCGGACGCCAATCGTGTCGAGGCATCGCTGCAGTATGGATCGACCGAGCTAACTGGTTACAACCGCAATCGTCATTCCAAGATCTCGCCTATCCCGCTCGACCGATCCCTGCAGGTGCTCCGGTTTCAGGATGCCTCCAACGGCAAAACCATCGGTACCCTCGTCAATTTCGCCGCTCACCCGACAAGCATCCCCGAAGATCGACGACTTTTCTCCAGCGACTTTGTCGGTGCGATGCGGACGGAGGTGGAGGCGGTGCTTGGGGGGCAGGCGATTTTTCTGCAAGGCGCATCGGGAGACTGCTCCACCGATCGCTCAGGACACGGAGACCATGCTGCCTTTGGGAGAGCCCTGGGCAGGCAGGTCGTCCAGTTGGCTGGAACCCTTACCTCCAGTCAGCCTCGCCGTCCTAGCCTGGACGTGCGCGAGGAACGTTTTCAGTTCGACTCCCGCACCAACTTCAAGAATCCCGTCGTCATCGGCGCTTACTCGATCGCTTTCTTTCCCGAATTGGTGGCGACCTTTGTCGACGAGTACGAAGAGGGAATTCGGCCCCGCCTGACGGTGGCCCTCATCAATCAAGAGATCGCTCTGGTTGCTGGATCTGGAGAATTCTTCTGCCAGCATGCCATCCACCTGCGCGAGCGGGCTCGGGTGAAGCAACTGATCTTCTGCGGCTATGCCAATGGTTACCACCAATACTTCCCGACGATTGAGGCGGCCGCCGAAGGAGGCTATGGCGCCGACACCACGGTGGCACCTGCGGAAGTGGGAGCTGGAGAAGCCATGATGAACACCGCACTGCGGTGGCTGTACCAAATGCGCAAAAAACTCTGATCCAAATTGGATCGATCGCATCGAAGTTGCAACGGGGGAGGCAAAGACCGGATTGCCGCCGATCAGCGGCGTGGCACCAATCCTTTCAGCGTCACATCGCTGGTGCCAACTCCCCCTCGTTTTTTCGGATCCATGACTTCCTGCGGCACATCCTGGCGAGAAAAGAAATCGACATCGGGCTTTTGCCACTGGTCTGCTTCGCTTTGTAGGCTCTTTCCCTCTTCCAGCCGGACGATTGGCGGGACGCCACTGCTGCTGGCGCTCTGCCAAACAACCTCTTGACCACGACTGAGCACCATCGAAGAGACGATCGGCGAGATAGTGACCGATACGACCTCGCGCGTCATCGTATTCTGGTACTGGGTGGTCTGCGCTGGAATCGTCTTGATTTCACCAGCCAGTAGGAATTCGGCGTTGCTGCTTTCGACCCACTGGTTGTCTACCACTTGCTTTCGCAGTTTTTCCAATACCGTCGACGCCTGATCCCCGTTGGCCTGCACCCGCACTTTTGTCCCAGGTCCGGCAAGCATGTAGTCCTTCTTCTGAATTTTAGCGACCGCCTCAAGCACCGCCGGTTCGGGGATTTTTACTGCCCCCACGACGTATCCCTCCTGGACTCCTTCCAGCGCTGCGGCGTAGCAGAGATGGCCATCGATCAGCGACCTGGCTCGACCACTTCGACTCTCCGCGCGATAGACATTGATGTCGAAGGAATAGCTCCACGCAGGCAGTCCCTTATCGAGGCTGAAGAGAATAAAGTCTCGCTGTCCCGTCGAAACGGCGAGAAGATCATCGTTGACCCAATCGATTTTGGTGGCAAAGGGCGTTCCTACCGTGGAAGCATCCACTTCCCGAATTGGGTCCTTCCCAGTCAAGTCGACGATCAGAAGATGCATGTTGGCGAGGATCGCCAGTTTGCGACCATCTTGATGCAGCGCCAGGCCGGAACAGGAAGCTGTCAGTTCGACAGATCCCAGCAGTTCCCCTTGATTGGGATCGAGAATGCGCACCCGCTTGTCTTCCGGCAGGAACAGGTACTTGCCTCCTGGAGACAGCAACGGTTCCGGAGCGAAAAACGACTCCTGTGCCGTCGACCAAGCGATTTCTTTGTTCTGGATATCCCATCCGATCATCCGGTGGTCGCTATCGCGCTGCAGCACGAGGTTCCCGGTGACAAAACGAGCCCATGGAGGGGCATTGCCAAGGTGCTTTCCCTCGCCCAATCTTGCCTTCCAGCTGATCACTCCCGTCGGTTCGGTCGAATTCGGCTGGACCGACCAGATGGTCAGCAAGGGATCGCTTTGGAAGGTATCCTCTCCCACCGTGGTGAATGTCAGCAACTGCTTGGAACCGGGGTGGTAGTCCAGCAGAGTCAGGCCGCTGGGAAAAGCGTGCATCGACTTGAACTGGGATTTGGCCAGCGATGCCCAGTAGATGCGCGTCGGCGCTTCCGCCTGACTGCCTCGCATATCCTCAAGTCCCACTAGCATCCAGCCATCGGGGCCTCCCAAAGGAATGACGCTGCCCAGGTTATCGAAGAAGTTAGCTTGCGGTATCCCCACACCTGCCTGTTGCATCTTCAGGCTGCTGCGAAGCGGGTCAGGATCTAGCTGAAATCCGGAGGACTGCGCCAACTTGCCGGCGGGGATTGCGACAGATCCCTGTGCCTTTTCACCGAATGCGTTGTAGGTCAGGTCGAAGGTCTCGATCTTCGGCGCCAAAGCGATCGGGCTTCCGCCGCCAGCTTCGGAGCGAATCTTCTTGAGAAACTTCTGATCGCTTTCGCTGAGTTTGGCGATCGGCACCTCGATCTCCTGGCCATCGGTCTTTCGCAACTGGACTTTGTCGGGAAGCACGGCAAGAAGAGCGGCTTTGATCTTGAAGCTGCCGGAAGCATCCGACCAGTTGCGTCCCCGCCAGATCGCTCCCGATTCGTATTTCGCTCGGACCGCCTCCGGTTTGAAGACCTCGACCTTGGCTGCATTGGCAAACTGAAACTCGGCCTGCACCAGCCCCTGCTTGTTGACATCCAGGACTTTGGCAGGACGCCATTCATTGAGGAAGAAAACCTCGATTTCCTCCCCTTCCTTGTAGTCGGCCCCAAGAGCCGTCAGGCCCATCGAAAGAACCAACAAACACCAACGGGTCATGCGCGCAAGAGGAGGGAGATGCATGGTGCAGCTGTCGATGAACAAGGAGGGAAAAGAGAAAATCGCCTCGCACCCAACCTGAACAGTATCTCAATTGGTGGCGTAGTTTTCCACTAGGAAAAAGGGGCGGCTCACGAAAGGACTTGCTGAATCACTTTGCCGAAGACATCGGTCAATCGGTAGTCGCGGCCGGCGTGCCGGTAGGTCAGCCGCGTATGGTCGAAACCCATCAGATGCAGGAGGGTGGCATGGAGGTCGTGGATGTGCACTTTATTTTCGACTGCTTTGAAACCAAAAGGATCGGTGGCACCATGGGCCATCCCACCCCGCACCCCACCTCCAGCCATCCAGACGGTGAATCCCCAAGGGTTGTGGTCGCGTCCATCGGACCCCTCGGTCGTCGGCGTTCTTCCGAATTCGCCCCCCCACAGCACCAGGGTATCTTCCAGCATGCCTCGTCGTTTCAGATCCGACAGCAGCGCCGCCACCGGGCGGTCGATATCGAGGCAAAGCTTGCGGGTCGCCTCGGTGTGGCCGGCATGGGTGTCCCAGGGCTGGCCATTCCCGTAATAGACCTGAATGAACCTCACCCCCCGCTCGGCCAGCCGCCTTGCCAGGAGGCATCCGTTGGAAAAGTCGCTTTTCCCGTACTCCTCCCTCACCGACTCCGGCTCCTTTTGGATGTCGAATGCATCACTCGCCTCCATCTGCATTCGGTAGGCAGTTTCCATCGACTGGATGCGAGCCATCAGGTCGGGATGCAGGCCAAGCGTCTGGGCGTGGCGTTGGTTGAGTTGCTGGAGGAGATCGAGCTGCTGGCGTTGCGATTTGGGTAGCGGTTGCGATGGATCGGAAGAGAGGAACGGAATCATCTTCCTGGGGTCTAGCTGGGAGGGATTGACATAAGTTCCTTGGTGCTCCGCTGGCAGAAACGCACTGCTCCACAATTCGGCAAACCGCACGGGGCGTCCTGGGCAGCAGGCAACAAAACTGGGGAGATTCTCGTTTTCGCTCCCCAGCCCATAGGAGAGCCAAGCGCCCAGCGTCGGGCGATTGGGGGTGATCGTCCCGTTGTTCATCATGAAGAGCGCTGGACCGTGATTGGGGTTGTCGGTGTGCATCGAACGAATCACACAAAGTTCATCGGCCAGACGCGCCGTCCGTGGTAGAAGCTCGCTGACCGGAAGCCCGCTTTCCCCATGCTGCGAGAATCGAAACGGGACCGCCATCAAATTGCCGGTCGGGCGTTCGGTGCGCAGGTCGGACCCAGGAGGTTTTTGCCCGGCAAAACGATTCAGGTCGGGCTTGGGATCAAAAAGATCGCATTGAAAAGGACCACCATTCATGAACAGATGAATGATCCGCTTGGCGCGTGGCGCAAAATGAGGTCCAGTCGCAGCGTGCAGATCGAGTCCTTGCGCGACGGCAAGAGCCCCCAGTGTGCTTCCCGTATGCTGAAGCCAGTGGCGCCGATGGAATGCTGCCATGCCGATGGTCCCTGTTATTCGAGATAGGCCAGTTCGTTGCTGCTCAGCAGGGCATGAGCCCACTGGTGCCAAACCTGCGGATGGTCAGGATCCAGAAATTGCTCCGCCAACTCCACTTCCGCCTCTTCGGGATCCCGGCCAAATACCCAACGGTAGGCTTGCTCAATCCGCACTTTTCGGTCGGACCCAGCCTGCCGATTCAGCCGCTCGACAAGTGCCTCTGCCTGCTGCCGGAGAAACGGTCCGTTGAGGACAAACAGCTGCTGGAGGGGCGTTGTCGTCGGAATGCGAGAGGGGCTGTGGGTCAAAGGATCCGGGAAGTCATACAGCCGAAGGAGATCATTCAATTCCCGTCGCTTGATCAACCCATAAAGGGTGCGCCTCACATTTCCGGCATCGCTTAAATCCTGGGGAATACCTCCCATCGTCCAGTCGATCGATCCGGTCGCCAGCAACACACTGTCTCGCCATGACTCCACCTCCAGGCGACGCAGTGGATACGCTGCAAATACCTCCGGCCGACTCCGCTCGTCCTCCACCAGAGCCATTCGCTGGCGATAGGTCGACGAGAGGACTAGTTCTCTGAGCAGCCACTTGATGGACCATTGGTGAGCGATCCACTGGGATGCGAGGTGATCGAGCAATTCTGGATGACTTGGAGGGATTCCCTGGTTCCCGAAGTCGCTAGGAGTCGCCACGATGCCGCGGCCAAACAATTGCGCAAAGATGCGATTGACCATGACCCGAGCCACCAGGGGACGGGCATCCTGGAAAAGCGATTCAGCCAATTGCTTCCTGCCACTCCCCTGCGTTCCAAAGGAGTCGACTCCGGTCGATAAAACCGACACGAACCGAGGCTCGACGGCCTCTCCAAGTCGATTCGGGTTGCCGCGTATCTCCACGGACATGGGAGCCATCTGGGGTGAGTACTCGATGCGGCTTCCATGCGTACCCACCGCCTCCAGCACCTGCAGTCGGGCATCGATCGCACCCGGCGCACTCGGGAGATCGATGCCGGGAGTCTTCCTGGCTGCCTCGATCTGCTCCTTCAATCCGTCCAGTTCCTTCTGCAGGTTCGACAGCTTTTCCGTTTCCTCAACTGTCAGCGTTCCTTCCGCCTCCTTCTTCCGAAGCGGTTCCATCGCGCTGGTCGATTGCTGGAGCTTCGGTTCCCACTGCTTTAGCTTGGATTTGGCATCCAGTACCGCAAGGGAATCGATCTGTTGGTCGAGCACCCGATTGATGATGCGGGTGTTGGCAAACACCGCAGCTAGCGCGTAATAGTCTTCCGTCGTGATCGGGTCGAACTTGTGGTCGTGACACCTGGCGCACGCCATGTTGATCCCAAGGAAGGTACTGGAGAAGGTGTGGACTCGTTCTTCGTATTCGTCGGACACAATCATCTTGATGATTTCGACCGGCAGCTGAAGTTCCTTCCAGTACGAGGGACTGATGCCAATCATGCCAAGGGCAGCAAGGTCTTCCGGTTTCGCATCTGGGATCTGATCGGCCGCCAATTGGTAGGAGGCAAATTGGGGATAGGGCAGATCGCTATTGATTGCCTGAACGACCCAGTCCCGATAACGATACGCATGGTGGATTTCCGCCCACTCTTCCAGCACGTCGCTGTATCGGACTAGTTCCAGCCAGCTGCGTCCCCATTTTTCCCCCAACCTGGGACTGGCAAGCCATGCATCGACCTGACGTTCATAGGCGTCATCCCGCGAATCACTGACAAAGGCTTCGATCTGATCATAGGTAGCGGCCACCCCTAGCAGATCGATCGAAGCACGGCGCATCCATGCCCGACGACTGGATGCCTCCACCGGCGCCCGCCGCTGCGACTCTAGCGTTGCAGCGATCCAGGAATCGGCAGGACCGTTCGGCCAATTCGACCAATCGGGGTGCGATGACACCGGGGCCGGTCGATCCGATAGAGGCTGAAACGCCCAGTGATTCCTCCCTTGCTCCAAATCGACGCGGTCCGCAGGAGTCGCCTTGCGGGAAATCTCCGGCATCGGTAGACCCCTGGCGATCCATTCCTCCAGAAGTGCGATCTGATGGTCCGGCAACTTACCGGCCGGCGGCATCTCCAGGTCGCCCAAACGATACTGCACCACCTGCAGCAAAAGACTGGTGTCTGGCGCGTTCAGGTTGACCGACGGCCCATTGTCCCCGCCAGCAAGGATGGCGTCACGATCATCTAGACGGAGCCCGCCTTGAAGGGGGTTTGAATCGGCTGCATGGCACTCCCAGCAATGCTCCGCCAACAAAGGGCGAATCTTGCGTTCAAAGAATTCTAATTCCTCCCGATTCGTCGCCGTTTCCTGCCCCAAGCAATTCACTACGAGAGCCGCGTGAAGAATGGCGAAGCCGAAAGCAGGAATCGCGATGCGTCGATGCCCAGGGAGCATGCTGTCTATCGCCTTCAAGAATGGGAATAGCGGGAGTCTTTAGGAAGGAACGGACGAACTGTGGTGGGTTATGGTTCTCGACCTGAGCCTACCTAGTCCACGCTACCAAAGCGGGTAGTAAGCCGCAAGCGAATTGCGTGGTAAGGTTGCATTTGGGAGCCTTCAACAGTCCAATGAATTGCTTCAGCCATGGGGCATTCAGCAGAGATGGCTTTTCGGGATTGGGGACGCCAAACGGAAGGTGCAACCTCAATCCCTGAAGAGCCATCAGGAAGGTCCTCGTGGTGAACGACTCAAGCAGGGAGGAATCACGTTGATCAAGCCCGACATCCTGCGTCGGATTGTCGACCATTGCGAGCGGATCGAAGAAGCCTACCTGTCCGGCAAGACAGTCGATCTGGATTTGCTTGCCCGCGAGTTTCAAGGGGCTGATCGCGACTTTGCGAAGTCGCAATTCGACCAGGTCCTAGAAAGGCTACGTCGCAACTTCCCTCATGGCTCAACCAGCCATCCAGAGGGGGCACGCCCGCGATATGAGAAAGCGGAATTGCTGACGCAAGGTGGGATGGGGCAGCTTTGGATCGCCGTCGACTTGGAGTTCAATCGCAAAGTAGCGATTAAGGAGATCGTCCCATCGAGCGCTGACAATGAGGCATTTCGTCAGCGGTTTTTGTCGGAAGCAGAAATCACAGGGAGGCTGGAACATCCTGGGATTGTGCCAGTCTACAGTCTAGGCCACCACGCCGACGGCCGCCCCTACTACGCCATGCGTCTGATTACGGGGGAGGATACAGGAACACTTCAGTCGGCAATTGAACGACTGCACGGGGAGAAGGGGCTTTCCAAGGAGCAGTTCGAGCAGGGGGTGAGGGATCTTCTGGGACGCTTGGTGACCGTCTGCGAGACGATCGCCTATGCCCATGGACGCGGTGTGCTTCATCGGGACTTGAAGCCCGCCAACATTCTGCTGGGCCCCTACGGCGAAACGCTGGTGGTCGACTGGGGGTTGGCTCGCACCTTCACTCCCAGTTCCAACGAATCGGTTAGCGATTCGGATCCGAATCGCAAATCGTCAACCACACAAAGCCAGCTCCCTCACTCGATGACCGGCAGCATTTTGGGAACCCCCGGATTTGCTGCCCCGGAGCAAATGGGGCACATCCAGTCGAGTCCCGAACAAACCACCATGGTGACTCGAGAAATGATGAGCCTTCGGAGAGGGGGACCTTGGAGCGACATCTATTCGCTGGGTGCTATCCTCTATCACATTCTCACCGGTCAAAGCCCACTTCGAGCCGCATCGTCTGGCGGTTCCTCACTTCAGGATCCCGACTCGCGCATCATCGATGCGCCGCGGCCACGAGCGATGCGATCGGATATCCCCAAAGCGCTGGAAGCGATCTGCCTGAAAGCGATGGAACGCGATCCTAGGAGACGATACCCAGATGCGCTGACCTTGTCGATGGAGCTGAAGCGGTACCTTTCAGGCGATCCGGTCGACGCTTGGGTGGAACCACTCCCAGTGCGCGTGTCGCGATGGTTCGATAAGCATCGCGCCATCTCGGCGACGACCACTTTTGCCATGGTGCTGACCATCCCATTGCTCGCTTTCGTCTCGATGACTCAAAGCCATCTTCGCTCGCAATATCAGGCAGCCAACGAAGATCTGAAAATGGTGGTTGCACAGAAAGAGTTTGCCCAAGGGCATTTGCACCAACAATACCTGAGGGCAGTCGAACGGGAGGATGTTGCGATTCAGGCGATTCAGTCGTTTCGAGACCGAGTCATTCATGCCGACGAATTCAATGCATCGCCCGAAACGATCGAAGCGAAACGAAAGCTGCTGGAAAGCCCGATCGAGTTCTTCAAGTCGTTCCGGGAGATGCTGGAAGCGGAAGGAAGCTCCAGCGACCAATCCCGACTCCGTCTGGCGATGGCCAATCTGGAGTCAGGGAAGCTAGCGCAGGAGAAGTCCAGCTTGGAAGAGGCCATCGAATATTACAAAGAGTCGATCATACTGCTGGATTCGCTGACAGATGTCGCACGCCTAGAAGGGGAGAACGCGGCGGACCTGAAGCTGGATCACGACCTCTACCGCGCCAGGGCGCATCGATACATCCATCAGGCTCAGTTGCAGCGCGGCGATTTCAGGGAGGCGGATATCGAACTGCAAAATGCAGCGCGATTCCTCGAACCGCTCAAGCAAGCCAAGTCCGAACGCTCGGATGTGCTACTGGAGCTCACGGAACTCCAACTGCTGGTGGCGATCCGCGAGCAAGCCAGTGGCGATACCGACTACTCTGCTTCGCTGCTTGCGGATGTTCGGCAGCAGTTGAAAGATCTGCGGAACAAGGGAGAGAAACCCGAAGTGCTTCGGCAGTTGATCAAGCTGCGCAATGCCCAGGTCCAGCACCTGCACGCCGATGGCCAAGTCGCGGCCGCTGGCCGAGAGCTGCGTGGTTTGATCGATTTCCTGGAGGACACGGTCGATCCGAAGTCGCCTTCCGACCCCGCTCTGGCGCAGGAACTTGCCAAGGCCTATGCCTCCGAGGGCATGCTGCAAGCGATAGCAGAGGATTCGAACCAAGCGGTCGCTTCCATGAATCAATCAGTGGGACTCTATCGCCAACTGGTGGCAAAGAATCCTGGAAGTCAGGAATACCAGGCAGAATACTCCAGCAACTTGGCGCGTCTTGCCGAACTGCTTGAGCCGAAAGATATCATCCGATCGATCGACTTGATGGACGAGGCGATTTCGGTCAACGAAAAGCTCCGGGCCGTCGATCCCACTTCTGTGATGAACGAGATCGCGTTGATGCGGCACCTTCATCGGCTAGGCCATCTTCTGCAGACCGCTCAACGAGTCGATGAAGCGTATGAAGCTTTCGAAGTCTCGTTTCCGATCGCGACCAAGCTGTCGATGCAATTCCCCGATTCCCTCTTGTTGTTGCGCGAGCAACTGGAGATTGGCGAGCATTTGGTGCAGTACGAATTGTTGAATTATCGACTGGAACCGGCCAGACAGCGGCTGCTCACCCTGATCGATGGTCGGGAAAGACTCTCCGATCTACCGCAGGCTGTCTCCGCAGATCGACTCGCCCACAAAAATGATCTTAAGCAATTGATCCTGATTGACGAGCGACTGGGGAATGATGAGGTCGAACAATGGCGAACGAAGTTCCGTGAGTTGACAGAAAGGCGACTTGGAGCGAGAGAATATTTTCAGAAGCTTGACGAAGTGAAAAACGGAGTCGTTCCAGAGAACCCGTCAGAGCTGGCGAGTGTTGCTACCATGGCAGCCGACCTTCAGGAATTTCCACTGGCTTTCGATCTCTTTCGGAAGCTCTACGAACTATCTCCCGATATCCTGGATCAACCGGAATCTCCCCTTTTGATGAATGGCGTTCTCTCCGCGATCCGAGCTGCCGATAGGGAGCCGCAGCGGGCTAGCGAGAGTCATCGATTGGCAAGGGTGTGGACGCGCGAGTTTGCGAAGGGAATTCGGAAGCTCCGAACGACTTCGCCGGGGAAAGCCAATCCGCTTCTCGATCTATGGCAGCGGGCACCGGAAATCGCGGTCATCGCGCGGCCGGAGGAACTCCAAAAACTGCCGGACGAGGAGCGAAAGGAATGGAATGAAATCTGGGAGCTGGCTTCGGCGAAAAACGTCGATTGATCAATCGGATTTTCCGACTCCCAAGGCCATCGCTGCGTCTTGAAATTCTTGACGGATTAGAGAGCCGTCGGCATTGGGGAAGTTGGTCCGCTGGGTCATCAGGATCATCGCCTGTCCGGCGACCGGATCGATCCAGGCCTGCGTCCCGTAAGCTCCCCCATGACCAAAGGTACCAGCGTTCAGCATCTGGGTGACACCCTGTGGGTTCTGAACCACACAGCAGCCAATGCCCCATGCATTGCCGGGCGTGAAGCCGACCGCAAGATCCCCGGTTACCGGTCTTCGGAACTCTTCGACCGCGCTTTCGGAGAGGATACGAACATCGCCTAGTCGACCCTTGCCCAGTAGCATCTGGCAGAGCTTGGCGTAATCGTTTGCGGTGGAAAAAAGGCCACCATTCGCAGCGGGAAAACGATCGCGATCCGTTGGTGCATGACCCGCCAGGAGGAAAATCGGCTGCTCTACAAAGTCGCCAGATTCTTCCCTTCGATACGATTTAGCCAAACGTAGACACTGGGATTCGGAGAGGTAAAAGCCGGTGTCTTCCATCCCCAGCGGGACGAAAATCGATTGCTCAAGATACCGATCGTACGAAAGCCCAGAAACTACCTCCACGACCCGCGCGGCGGTATTGATACTGGTTTGGCTATACTGCCATCGACTGCCTGGTTGAAACAGCAGCGGCAGCTTGCGGTATCGCGACACCGCTTCGGCAAGAGTCTTCGACGTGTAAGTCTGGTCGGGGGGCAACTCGGCCATGCCACTGGTGTGGGAGATCAATTGCCGCAACGTCACCGGAAATAGCTTTCCATCCGCCGTCGAAAGATCGGCCAATTCCGGTAGGTACTTCGCGACCGGATCATCCAGATCGATCTTGCCCTGATCCTGAAGTTGCAGCAATGCAACTCCTGCGACTGGTTTGGACATCGATGCAATCCAGAAAATCTGGTGGGTCTTCAACTTCTCTTCCGGCTCGATCGTTCCTTTGCCGAAGGCTTTCAGGTATCGCACGCCATCCGCTTGGACGACGCAACCGACCACGCCAACGACCTCCTTTCGTTCGACAGCCTGCTGCAGAATCTGGTCGACCGCCGAAATCTTTTCATTCTCGCTGGACTGCTTGGTCGCCTCCTGAGCGTCGGCCTGGGGCAACGCATCGGTCCCCGAGAGAATCGTGGCGAGAAGGAAAGCCAAAATCCAGCGACATCGAAGAAGAATCTGATGAGATTCCAGCATGGGGTAGCTCTCTCATGAAAAAACAAAAACCGGCGACTTGCTCAGCCGCCGGTTTTCGCAGATTCCTTCGGTCCGTTCAACTGGACGCCGATTACTTCTTGCGACTGAACTTCAGCCCAGCCTCGGCAGGAGCACCCGGTGGAATGAATGTCCACTGGTCGGCCCCGCCGGAAACCACGCTGCCGGCCATCGAGCCCTTATCGGGGGTGTCCAACGAGATGGCATCGCCAGCCGCCACCAGATCGCCCGTCAGCTCGGCGACCACCTTGGCGTCTTCCGTTGCTTTCCAGCTGAACTTGGAATCTTCCGTGATCGAAAGTTCGATGCTGGACTTGCCGGCTGTTGCTACCCAGGTTCCGACCAGATCCGTCTCAGGCTCTGGCTTGGCGTCTCCCTCGACAGGCTTCGAATTGGCCTCAGCAGCCGCAGGCTGGGCACTCCGAGCCTGTGTTTCCGAATCGGCCTTCGGTTCTGGCGGGCTGAGGGCATCTAGCATCCGTTTGGCGGTGACATCCTGTGGCTGGTTGGCCACCACCACCTTCAGAGCGTTGATCGCCGAATCCTTGCTGCCGATCACTAGGTAGTGATAGGCGAGCACGAAATGGGCGGCAGGGTCCTTGGGGTTGGCCTTGCAGTGCGATTCCAGCTTTCGAAGTTGGTTGGTGTAGTCATCCACGTTGCCGTAGAGACCGCTGAGCGTTGTCCAGTCCATACCAGGAGCCGAAGCGAGCAGCGAGTTGAGCGCTGCGGCAGCTTGTCCGTAGTCTCCGACGGCAAAGAGCGTCAGAGCGCGGACTTCGTGGATGACTGGATCGCCTGGCATATCCTTCAAGGCGCTGGTGAAGCTACCGAGCGAATCGGAGTACTTACCTGTCTTGAAGAGCGCCAGTCCATCGTCGAACTTCTGGAACGCAGGATTGGTCTCCTGCGTCTGCGTCGCCGTTGATGTACCACCTGCCGCTGACGACTCCGCCTGGCTGCCCTGCGACGTGTTCTCGGTGGTGACGTAGTTGTTGACGATCACTGGTTGCGAGTAATCGTAGGGGGCCACCTGAGCTGTCGGCACGGCGACTGTGGTCGCCGGAACCGCGTAATACGGATTGACATACGTCGCACCGTAGCCATAGCCCACGCCTCCCGTGAAGAAGGAATTGAGTCCCCAACCCACCGCGCCATACGCCAATGGAGCATACCAACTGCTTCCCCAGTACCCGTTCCAACAGCCGTTGTACCAGCCATGGTAGTGCTGGTTGATGCAGTTGTTGTGCCACGAATCGTGCCAGGAGTTGTTCCAGTTGTTGTTATTCCAGCCCCAGTTGTTGTAGCCGTTGTCGTATCCCCAGCCAGGTCGGTTGTAAGGCCGGTCCCATGAAGGGCGGTTCCACTGGTTGACATTGATGTTGTTGTAGTTGTTGTTGGTGTTGTTGATGATATTGTTGTTGTTACCAATACCACCTGGGCGATTGCCTCCGTTCCAACCACTTCCACCCCAACCACCCGGACGGTTGTTGCCGTTCCAGCCACCATTGCCGTTCCAGCCACCATTGCCGTTCCAGTCGGGTCGGTTGCCACCGATCCCTGGGCGATTGACCGTTCCAGGAAGGGTTGTTGGTCGGTTGCCATTGCCGTTCCAGTCGGGCCTATTGCCGCCAATACCTGGCCTGTTGCCCCCTGGCCGATTGCCACCGATGCCGGGGAGGTCATTGACGCCCGGCCTGGAAAGATCTGGCCTGTTTCCCCCACCAATTCCAGGACGATTGCCCCCTCCCTGTCCTGGACGATTCAAATCTCCAGGCAGCGTCGTAGGCCGATTGCCACCACCAGGTACCGGTCGTTCAAAACCAGGTGCCGGTTTGGTGAGGTTTCCGATCGTAGGACGGTCGCCGATCCCAGGCCGATTGCCCTGGCCAGGACGATTTCCCCCATTGGGCAGATTGCTACCGCCGTTGGGCAGATTGCCGCCGTTGGGCAAATTGTTGCCGCCGTTGGGCAGATTGCCGCCGCCAGGTCCCGGCGGACGAATCCCACCCCCCGCACCGGGACGGTTGGTTCCACCAATCCCACCACCGATGTCGCCAGGAGATGGACGCGTTGTCGGCCGGATGGAACCCGGTTGTAGCGAAGGTCGCTGGGTGTTACCCAGATTCGGCCGCGTCGCGCCGGGTGCGGGACGGTTCTGAGGCATCTGGGGTGCTGGACGTGTGGTCGGATTGCCACCAATCCCGCCCTGAGGAGGTCGGCTCAGTGAGTTGCCTCCTAGGTTGGGGATTCCCCCGGGCGCTGGGCGAGTCGACGGACTGCTTCCCAAGCCTGGGATTCCACCAGGCGCCGGGCGACTCATCGGACTACCGCCCAACCCAGGATTGCCTCCAGGGGCTGGTCGCGTGCTGGCGCCGCCAGGCAGGCGGTTGCTACCCCCGAGGTTGCCGGGCAAAGTGCTCGGTCTTCCAACTGCACCGCCGGGAGCCGGGCGGGCCATGGGAGATCCCGTTGGGCCACTTGGCATCGATGGCCTCGCTGCGTTGCCAAACGAAGGACGGCTTTGTGGCATCTGAACCGGTGGCCGGATGTTGCCCCCCGACGGGCGACTCATCTGAGGCGCGGGGCGAGCCATGCCACCGCCCCCCATGGGATGGGCTCCGCCTCCGCCCACACGACCCATGGATGGCCTCGCTCCTCCACCGCCACCACCCGCCCGACCCCGTCCCTGCGCCAGCAGGTCGTCGGGAGTCGCCACCAAAAGGCCCAACGCCAGGGCCATGCTACTCCAGGCAAATCCTAACCATTTCATGAAGTGTCACTCCAGTGTGTTTTCCGTACGAGTCGAAGTGCCGCGCTGGAAAAACTGCGGCCGCTCAATTGCCCGCCGCTGCAGGAGCCGGTGGCTTCTTGGCGACGATGTACTCAAAATCAGGTTCCATCACGTCTCCCACCATCCGGTCTGAGCCCTTGACGACGTACCTGCCGTTCTCGGTTGGAATCATCGTGATGGTGGCCCTCGCCTCCGTCCCATCAGGGCCCGTGGCAGCCGAATGAAGCACCCAGCCTTCGTCGGTCGGCGTCCATAGACTCTGACCGAATCCTCCATCGGATTCGAAGTTCCACGAGCGAAGCTGACCTTCATTGGCATCCCAGCCAATTCGCTGCGATGTCTTGCGGGTCACTTGCCCATCTTGTTTGATGAGAATGTCGCCAAGCAAAAAGTTCCCGTCCTCCGACCACTTGTAGCTGAATTCCACCTTGCCATCGTCCCCTTCGTTGACCCAATCACCAACCAGCCAGGAAAGCGCTTCCAACGCTTCCCGCGGCGCCAATGGCTGAGGTTCGGCATAATCGCGCAGGGAAGCCAACTGGAATCCCTTTTCGGTCTTGTCCCAGATCGCTTGGTACCGCATCACCGCCACCGACGTTTCATCCTTCGTTGCGACCACGCGGGTCCCTTCCGAGATGGTCACTTCGCCCAACTCGCGGACCGAGTCGATTTCGACACCGGTCTTTGCCTGCGGATAGGCCTTGAAGAACTCGGTGAGCACCGCCTTGAGTTCATCACCGGTGTGGACGACGCCATTTTCGTCGATCAGTTCTCCCTTGGGAGTGAACATCCCGACCACCTTCTCTGCGCTCCCCTCGTTGAACGCCGCCACCAACTTCTCTGTCGCGGCGACAATCTCCTTCTCCAAAACGGTGAGTTCCCTAGTCTGAGGCGGTTCCTGTGCTGTTGCAGGAGCTGCGGTGGCGGTCGCTGCAGTCGATGGCGCCTGGCCCGCCACGGCCGGTGGGATCGTCTGAGGCGGGGCTTGCTGAGCCATCACCGAGTTACCGCAGAGCCCAAGCACCAAAGAACTGACCAAAAAAGAACGATTCCATGACTTCCAATTCATTCAACTACCCTCGACCGTTTGAAGTTGGCGATCCACCGCAGACGCATCAGGCACTGCCCTGCAAGCTCTCAATCAGCCGATGAGAGAGCAACCTCTGGGACCGCAAGGACAAGTTAGGTGAGCAAGGAGCAGCCAAGTTGGACGCAGCTAGACTCCTTGCACGTCAATCCCCATCATCATAGGCGCCTCACTGCTTTCCCTGCTAGGGACCGTGATTGGCTCTCCAATTTTTCCTCTTTCCACCGGCTGCCCTCGGAAGCGATTTCGGCTGTCGATTCGGCCGTGGGAGCCGCTCCTTGGGATCCAATGGCATCGGCTGAGATGTTCCCTATCCCACTCATTTTTCCTGCTTGCGCTCCATCAACTGCCACCCCCACCGATGGAGGTTGCGAGCATCCAGTTCGCGGGTGTCAGAGTTTCTGGAACCCAGCTGGACGACAATCAGTCGGCGTTCTCCCTGGTGGCTGCTGGAAACCAAGCAGGCTCCCGCTGCTTCGGTGGTCCCGGTTTTGATGCCGTCGTACCCTTGGGTGTCGAGCAGCGGATTGGTGTTTTTCCAAAGAATTTCGCGATATGATCCATCGGGCCGATCGATTCTCGCGACGTGCTGACGTTTGCCGACCAAGTCGCGAAGCGATGGCACCTTCATGAACTGATCGGCCAGCCGCGCCAGGTCGATGGCGGAAGTTCGGTGGTCTGCATCGGGCAAGCCGTGTGGATTGGAAAACCTAGTCCCCTTCAATTCCAACCTCGCAGCTTCTAGGTTCATTGCCTCGACGAAAGCGGCCACCAGCTGGTCTGAATCGGCGAGGTTTTTTTCCTTGCCCTTTGGTGCATCCCTGTCCGACTGATTGCGATCGATGCTTGCCCACCATTCGGCCAGAGCGATCGCCATGTCGTTTCCCGACGGCAGCATCAACCCGTGGAGTGCATCTTCAAGCGACACCGATTCTCCAGCTTCTACCAGGGAGCTCGATCCCACGGTCGCATCGGCTTCCGTGGAGAATCCGACGCGTCGATCGACTAGATCGGCCCTCTGGGAGATTGCTTGATGGACCAACCAAGCGGTCATGATCTTGGTGGTGCTGGCCATAGGCAGCGGTAGGTCTTGTTGATGGCCAGCGAGGACTTGGGCGGACTGTGGATCGTAGATGACCCAGGCCTTTGCGGATACATGCGGCCCGCTGACGTGCAAATCGCTTTGCCGCCGATCCTGTTCGAATCGCGATCGCTCTTCTTGTGAAGGAATGGGCTCGGCTTCCCAGCGAATCGCCCCGAGGCTGGCCCAGGTCCTCGCTTCGACAATGCCGGTCTCTTCCAACTGCTGATGTCTCTGAAAGTCTTTGACCGCGGCCAGCGTGGCGGGGCCGAACTCTCCGTCTTCGGTCAATCGATCTTTCTCGGGCCGACTCTGATTGAGCGTTCGTTGCAGTGCTAGTACCCTCCGGCCGTTGGAACCCATCTGCAGAGGCGCTTGGTCGACCTCGGACGCAGCGGTCTTCTTGGTGGCGAATTGGTCAAAAAGTAGTTTTCCAATCTTCCCCATCAGGATTTCTGCCGCATTTTGGTCTCCCCACGAGCCGTCTTCGTTTGCGGCTGTCAGAATCACGACCACCAAGGTGCGTTCCCCCAAGGGAAGCAATGCGGCGTCGGTTCTGACTTCCGTAACCGCGCCTGTCTTGTGTGGTGCGCGGAACGACTTGGGGAGTTCGCGCAGGATCTTCGTGTCATCGTCACAGGCCGCCAAGTGCGTCAGCATCGCAGCGGACGCGTCGGCGGAAAAAAGCTCTTTGCGATGGATCTTCGAAAGCAACTGCGCCATTTGCCTAGCCGTGGTGCGTCCAAGTCCATACCGCTGACTGGCCTCGGGCTCCACCGACGTCTCTCGACGAAACACCTTCGAATGGACATGGGTCTGATCGAATCCCAGGGAGTCCATGGTGCGGTTGACTGCGGCGATTCCCAAGCGGTCCAGGAGCAGGTTGGTGGCGGTGTTGTCCGACCAAGCGATCATCAATCGTGCCACTGTCGCCAGAGGCAACCGTGTTCCAGGAGCAAAATGCTCCGTCAGGATACCAGAACCTGGAACGGCGTCTTCCTTCCGCAGTTCCATCAGTTCGTCCGACGAAACCATCTTCCGGTCGATCTGTCGATAGAGTTCCGCCAGCACGGCAACCTTGATCAGGCTAGCCGTTGGCATCGGTCGGTCGCCAGCGATCTCCATCAGCGGGGTTGGACCGGCGTCGGTGGACGAGTCAGCCCAGGCGACGTGGATCGCTACCTCGCCCCGATGCTCCTTCACCCATTGTTCAATCTGTCCCTTCCACGCATCCTGCGCACAGGTCGGGACAGTCATCGCCAAAAGCATGCCGAGAAACACGCCCAATCCGATGGCGCGGTCGGGCTGATGGCTCCCGAAGAATCGAACCCAAACCCCAAGTCCGTGTCGCCGCTCGCTCACCATGGAAAAGACCTTTCAGCCTATGCAATCCACCCCTGTCTCCTGCTCCCAACGAATCAGCATGATGGAGTGCCAGTCAACATGCAAACCGGCTCATCGGCTACGCCAACGATCCAGCAGTACGGCACCTAAAATGACGTAACCCAGCACCACTTTCTGGAGGAATGGGTCGACACCAAGCAGGTTCATGCCGTTCTGGATCACGGCGATCACCAGCGCGCCGATCAATGTCCCCAAAATCTTTCCTCTTCCTCCGCTGAGCGAAGCGCCGCCCACCACCACCGCAGCAATCACCAACAGCTCATACATCGCCCCGTAGGTCGCCGCGCCGCTTTGAAGCTGACTGCTCAAGAGAACACCACCCAGCCCCGCCATCGCGCCGCAAAGGGTGTAAGCGATCAGCACCACCCGCCGCACCCCAATGCCGCTCATCCTTGCCGCTTCCGAATTGCCCCCCACCGCGTAGAGGGCGCGACCAAAGGTCGTCTTCCCCAAGATCCAGTGGAATGAAAGATAAAAGCCGATCATCAGCCAGACGGCGACCGGCACGCCGATCCATCGTCCCTGCCCCAGCATGCGAAAGGAGGTGGGGAGCTGGTCGATCGATTGCCCTTTGGAGAGCATGAAGGCGTGGCCGCTGGCGATCAGCATGGTGGCCAGAGTCGCGATGAAAGGCGGGACGCGCAGGAAGGTGACCCAGACGCCATTGAGCCATCCGTGGAGGGCGCACAGGAGGATTGCCAGGCCACTCCAGCCGACCACCGCCAGCCATGTGGCGTCCACTCCGCCAGCGAATTTGGCGATTCCCTGGCACGCCACCACGGCGGAAAGGGCGATGAGACTTCCCACCGACAGGTCGATTCCGCCAGTCAGGATCACCAGCGTCATCCCGATCGCCACCATCGCGATGACGGTAATTTGATTGGCGACATTGATCAGATTCTCACGCTTCAGAAAACTCGACCCAGATACTTCGTTCGGGACCGCCACCTCGACTCCTTCCCAACCAGGAAGACGCTCCGCCAATTCGGACACAATCGACCAGCCTCCCGCCTGGGAGCTGCACAGCAGCAAAGGTGTCGGCGCCCCAGCAGGACGCTCCTGAGCGGCTCGCCGAAAATCCGGAGGTCCTCCCAGCACCATCTTCGTCACGCGACTGGCAGGGATCGCACCACGCAAGCGATCGATCAAACGCCGGTCTTCTTCACTGGTGCTGCCCACCAACCAGATCGGCCGATCGGTTCGCTGGGCCACCGCTAGCAGCTGCTCCGCAGCACCTTCCAGTCCCGGCGGCTGTCTCTTCCAAGTCAGGCCAGTGAGCGTCGCGATCATTCCGAACAGCACCAAGGCCATGCCGTAATCGGTAATCAAGGATCTCCACCAAGTGGACACCCGGCCGAGATGACTGTGCCGCGCATCCGGTTGCATTTCAGCCATCCCTATCGCCCCTGTCTGCTCCTACGGCCGCCGACAAAAGATCGCTGGCGCTGACCTCTTGCGGATCGAGAATCTCTGAAACGATCCTACCTCGATGCATCACCACAATCCGATCGCTCATCCCAATCAGCTCCTCGAAATCCGAGCTGATCCAAAGGATGGCACAGTGACTTTGAGCCAACCGGACAATCCAGCGATAGACATCGACGCGGGCACCCACATCGACTCCTCGCGTCGGTTCGTCCAGTATGAGCACCCTGGGATCGCGCTGGATCCATTTGCCCAGCACTAGCTTCTGCTGGTTGCCGCCACTGAGCAATTTGGCAGGGGTGCGGGGTGCCGACGGCTTCCATCCTAGTGCGGTCTGCTGCTGGTCATAGGCCTGACGTTCTTCCGATCGTCGCATCCAACCGCCGCGAGAAAATGAGGCAAGGTTGGGAAGGGAAAAGTTTTCGATCAGCCCATGATCGAGGATCAGCCCCTGTTTCTTCCGGTCTTCCGGCAGAAAGCCAATTCCAAGCCGCATGGCATCCTTTGGTCCCCTCAGCGAGATGGGCCGCCCATCCAGTTCGATGCTTCCGGTCTGGTGGCGGTCTAATCCAAACAGCAATCTGGCCAGTTCCGTGCGGCCAGCACCCACCAGCCCCGCAACTCCCAGGATCTCCCCTTCGTGCAGTTCCAGCGATACATCCTGGACGCGGTTGCCTCTCCCAAGCTGCCGACATCGCAGCAACACGTTCCCGATCACTGCCGGCTCCTTGGGGTACTCCGACTCCAACGGCCTGCCCACCATGGCTTCGATCAGCGGTTTCCTTTGCCACCCCGAGGCGGGGCCTTGGGCAACCATCCTTCCATCGCGAAGCACAGCGATCCGGTCGGCGATCTGAAACACTTCTTCCAGCCGATGGCTGACGTAAAGAATCGCCAAACCTTCCGCTCGCAACGTTCTGAGGAAGTCGAGCAATCGTTGGCTTTCGCGTGGCGTCAGCGCTGCCGTCGGTTCATCGAGTACCAACACACGCACCCTGCGGAGCAAGCATTTGGCCACTTCCACCATCTGCTGCTCCGCCACCGATAGCTGGCCGCAAATGGCCTCCAGGTCGATCGAGATCCCCAGCCGCTCAAAGACCTCTCGCGCGGATTGGGACTCTTGCCGTCGGGAAATCATCCCGAGTGGCCGGTGGTGACCCAGGAAGAGGTTGTCGAGCACGCTCAGCTGGGGAACGAGAAAAAACTCCTGGTGGATCACTCCAATTCCGGCTCGCAGCGCGGTGGCGGGATCGGCAAGTTGGACCGGTTGCCCATCCATCCAGATCGCTCCGCCATCGCACTGCGTCGCACCTGCCAGCAATCGAATCAGAGTGCTCTTGCCCGCGCCGTTGGCCCCCATCAGGGCAACGACCTCTCCCGAGTGCAACTCCAGCGATACCTCTTCCAGCGCCTGGACCCCAGGAAACGACTTGCTGATCTGAATGACTTGCAAGCAAGGCGTATTCAAGGGAAGCCCTTTCGTCGTCTCACAGTCCAGGCTTTTCCATGACGCGCCTGGGAGATTCCTGCAAAAAAAAAGGACATGGAGACACCATTGGTCTCCATGTCCCTCACTTGGACGAAGGCGATCGGCCGAAGCGCCAGTCCGACCTTACTTCTGTTCCTCACCGGGAGCGCCAGCACCCTTCACATCGGTGGGCATCCCCAGGCTGCCGATGTTGGTAGGATCGCTGGTGTCCTTGAATCCCTCGCGCTTGGTAGGATCTTCCTTCACAGGCCCACAGCCGACAATCGAAGGAATCGCTAACAAACAGAAGAGTAGTACCAACGCTTTCGAAATTCGCATCCTCAATCTACCTTTCGCGTGCCATTAGTTCTCGTCGATGCCCTTACCCGCCACTGGGTTCTTGCTGTCAGAGACGCCGTTGATGATCATCCACACCACTGGGTCGATGTTCGCGGCAATCGTTGACACCGAACCATCTCCACGAGCGACGTTGATGGCACCGGAGTGCATCGAACTGGCACCGGGCCATTCGTTATTTGGACCCCAGGCGGTCAGGTAGGTCGGGGTGAAGGCGTGAGGTCCAGCGCGGAACCAAGAGCAACCACCGGGGCGATTGTTTCCATCGGGGAACCGATACCAACCCAGTTCGGCACCCTCGCCGCAGACGGGAGAGAACACGAACGCCGATCGGAAGACTGCTTCGCCACCACGCAAACGTCGCTTGCCGGTATTCGATCCCGGTGGGCGATCCCACAGACCCTTACCCCACTTGAATCCGTACGAGTCGCTTTCTGCAACGACGATCGTGTTGGAAGTGCCGTCGGTGATGTCCGCCATCGTCATGTCGCGGCCGATGGTGAACAGCCCCGAGAAGTCGGCGGTGTCGCCAACGTCATTCAGATAGGGAGGATTCCACCAGTTACCCAGCCACGCTTCTCGCCACCAGTGGTAGCCTTCCGACCCGGCGTAATTGGTCACCGAGATCCCATGGGTCTCGCTAGCCTTCTTGTAACCGGCATCCGATGGGCAGAGGAACGATGGAACGCGGTGCGAAACAACCGGCTGTCCCCAAACGCGAATGCTCTTGTCGGTCGCGTCATAGATCGTCGTCTGTTCGATGTACGGAAGAATCGCGAAGCACCAAGTGTAGTGGTACGGCAATTGAGGATTCGGCGTTCCTCCCACCCCCAGAACACCACTCTGTGGGAACGCGCGCATGGCCGAATGGTAGTTTTGCAGCGCCAGACCAATCTGCTTCAGATTGTTGGTGCAGCTCATACGACGAGCGGCTTCACGAGCGGCCTGAACCGCTGGAAGCAACAAGCCGACCAGAACTCCGATGATGGCGATCACCACCAGGAGTTCTACCAGCGTAAATCCCATCCGGGACTTACCAGGACAACGTTTCATCGGAACCTCCATACGAATAGAAAAATGACGGCTGGGAAAGCCTCAGTAGAACGCCAAGATCTTTTAGACAAGTCGACCGTCAACCACTTCATTCGATCCGCCAAATCCGACGGGCGAAGACCGATGAAAGGCTCAGGATGGCTAGCGTCTGACCACCCTCTCTAACACCGCCTACCGTGAAGTGTACCGGATGATTATGAAGGATCAAGATAAATAAAGGGAATCTATCTTCCATTAGACCCGCTTCTATGCTGGTTTTGATAACTCAGGAAGCGGTGGTTTTTCACTTTTCTACCCACCTTGGCGGCACCCTCGTTTTCCGACTTGGAGTTTTCTACTACGTCGCTAAGGCTCCCTAGCCGCTCCCACCGGACGACGTAACTCGACACCAAACTTGGCTGGAACATGAGGTGGTGGCGGCGATTTCCTTAGGATTTTCGCTGTCCCGGGGCCGAAATCGCCAGGGATCGGGCCCAGTGCAAACCAACTTCCAGGTCGCCTTCGGCCTCTGGTCCCACGTCTGTCCAACGAACCAGAATTCCGGTCCTTCTTGGACACTTGTGAACGAGCATCGCTCTCTTGCATCCGTCGGGAGTCCCACTTGCCAAGGTGACCGGAGGAATCGCACCGTTCCTCAAGCAGGTTCGCAAGCAGACCTCATCCTCCCTAAATCCGGGTCGCAAGCAGATTTCACCTCCCCTCGGGAGGGTCGCGAGGAACGAGCGGGGAGGGGCTTGTCGTTCAGCAGGCATCCGTCGCGGACGATGGAGCCGCTGCCTTGGATCTCCGACCAAAAAAATCGCAGAAGGACCTTTTCTCAGGGCGAAACCAACGGTCGGAATCGAAAAAGCCGTACTTGCCATTGCCCCTGACGCGACGCATCGGTCGGGTGGATTTGCAGTGCGATTTGCAACGGACCTTCCAGGGCAGGCGATTGGATGTCGGTAGCGGGAACGCCATTGATCCAGGTCTGGATACGTTCCTTCTCCCATCGCACCCGCAATTCGTTCCACTGGCTGGCCTGGAAGGCGCCCCGAGCCGCAGGGTTCTTCTCCAGCGTCTGCAGCCAACTTCGATTGGTCATGTCATAAAGGGCCCCTGTCCATTGCCGTTGACTGCCATCGCATTCGACTTGAATACCATTCCACGGTACCGATGGGGAGCTTTCAGCTGGTTTCCCGATGAGGATACCAGCATTCAAGTTGTTGCCATCCAAGCGGAATTCCAGCACCAGCTCCCCGTCCCCAACGATGGCTGGGTGGACCAGAATCGCATCCAACCGCCCACCCGTCCAGTTCCCTATCAACATCGGGGGCCGGGCTACGAACGAATCGCTCTGCCCTAGGGAGTGCCAATGAGCCACGGACTGCCCATCCCATAGCTCTCGCCACACCTCGGGAGGCCCCTGGGGATCGGGTGCCTCCACGAATCGCTCCTGCGCGAAGGCGGTTTGTGAGAAAGCAGCCATAGAGAAGAGAACCCCAAAGTGGACGCGGGTTCTATGCTTCCGCTTAGCTCTCGGCAGGCGACAGCAGATGCCGACAATCCAACGCCGCTCAGGGCGATCCGGCCACCAACCAATGGCTCGCCAGAGCAAAGCAAACCAGCATGCAGATCCAGACGAGATCGAGAAAGTGCCAATACGCCGCACAAAACTGAACCCCATAGTGTCGCTCATGATCGTACCACTTCAGCAACGAACCGACGAAGACCCATGCCAGCGCGATGATTCCGCCCAGGACATGAAGCGCATGGATCAGCACCAGCAGATAGGTCATGGCAAACGCGGAAAGGGCTGGGGATGCAGATCGCTGATGCTGCGTGAGCAGTTGCTGCATCGATGGCCATTGCACCACCAGAAAGAGGATCGAAAAAAGAAACGCCGCGCCTGTCAGCCATGTCAATCGTCGGTATTGATCGACTTTCGCTACCTGCGAGGCCCAGTGCAGCAGCCCAGAGACAACCAACAGCGCCAAGGTGCTCCACCAGAATCCTGACGGAATATGAAGCGGTTCCCGCATCGCCTCCCGCTGCTCGGGTGTCCGCAATGCGACATAGACGGCGTAAAGAATCAGTGTTGAGAGAAAGAACATCGCCAGGGAACCCAGCCACAGCCAAGCTCCCTGCCGCAGCCGTCGATCGACAGGCAGCAAGGGGACAGAAGCTTTCGGAGTCACTGGTTGCAGAGGCATTCTCCCGACGTCATTCATCCTTCTTTTTCCCTTAGGTCCTTCGCCAGTTGCGGGGCAAGCCATTTGGAGACAAACGATCCGACTAGCTCAGACCACCCCAGGAAGCTATTGGGCGACTCCCTGGCCTATCGGGGAAGATCTCGCACCGGCGAACCGGCACCGACCATCCCACCGCGATTCGGAATTTTCGAATCGCCACCTAGCATCAGGAAATTGTCCCTTTCGGCGGCCCGGCCTGCCGGTCCTGGCAGGCCACGTCGCCTCGTCGCCACTGCATTGCCACCAGCCAATAACCGCAGGCAGCACGGTTTCGATCACCAGATCCTGACCCTTTTCTCGGGTTCGATGAACATCGGGTCTCCCGGCTGGATGGCAAATGCTTCGTAGAATTTGTCCATATTCGACAGGATGCCGTTGCAGCGATACTGGCTGGGGGAGTGCGGATCGGTTAGCAGACGTTTGCGCAATTCCGTTTCCCGATACTTGCGCCGCCAAACCTGAGCCCAGCCGGCGAAGAATCGCTGGTCCCCGGTCATGCCATCGATCATCGGTGCTGGTTTGCCACCGAGCGATAGCTGGTAGGCGTCGTAGGCCACTGCCATGCCGCCCAGGTCCCCGATGTTTTCCCCGAGGGTGAACTTGCCGTTGACAGCCATATCCGGGAATGGCTTGTACTCCGAGTACTGCGTCACCAGCTGCTCGCTTCGGCGTTCAAACTCCTCGCGGTCCTTTTCGGTCCACCAATTTCTGAGGTTCCCATCGCCATCGAACTGGCTACCACTGTCATCGAAGCCATGGCTGATCTCGTGCCCGATGACGGCTCCAATTCCACCATAGTTCACCGCATCGTCGGCCTGAAGATTGAAAAAGGGTGGCTGAAGAATCGCGGCAGGAAAGACGATTTCATTCATCAAGGGGTTGTAGTAGGCATTGACGATCTGCGGGGGCATGAACCACTCGGTCCGATCGATCGGCTTGCCTAGCTTGGCCAATTCATAGTGATGCTCAAACTCAGCGATCTTGTCGAGGTTGCCGACCAGATCATCCGGCTTGAGTTGCACTGAGCTATAGTCTTTCCACCGATCGGGATAGCCGATCTTGGTGGTGAATTTCGAGAGCTTCTCGAGTGCCTGCTGTTTGGTTCCATTGCCCATCCATGCCAAGTTCTGGATCCGCTTGGCGAAAGCGGTCTTCAGGTTGGCGACCAATTGTTCCATGCGAGTTTTTGCCTCCTTGGAGAAGGAAGCTTCGACATACATCTGGCCGACGGGCATGCCCAGCCTTCCGTTGCACATTTCCACGCCGCGTCGCCAAAGCGGCTTTTGTTCCGTGACTCCGCTCAATGCCGTCTCGTGGAATGCGAAATGGCGATCGACCATCGCTTGATCGAGCGCCGGGGCGTAATGATCGATCAGCGAGAAAAGCAAGAAGTCGTTCAGCGACTCTAGGGATGCCTCCTCGAAAATCTGATTGGCTTCCTCGAAGAAGGAAGGCTGTCCAACGATCAGCGAACCTTCCGCCTTGTAATCCATCCCGCGGCTGTAGGCATCCCAGTCGAACTTGCTCAGCAACTGCTTCACTTGATCGACTGGCATTTTGTTGTAATTCTTGACCGGATCGCGCAGCAGCACCTTTTCCCACTGAGCTTTTGCAAAACGGGTTTCCAAGTCGATGACATGCTCAGCCGCTTTGGCCGGTTCGGGATGCCCAGCCGACTGGAACATGGTTTCGGCGTACTTCTGGAGTGCGGCGCGGGCTTCGGCGTAACGCCCTTCTTCCTTGAGGTAATAGTCGCGGTCTGGAAGCGTGGTGCCCGACTGCCCCATGTAGACGGCATACTGATCGGACTTTCTGGCATCCGGTTCGACTCCCATGCCGAAAAATCCCCCAATGCCGACTCGACTCAGCGCACCGGCCAGTTCAGCCCACTGGGACTTCGATTCGATCGCGCGAACCTTTCGAATCAGCTCGGCGATCGGTTGCAGTCCTTTCCGGTTGCGCCCCTCGAGGTCGACATAGGAACGGTAGAGCGAACCGACTTGCGCGGCAGGGCCGGTGGCAGATGGATTGCCAGCCGCTTCTTCGATCAGCTTGCGAATCAATGCCTTGTTGGCATCATCGAGCACGGAGAAAGACCCGTAGTTCGACTGGTCCTCGGGGATCTTGGTGTTCTCTAGCCAGCCGTCATTCATGTACCGGTAGAAGTCATCACCCGGCTTGGTCTGGCGGCTGCGGTACTGCTGTTCGATACCGGAAGCGACGTTTTGCGGTGCCTCCTGGGCAACTGAGGGCGATGCAAAAATCGCCACCAGCATCGCGACGGCAGCGCGGCGCCTGCGATGAGCCGATCGCTTCCGAAGGGGACCGGAAGCATCCGTCCCGCCCAAACCATCTCGGATGGAATCACGCATCGACAAGCTCCTGCTGTGCTCGAGGTTCGATTGACATGGTCGCCAGGGGCAAAGGGCCGCCGGCGTCGGCTTGGATCCACCAGCCCGCTGCACGCGACTTCACGCGGGGGCTGAGCGACGACGTTTCGGGTGCTGAGTGGCACCCCCCCATCTCTCGCAGGACCTTCTCTCGAAGGACCCGCGATCCCGATGGATCCAGTTTTCCAATTGCAACGTACAGTAGCAATGCGGCGAAGGATCGACAACCAGCGATCGGGCCTGGGGCGGCAGGTAGGAGGCGTTCCTCGCAGTTTTTTCAAGAGCTCCATCGTGTAACGGACGGAAAGGTAGGTCTCTTCCGATCGTTGCTGTGGGCAGCAAGTTGAGACCCTGAAGGCGGGAAAGACTGGGGCCAACGTGGGTCAATCGGTTGCTTCGCTGCCTTCGGGAGGCATCAGCCGTCGCCGTTCCTGGGGGTACTTTCGAAACCATGCAGCCACCAGCGCCAATTGCTCCGATTGCTCACCGCTGGAGATTCTCGCCGACTCGGTCGGCACGCTCCATCGCTCGCGCAACCGACCGACTAGCTGCTGCAGCCCGGAGCGAGATTTGGGGAGCCGGTGAGCGGCGATGACTTGGCCGCAGTCGATCTGGTAGGCGATCGCTTGTTGGTCGTGGCCTGGCAGTGCATAGAGTCCATGGTAGAGCCTTCGGGCGGCATGCTGGCGGACGATGCGTTCCCGAAGCCACTGGACCATTTTCCAATCTTCACGCAGTCGCATCGCATCCTCGAAAAGCAGTCGCTGGGATGCCACCATCATCTTCTGCTGCAGTTGGTCGATCACCCCCTCGCCTTCCCCTGCCAGGAATTGGATGCAGGCATCCACCTGCCTCTGGTAGGCCTGCCGTGTGCAACCTTGGGCGCAAGGGGCTAGGCAGGTGCCGATTTCTCGGCGCAGACATCCTGCGCGGGCCTGTTCAAAGAGCTCCAGTTGCCCGGAGAAATCGATAGGCGTCTTCTGGTTGCAATCGCGAAGTCGAAAACTTCGCTGCAGTACCTCCGCCACGCGCCTCAGACGCGATGCGCCCCAGAATGGACCGGCCCAGTGAATCGCCTGCGCATCGGGTTGGCGGCTGACATAAAGCGTCGCAGCCGGACCGCGTCCTAGGCACAGGAACATCGGCCGCTGCCGCTTGGGCATCCCCTGCACGTTCCAGCGAGGCTCAAATCTCCGGATCAGGTCCTGTTCTCGCAAGAGTGCCGCAAACTCGCTCGGCTGAGGCTCAATCACAATCTCCACCGCATTGCGCCGAATCTTCCCTGCCTTCTCCTCTTCATTTCCCGGCAGAAAATAGCTCAGCAACCGCGACCGAACGCGTTTCGACTTCCCGACATAGATCAGCCTCCCGGCGACATCCAGCATGCCGTAGACTGCCGGACGCTGCGGCGCTTCGGACCGGACCCAGTGCCGCAGGGTTTCCGGTGACTCGCCACGACCACGCCAAAGAGCAGGCTGGGGATAAGGAAGCCAGCGATCGGGCCCGAACCCCTCAAACGATCCATCGTCGGGCGCCACAAAAGTGGCCGCAGCCTCCGCCGGCAGTCCTTCTCCCAGCAGCGATGGTTCCATCGAATGCTTCCTTCGTCTTCCCTGACCTGCCTTCTGACTCTCGACTCCATCGACCGCGCAGGCTACCAGATCCTGGTCGGTCGATCAATCTCGCCAGGTGGGGAGGTGACCTATCCATGGCATGGGGAGAAATGCTACGATTTTTCAAGGGTTTTCCGATTCCTTCTGAGGTCATTTTCTGCCTGCGGTAGGAGCGGTCCCGCGACTAGGCGATCGTCCTGTGCCGTCGGAACAGCAAGGCAACGGTGCCCGATGTGTCCCCACACGCCGATGCCATTGGGTTGATGATCCTGGTTGTCGCCCTGGAACTTGTCTCGATTTCTGGTCCGCAATGGAAAGGTTTCTGATCGATGTCCCCACTGCTGCTTGCGATCGGCCTCTACATGGCTGCCACTGTCGCCATCGGCTTGTATGCGTCCCGCCGCGTCCATGGCGCGAAGGACTTCATGGTGGCGGGCCGATCCCTTCCCTTCTACATGAACTTCGCCTGCGTCTTTGCGACCTGGTTTGGCGCAGAGACACTGCTGTCGATCTCCGCGACCTTCGCGCGCGACGGACTTTCGGGGATTTCAGGAGACCCTTTCGGCGCCGCATTCTGCCTGGCGATGGTGGGGCTCTTTTTCGCACGCAGCTTTTATCGCATGAACCTGCTGACCATCGGAGACTTCTATCACAAGCGTTATGGCAAGGTAGTGGAAGTCATCACCTCGCTGGCGATCACCCTTTCGTACCTTGGTTGGACTAGCGCTCAGATGACCGCCCTGGGACTGGTGCTTTATGTCCTTGGGGGTGGAGCCTTCACCCTCAACCAAGCGATCCTCATCGGGTCGGTTGTCGTTTCGATCTACACCCTCTTTGGCGGCATGTGGTCGGTGGCGCTGACCGACCTAGTGCAGACGGCTGCCATCGTCCTGGGGCTCTTGCTGGTCGCTTACTTCCTGGCTGGTCAGGCGGGCGGTGCCGGCAAGGTGCTGCAACAAGCCTCCGAGGCTGGGAAGTTCCGCTTCTTCCCAGAAGGGGATGCCAAGGTATGGTGGGCCTGGGCCGCAGCGTTCATCACGTTCGGTTTGGGGTCGATTCCGCAGCAAGACGTCTTTCAACGGGTCACCAGCGCCAAGGATGAAAAGACGGCGATCGCTGGTACCCTCACTGGAGGCTTTTTCTATTTTCTCTTTGCCTTCATCCCGATGTTCATCGCCTACGCAGCGGTGGTGATCGATCCGGCCTACAACGACCTATTCGCCAGCGAGGATTCACGCGAAATTCAACGCATTCTCCCCGATCTGATTCTCAAACGAACACCGCTGTGGACGCAGGTGCTGTTTTTCGGAGCCTTGCTGTCGGCGATTCTTTCCACCGCCAGCGGAACCCTGCTGGCCCCCTCCAGCCTCTTTACCGAGAACGTCATCCAGCCATTCATCAAGCATCTGGATGACAAGCACCTGCTGTGGGCTCTCCGCACCGTGCTAGTTCTCTTTTCGATCGCCGCGACTTGGTTTGCGGTCAACTCCACCAGCACGATGTACGAGATGGTGCAGAATGCCTACAAGGTGACTCTGGTGGCTGCCTTCGTTCCGCTGGCCTTCGGCGTCTTCTGGCCCAGAGCGTCGACGCAAGGGGCTCTCTTTTCGATCCTGCTGGGTTTGGGGACCTGGCTGGCGATGGAGAAATACCTGCCGGAGAGTTCCGAACATCCGTGGGCGATCGTCCCCCCGCAGATCGTCGGCCTAGGGGCTTCGATCCTCGGCATGCTGGCCGGTGGCCTGCTGCCCCAGTGGATCCCGTCGGTGCATCTGGATGACGAGGAGTTCCAGCAGAAGCAGGAAGGACGCAAAAGTGTCGCCTCCCATTAGCCCAGGAGCCACTGCCAGTCGGCTGCGGCGGCAGGGCGGCCAGCGATGAACGCGCTGGTCATCTTCCCGCACCAACTCCAGGAAAATCATCCTGGTCTGCACCACGCAGACTTGGTGGTGCTGGTGGAGTCACCGCTGCTATTTTCCCAGTTCCGTTTCCATCGACAGAAGTTGCTCTTGCATCGTGCGTCGATGAAAAGCTACCAGCAGATGCTGGAGCAGCAGGGCCACCAAGTCCACTATCTGGAGGCTGGGCAGCTGGCCAGCAAGTCGCTGGGTTCTCATCTGAAGAAATTGGGGTGCCGCAAGGCCATCGCGATCGATCCCTGCGATGACTGGCTGACCAAGCAGTGCCAGGAAGATGCCTCCAAGGGGAAGATCGAATGGCAGTGGATCGATGACCCGCACTGGCTGACCCCGATCGATCAGTTCGATCAGTTCACCCGAGGGAAGAAGAAGCTCTTCTTCACCGAGTTCTACATCGACCAGCGAAAACGACAAGGAATCCTCCTGGAATCCCAGTCGAAGCCGCTGGGAGGGCAATGGAGCTTTGATCCGGAGAACCGGAAGAAACTTCCGAAAGGCTTGGCGATTCCGAAGCTGCCCAATCTGCCGATCGATGATGCCTGCCGAGAAGCGACCGAGTACGTGGAGCGGGAGTTCCCGGAGGCGATCGGGGATCGACTGCCGCTGGCCTACCCCTGGAATCGCACGCTGGCGCTGGAATGGTTGGATCGCTTTGTGGAGGAGCGATTGGCGAGCTTCGGCGATTATGAGGATGCCATCGACCAGAAGGAGCCGTTTTTGTTTCACTCGGTGCTCACCCCGATGCTCAACATCGGGTTGATTGAGCCGAGGGAGGTGGTGCAGGCGGCCGTGAAGCGAGTCGATCGGTATCCGATCAATTCGATCGAGGGATTCATTCGGCAGGTGATTGGATGGCGAGAGTACATGCGGGGTGTCTACCTTTGGAAAGGTCGCGCCCAGCGGTCCCGAAATGCATGGGAACACCACCGAAAGATCCCCCAGTCCGTCTACCGTGCCCAGACAGGCATCGATCCACTGGATACGGTCCTCCGTCGCGTCTATCGATGGGGATACTGCCATCACATCGAACGCTTGATGATCCTGGGGAATTTCTTCTTTCTCTGCGAGGTGCATCCCGATGAGGTGTATCGTTGGTTCATGGAGTGTTTCATCGATGCCTACGACTGGGTGATGGTCCCCAATGTGTATGGGATGAGCCAGCAGGCGGACGGAGGATGGATCACCACCAAGCCCTACATCAGTGGTTCGGCTTACGTGAAGAGAATGAGCGATTTTCGGGAGGGGCCTTGGTGCGAGGTGTGGGACGCGCTGTACTGGCGGATGGTGGCCAAGCATCGCGACGCCTGGGTCAAGCATCCACGCATGCGAATGATCGCCTCCCAGATCGACCGCATGGCGCCCGACAAACTGGCCAGCCATCTGCAGAGGGCCGAGGCATTTTTGGAGTCGTGGTCGGTTGGCGCGGACGGACCCAATCGCTAAAGCGAAGTCCGCACCGGTGAACCCTCGTTTGGGTCTGTTGGTTGCTCCAACTGCCGCCAAGAAGGAAGGCGGTCCGGTTTTTCCCGTGGTATGATTTCAATACCCTGATCTTTCGGTCCCTTATGAATGGAAGAAGGTTCGCTTTCTCAATTGGAGTCAATTCCGACGAGATCCAAGATGATTACGAGTCTTTATGGGCGAAGGACCGAAATAAGGGCAGCAATGGGCCTGCGTGAATGCTACTGTAGAAGAAAAGTCCGGTGCAACTTTGTGAAGGCTTCTAACAGGAAGCCGGGTCCTCGATGACCACCACTTACCATGCCAAATACTTCGCTCACGAGTTGACCCGGCAGACACCACCGGGGGGCGTGGATCGTTTGTCGATGGCACCGTTCGATGCCTGTGTCGATCTGAACTCGCACCAGATCGAAGCGGCGATGTTCCCACTGCTTAGTCCGCTCTCGCGGAGTGCGTGTCGTCGAGGGCACGAACCCGGACGGCGACCGGGCGATTTTCCTCTGGCGCAACCTCGACGAGATCAACAACGAAGCCCTCGACGAGTGTTTTAAGAAGAAGGATTACAACACGAAAGATCAAGAGTACGACCTGATCTACGTCAACGGCGACAACAATCTTGAAAACCTGCGACGTGGCGACCAGACATGGAAGGTCCGCCTCATCGAAGAAGAGTTCGGACGCCTCATGTTCGATGTCTCCGACATCTAGTTTGCAGTGTTCCGTTTTCCGTGTTCATCAAGGAGATGAGTGATGGAGTGGCGAAATCGAATCACCGTGGACCCGAACGTGTGTCACGGGAAGGCGTGCATCAAGGGAACACGGGTGATGGTGTCGGTGGTCTTGGACAATCTCGCTGAAGGTATGCAGCGAGACGAAATTCTCAAGGGCTACCCTTCGCTGGCCAACGAGGACATTGACGCAGCGATTGCGTATGCGGCGGAATTGACTCGGGAACGCTTCGTCCCGCTCACTCCGGGGGCGGCGTAAATGCAGTTCAAGATCGACGAGAACCTCCCGGTGGAAGCAGCGGAAGCGCTGAGGCAGGCGGCCCATGATGCGCTGACGATCCACGATCAACAGATGGTGGGACAGCCTGATCCACGAGTGGCTTCCGTCTGCCAGTCGGAACAACGAGTTTTATTGACGCTTGATCTGGACTTCTCGGACATCCGTACCTATTCGCCTGCCGACTACTTCGGAATCATCGTGTTGCGGCCCCGGTCACAAGCGAAACCCGCTTTTCTCTCGTTGATCGGTCAAATCATTCCGCTGCTCGATTCGGAGCCGCTCGTTGGCAATTTGTGGATCGTTCAGGACACCGGCTTGCGGATTCGAGAGGGATAGGGTCGTCAATGGCGAAGAAGAAATCGAAGACGCTTGAGACGCCGCCGATGAGATTCGACGAAAAACTCGCTTTGAATCAGTGGATGCTGGCGCTGTTCAAGGTAAGCAGGTTCGACAAGCTGGCCGGGAATCTGAAGGCGCTGGACCTGGAAGGACTGGATGAGAATAGAGCGTACTGAAATCTGGCGTTGACGACGTGCGCACCCCTGCCCCTGGGCAATAGCCAGCACGCGAAAACAGGTCCGAACCAACTTTAGGTCTAGATGGATCTGTTTTTCGCACCCTTGTCGGGTTGGGTAGCTGAGTGGGGGTGGCGGAGGGGGGATCTCAAGCACCTTAGCAAGGGTACGGATGTCGCCCTTTCGGGGATGTTAAGGGGTGGAAAGTCCCCTTCGGAGCCGTCGCGGCGCCATCTTTTGGCATGGCCAAATTGTGGCGATCGGATAAACTAGGAGGCATCGGGCCATTGAGGATGTATTGCCAATTCCCCTAGGACAAGATGCCGCACCCCGCGGCTGATGGAAGCTCACCATGAACACTTACAGTCTCGATTACATCGATGACCTGTACGTTCAGTATGTTCGCGACCCTTCGAGCGTATCGGAGGTCTGGAGAAAGTACTTCGAAGAGTTTTCTCTCGTCTCGCAGAACTCAGCCGAACCGCTGACGGCGGACACCAGCGAAGGGGCCGACTCCAAGGACTGGAACAGCCACCCTTCGGCTCGCGAAGCAATGTGGCTGGCGAAGATGCAGGAGCGAGTCGACCAGATGGTGCGTGAGTACCGCGTTCGCGGGCATCTGATCGCGCAACTGGATCCCCTGGGAATCGCCAGGCAGCGTCCCCCGGAACTCGATCCCCAGTCGCATGGTTTCACTCAGGAAGATCTCGATCGCCCCTTCACCTGCAATTCGCTTCAGTATGTCAATTCCAGGACTCTGGGAGACATCCTGAACAAGCTGCGCAACACCTACTGCCGCAGCATCGGCGCCCAGTTCACTCACATCGACAATCGCAACATCCGGGACTGGCTGCAGGCGCGGATGGAGAGCGTGGAGAATCGACTGGAACTGTCGCGCGATGTCCAGGTGCGGATCTACACGCGTTTGGCAGATGCCGCCATCTTCGAAGAATTTGTTCGCAAGAAGTTTGTTGGGGCGAAGACCTTCTCGCTAGAAGGTGCTGAGAGTTTAATTCCGCTTCTGGACTTGGCCTTGGAGAAGGCGGGGCAGCAGAATGTTCAGGGTGTCGTCATGGCGATGGCACACCGAGGCAGGATGAATGTGCTGGCCAACATCATGCAGAAGCGGGCGCAGAGCATCTTCTGGGCCTACAACGATCCCAAGCCCGAACTGCATCGCGGTGGCGGCGACGTGAAATATCACATGGGCTATAGCAGCGACTGGACAACCAGCAACGGCAAGAAAGTCCATATCTCGCTTTGCTTCAACCCCAGCCATCTGGAGTTCGTCAACACCGTGGCCTTGGGGCGTTGCCGAGCCAAGCAGGACCGTGAGAAAGACCTGCAACGGCAACAGCAGTTGACCATTCTGATCCACGGCGATGCCGCATTTGCCGGCGAAGGTGTCGTTCAAGAGACGCTGAATCTCAGCCAGCTGCGGGGCTACCACACCGGCGGCACGCTGCATGTGATCATCAACAACCAGATTGGATTCACCACCGAAGCCGAAGAAGGTCGGTCCAGTATCTACGCGACGGATGTCGCAAAAATGCTTCAGATTCCGATCTTCCACGTCAACGGCGAGGACCCAGAGGCGGTGGCGCAGGTGGTCGATCTGGCGATGGACTTCCGCCATGAGTTCAAGCGAGACGTCGTGATCGACATGTACGCCTACCGCAAGCTGGGGCACAACGAAGGGGACGAACCGCGTTTCACGCAGCCGCTGATGTATGCGGCGATCGACCAGCGAAAGAGCGTCCGCGAGAGCTACTTGGAGCGACTGCTGGAGATGGGTGGCATGTCCCGGCAGGAAGCCGATGCGATCGGGGAAGCCCGCACCAACAAACTCTCCAAGGAATTCGACCTAGCCAAGTCGGAGGAATATGTTTCGGACTTGCAGACCCTGGGTGGTTGCTGGCAAGGGTATTACGGAGGCACGGAGCCCATAGGAGCTTTGGCCGATACCAACATCACGCCACAGCAGCTAAAGGACCAGCTACTGAAGCTCTGCGAGATCCCTTCCACCTTCCATCTCCACAAGAAGTTGCTGCGGCTGTACGAGCTGCGAAAGGAGATGGCCGAGGGAACCAAGCCGCTGGATTGGGCAGCTGGCGAGGCGCTTGCATTTTCTTCTCTCCTTCTGGAAGGCCATCCGGTTCGATTGTCCGGGCAGGACTGCGAACGCGGGACCTTCTCGCATCGGCATGCCGTCCTGCACGACACCGAAGACAATTCCGAATACATGCCCCTGGCCAATCTCAGTCCCAACCAGGCGCGGATCGAGATCATCAACAGCCCGCTCTCCGAGGCGGGAGTGCTTGGCTTCGAATATGGCTACAGCCTCGACTGCCCAGAAGGCTTGGTCGCTTGGGAAGCCCAGTTCGGGGACTTCTGGAATGTCGCCCAGGTCATCGTCGATCAGTTCATCGTCAGCGCGGAAGACAAGTGGGGTCGGTTGAGCCGATTGGTGATGATGCTGCCGCATGGTTTTGAGGGACAGGGGCCCGAGCATTGCAGCGCGCGGCTGGAGCGGATGCTGCAGGCAACGGCCGAACACAATATTCAAGTCTGCCAGCCCTCCACCCCTTCGCAGATGTTCCATCTGCTGCGCCGGCAGGTGCTGAGTCCCTGGAGCAAGCCGCTGGTGGTGCTGACACCCAAGAGCCTGCTTCGGCATCCGCTGTGCGTATCGGCTGCCAAGGAATTCACCGAAGGTTCGTTCCAGAAAATCCTGATGGAAGATTTGGCAACCGGAGTCGCGATCGACCGGGTGATTCTTTGCACCGGGAAAGCTTATTACGAACTGGCGGAAGAGCGGCAGAAACGCGGCGTGAAAAATGTGGCGATCGTTCGTATCGAGCAGCTTTATCCACTTTCCAGCGAAGAACTGCTGGCTGCCCTGGTCCCCTTCGCCAAGGGAACCGACCTGGTTTGGTTCCAAGAAGAACCAGCCAACATGGGGTCGTGGACCCACATCAAGATGCGGTTTGGCGATGCCTTGCAGAGCCGCTTCCCGCTGCGGCTGATCTGCCGTCCAGAGTCGGCCAGCCCGTCGACCGGGTCTTTGGCGACTCACAAATTGGAACAGCGGGAAATCCTCGAAGCCGCCTTTGAGGCGGTCTAGTCGGGGAAATCCGATTGGAATCGCCTACCGGGATGCATCCGATGAAGACCCTGATGCTCCTGGATTACCGACGCCGGAGGTTGCCAGCCGGGGGGAACTTGAGGAGCTTAGCGATTAGGGCGTCTGGAGAAACTTCCCTCGCCTCGCTATCCTGAATTCGTTGCAGGCCCGGCCAGCGGGCGGGCCGATAACCACCACCAATCGGGAGTCCACCCGCGTGACCCAGGGCCTCCCTCCCATTTCCACCGGAACCACGAATCGTCATGGCTCAGCTTGTTGTTCCTTCGGTCGGCGAAAGTATCCAGGAAGTCCAGATCAGCAACTGGCTGAAGAAGGAAGGAGACTGGGTTCAGGCTGGCGAAGAAGTGGTGGAACTGGAAACCGAAAAAGCCACCGTTCAAGTTCCCTCCCCAGTGGCCGGTGTGCTCACCAAGATCCTGAAGCCCAAAGAGCAATTCGCCACGGTAGGTGAGGCGATTGCCGAGATCGATCCGTCCGCCAAACCTGCTGCCTCCGCCACTCCCGCTCCCGCTGCCCCCTCCTCAGCGACAGGCAGTCAAGCCTCCAAGCCAGCGGCAACTGGGCATGTCATGCCGGCGGCGCAGAAAATGATGGAAGAAAAAGGACTCCGTCCCGACCAAGTGATCGGAAGTGGGCCTGGCGGCCGAGTTCTCAAAGAAGATGTGCAGCGAACCGTTCCTGCGGCACCTGTCGCCAGCACGCCAGCACAGGGTACCTTGGTCGCTTCGGCCCCCTCCAGCAAGCAAACATTGGAATCCCCCGCCGCTCTCCCCGTAGCCGCCAGTGGCCAGCGGGCTGAAGAGGTCAAGCCGATGAGCATGATTCGGCGCACCATCGCTCAACGCTTGGTTCAGGCCCAGCATCAGGCCGCTCTGCTGACGACGTTCAACGAAGTCGACATGCAACCGGTCATGCAGCTGCGGAACAAGTATCGCGACGCGTTTCAAGAGAAGCATGGGGTCAAGCTGGGCTTCATGTCGTTCTTCGCCAAAGCCGCCTGCGAAGCGCTGCGTCGTTTCCCTGCGGTCAATGCGGAAATTCGGGGCAACAACATCGTCTACCGCAATTACGCCGATATTGGGATCGCCATCGGCGGTGGCAAGGGACTGGTTGTTCCCGTTTTACGGAATGTCGAACTGATGTCGTTTGCCTCCATCGAACGGACGATTGGCGAATTTGCCAAGAAGGCGATGGAAAACAAGCTGATGCCGGAAGATCTCGAAGGGGGTACCTTCACCATCAGCAACGGTGGCATCTACGGTTCCCTTCTTTCCACCCCGATCGTCAATCCACCGCAAAGCGCCATCCTGGGGCTCCATTCGATCCAGGATCGCCCCGTCGCCGTTCAGGGCGAAGTGGTCGTGCGGCCGATGATGTATCTCGCCCTGACCTACGATCACCGGATCATCGATGGGAGGGAGGCGGTGACGTTTCTCCGAACCATCAAAGAAGTGATCGAAGATCCAACCCGGCTTTTCCTGGAAGTCTAGTCGACCCCATGTCGAGGGTCCGACGCACCATCGCCAGCTGCCGGATGCAAGGCTTGCTGTGGATCTAACCCTCCCTGTGGGATGCAAGGCGTGCGATCACCTCACGCTCCCTGAGGGAGGGTAAAAAACCAACTTCACCCTCCCCGTGGGAGGGTCGCGAGGAACGAGCGGGGAGGGCCTTATTCTTCTGCTCCAACTCACCGCAGAACATGCCGACTCAAACTAGCAATCATCAAAGCCCTCCCCGCTTCGTCGTTCCTCCTCAGCGACCCTCCCTGAGGGAGGGTAAAAAAACCAACTTCACCCTCCCCGTGGGAGGGTCGCGAGGAACGAGCGGGGAGGGTCTTATTCTTCTGCTCCAGCCGCATGCGGCTGCCGATTCTTCCAGCAGAGGAATGTCGGAAACTAGGCTCCCTGTGTGTCACGGCGAACTTTCTTTCAAGTTTGCTCCCGGGGCTCGCGTCTTGAATCAAATTGAGCGAGGTGGATCGAGCGTTCCACGGCGAATCGTCGGAAATTTTTTCGTGCTGGACCAGACGTGTCCCGCGTGGCGCCGAAAGATAAGTGGCAGATGGCGCACGGGTGGCCGGTCGCCAGTCTCCTGGATGGTTGAAATCCAATCATCCGTCGGCGGTCCAATCTTCCAGAAAGCAGATCCAGTGGCCAAGTACTATCTCCAGAGCGGTGCGTTTCAGGGCGTGGTGGATCGTCCTTCCATCGAACAGGCTGCGGCTTGGTGTGTCGATCGCGCTCTGGAATCGATTCAATTCGTCTACAACGAACAGGGGTGGACGGCAAATCAGAAGTTCGACCAAGCCATTCTGGAGAGTCTGTTGTCTCTTGGACCGTCGATCGAGATCAGCGAACGCGGCTGGAACCGAATCGATGCGATTCGCTTGCCGACCGAAGCACTCGTGATCGCTTGGCATCTTCGCCAGAGTGAGAATTCCAGCGTCGACACCTAAGCGATCTGGTTGCCGCATGGACCTGCCGAGCGACGATCGGCGGCATCAGACCTGACGCCACCAGTCCGAAGGCGACCAACCACGCAGCATCGCGACCGTACCGATCTGATCAGCAAATCGTTTGGCGTCTGTCGGATATCCAGCCGTCGGCTTTAGGTCAGGGATCTCCCGACACCAGAAGCGGTTCCAACGAGCCATCGCAAGTTCCCGAATCGCTTTGGCGATCATCGAGGCTAGGGCGATCGGTACTAGGGAATCTCCTTTGGCCAGAAATCGTATCTCGATCGGTATGCCTCGCCAAGTCGATCGGTACTGGCTGCAGTCGGGTTGTTCCATCAACGGAGTCCACCAGCAGTCGGGGAAGTGGTGCTGCAATGCAGCCGCATATCGTTGACGTCCCCCATGTTTATCGCACCACAGCTCGATGCTGCTAGGAAGTTGACGGGACTCTTCAGCCCATCGCTCCAGTTCCCCTCGGAGCAATTCCAGAGACGCGCTGGTCAGAACATGCGCCTTGTTGCCAAGCCTTTCGACCTCCTGGTTGAAACGCCTGGCCTCCATCGCTCTTGCCGAGACCACCAGCCTCTGAATCCCTAGCCGGTCGAGCGAACCGAGCGCCTCGACAAGGAGGGTATCGGTCTTGACCGAGGAGTTCGTCGGGATGGATTGCTCCTCGTTTCCCGTATCAGCCGAAGCGTACCAGGGCATCGCCTGCAACGCGTTTTGGTCATGATCGCTTAGAAGGGTGCTCCAGATCCTGGAGTTCGTCTTGGTTGGACTTGGTCGGACTGGCACGTTCGCTAGAAGGGGGCCGACAGGAAGTCGGTCGGCTAGATCGAGGAAGACTTCGACCGCTTCTTCCAACACAGACCCGCTACGACCAGGAGCGTGGAGGATTTTGGAATCCCCCAACGGGATCCAGCCCCACGGATTTCGGGGGGTGCGAGCCTGAAAGGAGGGGGCCAACGCCATGTGCCAAGCCGGGACAGGAGCTGGACCGACGACTTCCCACCCAGAAAATCCAAGGCAAAGGGGTCCAAGGTTCGGCCCATAGCCGGCTTCATCGATACCAAAAATCCATCGCACTGATTGGTACCTTTGATGACTGGAAATCGGCAATCTTTTCGAGCCAAGATCGTTTTCTTTGGACCAGAATGCAGGTTCGATCCATAATCATAGCAAGGGTCTACTTTGTCGACTGGGGAAAGTGTCCAGGCGGCTGGCGATCTTCGCTTTCCAAACAGACATCTTGGGTCGACCAAGATGTGGCCGTGGTTGCTGGTGAGCGATACCACCGACTGCCTTTTCTATCTGAAGAAGAATTCGGATGTCTAACGAATACCGACGGTCCATTCCTGCTCATGGCGCCGTCCCGACTTTGATGCGGCGTGGTGGATTCACCCAGCTCTTCAGTGCAGCTCTGGCCGTCCTGATCTTTTCTCTTTTGGAATTTCCCGCCACCGCTCAGACCGTGATCCTGACCGATTCGAACGGCACGGCGATTCCCGTTCAGGTGACCCCATCTCCTCCGGTCGAAGCGACCCCATCAACTCCCGATGGAACGCCACCCACGGAGAGTGAGGATTCGACTGCCAAACCACCTGGGGAAGGTGAAGCGAAACCGAAGGAAGGGGAGAAGAAAGAGGACGAGAAGGACAAGGCGATCAAGCGAACGAAGGAGCCACCCGAACCTCCCGACAAACGGGAGTTTGATGTGAAGCCAGATGAAAACGGGATGATTCAGTTTTCCTTCCGCAATCAATCTTGGCCAGATCTTCTGCAGTGGCTGGCGCGTGTCTCCCAGCGGACGCTCGACTGGCAGGAACTGCCAGGTGATTATCTAAATATCTCCACCCAGCGGCCCTATCGACTCGAGGAGGCTCGCGACCTCTTCAATCGCCAACTGCTAGCGCGTGGCTACACGATGATCGAGACCGAAGGGATGATCCAGGTCGTCAAGACCGAAGGGATCAACGTCGCCATGGTTCCCCGGGTCGATCCAAAGCAACTCGATTCCCAGCCTGACCATCGATTTGTCCGAGTGGTATTCCCATTGGAGTCGTTGGTGGCGGAGGAGATCGTCGAAGAGCTCAAGCCCTTGATCAGCGGCAACGGCAAGCTCTTCGCGTTGCGGCGCACCAACCGATTGGAAGCGATGGATGCGGTGGCGAATCTTCGGGAAGTCGCCAGAATTCTGGACGACGAGCAGTCGGCGGAGTCGGTTGCAAAGCTGGCCAAGGAGTTTGTTCTGGAGCATGTTCGCGCCAGCGAAGTGATTCGAGATCTGGAACGGTTTTTGGGGATCGAGAAGAAAGAGCGAGCGACTTCCACCAATCCCGAGTACGCCATGGCGATGCAGCAACAGCAGATGGCGATGGAGATGGCGGAAATGCAGATGCAGCAGCAGATGCAGCAGCAGATGGGAGGTGCTGCAGGCCCTAAGCCGACCAGTCGCAAACGCAAAGACGAAGTCTTCCTTGTCGCCAACAGTCGACGAAACTCGATCATCGTCCATGCTCCCGATGACCGCATGGCGGAGATTGAGTCTTTCCTCAAGTCGGTCGATGTGCCAACGGATTCCGCCAACAGCATGAGTCCTGATCTGAATATGCAGGTCTACCAGCTGCAGTCGCTGGATCCCGAGCGGTTGGTGAGCATGCTGATCAAGACCGACGCTTTGGGGCCGCTGACCAAGGTCGAGATCGACAAAGACAATCGATCGATCATCGCCGTTGGTCCCATCTACGATCACCTGCAGATCATGAAGGTGATTGAAAAGCTGGATGGAGATGGTCGTCAGCTCTATGTCATCCCGCTTCGACGTCGCCCAGCCGATCAAGTCGCTGGCTCCATCAAGCTGCTGCTGGTGCGAAAAGAACCCGAGGAATCGAGTTCCGGCTCGCGATACCGGTTCTATGACCCGTGGGGATTCAGCAGCAATCAGGACAAGAGCAAGAAGACCGAGCAGCTGAAGGTGGCCGCCGACCTCGAAGAAAATCAGCTTCTGGTCTGGGCGAACGAGCGGGAGAAGGAGGAAATCGATCGATTCCTGAAGCGGCTGGGGGAAGTCCCAGATCAAGAACAGCGTTTGCCGTGGCGCCGAATCGAAGCATCGAACTCCGAGGAGACGTTGCGCTACCTGAAGGAACTGGAACGGAGTTGGAAGGAGCTTTCGCCCAATCCACTGATCCTTCCCAACGAATCGCAATTCCGTAAGTCGACTCCTCCCAAACCCAACGAGCAGCCAAATGACGAGGGGGCGGCCAGCCCTTCCAAGGACGCCGCAAAGCCGGAAGAAACTTCCGTTGGCGAACCGATTACGGCGAATGACCCCGCAGCAGGCAACCGCGTGGCGAACGAACCAGTGAATCGCAGCATGCCCCGGTTGGCGCGCGCCGCTTTCGTAACCTCGGCTCGCCCTGCGAAAGCCGAACCACCTGCATCGACCGGAATTCCATCGGCTCCCTCGACCGATGCTGCCTCCATTTCCCCCGGCACGCCACCTCCTGTCGAGATCCGTTTGGCGCCGGATGGATCGCTGATTCTGCAATCGGACGACCAGCAGGCGGTCGACATGCTGGAAAGGTATATGCAGCAGAACAAACCGCCTGTACCACCTTTTCAGATTTTTTATCTGAAGCACAACAGCGCCAGCTGGGTGGTGATGAAGTTGCAAGACTATTTCAAGGAAGAGGAGAAGAGGTCGGGCAGGGACGACTACCTGTCATGGCTTTTCTTTGATGAGGCGCCGAAGAAGAAAGAGCCCGAGACACCGGATCTAGGCAAAAAGCGAAAGCTTCGTTTCACTGCAGAAAATGATTCCAACACAGTGACGGTCCAGGGTGCCGACGAGGCGACTTTGCGCGTGGTGGAAAAGTTGATCGAAACATGGGATGTACCCGTGCCTCCCCGCGCCAAGACCGCTCGCTACATTCAACTGGTGAAAGTTCGTTATTCCAAAGCAGATTCGATCGTCGAAGCGGTCAAGGATGCCTATCGCGACAGCCTCAGCGAAAAGGATCGGACCTTCCAGAATCCTGGCAAACCAGGGGAGCAGTCGGGAGCGGAACGACGTTCGCTTTTCTCCTCGGAAGCCGATTTATTCCTGGGTGTCGACAAGGTGACTAACACCATCATCGTCAATGCGAAAGACGAGGGACTCTCCAAAGTGATCATCGAATTGATCGGTAGGCTGGATGAATCGGCCAAGCCATCCGGGGCGTTGGAAGTGCGATCGCTGAGCACCGGTTCGGGTAGCAAGCAACTGGAAAAAGCGCTGCGGGCCATCCTGCAGGCGCCGCGTCCTGCCGGCCCCCAACAGCCCCAGCAGCCCGGCCAGCAAACCGGACAAGGCGCGGCCAACGTCCAGCAGGATGGCCAGCAGGATGTCACCTCCGGGCCAACTGGTGGTACGATCATCATTCAAGGGGACGGCGAGTGATCCAGCCACCCTCCCCCACTCGATCTGTTGGTCCCGAAAGGAAGAAGACCAGCGGGCTGTCGGCAAGACGGTCTTTTCTTCAAGCCTTTTCTGTTGCCCTTGCCTCTCGATGGATCAACCTAGCTCACGCTGCCGCCAGCGATGGCTCGGAAACTCTCTCCAACAAGCTGCCATCTCTAAAGATGCAGTCGGTGCGCCGCATCCATCACAATGGCGAGCACAATGCATTTACCGATCTTTGCCGTTTTCGCGGAAAGCTCTATCTGACGTTTCGCAGCTGTCCGGATGGGCATATGGTCCACCCGACTTCGGCCATTCTGATTCTTTCCAGCGTCGATGGCATTCAGTGGGATGAGGTGCATCGATTCTCTGTCCCTGAGAGGGATGTTCGCGACCCGCATTTTCTCCTCTTCAAAGATCGACTCTCAGTCATCACTGGAACTTGGTACACCGGCACCTCCACCCTGCCGCTCGATCAATACGACCTGAACAAACATCTCGGATACGCGGTTTGGAGCGACGATGGGGCGGTCTGGAATGGGCCTCAGATGTTGGAGGGGACGTTTGGCCATTATGTCTGGCGTGCGGCTAGCGACGGCAAGTTGGCCTATCTATGTGGCAGACGCAATCCGCGATTTGAGATCACGGCGCGCGGCGAAGGGGACAACGTCGAATCGGTGATGCTGGCCAGCGACGATGGTCTAGTCTGGAAGAAGCATGCCCTCTTTCAGGAGACCGAGGGAGACGAGACGGCGTTCTGGATCGACTCTCAGGGTGCGCTGACAGGAGTCGCGCGAAGGGCAAGAAATCGTCCCGCCCAGTTGCTTCGATCCCAACCTCCCTATCTGCATTGGGATCGGGTGGAGCTGGAGCGTGGAGTCGGCGGGCCGATGATTGTTCGCTGGGGAGATCATTGGCTGGTGGGAGGTCGCGATACGTCCCAGTCCTCCAAGCCGGTCACGGCGCTGGATTGGCTGGATGGTGATAGGCTGGTACGCGCTCTGGAGCTGCCCAGCGGCGGGGATAACTCGTATCCAGGGTTTGTTGAGCTGGACGAGAACAATGCCTTGCTGTCGTATTACTCCAGCCATGAAAAAGACGGCCAGGGTCGTCCGATCACGGCGATCTATCTGGCACAGCTTGCCAAAGAGTGACCTGCTGTCTTGGGCAGGCGATCGCCGGTGCGATAGGGGACCGAGTTACCAGCGAGCTTCCATCTGGTCGACGATGTGATCGGCCAGTCTTTCCATCGCCCGCTGGTGCTGCGTTGCGATCGACTGCCCAGATTCGGGAACTAGGTGGGCGTTCTGTGCGAAGTAAAATGCCACTTCACTCGGGGGAAGGAATCGGTTTTCCATCAGCAGTTGTCCGCGTCGGTCGGTCCATTGCACTTCCACCGTGAAGAAGGTTTGCAGCAACCTGGGTTCATCGGTCCCCGTCTCCGAAATCACCTGCTTGCTGTCGGTGGTCAGCCGGCAAGTGAGCGTTGAATCGGCGGTAGCCTGATTGGCGATTCGGTAGGGAGTCCGTTCCTCGATTCGCTTTTGCACGATCTCGGTCAATCGTACTCCCAGGTCCGGTCGAAAGCTGTCGCTGCGGATGACAGGGACCGACACGGTGCGCAGATCGGTTCGGAAGAGCGATTGGGGGCCCATGCGATAGCTGGCACAGCCCAGCAAACCGGACATCATGTAGGGGAGTTGAGCCAGGAAGATACGGCGCGAGCGTCTTTCCGATGGCCAGGCCGATACGTCAGGTTCCGCTTCCTGCTGGCGGCTCACGGTTTCGCCTCCGTCGCTTGCAGAAGGGGCGCGACCGGATCATTTTCAGGGAACATATTTGCCAGCCACTGGAAGCGTTGCGGTGGAACGCCTGGCTTGTCTTTGATCGTCTCCACTGCCTCGCGGGCCTTATCGGCAAACGGTGTGTCGGAGTATTCGGTCAGAATCCGGTCGAGGTAGACCCGCGCGGCATGATTCTCTTCGCGCAGCATCCGGTATTCGGCTGCCGTCCAGGCTCGTTCGGCCTTTCGGTACCGCACTTCGGAGTGCGACTTCTGGAGGTATTCGCGTTGTTCCTGAGCTTCTTTCGGGAACTGCCGGAGGATCTGCTGGATCAGTTTTTCTGCTCGATCCAGGGGAGCGACGGAATAGTCAGGACCTTCATAGGTCTCTAGCTCCGCCTTCAGGCCGAGGAAGTGGGCGTCGAATTGATGCGGGCTGTCGGGATAGGTCATGCGCAGATCTTCGTAGTGATCGGCTGCGTCCTGGAACTTTCCTTCCTCGAAGGCTCTGTTGGCCAGTCGCATCGTGACATCGTCGGACAGCGTACCGGTGGGGTTGCCCAGGCGGATGTTCTCCAGGGTCTTTTTGCCGTGGCCGGCGGTATCGATCCAGGGTCGCCGTTTGTCGGTGGCGTTGACCGCAAAGAAGGGCTGGCCACTGGCTTGTTGATACTGCAGCCAGTAGAGAGCGATCTCCATCCTTCGGGAGTCGATACGATCTTGATATCGGGTGCGTGGATATTCCTTGATCAGCGTTGCATAGTCCTGTTCGGCCGCTGCGTAATCTTCAGCGAAGAAGCGACTTTCGGCCTCCATGAACATGGCATCCTGCTCCAGGTAACTGCTGCGCCAAAGCTTTCCAGCCGCAGAGTACTTCTTGGCTGCTTTGCGGAACAGCGAACGACGCTCTTCACCTTGCGCGTCCTTGGCCTGTTCGAACAGGGCATCGGCCTGTCGATAGGTTTCCTGCGCCTTGGGACGGTCGGCCGGCTTGTCGGTCAAACCCGGGATCCAAGCTCCAGCCTGATCCAGCAACGGCCGATTCCCCTTCTTCTCCGCTCGGCTTCCTTCGGGCCGCACCCAGTTCCCATCTTGATCTTCGTACCCTTCCACTGCATTCTTGGCGGCATCGTATTCCAAGGACCGATCGCTTCGCAACGATTGACAGCCGGGCAGTAGAACAAGCCCCAGCAGCGCAACGCGACCCAGCATGGACCCGATCGATCGTACGTGGTGCTGCAGCAAGCATGCGGATGGCGGAGTGCGTCGGTGCATGACGCGATACCCCTTCTGGACTTTCGTTTCCCGGTCTTCCATGACCATCACGACTCCTGCCAATAGTGCGTTGGGCGATTGGTTCGCCATGGCGTCATTCGTAGTGCAACTGCGATTGCTTTAGCGTCCCAGGTCGTCCAGAAAATCGATGACGCGCAAAGTTCTTCCGACCAGGGTTTTGGTGTAGGCTGCCAGGAACCCACGAATCTCTTGTTTCACCGTCTTCTCCGGAACGTTCAGTGCCGATGGGTCGCAATCGGGCTGGGAAGCCTGGACCAACCAGTCGATGGTTTTCGGATCGACCGCCACCACCTGTCGATGCCCGGCGGCACAAGATCGGCAGAGGTAGCCTCCCGAACTGATTCCCAGCAAGGGAGGCAAGCGGACAGAGTCCGTGGATTCCGTCTGCGACCTCGGCAAGTCGCACTGAACACAGCGATCGAAGCTGGGTTGATGGCCCAGCTTTCCAAACAGCTGAAGTTCATAGCAGGCTACCCAAGGAAATGGTGTTTGCTGATTGTCCAATGCTTCTAGTACGTCGACCGTCTTCCGGTAAACCCCATCGATGGGGACACCTTCCTCGGTCAGGGTCGCCAGCAGTTCCACCACGTAAAATCCACAGTACAAAGCCAGCAGGCTTTTCTGGCCCGCGCGAAACCGTCGTTCCAGCTTGGCTTCGGTAAGGAGATCGAGGCTGTCTGCCGATTTCCGCAGGAACACTATGCGACAGATGGCAAGCAGGTCAATAGCAGACTCAAAGGGGCTCTTGGGCCTTCGAGCCCCTTTGGCGAGGACGGAGATCTTGCCAAAGTGATCGGTCCAGAGCGTCGCGATGCAGCTGGATTCGCTCCATGGCACCACCTTCAAAACAATGGCATCCGATTTCTCCAGCGCCATTGCGATCTCCTGCGATTGAGCTGCGTCGATGGCGACCTGCCGTTTGCCAACCAATCGCCTTAGGACTTCCTACGACTCACTCGCCTCCCAGCACCCCCAGCTCAGAAAGCAACTCCGACATCTCCCCAGCAGCGTGGAAGTCCCCTTGGCGGCGTGCCTCTTCGATCCCATCGCGAAGCCATTTTCGGGCCGCATCGATCTGCGACGCTTCGACCAGTTGCCTAGCGGCTTGGAAGTAGGCGGGAACGTAAGGGGGATTACCCGCCGTCAGTTGCCTGAGCGTATCAAGGCTCTCCTGCTGACGGCCTTCCTTGCTCAGCTCCATCGCCAAAGCGTAGCGCAGGAATACATCCCCGGGCTCCTCACGCAGCATCGCCTCGATTCGTTCCCGTCGGCTGCTGACCATCGATACTCCCTTTCCCTCGAATTCTGGGGCCTGCGGAATGAGGCCATGCTGTTGATCTGCTGGCGCGTCGCGTTCTAATCCCAGTTGCCCAAGGTTGGCAAAAGGCTAGCCTCGGACTGAGCGCTGGCGACCGCATCATGGCGATGGTGCCGTCCCGTGGAATTCGCCCACAGGCCGCTCCTCTTCCGCCTACCGGTTGTCGCGTGTTGTATGGTCGGCGGAAGTGGGGGATTCGTCAAGCGGCGGCCGGAAGGGAGCCGGGTTGAGCGATGGCCTGGAACTGGCCATCCTTCACTTCGTAGACCACATCGGCTAGGTCGAGCAGTTTTTCGCGGTGGGTTATGATGATCATGGTGCGCTGTCCCAGATGATGGCTGAGCGAATCGCGGATCAGCGATTCACTGTGCATGTCGATCTGGCTGGTCGCTTCGTCCAGGATCAGGATTTCGGGATCGCGCAGCAGCGCGCGGGCAAGAGCGATTCGTTGGCGCTGTCCGCCGCTGAGCCGCTGGCCGTTATGACCGACTCGCGTCTGATAGCCGTCGGACAGTTGGCCGACGATGAAATCGTGCGCATGCGCCTGACGACTTGCCTCTTCAATCGCTTCCTGGGTTGCACCCGGGGTGCCGTACGCGATGTTGTAGGAAATCGACTCATTGAAAAGCTCGGTGTGCTGCGTCACCAGAGCGATCCGTCGGCGCAAATCATCAAGCCTCAACTGCTTCAGTTCGACACCACCCAGCGTCACTTGTCCATGCTGCGGATCGTAGAATCGGCAGAGTAGGCTGATCATCGTTGACTTGCCGGTGCCGTTGTGTCCGACGATGGCGATCGTCGACCCGGCGGGGATTTCCAGGGAGACATCGCGCAGGATCGGCTGTTCGGGGCGATAGCCGAAGGTCACCTGATGCAAAGCGATCGCATGCCGGCCCGGTGCCAATGGCACTGGATTGTCGGGGTCCCGAATCAGGCTGGGCTGGTCCAGTAGCGGGTAGAGTGCATCGGCGGCGACCGATCCGGCGTAGATGCTGGAATAGACACCGGAGAGTTTTCGAAGTGGATCGCTGGCGCCAATCAGTGCGCCGAAGAAAATCAGGAGGCTGGAAACGCTAAGAGGTTCCTCACAGACGGTGAATCCAAGCAGCTGTGTCTCTTGATTGAGCACCAAGTAGGCACCGCCGACGATGGTGGTGCAGAGCATTCCCAGACCGAGGAATTCGATGACTGGCTTGGTCAGGGCGGTGTAAAAAATGAACCGCAAGCCGTAATTGCGCATGTCCATCGTCGCCAATTCAAACCGCTTCGCCTCCGTCTGCTCCATCGAATAGGCTTGGACGGTCTGCAGGTTTCCAAGCGACTCCAGCATCACCTCGTGGAAACTGCCGGCTCGCATCAGCACCCGCTGCGAGATCGTCTTGAGCCGCCGAGTCAGCCAGACCAGAAGGAAACCGACGACGGGGGCTACGATCATGCTGATCAGCAACAGTCGCCAGCAGATGAAGCCAGCAGCGGCAAGGCACGAAGCGATTTTCAGCGGTTCGCGGACGGCGCCGCCCAGGGTATTGGTCAATCCCTGGGACAGCCCTTCGGCGGTGTGCGCGATGTGAGCCGTGAAGCCACTGGTGCCGATGTGCGAGTAGGAGGCGCGATCCAGATGGAGCGCTTTCTCGAAGATACGCTGTCGGATGCCTCGAGAGATATCGAGTGCCGCGCGCCCCACAAGCAGTTCATTGATCACCAAAAAGAGGTGCTTGACCAGGGTGCTGATCATCAGGATGGCGACGATCCAGGCGACGGTCTGGAAAGGATCCTTCGGCACAAATCGCTCGATCCACGGTTTCGATTTCTGCCAGCTGAGCAATCGCCCTCGCTGCACTAGCAGATCTTGATTCCACTTTGCCTGCTGGTCCAGCATCATTTTGGGAAGGTTGGCATTCTGGGGGATATTCTTCAGCTCCCCTTCAATCCGCTGGATTTCCGTTTCGTGCCGCGAGATCTCCCGCTCCATCCAGCTCTGCACCGACTCCCCATGCAGCGTGACTTCCAGGATCGGATAGAACCCGAGAATGTTCCCGCCCCAAAGCATTGCGACCATCATGGAACAGGCCATCGCCAGCAACAGCGAAGGCCAGAACTTCATCGCTTCTCGAAGCGCTCGTCGGTAATTCTTCATGCTTCCACTGCTCGTTTCTATCCTGCTGCCCTGCTGGCGATTGCCCGGCCAGTTGTCGCTGCGATCGACCGATGGTCGCTGAATTCCGGTGGAAAATGCCAAGCGGGCCTGGGGAGTCCCACCTTTCCAAGCATGCGATCGATTCGATGAACCCAACGGTCCCAGCGTCGCACCTTGCGACCATAGAGAACGATTTGGCTGGGGTTGAGATATAGCTGTCGAAAGCCCTGCTCCCAGAGGCTGCGATGAAATGGAACATGCTCGCAGTCCGGGCCGCCGTAGCGACCTCTGCAATAGGCTTCCATCCGGTAGATTCCCAATCCACCAAAGCAAGAGTAGACAGGAACCAACGGCTCCCCCCGCTGCCAGACCATGGTGTTGACCTGGCCAGTTGGAATCGCTTCCCAGCTTCCAGCAGGACGGAAAGCCCATGCGTCGTATTGGATCACGCGGTTGGCATCCCAGCGATTGCGGCGGACGATCAAGCCATTGGAGCCGACAAAGTCCCAGTCTGCCGCGCCGAAACTGTGCGCCACCCCTTCTTCACTGAACAGACCATCCAGGTCGAGGTCGATGAGGATCGCAGCGTCCCAGTTGGACCATCGCTCCCGCACCAGTTCCTGGCACTGGCTGCGGTAGTATCCCATCCGCTCTCCTCGGTGGGAGGATCTTTTGGGCGGGTGCTTTGGATCGCCCAACGCCTCACGGATCAGCACCAGCCGCTGCTGGCGATCCCGCCATTGCTCCAGCCATCCACCGGTACCATCCTCCGAATCGTTTTCGTAAATGGCGATGCGGTAGTCGAGGAAATGATTGCCGAGCGACTCTAGGGCGAGCGATGTGCTGTGGATTTTCGAGCCTAGATTGCGCGCCAGGCCGATCAGTACCACCCGCTGCTGCGCCATGCGCGCAGCTCCCCTGGCAACCTGCAATGCATAGGCATCCTGGTCACCTTGCGGTGGAAACCTCGATTCATCCCATCCCCAGCGTCGTTGCATCCTGTCCGGGACTCCCTTCCCGAAGCCATCGTCTGCTGAACGCCTAGCACCCCGTGGTTCAATCCACCTCAGGGAAGTGCGATCAGAGCATTGAGCGAACAGAGAGTTGTGCAAACAGGGAAGCTGGCCGATCCATCGACCTGCCCCCCAAATCCGACTTGTTTCTATACCATCAACGGACAGAAGGCGTAAAGATCGAACGCCATCCTCTGGTACTTCTTGCGGCGCATCGGATTGACGTTGACCTCGCATCCGAAAATTGCTTAAAAAACTGCCACACAGGTCCGGCCCGCGGCTCATGGACGAGCGGCCGGGGGGGCCAAAATGGCGAGTCGGATTGCGGCCGATCGGGGGCAAAAGCCGAGCCGCCTTGGGGGCAGCTCCAAGAAGTCCGTCCACCTGGGACTCATGCAAGGAAGCATTCGGATACCGATGAACATTGGCTTGTTCCTCCCAAATTGGGTAGGTGACGCTTGCATGGCAACCCCAGCGGTCCGCGCGATCCGCCAGGGACTCGATGCGCGATATCGCCTGATTGGGATCGGGCGATATGCGGCCAGAGAGGTGTTTCGTGGGCTTCCTTGGCTGGATGAATTCCTTGTCTACCAGCCTCGTTCATCGGAGGGCATTGGGAATCGCCGATCGCTGATCCGATCGCTGCGCCAGCGTCCTTGGGAGTCTCTGGTCCTGTTTACTAACTCGTTGACCACCGCGCTTTTGGCCTGTGCCAGTGGGGCTCCCACACGCATCGGTTACAACCGGGATGCGCGAGGTTGGCTTTTGACCCAGCGACTGGAAGCCCCGAGGGACCGCGGCGCGTTTTCGCCCATTCCTGCGATCGACTACTACTTGAAGCTGGCGGCTGCACTGGGATGCACTTCGAACGACCGTGCCATGGAAATCGTTGTGGGGGACGAGGAACGACATCATGCCGATTTGCTCTGGAAGAAACTGGAGTGGGATTCCCGCTGCATGACGATCGCCATCCATTCGGGAGGGGCTCGAGGTGTCGCCAGAAACTGGCCAGCCGCTTCCATCGTCGCACTGGCCAGACGACTACAGGCTCGCTATGACTGTCAGATCCTGCTCCATTGCGGACCAGGAGAACGCGAGAGCACCTTGGCGATCCAAGCGATGATCGATCATCCTCGGATACGGAGCATGGGGCTGATGTCCGACCTCCCACTGGGGCTCAGCAAAGCTGCTATCGCCAAATCGAAGCTGTTGATTTCCACCGACAGCGGTCCTAGGCATTTAGGGGTCGCCCTGGGATTGCCCGTCGTTTCGCTGTTCGGTCCGACAACTCCGGAATGGACGACCACTTACAACCTGCCAGAAACGATTCTCCAGGTACCGCTCGACTGCCGTCCCTGCTTTGCCTCGCAATGCCCCCTTCAGCATCACGCCTGCATGGAGGGCATCCGTATCGAGTCGGTTTTTCAGGCAGCCTGTGCGAGGATCGAGTCGACTTCGATGTGGACCCTTCCGACGCCTCAGGATCTCAGGGTGACTGAGGCCGCATGACCCTTTGTGGTTGGGTCGGCTACTGAAACGGTCCTGGTCGCTAGTCGTCCGGACCCCATCGATTGAAACAACCGCTGCGGATCCCGCCGCAGAGCAGATACTTAAACAAGGAGACTCCATCATGATCGTCGCTGCTTCCACTGGTAGCTTCCCTCATCTTTCTTTCGTCGAAGCGATCGAAAAGCTGATCGACCTGGAGTTCACCAGCGTCGAGGTGCTGATGGACGACAAGAACCCTCAGATGCCGCCCAGGAGAATTCACGAAGAGTTCCAAGAATGCCTCCGGCTGATTCGCGACACCCACCGAATGGAATTGGTTGCCTACGATTTACGAATCGATGCCAAAGACGAAGAACACTACGAAATCTTCAATTCGGTCTGCAAGTTTGCCAAGGCAACCAAAGTGGTGACGCTGACCGTCCCCAGCGCCGAACTGGGAACTCCATTCAACCAGGAGGTGGAACATCTCCAGAGGCTGGTGGACATCGCCGAGCGGGAAGGGGTGCGCGTCGGGATGCTCTCCCAGGTCGGTCGGCTGTCAGAAGATCCCGACACCGTCAAGGTGCTGTGCGACAATGTCCATGGTCTGGGGCTGACATTGGATCCCAGCCATTATCTGGTGGGGCCACATCGCAACAAGAATCTGGACAAGCTGATGAAGTACGTCTACCACATCCATCTCCGCGACTCGCGCAAGGATGCTTTGCAGGTACGCGTGGGCCAAGGGGAAATTGAATACGGGAAGTGGATCACTTCGCTGCAGCGAGTCGGATACGATCAAGCGCTAGGCATCGACATCCTCCCGGATGATCAGATCGACATGCAGCAGGAACTGCGCAAGATGCGACTGCTGCTGGAAAGCCTCCTTTGAGTTCCGTCCGGCCATACGCTGGGGCAGTGGGGAAAGCACTGCCCACTGCGACTTCAAGCGACTAGGCTGGCATAGCTACCCCTTTTAGCTCCTTCTGGGAAACCTGGGAGTGGTGATCCAAGAAAGCCAAGGGGCAGGCTTCTTTGGTCGACCTTCGGCCATGGGATAGCTTTTCACTTGTCTGCTAGGCAGCAGTGCTTTCCGCCTCCTGATCCCCTTTCGATTGGGTTTGGGAGTCTGTCGGTCTCTCGCAGAGAGTCCAAGGCGCGCACCAAGACAAAACCTCGTTCGTTCGTAAGAACGTCACGACCTGTTCCGTGCGCGATTCGAACTTACGATCCAGATGGCACCCCAGGGAGACAGCCGACAAAAGAAGTCGACTGGATACCCAGTCCGTATTGGCGTCAGGGCCTGGACTCACCATGGCTTCTTTGCATCGCGTGAGCCGAGTGGCGAACCGCAAGAGGTCGCAAGTTGTTCTTGGGGCGAAAAACGTCCTCCATCTGGAGGCTTTTCCGCTTGGCGATGGAACTCAATCCATCTCGATCGTTTGGCTATGAGTTGGTCACCGTGAGGGATGTTTTCCGCCGCTGGGGTCTGGATCTTCTTTGCATCTGCCAACATTCGATCGCAGGGGGTGATTTGCAGACCAAGGGGCCCCCGGAATGATCGAATGACCCACCGTTCAGGCTTGGGGTGCCTCTTTACCCAGCAGAGCCTTGCGAAGGAGGATCGCCAAAAGGGAGCCAAACACGACGCCGGCCACATCCGCAGCAAAATCATCAAAGCTGGCTGTCCTTCCAACGGGAATCTGCAGCAGCTCGTCCAAAGCTCCGTAAATCGACAGAACACACAAAGTCAGCTTCAGGTCGCCTAGAGTTCCCTTATGGCGGTACTTCAGGGAGCAAAGGAATAGAAATGCGAGTCCGGAATAAGCGAGAAAGTGTGCCCACTTATCGATCATCCGAATGCGAGGCAACCTGGGCAGCTTCGATGGCGGCGTATGGGTGAGATAAAAAAGGAACGACCAATATCCGGTCAGTATTGCCAAGCCGAGTTTTCGAGCCGGTCCGATGGGTGCCTTGTTGACTGGCGATGGGAGTGGTGGTGACGTGTTGTCGTGCATGCGGCAAACTATCGAATCGAACTGAAGTGTTGAAACCACGCGTTAGTGTAGATCCCTTGCCCGTCGCCTTCCATCGGAAATCGACCGGACCTTGAGGAACGCTGTCCGATCGATTTCCTGTGCCAGAGCATCTTGATTTCCATCGGTGGAAGTCATCAAACTGAACTGGTATCGAGTGGTTCGCTAAAAAGTCCCAGCGAAGTTTCGGAGGATTTGGGAAATGACGCCTGGAGCCGGATGGAACCCAAAGAAGGATGCCCCTTCTTTCGATGCCGAAATGGTACCCAAGGGAGATAGTGCTCAGTGCCATCGGGAGGGGGTGAGTTGGCAGCGGGAAGAGCCCGAGGGTAACGCCATGCCCGATCCTGGTTCCCGCGCCACGCTGGTTGGAAATGGAGATTCGTTTGTCGAGGGGGACTTGAGCCCTGAACTGGAAGATCGCAACTTGGCGGGAAAGACGATCGGCAACTACCAGCTGAAACGGCTGCTTGGTCGAGGGGCGATGGGGGTTGTCTATGAAGGGTACGACGCGAAGCTCAATCGTCACGTAGCGATCAAGTTGATTCGACAGCGATGGCAAAGCCCCCTGATGCAGGCGCGATTCATCCAGGAAGCATCGATCGCAGCCTCTCTAGAACACCCGCATATTCTGCCGATCTACCACGTGGGGGAGCAGGATGGGATGGTCTTCATCGTGATGCGATGCGTCGATGGAAAATCGCTTGAGAACACACTTTCATCAACGCAAGGGAGATGCGACCGCTCGGATGGGCAAAGTCGCTCCCAGAGTCGATTTCAAGCCGTCTCGGGGATGGCTCCAGAGCGCATCGCACGGCTGGGGATCGCGCTTTGCCATGCGATCGGATACGCCCATGGGATGGGTGTTCTCCACTGCGATATCAAGCCGGGCAACCTGTTGATGGGGAAAGACGGCCATCTTTGGCTGACCGATTTCGGACTGGCAGACCCTCGAATTCGCGATCAGGCCACCGCAACTTTGATTGGCACCATCGGATACATCAGCCCGGAAATGGCCGGGGTGATTCCAGGCCGCATCGACCATCGCAGCGATATCTACAGCCTGGGGGCGACCCTATACCATTTGGCGGCCGGATCGCCGCCGTACACGGGGGGTCCGAAAGGATACCGAAGCTGGCTTCAGCAGCAGGAACCCCTTTCGCTGACTCGTCTGATTCCGTCATTTCCACCTGACCTGGAAACCATCCTCAACAAAGCGATGGCCAGAGTCCCTGATGATCGCTACTGCGATGCCGGCGCCCTGGCAGAGGACTTGGAGAGATTCCTGGCGTTTCGACCCATCCTTGCCAGACCACCCAGTTGGAGCGATCGGCTCCGTAAAGCTGCCCTACGGAATCGGAAACCACTAGTGGTTTTTGGGACCGCCTTGCTGATGGCGCTGGTTCTCTTCGCGGTTGCCATGACATTTCTTTACCGAGACCGCGAGCAACAGAGACGGATTGCGCTGCAGCTGGCGCAGCACAACCAGACGCTGCTCCAGGAAGCCAACCTGGCAGTCCAACAAACGCGTCAGAGCCGCGACCATCTCAAGCAGTTGGTCGGCGACATTTTCCAGCACCTGGATGACCAGGGGAATCTCATCCTCTCATCGCAGCGGGGCCAGCCAGCTCGCCTTCTGGTCCGCGCTGCCCACATGTTCGACCAACTGGTGCGAAGCGGCATCGCCGGGAACCGGGAGCACTACCTAGCCGCGCAAATGTCCTACTACGCAGCGATGAATCTGCAAAAAATCGAGCTCAACGATGCCGAAGGCATCTCCCTAGCCAGACGCTCCCTGGAACTGTTCGAATCGTACGCTGCATGGAATGAGGATCCGATCTACCGCTTGGATGTGGCGCGAGGCCAAGTCCATCTGATGATGGGTCTGCACCAGAACGATCCACAGGGGGCCGAATTCTTTTCCCAGGAAGCGACCCGCACCATTGAGAGCCTAGTCCATCAGTTCCCAGACGACCTTCGCTTTCTGGATGCGTACGCTTTCAGCCTGAGGGTCGCCGGGGATTTCGCGATACAACGCGGCGATAAGTCGGTGGCGATGCTGTCTCTAGAACGATCGATCGAAGCGGCAGTGCAGTGCCGAGAGAGGGACCCGAAGAGATCCAGTTTCTATGGATCGAACGAGGCGATGGCTAGGTACTTGCGAGCAAGGGTCCTGAGGGACTCTGGTCGAGGAGACGAAGCGATCGAAGAGGCAAAGCGTGCGATCGAGCGATTTCAGGATCTGCGCGGAGACTGGGTGCTTCAGCATGGAAATCAATCCGATCCGCATCAGGAGTTGCACTGGGCCAGCATCGCACTGCTGGCGCGCACCTTGATTGATGACAACAGGGCCGATCAAGCCAGTTCCGTGATGACCGATTGGTGGACAGAGACTGCGAAGATTCGTGAAAGAGGCTTCCGAACCGTCTCGGAAGCGGTGCAGTGGCACGATGATCTTGCCCTGGCCATGACGCTTCGACCAGGACTGAGGCAATCGATCGAATCACTCGTCATGAACGTGCCGCAGGATCGGAAAAGCCAGCAACAGACCCAGTGGCTTCGCATCATGGCCAGTCTGGCGATCGGTGCACCATGGGAGGTCCATCTGCAAGAACAACTGATCCAGGCGATCGAGGAAAACCCAGAACAGACACGCCTGTTGGAATTGGTCTTGGAACACTTGGTTCGATGGGAACGCTGGGATGAATTCCAAAGGGTCTGCCGTGAGCATCGCGACAAGATCCAGAAAATCGAACTTGCCGATGGATTTCTGGCCATGGAGGCACAACGAGCCGCCAATTGGCCCGACGCCCAACGGCTTCACCAACAAAGCCTCAGTCGGTATCTGGCCCTTCCCGAATCAGAGAAACGAATCCGCCGAGATTTCGCTCATCGTGTGCAACAGATCTTCCGAACAGCGGTTCCTACCGAAAAAGTCGCCGGCATGCCGTCCCAGTAACCAACACCTGGATTCGAATCCAGGCGCTCCCCGCGAAACCCCTACCTGGCTCCCCCGAAAGCGGACCGGAGACCACGCTTCCTCCGCACTGTCCATTACCCTCTTGTGGAACAGCTTACCATCGGTCGTTTCCATGCCCCCTGGAAACGAACCGAAGAGGGAAAAACAGTTCTCGCAGAAACCCCTTCCGGCAGGGGGTGTGTCCGGTTCGGGTAGATAGGGTGCTGGCAAGCGATTCCGGTCGCTGGATCGATGGGGAACGATTGTGTTTCAGTTCCCATTGACGACGTACGATGATACATTACTAGAAAGTTGTTCCAACAAGTATTGGTGCGACAACTGTTGACCGCACCTTCCTTTCAGGGAGTCGATGGGATGATTTCCAAGCAGCCAGATGTGGTGGTAATTGGTGCCGGTCCTTCGGGGTGCACGGTAGCGACGCTCCTGGCACAGCAGGGCTTTTCGGTTCAATTGTTGGAAAGGGATCGGTTCCCTAGGTTTCATGTCGGTGAATCGTTGATACCCCATACCTACGATGTGCTGGAGCGACTGGGGCTGCTCGACCGGATGCGTGCAAGCGGGTTCGTCAAAAAGTTCAGCGTCCAGTTCGTTTCCGAGCAGGGACGGCTGTCGGAGCCATTCTATTTTGCGGACTATGACCCTCATGCTAGGTCGCAGACATGGCAGGTGCTGCGCAGCGAGTTCGATTCGCTAATGATGGAAAATGCGAGGGAACATGGCGTCGAAGTCCATGAAGCGACCCGCGTTTTGGAAGTGCTGATGGAGGGAGATCGAGCGGTGGGGGTCCGAGTGCAAGGGGAGCAGGGGCCGGCACGAGAGATCCACTGTTCCGTCGTCGTCGATGCCGCTGGACAATCGGGCCTCATCATCGATCGGCTTGGTCTGAGGAAGTGGGATCCTGACTTGAAGAAGGCAGCCATCTGGACCTACTGGAGGGGTGCCAAGCGAGATTCAGGCAAGGACGAGGGATCGACAATTGTCATGCAGACGGCCGGTAAAAAGGGATGGTTCTGGTACATTCCGCTGGCAGGTGACTTGGTCAGCGTCGGTGTGGTGGCCGACCACGATTACCTCTTCCGCAATCGAGCTAGCAAGGAACCGACGAAGATTTATTTCGAGGAGGTGGATCGCTGCCCTGGCTTGATTCCACGGTTGGAAGGTGCCACGCAGTGCGAGCCGATGCGGACACAAAAGGAGTATTCGTACCGAGCCAGACAGGTAGCCGGAGATGGATGGGTGCTGGTGGGCGATGCCTTCGGTTTCCTCGACCCACTCTACTCCTCCGGAGTATTGCTGGCGCTGCAGTCTGGCGCCCTTGCGGCCGATGCGATCGGGGATGCACTCCGGGTTGGAGACCCCAGTGAGTCGCGTTTGCGATGCTGGGAGGCCGATTACGTCCGTGGGATGGATCGGATGCGGCGTCTGGTTCAGGCGTTCTATGCCGGACTGAATTTTGGCAAACTGGTTCGACGGCATCCTGAAAAGAAGGGACTGATCACCGATATCCTGATCGGTCGCCTGTTCCATGACGAACTGGATCAACTGTGGCCGCTGATCGATGCCCTTCAGGAAGAAGAGAACCAGAAGGAAGCGATGGCCTCCGGCTGATTGGCCAAACGGTGAAACTGATCTGTGGGCTGTAACCTTTCGTTGCTAACGGCATCGAAAGGCCGAATCGAGCAGGAAAACGTTCGTCATCGGTTGCCGAACAATCGGTGCTTTTTCTCGGAACGGCTTCTCGTCGTCGTGTCAGAGCGACCGATTCCCAGATGCGATCGGAGAGCGATCAGTAGGTAAACCGGTGCTGCCGGGTTGCCACTTGGCGAGCGATCCCTTGGGGGGGGCGTAGCCCAAAGAAGTCGACGTTTTGGCTGTCATCGATCACCACTCACAGAAATCCTAGGTGTGGCCTCCAAGGATACTGCCGAGAGCGTCTTCAAGGACCGGCTGCCGAACGGTTCATCGGACGGATTGCCTGGCTGTTGCTTAAGCTCGGCAGCACAATGCCAAGTCGGCCGCCCACGATTCCAGGACGCTTGCGGGGGTCACGTTGCGCCCCATTGCCTCGATCGCCCCCAAGGAAATGTGGAATGCTTCTAGCGCCATAGGCACCGACAGGGACGGGCGAGACAGCATTCCCTCTGTCGGTCTTTCCTGCGTGGCAACCGAAGCGACTCGTTCTCTTGCCATGCTGCAAAAAAGTTCGGCGACGATCGCGACGCCTCGCATCATCCGTTCGCGCTTCTCCTGCCCTTCTTTCCCTCCCGACTCTCCGTATTCGAGGATCGCCTTGGCCAGGGCGACGATATCGATCGGGGTTGTCGACAGGATCCGATGGAGTTCCTGAAGCAGCGTTTGGGTTGCTTCCTTGGCCCCCTCCAACCATTGTTCGATGGAACCTGTTCCTAGCGACCTCGATTCGGAGATGGCATCTGGGCTGGCGACTAGGCCCTGCTGGACCAGGACATTCGCGAGCGTTGATGAGGAGAGGTCCTGAAAGCGAACGATTTGGCATCGGGACCGGATCGTGGGCAACTGCTTTTGAAGGCTGGTTGCAATCAGGAACAGGGTGACTCCCTTAGGTGGCTCCTCAAGAAGTTTCAGCAGCGCATTGGCGCTTTCTTCATGCAACGTATCGGCATCGTCGATGATGGCAACTTTCCCGTGGCCGTAATGCGAGGAAAGATGAAGGTCGAAGATCAGTCCGCTACGGCCGCGATGTTCGCGGTCCCCTGCGATCTGCTCCATCGTCAAGACTGCCCGATCTGCCGGACGGCTCAGTTCCAAAAGGTCTGGATGAGTGGATGCCTCCACCTGCACGCAGGATGGACACTGGCCACAGGGGTGCCATTCCTTCGGAGGATGGCGCTGGCACATCAATGTCTTGGCCAGCAAGCGAGCGAAGGTTCGCTTGCCGATTCCCGATGTGCCGACGAAAAGGAAGGTCGACGCGAGGCGGTTCTTACGCAAAGCTTGCTGAAACCATCGCTGCTGCTTGTCGTGCCCCTGGAGTTCCGACCAGTCCATTGCTTTCCCTTCCTCAAGCTCCCCAAGCTATCGGGCTCGGTGCTTGGTCCTTATCGGGGTTGCTTGAGCAGATCTTCTACGAACCGCAAACGTACCCCCAGGGACCGGTCGTACCGCAGCTTCAGGTCGTTCATCTGTTGAAGGGTAGGTGGCTGTCCATAAAGCAGTTGATGCACATCGGCGCAGTACAGATCGCGACTTCTCCGATTCCTTTCGAACAGCTCCGAACTGCTCAAAATCCCTGCTTGCACGCTGGCCAGGGATTTGCCTCGCTGTAGGTCGGCCAGCCAACCTTCGATCTCCAAAGGTCTAGGTGGCCGGCGAAGGTAGCCAAGAATCCATTGCTGGATCTGGTCTCGAGGCTGAAGGCCACCCGGAATGCCCGGGCCTGGGTTGGGTCGGCCGGTCATCACGAGGTCGATCGAGGCATTCTGCACATTGCCTGCCACCGGAATCGCTTGCGGCGTCTGAAGAAGAATTTGCCCCCGTTCCTCTAGATAAGCATCCAGGGCGTAGCGGTGGTTTGGATTCAGTGGCGGTAGTTCCAATCGGTAGGGGCGAGGCAATTGGCCGGGGTTGGGGAGATCCATCTGGTGGACGACGACCCCCTGCCACTGCGGCTGGGTGACATCAAGCAGTCGGATGGAGATGGTCGCGGAGGGGCTGTAGCGCACCGGAGATTGCGCGATCAGGCGACCGGAGATCGCGGCAACCTCCGCGCCTAAAAACTGAACCGGGACATTCACCAATCTGCCATCGCGGCGATTGCGCACCAGCAACTCGACTCGCCCATCCCCTTGAACCCGCCGAGCCAATTCGTCGCCAATATCATAAAGTCGTCCACCGACCATCCCCACCTGGTAGCCAGCCACATTGATCACCGTGTCGCCAACCTCCAGGCCCGACCGCTGAGCCACCGAACCGGGAGTCACGGCGGCGATTTCAACGCCGGTGTTTGTGTTGCGAGCCTGAATGCCCAGCCGGTAGACACCGGGCGCGTGCGATGGAGGCGGCATGTAGCGGCCGGAAGGAGCGTCTGCCGGAATCGAATCCTCACGGAATCGCTCTTCTTGCCCCGACAAGTTAACGCTAACGGAAACCATCCCCAGAACGACAAAGATCACACGACGGCAGATCATCACTGGTCACTCCCCAACAGACCTTTCGATCCTATTTCCTCACACCAACCTGCGTGGACTCCGCTACTTCAAAACAGCTGGGAATCCTCAAACTTACCGCTGGATTTCGAGTCCCGCCAGTTCGCGCTGCGCATGGATCTCGCCGCGTGTCAGCGGCAGGAATCCGTCTTTGACCATGTCGACCTGACCAGCATAGCTGAGCAGATACTCGACAAACTCGCGATGGAGTGGCGACCATCGCAAGCCTTGATCGTTCGATTCCACGATCGCCACTGCGAACAGCGGACGGCAGTCGGGGGTTCTCAGAGAGCCGGGGATCGGATCGTCCACCAACTTCTGGTCGATCGTCCAAGTCAGTGGCACCACCTGGACATGGTCACCGATTCCATGCGATGCGCTGATCAGCCCCAGGGCTCCCTTCTGATCGGCCACCGCCTCGACCACCTCCAATGTGCTGGCGTGCTCTTGGATCTGGCCGGTGAAAGCCGATGGGCCGTTAAGCAGACGTTCGAGGTGCCATCGAGTGCCTGATCCAAGCTGCGAGCCGTGTAGCGCGATCGGCAAATCACTCCATTCCTTCTGGTCGCTCAACCATCGCCCCCAGTTGCCCCCGCTGCTCTGGGACCCCAGAATCCCTTCTTCCGCACTCCACGGAATCTCTCGAATCGGGTTGGAAGGGTGAGCGATGAAGACCAATCGGTCGATGCCAACGGTCAGTTGCACCACCCGCTTCCCCTCTTTCGTAAGCCGTTCTACCTCGGCTGCTGCCACCGGACGGCTCATCAACGCCACATCGCATTGCCCACTTTGCAGCTTGGCCCAACCATCTTCACTAGTGGAACTGGATAGTTCTGCCTGCACTTCGGGATGAATGGCAGTGAAACCGGAAATCCACTGAACGGCCGCCTGCTGCAGCGTATCGGAGCCTGCCAGTCGCAAGGGCCCAGATACCAAGTCCTGCGGTCGATACGCCAGCGTCTCCAATTGCTCTAGCGAATCTGCCACCGTGCGATCGACCGCCCCGGAAGGGACTTCCTGCGCGTCCGCCACGCCAACCAGAAGTAGAACGCCGGCCAACCAGCCGACGATCGAGCGTCTCGCCATCGCATTTGCGTCCATCGGATGCTTTCTCCTCCACCCATCACGGGCGACCTTTCGATCCCCTGAAAACCAACACCAACCGACTCGCAGTATAGCACGCATGATCGCAGTATTGAGCGAGTGTATCGCCAGCAATTCTCTTCGTCGCCACCATCGCCAGATGGTGGATGATTTTTCCGACCGTCCGCAGGTAGCCACCATCGCCGGATGGTGGATGGTTTTGTACGACCGTCCGCAGGTAGCCACCATCGCCAGATGGTGGATGGTTTTGTACGACCGCTTGGTTCTGGTGTGTTCGCGGTCGCGGTGGTTCTACAAGTCGTCGTTTCTTTGCAATGAGCCATGCCGCCGTCACGGCGTCGAAGGACATGCGACCGGCTCACACACCCCACAAATGACTTTTTGGCCAGCACTCTCTTGGTAGCCACCATCGCCAGATGGTGGAAAAGGATCGGCTCTCTTTGTAGCCACCATCGCCAGATGGTGGAAATGGATCGACATTCGTTCTATGCTATAAGTATCACACGTGGTGGCAGGGTTCCGGACCTGGTCGTATGGATCGCTCTTAACCCACGCGTTTTGTATTCATCCTCACCAGCTAGCAGCAAAAGGGAAAGGCTCGACGCAGATGAGTGTCCAAAGCCGAAATGGGATCCTTTGGTTCCTGCTGCTGCTGGTATGGCGAGGGCCCCTGCCGGTCGTTCATTCCCATGAGCTAAATTCTGGCGGAGCGGCCGAAGCGAGTCGCTTGGAGTTGCATCAGGCGATGCTTCATGGGGGGGGTGAGTCTGCCGCATCCCCTGGAGGATGGCATTGGCATTGGGTGCTTCCCGATCAGATGTTGGTGGCGATGGGGGCCGAACATCTGGCTTGCCCAGTGGTGCTTCTTGAGAGCGTTGCGATCGAGGGGGCGGTGGTCGATCTCCAGGATGGCTGGGACTGGGACATTTTGATCTGTCGTTGGGCTGTCAAAGTCGCGGCCTGTGATTGCATTGCATCTCAAAACACCGCCTCGCGGTTGTCTATGGCGAGCCTATCTTGCCGTTCGGTATGGCCCAACGGTCATCTCCTGCGCTGCTGATGATGAACGCGACAGGCTTGCTGTTGCTGCCAACCACATGGGTTGAGCCAACCGCACAGGCTGACCGGTTCATCGACGCCGGTCTCGGCTGTCGCTCTTGCTGAAACCAACCAGGCAAGTGGCGATGCCATTTCAGGCTATCGTTTCTCGGATTGCACACGGAGACGCATTCCATGCCTCGCGGGATTTCGCATGTTCTACTTTGGTCCAGTCTGCTCTGCTTTGCGGCTTGCGATCGCTGGAGGTCCTCGCCTGAGGGGACAGAGGATTTGTCGTCGGGGATCCGCCATCCTGCGGGTGTGACCGAAGCGTCTCACGAGAGCTCGGCAGCAGATGCAGGAGACGATTCTCCTGCCGAGGGGTTGGTGCAGTTGACGGTCGATCGGGAATCGGCGGCAGGGATTGCCTGCGAGGAGGTGAAGCGAGGTCCTTTGGCCAATGCCATCGATCTGACCGGCAAGGTGTCGCTCAACGAAGACCAGTTGGCTCATGTCTTCCCATTGGTCGAAGGGGTGGTGGACAGCGTCCTGGTGCAGTTTGGTCAGACGGTGAGAAAGGGGGACGCTATGGTGACCGTACGGAGCCGCGAAGTGGGCCAGGCGAAGCTGGACCTCATGCAGTACCGAATGGTCCGCGATTTTGCGCAGTCGCGGGATGAATGGAGCCAACGGGTTGCCGCGAACACGCTGGATCTGATCGCTGCGATGCGCAGCAATGCCACCATGGATCAGATTGAGCAGCAGTTTCGAGATCGTCCGATGGGGGAGTATCGCAATCAGTTGATGAATGCCTACGTCGCCTTCTTTCGTTCCAGCATGGACCTCCAGCGTTTGGGGTCGTTGCCTGAGACGGGGGCGGTTCCCGCCAAGCAGCGTCAGGCGGCGGAGTCGGCGGTGACGGCGGACCGCGCGTCGCTACAGGCAGCTTTAGAGCAGATTGGGCAGGATGCATCGCGATCGGCGCAAGTGGCGTCCCAGGCCCTCAAGGAAGCCGAAATGCAGGTCGCGATCGCTTCGGCCAATCTGCAGATCCTGGGATATGAGCCACAGGAGTTGGAGACATCGATGGCCGAAAGCGGTGGTGAAGGCATGGCGCTCTATCCGGTCCGATCCCCACTGGATGGAACTGTGATCGAAAAAGACGTCGTTCTACTGGAGCGAGCTCATCCCAATCAGCAGATGCTGACGATTGCAGACCTGTCCACCGTCTGGATCAAGACCGACATCTACGAGCAGCAGTTGCCGTCGATCCGCGATATCGATCGGCGAAGGATTCAGTTCCGTAGCGAAGCTTGGCCTGGGCGGACCTTCGAAGCTGAGGTCTTCTTCACAGGGGAGATCGTCGATCAAGCGACTCGCACTGTTTCGATGATCGCTCGAGCGGACAATCCAGAGAGGCTTCTGAAGCCTGGCATGTTCGTCACCGTATCGATTCCTGGTGATTCGAAGAGCGACGCGATCCAGGTGCCGACAGCGGCGGTTTTGGAACATGCCGGGAAGTCGTTTGTCTTCGTGAGACAATCGCCCGGCGCCTATCTCCGCAAAGATGTCACCATCGGACGACGCAGTGGGGGTCAGCAGGAAATCGTCTCAGGTCTCTCTGAGGGGGATTCCGTCGTCGTCTCGGGCGCCTTCACGCTCAAGTCGCTGCTGTTGGAAGCCTTTCTCGGCGAAGAATAATCCGCAAGTCGCACATCGTACGCCCCGGCTTTCCAAGGTGCTCCCATGATTCACTCCATCATTTCCTGGTCGCTCAACAACCGCCTGATCGTCCTGCTGGCCACTGCGATGCTGGCCGTGGCCGGCGTGCTGGCGGCGCTCAAACTGCCGATGGATGCGGTTCCCGACCTAACCAATATTCAAGTGCAGATCCTCACCACCTCACCTGCGCTGGGGCCAGTGGAGGTGGAGCAGTTCATTACGTTCCCGGTGGAGAATGCGATGAGCGGCCTTCCGAAGGTGACCGAGATTCGGTCGATCAGCCGTATCGGCCTGTCGGCCGTCACGGTCGCCTTCGAGGATGGTACCGACATCTATTGGGCGAGAAATCTGGTGAACGAGCGATTGCTGGGGGCAAAACGCGAGATCCCTGCTGGGATGGGAGACCCGGAGTTGGGGCCGATCGCGACTGGGATGAGCGAGATTTTTCAGTTTGAAGTGCGTGCTGAAAAAGGTGTCCCACTCAGCCAGATGGACCTTCGGACCATCCTCGACTGGCAGATCGCCTACCAGTTGCGCAGCGTACCGGGGGTGATCGAAGTGAACACCTTCGGCGGACAGCTAAAAACCTACGAAGTGCAGATCGATCCAAATCAGCTGATCAATTACGGCATCTCGATCAACCGCGTATTCAAGGCGCTCGAAGAGAACAACGCCAACGCAGGTGGTGGGTCTATCACCCATGGTCAAGAGCAACGGTTGATTCGGGGCGAAGGGCTGATTGGAAGCCTGGAAGAGATCGCCAATATCGTCTTGGACAGCCGCGCCGATGGCACACCAATACGGATCTCGGATGTCGCCACCGTTGCCTTCGCTCCCATGCTCCGTCAAGGCGCGGTGACTCGCGACGGCCAGCGTGAAGCGGTCACCGGCATGGTGATGATGCTGATGGGGGGCAACTCCCGCGATGTGGTTCATGCGGTCAAGGAGAGGATTAAGACAATCGAGAAGACTCTGCCGAAAGGGGTGCACATCGAGTCTTTTTACGATCGCACCGAACTCGTGGAAAAGACGATCCATACGATCGCAGAGAATATCGGTCTGGGAATCTTTCTGGTGCTCCTGATGCTCTTCATTCTTCTTGGGGATCTGCGAGCGGGGTTGATTGTCGCCGCCGCGATTCCGCTTTCCGCATGCGGGGCTGCCATCGCCATGCATCTGGCAGGGGTCTCAGCGAACCTGATGAGCCTGGGGGCGGTCGACTTCGGTGTCATCGTCGATGGCGCGGTGGTGATGATCGAGAATGCGATGCGGCAGGCGAGTCGCTATCAGGCAAAGGATCCGAAAGGCAAGGTCCCCCTTTCGGTCTTTCAAAGCTCGGCGATCGAAGTCGGTAAACCGATTCTCTTTGCCGGCGTCATCGTCATTCTTGTCTTCCTGCCGATTCTCAGCCTGCAGGGAATGGAAGGCAAAATGTTCCGGCCGATGGCGTTCACCTTCATGTCCGCTCTCACCTCGGCACTCATTCTTTCGGTTACCGTCATGCCGGTGATGGCCTCTCTGTTCCTGGTTCGAAATCTGCGGACGGAGGAAACACAAGTTGTCCGATGGCTAAAAAAACTCTATCGACCTCTGCTCGACTCCGCGATGCGCCGGCCATGGGCCATGCTGCTAGCGTCGCTTGGTTCGTTTCTTCTGGCGTTGGCGATCGCCTGGGGGCTTGGCGTGGAATTCGTCCCGAAGCTCGATGAAGGGGATCTGGCGATCCAGGCGGCTCGACTGCCAAGCGTGTCCCTCGAATCATCGACCGCGATGACGATGGCGATGGAGCGAACGTTGATGAAGTTTCCCCAGGTGGAAACCGTGATCAGCAAGTCGGGAAGACCCGAAATCGCCAACGACCCAATGGGTGTCCATCAGACAGATCTCTTGGTGCGGATGAAGCCCCCTGCCGATTGGCCTGAGCCGATCAGCAAGCAGTTGCTGGTCGAGCGGATGCAGCAGGCGCTGGAGCTGGAGGTACCTGGGAATTCGTATTCCTTCACCCAGCCGATTGAATTGCGAGTCCAAGAATTGGTGGCTGGGGTTCGATCGGATATTGGACTGAGCCTCTTTGGGGACGATCTGGAAGTGCTGGCTGCCGAAGGCGACCGCATCGTGCGCGCGCTGGCTGCAGTCCCAGGGGCGGCCGATGTCCAGGCACAGCAGGTGGGTGGGCTTCCCTACTTTCGCATCAAGATCCGACGCGACGCCATCGCCAGATACGGGATCAATGCCGAACAGATACTCGATGCGGTGCGAGTGATCGGCGGGCATGTGGTGGGTGAAGTCTTTGAGGCGCAGCGGCGGTTCCCGCTACAAGTCAGGCTGGCAGCGCCCTGGCGAGCCGACCTCGAACAGATCCGCCAACTGAAGATCGACGACCCCAAAGGGAGGCCCATTCCGATTTCCCAGCTAGCCGACCTGTTCGTTGAAGAGGGGCCATCGGAGATCAGTCGAGATGCGGTCCGCCGGAGACTACTGATCCAGTGCAACGTGCGCGGCCGCGATCTGGCCAGCTTCGTTCAAGAGGCTCAGCGGCGCGTCGAAACCGAAGTGGCGCTGCCAGCCGGTTATCTACTGACATGGGGAGGGCAGTTCGAGAATCTGAAGCAGGCCACCCAGCGCCTGGCGATCGCCGTTCCTATCGCCCTGGCGCTCATTTTCTCGCTGCTCTATCTGACATTCCACAGCGCCAGCCTGACGGCGCTGATCTACCTGAATGTTCCGATTGCGGCGGTCGGTGGCATCCTGGCACTTTGGGGACGTTCGATGCCCCTTTCGATCTCCGCCGGCGTCGGCTTCATCGCCCTCTTTGGAATTGCCGTGATGAATGGCGTGGTTTTGGTGGAACATATCCGCCACCTTCGACTCCATGGAACTCCACAGAAAGAGGCAGTTATCCAAGGCGCCCTCGATCGACTTCGGCCAGTGCTGATGACAGCGGCTTGCGGGGCCCTGGGATTCGTCCCCATGGCCGTCTCCGCCAGCGCTGGAGCCGAGGTCCAGCGTCCCTTGGCAACCGTCGTGATCGGCGGCCTAGTCAGCTCCACGATGCTTACCCTGCTTGTCCTGCCTGCTATCTACCACTGGTTCGAACCTCGTGCGCAAGAAACCACGCTAGAACCGCTCGAGACGCCCATGTCCTGATGCAGCCCAGATGCTGGCATGAAAGAAACGATAGCCACCACTTCTTGGTAGCCACCGCGGCCACGCGGTGGAGTTCTTCGCAAATCGTTCCACCCAGAAGATCCATCATCTGGCGATGGTGGCTACCAAGAGAGTCCTTGCCAAATCGATTCTTGTAGGGTGTGTGAGCCGGTCGCATGCCCTTCGACGCGGTGACGACGATAAGGCTCAATCGACGGAAATCGCCGACTGGAAAAATAGTCGCGACCGCGAACACACCAGAACCAAGCGTTCTTACAAGACCATCCACCATCTGGCGATGGTGGCTAGTGCGCCTTTGACGGCGTCGAAACGGGAGGGTGTAAGTCCCTTCATGGGTCTGATTTGGACTCATTAATCGACAGTAACTGCGTTCCTGCGAAGGGAGGTGGAGAGCAACTGAAGATGAATTTCCAGTCCGTAGGATGACGAACACGATTCGGCCTGTCGCTGTGACGAGCCTGCTAGCAAATGGCGAAGTCCAAGATGCCTCGATTCATCGCAAGGTAAATCGAGGTCAGCCAGAGGGATAAAACAAATCGATCCTTTGGGCAGAGGGGGGTGGTTGGTGACGGAATGGAAAGAAGTTTCGACGCAATAAAAAGGGAGATCCGTTTCGGGCAAGCCGATCCGGCATGCGAGTCCAGCCTCCCCCATAGGGTCAAAAGGGCGCATGCGGCGTCGCCGAGTCGGAAGTCAGAGCATCCATAGGAGCTTGGAAGCGGGGTAATGCCTGCAGAGCAAAGGGATGTAGGAAGATAGATTCGAGAAAGGACAGAACCTTGGAAGAACAATCGGGTCAAGTGGCTGGGAAGTCTCTGACCAACCAGCCTAAACCCACCGAAGAGGCTCGATCCCGATGGGGATGGACCGAACCGAGTGTCTGGACCAATCCGATGTTGGCCACACTGGAACAAAACAGTGTTCGAGGAGGTAAATGGTATCCCAACACCTTCTTCGCGGATCATGGATTGCTCAGCCTTGCGGCCCTCTATGATCGTGAAAGCCAATCCTTGAAAAGGAAGCCAAAAGCTTAGCTATCGACCGGAGAGCCGGATGCGGGAAATCCGCCAGTCCGGTTCGGAGGGAGGGGAGCCGCAACCCAATGCGGCTTCCCTACCCTATCCAAGAGAGCTCGCTACCACCGAGACCATCCACCATCTGGCGATGGTGGCTACCAAGAAGTCGCTACCACCAAGACCATCCACCATCTGGCGATGGCGCCTAATGCGAAATGTCCAAGCTGGGGCTGATTACCCCTCTCCAACCGTCTCCATCGTTACAAACGGAATTTTTCGAGTTAAAATGGCGAGCCCAGGAAAGATGTAAGTGATGCATCAGGGGGAGGTCCGATTAAGATAAGGC